>Ga0210384_10006096_pt1 | contig 12916 bp, 9 predicted proteins | sample IncBWH2MmetaG_FD_160574 | JGI IMG/M metagenome (GOLD analysis project Ga0210384, IMG submission 160574) | Forest soil microbial communities from Barre Woods Harvard Forest LTER site, Petersham, Massachusetts, United States - Inc-BW-H-2-M | ecosystem: Environmental > Terrestrial > Soil >... | reverse complement strand
CAAAGTGGATATATCTCCCACGAAAGACATGTTCCCGTTCACGTCCGAGCGGACATACGGAAGCATTCACGATCCAATATACGCCCGGGCACTGGTTCTTGATAACGGCTCCATGAAAGTGGCGTTCATCAGCATGGACCTCGTGGAAGTCGTGGGCGGCGACGACCTTGTTAAAGCCGTGACCGACGAGTTGAAGATTCCACGCGAGCATCTCATCTTGAACGCGACGCACGATCACAACGCTCCCGGACCCGGTGGCGGACAGGTGACAAAGCAGATTGAGCCCTGGTACGCGATTTTCAAGAAGGGTGTGGTGGAGGCGGCGCGACAAGCAAACGCGAATCTGCAACCAGCGCGCATCGGTTTCGGCACCGGGAAAGCCTACGTCAACACAAATCGCGACGAGAAGATCGGCGAAGGCTATCACATGGGCTATGCGCCGGAAGGACCGTCGGACAAGACCGTAGCCGTGATCGAAGTGACGAATGCGTCGGGCGATCCCATCGCCATCTATGCCAACTATGCGGTTCATGGCGTGGTGATGTTTCTCACTCACACGCAGGACGGGCAGATGCAAATTACCGGCGATCTACCCGGCTGGACTTCGAATTACGTCGAGGGCCATTTCAAAAACGCAGTGGCATTGTGGACTCCGGGCGCTGCTGGCGATCAGAATCCAATTTTTATGGGCGACTACAATCAGGATGCGCCAGACGTGCACGATGAAGGCGCCGCTGCGTGGGCCATTCTCGACGTGGAGTCTCGCCGGCTGGGCGAAGAGATCGTTCGCGTGACCAGGAATATTCAAAACACGACAGATCGTGTCGTGCTCTGGGGCGCCCAAACATCTGTGACCTGCCCGGGGCAGGTGCGCGCCGATCCGCCGAAGCCGGGCGTTCCCAATAGCGGTTCGTTAAAAATGATAGACGGCGATCCGGTAAAAATTCCGCTGGCGCTCGTCATGGTCAACGACATAGCGGTCGCGGGCGTATCCGGCGAAGTGTTCACGGAAATAGGCCAGCACGTGAAGCAGCAATCTTTGTTTGATCACACCATCATGGTGACGCTGCTTCCCAACCGCGAAGGATACATCCCAAGCGACGCGGCTTACCTGCTGCCTTCCCAAATGGCGGTCACGAACCGCCTGAAGCCGGGATGTGCTGAACCGGCCATAATCGGAGCCTTCGAAGAAATGGAGACTCAATATCTTCCGGTCTGGAAAGCAGCGCACTGAGGCGCACCGAATTCGCGCATCAGCCAGACAGCGTTACGTAGTCTCGCGATTCGGGAGGGCGCGTACGTATTGATACCTGAAGCTACATCCCTACGCCGCGCTGAAATTCTTGCCCGAGGGCATCGTGTGTCTACAAGGATGCTCAAGCAGCCCATACCCACAGTGACAGCAGGTCATGTAGAGAGGATTGTTCGCCGAGACTTTGCCCAGGAACAGTTCGCCGCAGTGATGGAAATCCTTAGCGAGTACGGTACTCAAAATTGGCATCGCGAGTGTCCCCGCGTGCAACTTGCTGTGCTGAAATTAGCAGGCGGAAATTTGAAAGATTTGCGTCGCTATATTGAAGCGGCCAAATCCGACTACCGAGATGTATTCGCATGGGCTGAGTTTCCTGCGTACTTTCGACAGGGTACTTTTGCGTCTGAAGCAGAGCGACAAAGTGTTATTGAAAGTGACTGGCACCAATATGAGAGATGGCTGAGTCGGAACCCAGGCTAACGCAAACCGGAGTTTCGGTACCGGAACTTCACCTGTTGGGCCTATCGCTTTTTCTGGTTATCCGAGAAGGAATAGACCTGTCTCAGAGGACAGGTACCATTTCGGGCAAGCTGGCCGTGAGGGACGGATGACCGAGTGGGTAACTTCGGGTTAGTCTTCGACTTGGAAATCGAACAGTCGACCGAGGAGCCAGCTTCATGTTAGATGAGATGGGACCGACCTCGCCAAGTGGTGCAGGGCTCACAGAATTCAAAGAGTGTCTCAGACAACTTAACGACGGACACAAGACCACGGCACTCGCCCATATCCGTCGCGCTCTTCATTCGGAACCGAGAAATCCATTCTACCTTTCCTATGAAGGCATGCTCTCCGCCGTGTCCGAGCAGCGTTATGCCGAAGGAGAAAATTCATGTCGCGAAGCTCTGGAAATGAAGTGCAATCACGCGCAGCTCTATCTCAATCTCGCTGAGTTATTCCACGAGGAAGGCCGTGATCGCGACGCGATGGCCACGCTCCGAAAGGGATTCATTTCCGCAGGAAGGGATGAGCGCATACGCAGAGCACTTGAAAAAATGGGCGGGCGTCGGCCCCCTATCCTGTCCATGTTTGGACGAGGTCATTCCTTGAATCGGATCCTGGGTCGGTTGCGCCACCAGATGATTGGCCTGTGTCGGTCACGATAAAGAACTAATTCGCCAGCCGCACGGAAAAAAGTATGGCACTTTTATGAGACTCGAGCCTTTCTGGTGAAATCGCGCTAATTACTAAATCCCCAAACAATATGACTCCGAAGAAAAAAGATGGTGACCTGGAGATAGTTGAACTCCCGACCAACGGTTTAGAAAAACAGAGCCCTTTTTTGACGGGAGTTGAAAATTCCTGATTATTTGCGCCCTTTTATAATGCGTCAATCAAGACTTGTGCCGGTTTCTGCCAATCGCCGAAGGATCTAGAGTGAACTTAAAAATGCAACCAGGTCCGATTCCTCCTGAGGCGTCAGGGCGAGTCCGAATCGCGCTTCGTAGAAACGCACGACGTCCGATAGTTTTTGAGCGGAGCCGTTATGGAAGTACGGAGCACGGGCGGAGAGTCCGCGAAGGACCGGCCCCTTGATTTTGCCTACGTGGTCGAATTTGCCGTCAATCAAGGCCTGTCCGAGATCGGTGGTTGTCTTGCATTCACTCGTAGGCGCGCCGGTGATTGGATCCGCTCTGCACACCGTGATGGAAGGCAAGTAGCGTATATCCAGTCCTCCCATGTTCACGGACGAATTGTCAGGGTTCGGGTCGCCAGTCCCGATATCGAGCGGTGTAGGAAACGAGTGATTGCCAACACCTGGCGTGTCGTGACATGTGCCGCAGGTTCCCGTTAGCGAAGCAACGCCGCCTTTAAGCAAGCCTCCAGCCGAAATGTCGTCGTTGATGCCGGCAACTCCGGTGATGGTGATTGGCTTGGAATTGAAGAGGGCCTGTCCGCGCGCGACCGCTGCCCGCGGCGACGCGTCGGGGTGTGATGCCCATGCGTCAAAGAGATCAAAAATCGCGGCACTGAACTGCCCCTGGCCCGGCGCGATCAGTCCACCCGGAGGTTCAAATTGCGGCACGAGAGGATCGATGCTGGAGTTGATGCTAATGAAGAACGGCTGAGTGGCCAGGGCAGTCGGTCCACCGTTCGCGCCCTGTGCATCCAGGCGTCCAATTCCGTTCCCGATCGCCTGGGCCGTCGTGAGCCCCATCTCGAAATCTACGATTTCCTGTTGTTCTGCCGCAGTTGGTCTAGACCCGTCTCCTTGCGCATGGCCGGTCGTAGCATCCACGGACTGGTGCGCGAGGTCGCTCCGTAGGGAATCGGGAGAATTCGCGAACGTGATTTTTTGTGTGCCGGTGAGCGGCGACGATTCGCGCCCGTCAAACATCACCGCGCTTAAGAAGCGCAGGTTGGTAGAGGGCAGCGGCCGTCGGTACATCGAAATCGTGTCACTCTCGTTGCAGCCGTATGGATTTTGAACGCTAGCGATTCGGTAGTCGGCGTTCGCGGGAACAGCAATGGCAATACGAATCAGGCCACGCGTCCGCAGCAGGCTATAGGCGGCGGACTTCCCGTCCAACGTGGAGACGTCAATGCTGTGGTTGCAATTGGAACCGTCCACAGTGCGGAAAATCGGATCCTCGCCCCGGGTCTCCACGAACCGCTGCTGGATATGGGTCGCCGAAACGGACATGCCGTCGCTGGGCTGGTGACACGTACCGCACGACCGGCCGTTGCTGCCCAGGCTTTGGAAAAATGGTCCCGTGACGTCCATGCCTTTGTCGTTGGCGCTGTAGGTTTGTGACAGGCCATCCGGATTCGGAAATAACATGCCATTCGGAATGAAAGATACCTGCCCCGCCCTCACCGCGGCGATCACCAATAGGACGGCGCCGGCCAGAAAAACGGCGCTCAACACGCCACGGCTGCAAGAGCGCATGGATTTGGATCCTTTAGCTAAGAGGCGAGCTGAAAAACGGCGAGAGCGGGACTGCCTTGCTGCGGGAATCTGCATTGGAACACCCCTTCCGGTCACGTGGCACACCGTCGCTAACAAAGTTGGTGGCGACCGTGAATAGTTCCGGAGGTGCGTGAACCGAACTACACGCTCCCCGGCTTCTACTTAGATAATCGGAAACGACGAGTAAAAGACGACAATCGACCGCGAAAATTCCTCCGATGCGCTCCATGAGCTTAGCTTGCTACCTCCGCTGATCTGGTGGCACCCCCGCTAATTCCCGCGCACCACGGGCTCGGCATTGTCCGAGTCCATTGAGTTCTGTAACTTTTGCTTGACGAGGCGGAAGGCCATCATGGCTTCGTCGTTGCGGCAGCGCGCTCCCTGGCATGGGCCAGCAAGGCCGCGAAGCGGGCGTCCCCGTGAAGCAGTTTCCAATCGGTGTCCTGCTCTATCAGACTGACGTCATAATGCGGAATAAAACCGTGGTCGACAGCATCTCGAAGCAGCGAAATGGCTTTATCCCGCTTGCCTTGCACCGCCTCTAAACAGCCGAGGTTGTAGATCGATTCCGCTGTCTGCCAGTGGTCTGGGCCCAGGACACGGCGCTGAAGGTCTATCGTGTTGCGGATCAACTCCTCCGCTTCGGCGTAATTGCCTTCCCGCTTAAGAATCAAACCAAGAGTCTCCGTCGCAAGTATTGTGCGCGGGTGCTCAGGCCCGAGGACGCGGCGATCAGCGTCGAGCGTCTCGCGCTCTAGCGTTTCTGCTTCGGCGTTGCGGTCTTCCTGCCGAAGAGTCAAAGCAAGGTTGTCCATTAGTCCCAAAGTATTGAGGTGACTGGGGCCGAGGACGCGCCGGTCAATGTCGAGCGTCTCGCGCTGCAACTTCTCCGCCTCTGCGTAGCGGCCTTGCATAAAGAGGTTTGATGTAAGATTGATCGTCGCAGCAAGCGTGACCTCATGCTCCGGCCCGAGGACACGGCGGTCCATGTCAACTGCCTCGCGCAGCAACTTCTCCGCTTCCGTATAACGGGCTTGTGCATAGAGATCCCCTCCAAGATCGGCCAGAGATCTCAGCGTAATCAGATTCTCTGGCCCGAGCACGCGGCGTGCATCCTCGAGTGTTTCGCGCTGCAACTTTTCCGCCTCAGCGAAGTGGCCCTCCTGCTCAAGAACGAATGCCAACAAGCGCTTCGATCCCAGAGTGTCCACGTGTTCTGGTCCCAGGGCAGTGCCTCGAATCTTAACCGCGAGCCTCAACAAAGACTCCGCACTTGGATAGAGGCCGAGATTGTTGTAAACGCCTCCCATGACGTCCATCATCTGTGCTTGAAGCTCAGGATCCTTGTCTAGGCCCGTATCGATATCCTTCGAGGCTTTGTCGAGCATTTCGCGGACAGTGATTGTGTTCCCGCGCGCTTCGTTCGGATCCGATAGCTTGAACATGTTGGTCATGAAGTCGGTGATGCGGGTGGCGCGGTCGCGCTCGCGAACTGCTGCGTCGCGCTGGCGACGAGCCGCGCGAGCCTGAAGGAGGGTGCCGGTTACGCCAGAAATGATGGTGAGGAAGGCAAGCGCCGACAATGCGACGGCGGTGCGGTTGCGGCGGACGAATTTAGCGGCCCGGTAACCGAAGGTGTCGGGCCGGGCTGCGATAGGTTCGTGTCGCAAGTATCGCTGAAGGTCGTCCGCCAAAGCAGTCACTGAGCTGTAGCGCTCAGCCGGATTCTTTTTCAATGCCTTGGCAACAATCGTGTCGAGATCACCGCGAAGCTGTCGCCGTAGCTTGTCTGGCGTCGTAGCCCGCTCTGTGGCGGCTGCGCTGACATCTTCTGAGTCAACTGCGCCCGAAACGCGCCGCGGTTCCGTATCGAGAATTGCCTTCAGCAGGGCGGCCGTTGATTGCGTCGGCGGCCCTGCGGGATGCCGTCCCGTCAACAGCAAGTAGAACAGCACTCCCAGCGCGTACACATCGGTGGCCGTCGTGATGGTCCCGCCTGTTATCTGCTCAGGTGCCGCAAACTGTGGGGTCAGGGCGCCTCCGCCTTCGACCGTGAGCAGCGTCGCCGCCGGAGATTTCGCATCGTCGCTAAGGAGCTTGGCAATGCCAAAGTCCAGCAGTTTTACGCAGCCGTCGTTTCGGACGAGCACGTTCGAAGGCTTGATGTCGCGGTGAACGACGAGATTCGTATGAGCCTGCGCCACCGCGCTCAGCACATCGAGGAAAAGTCGGACTCGCGCGGTCACATCGAGCGAGCGCCGGTCGCAGTATTCGTCGATGGGCTCCCCCTCGACATGTTCGAGTACAAGATATGGTTCTCCATTCGCGGTGACACCCGCATCCATGAGTTCCGCGATGTGAGGATGCGCAAGCCCGCCGAGAATGGTGCCTTCGCGCTTGAATCGTTCCGCTCCCTGCGCGGCCACAGCGAAATTCAGAAACTTGACCGCCACTTGGCGCTCGAAGCGGCCGTCATTCCGTTCCGCGAGCCAAACGCTGCCCATCCCACCTTGCCCGATTGGCGAAAGCAGTTTGTAAGCGCCCACAATTCTGCCTGCAAAAGATGCCTCACTCGCGGGCGTTGCGGGGCCACGTTCGAGGAATCGCTCCTTTGCCAGGGTGCTCTGCTCGTTCAGCAACTCTTGGATGAGCTGGGCGAGATCCGGTCTCTGCCTTCGAAGTGAATCGAACCACTTTGCACGTTCCTGCTCAGGAAGCGAGAGGACCTCGTCTAGGTAACGACTGATTTCCTGCCAGCGATCAGGGCTGAGAGTAGACATGGCCGCTCAAATCTCCAAATCTCGGCGGATTTTGCGGTGAAGATAAATGCGCGCTTTCTCCCACTGCCGCTGCACCGTTCGCTCCGAGACGCCCTTCATCGCCGAGATCTCTGCGAACGTAAATCCGCAGAAGAATCTCATGTCCACCACTTCTGCGAGTTCCGGTTCAGCCTGGGCCAACTCTTCCAGCGCATCGCTTACCTGAATCAGCTTGGCGCCATCCACCGCGTTCTCAGCTTCCGGCCCTAGTGACGTGATGTGAAATTCACTACCGCGTTTCTGCGCGTGGCGGTTTCGAGCAAAGTCGATGATCAATCCGCGCATCACACGAGCGGCGTAGCCCATGAATCTGCTGCGATCAGCGAACGACATTCCGTCCCGCCCGGCGATTTCGATGTAAGCTTTGTGTAGCAGAGTTGTGGCACTAAGGCTCACCGGCGCGCCCCGCCGGGCTAATTCATATTTCGCAAGCCGGCGCAGTTCGGAGTAAAGGGCGGCAAACAGTGCATCCGCAGCCGGCCTGTTCCCCTGTTCGGCTGCATCCATGAGTGAGGAGAGCGTAGGCGGGGTTCCCAACGCAGTGTACCTACCCGCGGTACCAGAGGTCCGGTCCGCAAAAAATAGCCAATCTTGCCGTTATTGCAACTCGAAGTTGCAAATGTAGCATCTACTACCTGCCCGGCCAAGCACATCTTGACGCGCACCAAGGACCGCAGGCCTGCCGCGGAGTTTCAGAAAATGATTGACCGTTCCGGCACAAGGCGTCGGCACGAAGCGCCTATCGAATAGAGTTCAAGATGCAGAGGAACGCCACCGCCACCAGAATTCCGATTACCAGGTACTCGCCCACGTTGAACTCCGATCTTCGTCACCAACCTAATTCAAGCGCGAATGCTGCCAAGTGGCTTGATTAAGCATCGCGATCATTTCAATCGTCTAAGCAAAACAGACGACCGTACCCAAGCGCGGCTGCCTCCTACGTTTGATACATTCAGCTTTATTCGATGGCTCCGGGGTCGGTCTTACGCGCTTCCCTCAGCGGGTAGCTGGCGTATATTGAGTCTCGTTGTGTTTTGGACGTCAAGCTCTGCTGGATCCTTCAGACTCCGTTGTTCCTCGAAATGTTCGCCCCGATGTGACGCGGCGGACCGGTTCGTGAAGTGGGCCTGCGGGAACGGAAACCGGCATCGGCAAACTACTGTGTGTTCTGTGCGTCCTTGACGTCCTGGCGAACTTTCATTGAAGTTACCGTGTACTCACGCTCCTTCGTGTCGCCCTCGCGATCCAGTACGTACATTTTGTCCTTGTGAATCCGGTATCGAACGCTATCGCCGACGGGAAGCAGTTGAGGGTGCTTTGTGTCTACGGGACGGATATGGTAGATAATACGTTCACCTTGCAGAACATACTCCTGGCAGAGCACCTCTTGTGTATTCTTGTGCTCGCCGTCGGTGCCCAGGATCTCGCCAGTCACACTCTTGCCACCCTTTTCGGCCATGCCGCAGGACGATGCGTCCATGGAAAGCAGCACGCCCTTGTCATAGCTTGGCGGGTCCTTCGCCAACGTAACCGTCGCAACCGCGAGAGTTAAGCCAGCCACCATCAATCCAACTTTCATGATTGAACCTCCGTAAAGTTATTCTGCGTTGCTCTACCAAGTATCGGACTGGAGGCAGCGTGCTGCTCAGGGGCGAAGGCGTTGCGTGTCCGACCTGTAACCTGTACGGAGGTACAGGAGTTGGGTCCCGGAGCGATAGCGCAGGGCAATGAACTTTTGAATTTCCAGCGCAACACTGCGGCCACATCTCAAAGTCCCGATAGCTCGGGTGGTCTCAATTAGTCGACGCAACACCATCTAAAAGATCTGCTGTTTAAGGATGGTGTTGCACCGACCTATCGAATCCACCGCGTTAATCAGGAGTTAGGGTGTAGACAGCAGCTTATAGCAACTTAAATGAGTAATAATTCGTTATAATCCGTCTTCCGTGCTCCTCCTCGTCGAAGCCGCATTGGTTGAGCTGCAGCGCCTGGAAGTGCTGTTCGCGGCGCATCACAACGGGATTCCCCTGGAATCGCTCAATGATGTGAATAGTACGAAGTCGACGTTCTCGGACAGCAAACTTCTTACGACTGGGTTCGCAAACGCCCTCGTTCCTTCCCCGGCACAACGGCACCACGCCAAATTCGCTAAATATTATTGTGGCGATGATCACCGCCTTGATCGTTCTGATCGGTGTGAAGGATCTGAGTGACGTGCCCGGGGCGCCAATGAAGATTCTCAATCCAAAGTTCCTAGTCGTTTCAGCGCTGTGTGGCGGGATGGGTGTATTGAGCGGCTATGCCATCTATCTTACCTACCTGAAAGTCACCGCGGACCATGCCCGGGCCCGGTTCGTGTTGACCCTGCTCATTACGGCCCTCATCTCTTACGCCATCGAATGGATTCGCGAAGTCATTCGCGAGGGCAAGATCGAACACGCAACTCATCCCATCTTTCGCACCATGGGGACGTACGTCATCGTGCTGATGTTCGAGTTCTTTATAATCGGATTTCATACCACCTCGGACCTTTCGCTGGAAGCGTTACGATGCGCAAGCATGCAATTACTGGGACCGGAAGCGGCAAATTCAAGCGCCAATTGGACATTGGTGCTGGCCGGGGGATTGTGGATTGTCGTCGGCGCGCTGCTGGCGGTATGGCTGAGCCAGTCGGTCAAAAAACCTTCAGGGACAAACTGGGGTCGGATCGTGCGAGCGGGAGGAAATGGCATTATCGGAGGATTGGTCTTCGCACCATTCGTGATGGCGCTCTACATTCTCGGCGGCCGGTGCCTCGCCGCGCTGCTGGACGTGTTCCATCAATATGGAGGAAGCTACAGCGGCGGCAACTACCAAAACCCGCTCCCCACTTTCTGGCACAACATTTTCTTGTCGCAGAACACTCTGACCAGCGGATGGCTTCCCAGCGCTTTGCTTTTTTGTGTCACGCTTCCGTTGGGGCTCCTCGACATGGCCGCGCAGAAAAACATGGCACTGTTCATGGCGTGTTACCTCACGCTAGCAGCTTTCGTGGTGAGCTATCCAGCGGCTAGAAAATCGAAGGCTCTCAAGAATCCCGCGTTGCAAATCGTTCTTGGCGCTATCTGGGTAGTCTGCCTTGCTTACACCGCGGGGCCTTTCTGCGATGCGATGTTCCGCGTGGCGCGCCAGCTCGCGCATGTACAACCGCTGGAGACGCTCGGCACCATCATGGTGTCAGCTGCGGTGATCTGGGCAGTTCCAGGATTGCTGCTGGGTTCGCTGACGCCACTGCTGCGTCGGGTGGCGGCGGATACTCGGAAGTGGGCGTTTGTCGGATACGGTTCAGCGTTGCTGCTGATGGCGGCCACGCTTTGGGCTCGCGCATGGTGGCCGCTGATTCCCGCTCTGGCGGCATTGGCTGTGGGCTATATGTTTCAGCGTGGAAGCCTCGTTTACGAATACTGGCCGTTTGCCGCGCTGTGCGTGGCTACGGGCATATGCGGTGCGACCTCCATTGCCCAGCACGTGACCTTTGCCAACGAAGTTCTCTACCTCCACTCGATAGACGTGTTGCAGCCCACGCCGGCGAACCAGCCCGCGATAACGAGCCGGGTGAAATCGTACGACGAACTCTCTCCCGAAGAAAGAGCCCAGGCCCAGCAATCCAGCAACAGCAGCTTCGCCATCATCCACGGTGCGGACGGCAGGCTCGAACTCGTCCCTGTGCGAATGTTGGACGCGGAAAGCGTGAAGGAAGCGCAGCAATTCTGGAACGACAATGCAGCGGCCATACAGCAGCTCACAGACTCGGTCACCAAGAACCCGCCCCAACCGAAAATGCCGGCTGCGAAAGACCTGCCGCCGCTCAATCCATTTATCGAGGCGGCAGTCAAAAGGCTGAATGATGCCGACGCCGCGCCGCAACCCCCGCCGGCGCAACCGCCACCCGCGCCAACGCCGCCACCCAGCGACGATCTCGCAATGAATGGAGCGTTCGCCGAATTGAGAGCCCAAAACCCCGGGAGCTTCCCATCTGCCTCGCAGACGCACAAGAATCTGAATAAACTGATACCACCCGTTGTTGAAACCGCTCCGCCGGACGTTGCTACTTCACCTGCTGCAATCGCGCCACCTGTTGCGACGCAGGCAGCGCCGCCGGATCAATCGAGCACCGTGAATCCGCAGGCGAACGCGTCCAGCAACACAACAGCGGAGACTGTTGATAAAGATGCTGCCGAGGCGCTGGAGCTCTCCCTCTCGGGCTCATTAGGGTTCTGGGTTACGATCGGTCTGTTGGCCTGCTGGTCAATGGAAGAGCACGAAGAGATTGACCAGCAAGAGGACGCGGCCTAGTTCGTATTTCGACGGCCACTTCGGAAACCCCAGCCAATGCGGACTCGACTGGACTTTCGTGAACGGTCGTAGGCTGCACCGGGATTCGGATCAATTAAGGAGACGGCCAGCGATGTTTCTCGGGAATGGGCCTTTCTACACTTATTCTTTTGGATCGATGGGACAGTCGATCGCGACCGCGCAGCAAAGTGAGTTCTTCCAGTGGTTCCAAATGGAGGAAACCGAGCGACGGCCGGAGAGGCCGGGCATTTTAATACGGTTTCGGCCATCGGGCGATAAGTTCCATGATCTTTGTTACTTGGATACGTTGAGCGTTTCTGGCGGCGACGTGGTCCGTACGGAATTGATGGTGCAGCGGACATTCATCGATGGAACCGATCGCCTATTCGCTCAGGATTTGGTGAAGAGCTTTTTGGTGGGCGCGCTGCCGGACGCGTGCCAGCAAATCTTGCAGGATTTCATGCGGGATATAGTTGCGCTTGGCGGAGACGGCATAACGCCCGGCTTTCAGGTCTTTCGAGGGCGCCAGAAGAATTGGAGCACTCAAACCGGTTGGTCAAGATTGTCGTTTGCCAATTTACCGCTGCCAGAAGGGCTCGCCTTCGTTCTGCAGATAGGTCCGAATCCAACGGCACCCAACGCCAGGCTGGTTGAAGGATAGTCGGGGCTATCCGGTTGATTCTGGATCGGTCGTCGGGATCGGACGGTCAGTACTCCACATGACCGCGTACGGCGTGAATCAGGACTCGTCACAGCCTCGCTTGAATTTTTCGTTCGAGCCAGCAGTAGCATGCGCCAAACGCGATGCCGGAAAGTAACAGACCGATTCCTTGGCGCTCCGCCGCGATGACAGCACCTTCGAGAAATGTCTGGTTCTCCATCCATAGTGGCTTAGGTGAGATCGATGCAGTCGTGCAGCCGAAGGCGAAAAGTAGTGATGCCCCAACTGTGGGAAAATAAATTCGGCTGTCCAATCGGGTCTTAAACTGGACCCAGACAGCAACGGCCCAAGGAACGATCATCAGAAGTAATGCGAGGGCGAAGCCGTCTGCAAACAAAAAGAACGACGCGAACCCAAGCCCAAAGATCAAGCTGGGATGGTTCCCCTCCCCAAATGTGATTGATACCATCAACCAAACGACGTATACGAGTGAGGCTAGGATCGCACTCACGGCATACCCAGCAACTCGTCGAGCGAGATCAAAATGCCACAAATTGCGCACCTTACTGGGCCCTTCTTTCCGTTTGAAGATCATAGCCTAAAATATACAGTTCCTTCCGCAATTGCATTTCAACTCCCGATAAGTCGCCAAACCGGACAAATACTGGTCAAGTAAGCCACGGGGACGATTACGGCGTTGACCAAGCGTCGAGCCAGTCGGAGCTTCGTCCACACGGTTTAACGCTGTTTGAAGAGTATCGAGGAGAAGAAACGCGGCAGAAAGGACGTGAACGGTGCGGCGCGCACACTAGAGCATCTTGGTCGTTCATCGTGCGATTCAATCGTGCGCGAACCGTCAGAACTCCCAATACAGCGTCCCC
>Ga0210384_10006092_pt1 | contig 12925 bp, 15 predicted proteins | sample IncBWH2MmetaG_FD_160574 | JGI IMG/M metagenome (GOLD analysis project Ga0210384, IMG submission 160574) | Forest soil microbial communities from Barre Woods Harvard Forest LTER site, Petersham, Massachusetts, United States - Inc-BW-H-2-M | ecosystem: Environmental > Terrestrial > Soil >... | reverse complement strand
TCATGTCGCCTGCTCGGCACGCCGCCCTCAGAAGCGCCCACCTATCTACTAACGGAGTAAATTCCGGACGCGCATATCCCGCAGCCACAGACCAGCCCATACCAGAACACCGAACACAAGCGCAAACATCACGTTGAACCATCCGGCACCGACCCGGACCTGACTCGCAACGGCTCCGCCCATATACCCGGTCAACAAAATTGCACCGAGAGTCGAGGTGCGAGGGAAAACATATAGCAGCGTGCACGCGAGTAATACGACGCCGATGCCAACGATGTGGGACGCGGGATATCCCAACTGTCGCGTCGCTTCGACGACCACAGCCGGCTTGAGGAGCTTCATTACGCCGTCCATCAGAAAGAACAGCACAACCAGTCCGCTGAGGATGCGGCCAGCCCAAATGAGTTTTTTAGAGATCACTTGATCGCTCTTCGCCAAACTTTCCGTTGGAACTGTCCGCACCGTCATTCACCAACCTGCTTTCCCAGAAAAAGCCCGGTAATATTCCCGGCCGGGTCGGCGAACATGGCCAGCTTGGGACCGCCTGGCACTTGGGTTGGCGGCAGGACCGTCTTGCCGCCCAGCTTCTCCACCCAATCAAGCGTTGCTTGCAAGTCTTTGACTTGCACATATATCGAAACGCGCTTGCTGCCGTCTTTAGCAGGACCCACACCGCCGTTGATGCCTCCCAGCTCTGCTTCGGTATCGACGACACCGTACTTCATCGGGTTGTTGCTGTCGATCTTCCACCCGAAAAGTTCGGCATAGAATCTTTCGAGTTGATTCCCCTCGGCACCCATGATTTCGAAATGAACAACCGGTGCACCCATAGAAAGTCTCTCCCCTTCCGTGCCCATCGTGACGTTGCGTGAGTAACGCGCCGTCCCCAAATGCTCACAGAGGACTATAGATGGATCGCCAGGGGTTCCGTCTTGTACAAAAACGACAACTGTTTTTCGCCCCGAATGATCTTTGTGGGCGTCTGTCCGATGAGGTGTCGAAGCGACCGAGTAAGGTGTGCTTGATCGAAATAGCCAGCTAAATCTACGGCGTCGAGAATGGAGACGCCCTCCCGCAACAAGTTCGTTGCATAGCGCGCTCGTTCGATCTGACGAAAAGTAGCGCAGGTGATGCCCGTGGCCCGCAAAAAATGCCGCTGTGTGGATCGCACCGACAGCGTCCCGGTTTGCCTTTGCAGAGCGGCATCGACGGCCGGATCACGTAAAAGGAGACCAGCCTTCACAAGTCGCTTGATAAATGTTTCGGCATTATCGAAATCAGGATACTGCCACGCAGAACTATTCAGCCAGAAAGAACGACTCGTCGCATCGGGCAATGTCACGTCTTTCTGATCCCGCAGACTTCCTGGCAGGAATGGTGGCATGAACGTCCCCAATTTGAAGCGAATGCCGAGCCATTCACCTTCGGAGGGGCAGTCGATGGATGTTGCCTTGGTCTCCGGTCCGCGTAGCGTGAGGAAGACTTTGCCTTTGTGCCGAGTCACGGCCATCTCGAAGTGACTCGCCGCAACGGAAAGAAACGCGCCTCCACGCTCACTGTGGCAACGCCAGATCTTTTCAACAAACGTAGAGTCTGAAGGCCTGTCCTCGAAGACAATGAACGTGCTCTTGGCTTCCATGGTCTGAGTTCCAGCAGCTCCTGTCGTCACTTCATGCCTTCGGGTCGGCTTGCAGATGTCCGTGACGCTGCGACATGTTACACCAAAATAGAAAGTGGCTGGCGGTGGCGGCATCCGGATGGGCATTCGCGATTCGCCGCAGTTTGTGGTGAATATCGTTGCATGTTTGAAACAACCGAGCAACCGCGACAGCGGTCAGCAATGTGGAAAAGCAGAGGAGACATCAATTTCTACGTCTCCGTATTCTACAAATGCCAGGTTGGCCATATTCTTCGCGAAGGGAAAAGTGAAGAGCCAGACAAAGCGGAACCATAAAACATGCCGGCATTGCCCTGGAAGGCGAGAGTTTTTGCGGTTATGGACAGCGCTCGCGCACAACTTCACTTTCAACGAGGCGATTTTCGTTGATGGCGCACTGCAATACCCAGGGGGAAATAGATTACTTCTGCTTTCGGCAGATCGGAAGGCAGAGCATTGCGGGTAGCTGAAAGGCAAGTTCGGACTCAGGCCCCGTGGCTGCCAGCCAAGTCCTTGCGGAGCCCATTTCGGGCTTCTACGACATGCTCTTGTGCTCAACCAGGGCGTAGGTATTGCCGCATAGATCTTGAAACACCGCTTCAATCCCGTATGGTCTTTCCTGGGGTTCTTGTTTGAATTTCACGCCGCGATGCTTCAATTCTTCGTACGTTTTCCGGCAGTCTTCTGTATCGACGACGCACGTAGCGTTTTTTCCGACGTGCTCTGGAAACCAGGTGGCGAGAAGAAATTGAACTTCTTTTTGATTCTTGGGAGCAACTGTCAGCCATCGTAGACCCGGACCAATCAGATCCATCCGCTTATCGAAACCAAGCTTCTCGGTAAACCAGCGAAGCGCTTCGTTCTCGTCTTTCACGGCTATAGTGACGGTTGACACCTTTTCTATACCGGGCATGTACGTATTCTCCTTAGTTGGCTTACGGCCTGGAGTCTCGGTGCCATCCTAAGGTCGTCGACTCAAATAGTCTTGTCCGTTTTTGGCATCTTTTGTAGTTTTTTGCTCTTTCTTCAGAGCTTCGCGTAAAGCTACACATGTCGAGGCTAATATCCGTATGCTAAGACTGCTCCGTCAGTGCGACGATAGTCCCAAAGACGGTCTGGTCCCTACACCGCTTCAAATGTTGCGTGAAAGCGAACGACACTTACGAGCGGCAGGAAAAATTCAAGAGGAAAGGATGGATCGACTGCTTTGTCGCTTTGTCCGATAGGCACCAGGGGCCTGGCCGTACTTTCGGACAAAAGCACGAGTGAAATGGCTCTGGTTTGAGAAGCCACATCGCAACGCCGTCTCCGTGATATCCGAACCCGGTGCGCGAAGGAACTCACAGGACTTCTGGAGTCTCTGTTCCACAATGTACCTGGCCGGGCTGGTTCCGATGAAGGAATCGAAGAGTCGGATTAGATGCCACTGCGAACAGTCCGCAATTGAGGCTAGGAGGGCTAAGTTTATCTTTTCTCCGAAGTGCTCGTCGATCCAGCGCACCACGCGCCGCAGCGATCCGGGAGAATGGATTGATATGTTATGTCCTGGCCGGAGTCCAAGGTGATGAAAGACAGCTAGTGTTGCGGTAAGTCCGATGCTTCCGAGGTAAAGCTCATCGCGGTCTCTTGCGCGTAGCAAAGCTGATGCACCGCATAGGATTCCCTGCAGTTCTTTTCCGCTCATTATCTCGCATTTGGCCCGGCGAATTGAGGCTGCCGACAAGTCGCAGTTTTCTTCGCACCATTCCAACTCCGCGTTGATGGTAATCAGTTCGCCCTGCTCAATTCCACGAGTGCCGTGCGTCTCTCCGGAGGGGATGAATGCGGCTTCGCCCGGAACGAGGACAGCGGATCGGTTCCGGCCCAACGAATGGGACCACGACCCGCAAACCGGGAACGAAAGTTGCACAGGAAAATGCTCATGTTGAGGGATGATCGTTGGGCAACTGAACGATGCTAATAGGAAGTCACTTGTGCCCCATTCGGCAAACGTATCTGGTGCTAAAACAATTGGGCATCCCCGAACCTTGCAGCGCGCATGATCGCGTGTATGCTGTTCTGTCAACACGATGCAGGATGATAGTCTTGCGCGAGTGTGGTTCGCAATCAAAGATTGGCGGTCGGTGGCGCGTTGATGCGCACGATTCGCTACCGGCAGCCTGCAAGCCGGTGACCCCACCGCGTGGTCCGACGGGAGCACGTGGTTCAAAGCGCTACCCACTTTTGCGGTGACTTCAACGCACAATTTGTTACTTGGCCGAACAAATCGATAATCGAAGAGGTTCGGCCCCTCGTAGCACTCTGACTATCTGTGTTTTCGCTTTCGGGTCATTCAATGCTTTGCGGAGAGCCATGAACGTTGGGGTGTCCTGAGATCCTACCCCCACGATGAGATCTCCTTTACGAAGACCGGCATCCTCACCCAGGCCGCCGGGTTCCACCGCATGAACGAGGACCCCCGGCTTGTCCGGAAGGCCTACAGCTCGTCTTCGCCGCAACGCGACATGCGGCGGCACCACAAGGATGCCAAGATGTAGCAGCGTTTGGTCCTGATTGTTCTCTTCAAAAGAAACCAACCACCGTCTGAGAAGAAGCACGAGTTCTTTTCGAGCCGGCTGGTCAAGTCCAGTCAGTAAGCTCCTTTCATTAAGTAGATGTTCAGGGACGACCTGTTCCAGTAACTTAGAACCTTTCTCCGTCAGCGAGACAATCGACGCACGGCGATCTTCTGCTTGTGAATTGCGACGTACCAGCCCCTCCCGTTCCATAGCGTCGATGCGAATGCTCATGCTGCCTGAAGTCCGAAGAAGGCACTTCATTAGATCGCGTTGCGAGAGCGCATAAGGCGGGCCTTCCCGCCGGAGCGTGGCCAGCACGTCAAAGGAGGCGCGGGACAAACCGAACTCCTGGAATTTCGCTTCGAGAGCCCTGTCGACATACTCCATGATGCGCGCCATTCGTCCGATGATCTCAACGGGCGCAAGATCGTAGTCCGGCTTTTCGCTGCTCCACTTGGCTACCAGGCGGTCGATATGATCTTTTTTCTCCACAACCAGCATTACGTGCCACGACGATATGCTTCGTCAAGAAGTGATCGCATTGGTGTAGCTTTATATCAAGTTGCTTCAATCAAAGCTATTTGATAGATTGGGAGTCCAAGAAAGACCAGTCCTTGCCAGGAGCTGCAATGCGCATCATCGCTTACGACAGATTCAAGCCCGGGGTCACCATGAAAGACGTCACTCCCTATTTGCCTGAAGAAGTCTCGAATGTGTGGAGGCTGTGGAAGGCCGGGATTGTGCGCGAAAACTACGCTCGCGCCGACGAGCCGGGTGTCGTGATCATCTTCGAATTGCCCAGTGTGGCAGACGCGAAGCTCTACACGGATGATTTTCCCCTCAGCAAGGCAGGTCTTCTCGAGTGGTACTTTATTGCGCTTCAGGTCCCCTTGCCGATTGAAACTTTGTTCCGCGACAACGTTGACCTGAACGAGCCTTTCGACCGCACCCGGAAAGCCCCGGCGGGGGGATCTCGTGCCTGAGGCATTCGGATTTTCGATTCCGACTGAGATTGAACAGCTGGCCGACCCATCACGCACCGCGGTGATCATCTACGACATGCAGGTCGGCATCATTTCGCAGATTAAAGAAGGCGCCGCGGTCCTCCAGAATTGTATAGAGCTAGTTGCGGCAGCGCGTGAAGGAGGTTACCGGATATTCTTCACGCGCCACATGTGGCTACCGCTTCGTGCTGCTGGCGTGGGACAGTTACGTCGCGCAATGATCTGGCAACGGACGAAGGATTCCGCAAAGCTAGCGATTCCGTTTCTAGCCGGCTCTGCCCCCTGGGAAATTGCGGCGGAATTGAATCCGAGTGCCGATGACGTATTGATTGACAAGATTACTATGTCGGCCTTTACGGGAACGTTTCTCGACATGGCACTCCGCGATTCGCGGATCGAGTCGTTTATCATTGCCGGGATTGCGCTCGAAGTTGGTATTGAACCAACGGTTCGCCACGGTGCCGATCTGAATTACATACCCATTGTGGTCACGGACGCATGCGGATCAATGACCCAAGAGCTGAAAGAAGGGACCCTGCATAGCTTCGATACCACCGGAGAAGTTATTTCCGCAACCACCACACAGATTACTTCCTTAATGACTCACGACCGAAAGAAGTAGTTCCGGACCAGGGCAGACCGACGATGGCGAGTGAAATCGGAAACACTGCAGGGATGAACAAAGCACGCGTAGAGTCTTTTAGCGATGGGGTGTTTGCCTTCGCCATTACGCTCCTGGTGCTCAGCATACCTGTTCCCGATATCAAGTCGGCCGATGACCAGCTCCTCACTACCGCACTGCTGCGAGCAATACCGCAGTTGATACCATATGTCACCAGTTTCGCGACCATCGGGATCATCTGGCTTAACCATCACTCAATGTTTCACGAGGTGGAGAAGGTTAAGCACACGACGCTCACACTGAACTTGTTGCTGTTGCTGGTAGTGGCATTCCTACCTTATCCCACGAGCGTGGTCGGCAGGTATGGCGCTTTGCGATCTGCCGTGGTGCTCTACGGAGCGACGTTCACTGCCGCTGGTCTTGCGTTCAGCGCACTATGGTTTGATATCCGGAGAAACCGGTTAAGCCGCGAGCGCGACCACGCGCGCATTCGCTCAACAACAATACGAAATTTGATTGGACCCGTAATTTACCCTCTGGCAACAGCGCTCGCCTTCCTAGCCCCGAGGACAAGTCTGGGCATTTTCTTCGGACTCGCTGCCTTCTACTTCCTACCCGGCCTCAAGCGGCGCGGGAACGATGGACCATGAAGTGAATGAAATGAACATAGAAAAGCAACCAATAGGTCCTCGGCGTCTGGTCTCCAGGAAGCTCTGCGCGAGCTGTTGGATGAATGCGTCGCTGTATATGCCCTTGGTGCAGACAGCATCTTGCGAACACGGTGACCGCTTGGAGGGCGCAGATATCGCAAGCTGCCTGGAGCGATCGGTCATGCGCCCGATGAAAGATGCATTGCGCAGGCTGGGCGGTACGGAAACACCAACCGACGAAGCGGTTGCACTTGCCGGTCTCGAGTTGGCATCGACGGATCTTGCGGTTGTTAAGGTGGATGAGAAGACGAGGCTTTCGCGGCGCTTCTGAACTGCGAGAGAGGGCGAATGCGAACTGCGCCAGCTGTACGATGCCGGTGACATGGCCCAGCCACCGACAGCAGCGAAAGCCTCACTAGTACGCAATCGCAAACAGTTTCCGTACTGCCACAAAAAACACATCAAAGGAAAAACGCCATGACTACGACAGCCAAAACTGCTCCGATCTCAGATCGGGACCTTGTATTGACTCGCATCATCGACGCGCCGCGTGAAAAGGTCTACAAGGCATGGACCGATCCCGAACTCCTCAAACAGTGGTTCGCGCCTCGACCCTACACGACCCCCGTTGCGGAGATTGACCTGCAACCGGGCGGTGCGAACCTCATCGTTATGCGCGACCCACAAGGTAACGATATGCCGAACAGGGGCGTCTATCTCGAAGTCGTCGAGAACGCGCGCCTCGTCTTTACCGATGCTTACACGAAGGCTTGGGAGCCGTCCGTAAAGCCATTCATGACGGTAATCCTGACTTTTGAGGATCAAGGTGGCAAGACAAAATACACCGCTCTGGTTCGGCACTGGACGGTCGCCGATCGTGAGATGCACGAAAAAATGGGATTCCACCAAGGTTGGGGTCAGTGTGCCGACCAGCTCGCGGCCCTCGTCGCGAAACTCTGAACGTAGTTACGACATCCACGCCATGGGAAACATAACCGAGGAAGGGAATCACGAGCAAAACCAAACGGACACCCGGACTGTTCCGATCAAGAGATGCTGTGGGTCGGACGTATCCACAGCGGACTAGCCGTATTCAAAAGCGAAAACAGCTATGGTCCGACTTGGCAAATTCGCGGAACTTCGTTATTCGCACAGCGGGCGATTCGAAAATGTGCCGGAAAGCGGGTGGTCACAGCGCGACGAGAAGGGCTAAGACCGCGAGAAATCCAAGGACGATGCGGACGCAGTGAAGGCGATTCCATTTCACAATCAACGCCCGGCTGTGCGGACTCGCCTCCCCCGGCTCTATCGCCATCAGCGCTCTATTGGTGGGCATAATGCCGAAAATGGTCCACGGCCAATTTGCAAGCAGTAGCACCCCTCCAATGAGGAACATAACGCCGCCTGTGAGGTACCAGGCAAGGACTCCCAGAACGAAGCCTAGTATCGCGAGCGGGGCCTGCATTGCAAATCCGCGTTTATAGGAGGGCTTCCATTCTGCGAGAAGCGCGCGATCGTCAAGATTAAGTCGTGCCGGCTGTTCGGCGAAGCTGACGTAAAATGCCGCACCGGTGAACAAGGCGGCGATCACGAGAGAGATATATCCTGCCAACATGGCAAACTCCACTGTGGTGTTGCTACAGGATTCAGCCTGCCAGAACTCGAAGGCTTTAACCATATGCCAACCGAGCTACGCCGAAGCGCCGCCAGAAGCCATTTTCAAGGTGCTGCCACAAAGGCCACCTTCTGCCCTTTGCAGCCGACCAAGTGCCACCGATAGAATTCCTTTGGTCGATGACCATGTAGAATCTCGGGAGCAGCGGCGTTCACCGTGTGGCTAGTTCGGAAGTGTTGCTCCGAGAACTGCGAAGTACTTTCCGCTTTCCTTTTTCCGCAGGTTTCCCTCCGATCGCGAGGTGGGCAACTGACGTCCGTTTTCGTGGATGGGAGACCAGACTTCCGATAGGAAGCAGTGTTCACTGTAGCAGTGGAAGATGATCTGGCCGTTCGCGCCGGCGGAACGGCCTGAGATCTCGTTGGCCAAAACCATGGCGATCTTTCTGCCGTCGGAATCCCGGATGCTAACCTGGTGCGAGCCAACGATGATCGTGTATTCACCAGCGGGGAAGGTCTTTCCGGCGACCGTAAAATTGAAGGGGACCTTTGCCTGAACGCCGCCTTTCTGGGCGTAAGCCGGAACCACTAGAGCGATCACCAAGCAGAGGCTAGCGACGCACAGAGTTTCCTTTTTCATAGAAATTCTCCTTTTTCCTGATTTGCCGGCCTCTAGCAAACCAGCGTTGCCGCTTTCTGCGGCGAACACGCGCACTTTCTCTCGACTCACACAGGCAGAACAAGAGATGGGCAGTGGTTTGGGCTGGGAACGAATATGACAAGCTAATTCACTGAAAAGATGGGGGAAACAAACAGAATGTGACCCGAGCGTCTGTGTAGCTGCGAGTTTCCTTTGGGTGTAGACTCTCTTGGATCATAGGGGTGAGTTGGATGGCCCAGCCTGTGTCGAATCCTGGAATGATCCGATTCGGCCTTTTCGAGCTCAATCTAGACTCTCGCGAGCTGCGCAAGTCAGGGGTGAAAATCAAGCTGCAGGAGCAGCCTTTTCTCATCCTTGCGCTGCTCCTGGAGCGGCCGGGCGCCATCGTAACGCGGGAAGAGTTACGCAAGAAGCTTTGGCCCGAAGACACCTTCGTTGACTTCGACCTCAGTTTGAACAGTGCGGTCAAGAGACTTCGGCAGGCGCTGAACGACGATTCGGAAAATCCGCGATTTGTCGAGACGCTCTACCGTCGTGGCTATCGCTTTATCGCACCAGTGAATGCAGCAGGTAACTCTGACCAGATTCAGCTGGCGGAGAGCGGATCAAGGGCAGAGGTACCAGCCAAATCGACACCGATTCAGTTTGGGCCCAAACTCATCATCGTGGCTGTTGCAGGTGCGCTGTTACTGATCACTGCCGCGATGTGGTTGCGGCCTTCTTTGCCCGCTCCGCGTATTGTCTCGATCTCCCAAATCACACACGACAATCTGCCAAAAGACGGAGTCGTAACCGACGGGCCGCGGCTCTACTTCGAGGAAACGGTGAACGATCACCAGGTTCTGAGTCAGGTATCCGCTGATGGCGGGGAAATCGTGCAGATTCCCACGCCGTTCTCGAATGTCTCAGTACTTGATCTTTCTCCAACTGCATCCGAGATTCTGGTGCAGAGTTTCGACATTGAGAACAGCTTAATTTCCACGACTTTCACAGGCCCACTATGGATGGTTCCGCTGCCCGCTGGCTCGCCTCGTCGGCTGGGTAATCTAATCGCCGCAGGGGCGGCCTTGTCCTCGGACGGAAAGAACTTGGTGTTCGCCAGCGGTCACGATCTTAACCTCGCTAATGCCGACGGTAGCAATGTCCGAAAGCTGGCTTCTGTGAGTGGGTATGTCTTCGTCCCCAAGTTCTCGCCAGATGGAACGCGTGTCAGATTCAGTGTGCTGGATCGAGACACCGGGTCCATTACATTGTGGGAGGTGGCCACAAACGGTGCGGGCTCGCATCCCCTCCTTCCTGGTTGGCACCAGGCACCCGGCGAGTGCTGTGGCAATTGGACCCCAGATGGAAAATATTTTCTGTTCATGGCCTTCCATGCCAGCCGCGAAATCTGGGCCCTGCCGGAACGCGTCGGACTTCTTCACAAGAGCACCTCACAACCTTTGCGGGTCACCAACGGGCCACTGAGTTATTCTTCTCCGGTCCTGAGCCGCGATGGACACAGGTTGTTCGTCGTGGGCGAGCAACCACGTGCGGAACTCTCGCGCTACGACCCCCGCTCGAAGCAGTTCATGCCATTCCTGTCAGGTATCTCTGCCGGCGAATTGGATTTCTCCCGCGACGCTCAGTTTCTGACCTACGTGACCTATCCCGAGGGGGGGTTGTGGCGAAGCCGCGCAGATGGAAGTGAACCTAGACAATTGACCTATCCTCCCCTGGTCGCTTCCTTGCCGCGCTGGTCGCCCGATGGCAAGCGCATTGCCTTCGCAGCCGCCACGTCCGGCAGGTCTCTGCTAAAGGTTTTTGTCATGTCCGCCGACGGGGGAACGCCACAGGAGCTCTTGCCGGACGAGTCGCGAAGTTTCGAGGACCCGAATTGGGCGCCCGATGGAAATTCTCTGATCTTTTCGCGCAGCCCTTTTTTGGGCAGCACCAACCCCGAAGACTTTGCCCTCGTGCGCCTCGACTTGAATAGCGGCAAGCTCTCCGAGCTGCCCGGTTCTGCTGGCCTGTTTGCGCCTCGTTGGTCTCCTGATGGGCGCTATCTTTCCGGCCTTACTTCAAACCAGGACAAGTTGGTGCTGATGCAAGTTGACACCGGGCAATGGTCGGAGCTGGCGACCGGACAGGATATCGAGTACCCAAACTGGTCGCGTGACTCGCAAAGCCTCTTTTTTGAAAGCGCCGTCAATGGCGGACGAGAGCTGTTTCGCGTCAACGTTTCGACCCGCCGCACAGATCGCGTTCTCAGTCTGGCAAAGATGAGGCGTCCTTCCGTGCCATTCGGGGTCGAGTGGAGCGGACTTGCCTCGGACGACTCCACTCTCATCATGCGCGATGTCGGCACTCGTGAGATCTACGCCCTCACCTTGGACCTGCCGTAGCCTGTTCCGTCGACGTGAACACGCCACCCAATTTCAGTTTTGCGCGTTCCGACTTGCGAAGAAGTAGGTTGCCGGCATCCTCCATTGGTATAGCGGCGAGAGGGATTTTGTGCCACTGGGGTCGGCCGATGTGACTCTCGGAATAGTGGTTATGGCATATATGTTTTTGGAATCGATGCAGAAAGTTCTATCGAACGCTGCTCGGCGCCGGCAGGCCGAAAGCTTTCCCCGCTCACTACTGCGGCTCTCGGCAGGGCTCGAAGATGCAAACGATCTGATTCACGACTTAGATCAGGCGCTGAGAGTTTTAGGGTAAAGGCCACCTGTCTATTAGCGTCCAAGATGAATCCTTGAGAGCGAGCAAACCGAGGGACAGGCGGGGTGAATGCCTATCCCTCTCTGAGGGGCACAAAAAATCAATAGTAGAGTTTCAGCGCAAACTGAATATTTCGAGCGGCCTGCGAGCTTTGGACCAAACCCGTGGTGCTCGTCGCACTGAGGTCAATGTTTGTATTCGGCGCGTTGAGGTTTACCTGGTTGAAGGCATTCAGGAAGTCCGAACGGAACTGAATGCTCTTCGATTCAGTAATCTTGAAATCCTTGTGCAAGCTCAAATCAAGATTGCCGTATCGCGGCCCGCGCACCGTTCCCACACCGCAAGTTCCAAACGCGGTAGGTTGTGATGGCGCGTACGAATTTTTGTCAAAAAGGAATATCCCTCCGCCCAAATCGGCGGGAGCCGACTGATTGCCGAGATAGTGGGGTGCCGCAATGCAGTCGGCGCGAACCCCACGGGAACCGACTTCATTGTTCAGGAAGTTGTTGTTGCCATCTACAATAGTCAGCGGGAATCCGGTGTGCCACGAAATGATCGGGCTTACCGACCATCCGCCAACGACCGCATTCAGAAAGCGATTCATGTCCTTGCCAAATCGCTTGCCGCGACCAAAAGGCAATTCATACACTGCGTAGCCACTGAGAACATGGGTCGAGTCGAAATAACACGGGCCCCACTCCGCCTTTTGGTCGTAGAGATCCTGGAAGTACGGCGAGGTTGGCGACGCGAGTGCGCCAAACGAACCGTAGTACCCGATTGAATCGGTCATACACTTTGAGTAGGTGTAAGCAACTTGATATTGCAGACCGTTGCCCATCTGCTTTTGCAAGACGGCTTGCAGAGCATCGTAGCGCTGGTTGCCGATGGAAGCAGTTCCGGAGATCTGCGAAATCTTGCTCACCAGATCCGGATTGCCCGCGATGTAGATACTCGGTGAGACGGTGCCATCGGGGTTCAATACTCCCTGCGCGTACGGCATCGGAACCATCAAGTGCGTGGTGTGCTGGCCCACGTAGCCGATTTGCGCTGTGGTCTTTCCCCAAAACTGGCGCTGCAGCGTCAAGTTCCATTGCTGCGAAATTGCCGGTTGAACGTTGGGGTCCCACAACCGAATTAGCGCGCCCGCGAAACAATTCAAGTTCGGGCAGCTCGGGTCCACCGCGGGAGGCGCGAGAATCCCCTGGTCAATCGTTGAACCGGGTAGTGCTCCGCTGTATTGCGTCAGGAATTCTGCGGGACTGAAAGGAGGATTCAGAGTCAGGCGCAGATTCGTGCCGGTCCCTTCCATATAGGAAGAAATCGTGTACGCCCCACGAACGACTGTGCTGCGGCCCAAGAGCGCGGGCGTCCATGCAAATCCGACGCGAGGCTGAAAGTCCAGTCCGCCGTAGTGAGAGTTGTACAGGCCGCGGCTATTTCCGCCGACTCCTGCGTACCC
>Ga0210384_10006089_pt1 | contig 12928 bp, 11 predicted proteins | sample IncBWH2MmetaG_FD_160574 | JGI IMG/M metagenome (GOLD analysis project Ga0210384, IMG submission 160574) | Forest soil microbial communities from Barre Woods Harvard Forest LTER site, Petersham, Massachusetts, United States - Inc-BW-H-2-M | ecosystem: Environmental > Terrestrial > Soil >... | reverse complement strand
ACACCCAACGCTATGAGAAAAAGGAAAAACGTTTGGGCTACGCCGAGTTGTGCGCCCTGCTGCCAGGCTGGAAGAAGGAACACCCGTTCTTGTCCGACGTACCAGCGCAAGCATTGCAGCAAGCGTTAAAAAATCTCGAACGGGCGTACACCAACTTCTTCAAAAAACGATCCGACTTTCCGAAGTTCAAAAAGAAAGGTCGGCGGGAGAGTTTCCGTATCCCGCAAGGCTTTGCGCTAGACAACCAGAACGGGCGTGTCGAAATCCCGAAGATGGGCTGGATGCGCTACCGCAAGTCGCAAGAGGTACTGGGCGAAGCCAAGAACCTCACCCTGCGTGAATCGTGCGGTAAGTGGTACGTCAGCGTGCAGGCCGAGCGTGAAAGTTCGTTTGTGGCCGGTGCGGACTCTCGGCCCCTGCGGATTTCGTCAGTGCCGTGAATATCAGAGAGAACCCCGCCGCCCACCGCTGTTTGTGGTAGCTTTCTAGAAATGCCCGGTCGCCCGGAATGTGAGCGTTGCTTTGAGGTCTAGAAAGATACTCTTTCTCCTGCTTGCGGCTCTTCTCGTCGTGCCGTCTTTCTCCTCGGCGGAGCCTTCTTCAGAGCTTGCCATAACCCACGTCACCGTCATTGATGCCACGGGCCGCCCGCCTCAGCCGGATCAGACCGTTCTCATCGAGGCCGGCCACATCACTCGGGTGGGCAGGCAAGCGACGATCAAGGTTCCCAAAACCGCGCGCACCATCGACGCCTCCGGAAAATTCTTGCTCCCCGGCTTTTGGGACATGCATGTCCATCTTGCAGGCATCAACGCCGATCCCTCCTGGAGCCAACAGGTCCTGCTCCCCCTGCTTCTCGCCAACGGCATCACCGGCGTACGAGACATGGGCGGTGATCTCGACACGCTCCTTTCCTGGCAGCGCGACGCTGAGTCCGGCACGCTTCTCGCGCCGCATATCGTTGCCGCGGGCCCTTTCCTTGCTGCGAGCGGCAAGAAAACTCCCGAGCAGTATCCCATCCACAATTCCGAGGAAGCTCGCACTGCTGTCGATGACCTCAAAAAGCGCGGCGCAAATTTCATCAAAATCATTTCGATGCCCTCCCGCGAGGCCTTTTTCGCCGTCGCCGACGAATCGAAAAAGCAAAACATCCCCTTCGTCGGCCACCTGCCCTTCGAAATCGGCGCGATCGAAGCTAGCGACGCCGGCATGCGCAGCATCGAACATTTTCTCTACAGCGCTTTTGCGCTGTCTTTTTCCTCGAAGGAAGCCGAGCTCCGTCCGCACCTCGTCCAGGCCGAAAAAAATGGCGACTCCACCGCGTGGGAGCAGATCGCCCACGAAGCCGACGCCACATACAGCCCGGAAAAGGCCGCCGCGCTCATCCAAACCCTAAAGAGAAACGGCACTTGGGTCACGCCCACTCTTGCCTCGCTGGACATCACGGCGCATCCTGAAAACTGGAAAGCCGACGACCCCCTGCTTGCTTTTGTCCCGCCCGCGCTCAGGAAGGAGTGGCGCGACTCAATCGACGACGCGCAGATCAAGCAGCACGGGGCCTGGCTGGGCCGTCAGGCCTCTAATGACTGGAAGCTAACCGGTGAATTACATCACGCCGGTGTGCCTCTCCTTGTCGGTTCGGACTCCCTGGATCCCTTCGTCATTCCCGGCGATAGCTTCCACCACGAACTCGCCGAGTTCGTCCGCGCCGGATTTACGCCGATGGAGGCATTGCAGGCGGCAACCCGCGGCGCAGCACAGTTTCTTGGGCGAGACAAAGAGTTCGGAACCGTCGAAACCAGCCGCTCAGCCGACCTGGTTTTGCTGAGCGCAAATCCCGTCGAGAACATCGCTAACACGCGCAAGGTTTGGGCCGTGATCAGAAATGGCGACTACTATGACCGCAACGCCCTCGATCGGCTATTGGCGCGCGCGAAAGAGGCTGCGGCTGCTGTTTCCGAGAACAAGCCATAGAACCATCGTGCTTGTCTCAAACATCCCAGGGGCATGCCGGCATCTTACGGAGTATCTGTGAGAGCAGCTGACACAAACCGACGCGGAAGCAAGTTCCCGATCTCGTTGAGCTTGTGCTTCCTCACCGCTCTCGTCGCTGCGCAGCGTTCTCCTGCTCAGGGCCGCGAGCGCGGAGACGAAATCGTCGCCAATCTTGCCGGAGGCCGCGTCATCGTGCACGTCGCTCGAGACAAGATCGTGTTCGCGGCCATCGATCAGCCGGTTGAGCCTAACTCTATTCCGCCGCGTGTCTTAAGCATCGACCGCAGTCACATTGGAATTCTTTTGGGAGCTTCCGAGTGGCACCTTACCAGCGATCCTAAACCCGTGCGCCTGGACAAGGATTTTCCTCACGTTCCGGGCAGGAACCCACACTATGCCGGCGATCCCGAGGAAGTGGCGCCAGATCTGGATGTGATCGGTGTTGCGTTTCTCGAACGTCTGCGCCCGTTGGTCTCCCAGCTTCACCGCAAGATCGAATTCAAACCCGACGAAGCTCTCTTTGAAGTCGTCGTCATCGGGTTTGCGCCGGACGACTACGGCCCTGAAGTGTGGACCGTCGAATACCACATCCATCAGGAAGAAATCGCGACTCGCGGCGACTTTTGGCAGACGCGCCTCCTCCGGCCGCGCTTCACCCAGCTTTATCCTCCCGAAAAGCACGCCCCGAAAACACTCATCGAAATTCGCTATCCCGATACGGTTCCAGGGCCGACTCTGCAGCAACTCATCGAGGGCAACGATCCAGACATTGAAAAACTGTCGCGCGGCGAACCAAAATTCCTAAAAGTTTGGGAGAGCATCGACCGCGGCCAAGCCAACAAAGCGGCTCCGGAGGCCGCCACGGATTTTCTCCGTGCGGCGTTGCCGCTCATTGCCGAAAAGGCCCGTTTCGTCCTCGGTACTATGACCGAAGGCGGCTTTGATTGGGTCGTTCCACCGGACGAGCCGGTCGAGAAGGCGAAAGAAGACAAAAACCAGCCGCCGGATGCGCCGACGTTGCACCGCAAGCCCAAGCCATAAACCCCGATTGAAAGTTAGGCCAGCTTTTCGATAGCGTCGCCGCGGCGGATCATCCAAAAACATGCGGCATGGCCTAGTCTCCTGCGGCCTTGACACGGCCCCCCGTCGCGCCAATGTCTCTGCGATAATGCATGCCGGCGAAATGGATTCTCTCCGAAGCTCGATAGGCAAGACCCAGCGCCGCAGCCAGGGAGTCTGCCGCCGCCGTCACACCCAAAACGCGGCCTCCGCTGGTCACGAAAGAGCTGCGTTCACGCTTCGTTCCGGCGTGAAAAATGCGCACACCGGTATTTGTTGTTGAAGGGGTTAGTCCATCGATACTCTTCCCCATCTCGAATTTTCCAGGATATCCGCCGGAAGCCAGCACGACGCACGCGCTTGCGCCCTTCTTCCATTCCAGTTTTGCTGGATCTAGCTGCTTTGCCGCCACACTCGCGAGGACTTCAGCGAGGTCGAAATCCATCCGCGCCACAATCGCTTGCGCCTCGGGGTCGCCTAACCTGCAATTAAACTCCAGCACCTTGGGTCCATCCTTGGTCAGCATGAGCCCAATATATAGGAACCCTTGGTAAGGGATACCCTCATTGGCTAAACCCCGGAGTGTCGGTTCCACAATGGTGGATATAACGGCACCACGCAGGGCGGTCGGCAAGAGCTCGTCCGAAGAATAGGCGCCCATGCCACCGGTATTGGGCCCCTGGTCGCCGTCAAAGACTCGCTTGTGATCGCGCGTCGGCACCATGGGGGCATACCGTTCGCCATCCGTCAGAATGATGAAAGACAGCTCCTCGCCCTCGAGCGTTTCTTCCAGCAGAACCCGGCGCCCGCCGAGCCCAAGCCCGTTTTTCTCCATCGCGTTTTCAAGGAATTGCTGGGCAGATTCCAGATCCGGCGCCAGGACCACGCCTTTGCCCGCGCACAATCCATCGGCCTTGATCACCAGCGGCCATGCCACGCTACTCAGCGCCGCATAGGCATCGCTTGCTGAGTCATAAGCTCCATACATTCTCGCCGTCGGAATTCTGTGTCGAAGCAGGAACTCCTTCGAGAAAATCTTGCTGCCTTCGAGCTGCGCCGCCTGCCGCGAAGGCCCCACAATGGCCCAGCTTCGCTGTAGAAACGCATCTGAAATCCCGTTCACCAGCGGCAATTCCGGTCCCACGACGGTTAGATCCGGACCGATTTTTCCGGCCAGCGCTACAAGCGCCCGAACGTCGCCGGGGTCCACCTGAAGGCACTCCACGTCGTCGGCGATTCCGCCGTTCCCCGGCGCGCACAAGATTTTCTGCACGCGTGAGCTCTGCTTCAGCTTCCAGACCAAAGCATGCTCGCGGCCTCCGCCGCCAATCACGAGAATCTTCATCCGCAGGCCTCCGGAAGAACGCATCTCGAACGATAGTCGCCCGGTGGAAACGTGTCAACGCGTCGCGCTTGTTGTCGGTTATTTCCCCGGCGTGCTGTCTCTGCCGCGCATTCAACTCCCGTGTTTTTCAACGGCGGATATAGGCATTTAGTTTGTGTAGCGTAAGCCGCAATCTTTACTGATTCGAGCATTGCTCAGTCATTTCCCGTCCGTTCCCGAGGACAGCCTTCAGACTGAAGGTAGCGACGGCTCATCCCCGAGTGTCTCCCGACGAGAAAGGAATGTGAATGTTTCTCCTACCCCTCCGCCACGAAAACATGCAGGGGCGCCGCTGGCCCGTCGTCACATTCGCGCTTATTGCCCTGAATATCGTCGCTTTCCTGGCCACCCACTGGACGATCGAGGCCCAGCAGGCGCTAACTTCCGAGCGCATTGAAGTGCGCAAACATCTCATCTACTTTGCTGCCATGCACCCCGAACTGAGAATGGGAGACGATGCGCACAAATTCGTCGCGCCGATTGCCGACAAGTATCCAGACGACTGGAAGGAACTGGCCTCACCCGACCGCAAGCCGGAAGACGCGTGGGATGCCAATATCCGTCAGGTCGACGATCCCGCGGAACTGCAAGCTGAGATGGACAGGCTCTCGGAGAAATTTCGAGACTTTGAGCGAAACACGCTTTTGGCGCGCTATGGCTTTGTTCCCGCTCACCCCACGGCCATCTCCTACCTGACCTGCAATTTCCTTCACGTCGGCTGGCTTCACCTTATCGGCAACATGTGGTTTCTCTGGCTTGCCGGATTCATTCTCGAAGACAACTGGGGACGCGCCATCTATCTCATCTTTTACCTCCTCGCCGGTGCGGTTGCGGCCCAGATTCATGCCTGGTTCAATGCAGGCAGCCTGGTGCCCATGCTGGGCGCGTCGGGCGCCGTCGCCGCTCTGATGGGTGCGTTCCTGGTCCGTTTCCCCAAGCTGAAGATTGAAATGTTTTTTTGGATCTTTTTTCTTGTCCGCGGACGTTTCAAAGCTCCGGCCATTTGGCTCCTGCCCCTCTGGGGTCTGATGGAAGTATTCTATGGTTCCATGTCTCGCCAGTCTTCCGGCGTCGCTCATTGGGCGCACGTGGGCGGATTCGCCTTCGGCATGCTTGGCGCGCTCATTCTTTCCCGCTCTGGACTTGAACACAAGGTGAGCTCGGCGATTGAGGAGAAGGTCGCCTGGACAGCGGATCCTGCCATGGTTCAGGCGACCGAAGCCATCGACCAAGGCAAGCCGGAGGAGGCCATCAGGAAGCTTCAGGAACACGTGGCCGCCAAGCCTGACTCTGCCGACGCCCTCGTGCTGCTCCAGCAGCTTCACTGGCGACAGGGAAACCCAGCCGGCCACCAGGACGCCACCATCAAGCTTTGCCAGCTTCATTTGAAAAAGCAGGATGCCGAAGCCGCCTGGCACGACTACGAAGAGTTCCAAAATACCGGCGGTGTGCATCTCCCGGCCGCAATTTGGCTCGAGCTGTGCCGATCTCTTGAAGGTCTGCAGAACTTTGACCACGCTGTCAAGGAGTATGACAAGCTTGCAGCAGCCTATCCAAGGGACAAGCAGTCGCTGCTCGCCCTGATGGCTGCGGGAAGGCTTTCTCTCAAAAAGCTGGGCCGTCCCGCGGAAGCCCTCCATTTTTACCGCGCCGCTTCAGCTTCTCCTGTTCCGCACCTGGATTGGGAATCGAACATCCAAGGGGGCATCAAAGAGGCTACCGCCACACTCTCGCAATCGGCGGTGGGCGCCGAGTAGGCAGGGACCTGCCTGATCCTATAGCCGAGAGATGAATATGTATAGATTAGTAACTAAGATAGCAGCCTGGTGAAAGCGGTACTGCCCGCCTGGTTTGGTTCCGGCAACTTCACCCTGAAGTCGCCGTCTAGCTAGCTAGGACTGACCAACCGCCCGAATCGGAATCGTCACGCCGGAGGCTGCGTCGGAAGAGGCCAGCATGTGGCATCGGCCGTCAAAGATTCCACCCGGATCGATGACCATGCATGGAGAATGCACTTCACCTGTGACTACGCCCTTGGCCTGGATTTCCACGCGTCCCTTCGCGAAAATCACTCCGTCGAACCGCCCGGAGATCACCACGCGATTCCCTTCGATCTGTCCTTCCACTTTGGCGCCTTCGCCCAGAACCACGGTCTGCTCGGAAATGATATTTCCCCGCACATTGCCGTTGATGCGAAACGTCCCGGTGAGCTGCAGCGTGCCTTCGAGGGTCACGCCTTGATCAATAAATCCGGTCCACTCTTCGCTGACGCCATTCTTCGAGGAACCGGGCCACTTCCAAGCCATGAAGTTTCTCCTAGAGAGATTCTCTTACTGTAACCTCCGGCGCGCGCAAGTCAACGCATTCGCGCATCGAGCGTTGTCCAAAGGATACGGTTGAACGAGAGCCAGGGGCCGATGCTTAGAGAGGTTCGGCTATTTCATCAAGCGATCGTAGATCCCCATGAGCTGTGCCTCGTCGTAGTATTCCAGCACGAGCTGCCCGGGCCTCATCTTGGTTTTCTCGCGGAGAAGAATCTTGGTTCCCAGATGCCGCTGCAGTTCATCGATCGCAGCCCGAATGTTTGCGTCCACATGAATTTCCGCGGCGGGGCTCGCTCCGCGTGAACGCCGCGACGCCAGCCGTTCAATTTGCCGTACCGTCAAGCCGCCCCGCGAGGCCCGCTGCGCATAGCGCATCCGCAGCGATGCATCCGCCACAGCCAAGAGCGCACGCCCGTGCCCAGCGGTGAGTTTACCTTCTTCAATCCAGTCTTGAATCGTTGGCTCAAGCTTTAGCAATCGGATCGAGTTGGCCACCGTAGCGCGATCTTTCCCGGTTCGTTCCGCCACGGCTTCCTGGGTGAGCTGGAATTCATCCATCAGTCTCTCAAACGCCCGCGCAGCCTCGATAGCGTTCAAATCCTCGCGCTGGATGTTTTCGACCAGCGTCATTTCGAGGGCTAGTTCGTCGGGAACCTGCCGTACGATGGCAGAAACCTTCGTCAGACCGGCACGTTGCGCGGCCCTCCAGCGGCGCTCGCCGGCGATCAGCTGAAACCGGCTTCCGATTGGGCGAATCACCAAGGGTTGAATGATTCCGCTGGACTTAATCGATCGCGCCAATTCGTCCAGCGCTTCTTCACGGAATCGCGTGCGCGGCTGATAAGGGCTAGGCTCAATCAAATCAATGTCGATTTGCAATGGCCCGGCATACGTTCCCTCGCGTGCCGGTGCAGCCGCGGCTGCACTACTGCCGGCTGCATGAGCCTGGACCCCTGGCGTTGGCGGCGCGGCAGCCTGCGGTTCAGGCTCCCGAATGAGCGCTCCGAGCCCCCGTCCCAATGCGTTTCGCGTCATTGGCAATAACCTCCTGGGCGAGTTGCGTATAGCCCTCCGCCCCTTTGCTATGAATGTCGTAAAAAATGATCGGCTTCCCGAAACTTGGCGCTTCGGCAAGTCTTACGTTGCGTGGAATAACGCTCTGAAAGACCTGCCCTCCAAAAAAACTGCGCAAATCCGTGGCCACTTGCCTTGATAGCGTGGTTCGCTCGTCGAACATGGTAAGAAGGATTCCTTCGATTTCGAGGCTTGGATTCAAGGTCCGGCGAATCCGCATCAAGGTATCCAGCAGTTCGGAGACGCCCTCCAATGCCAAATACTCGCATTGAATCGGCACTAGTACCGCATTGGCGGAGACAAGCGCGTTCAAGGTCAAGAGATCCAGGGCTGGAGGGCAATCTACTATAATAAACTTGTAACGATCGCGAATCTGGTTCAAGACCGCCTGAAGCTTGTATTCGCGATTTTCCGCTAGGACCAGCTCGACCGCAGCTCCGGCAAGGTTTTTGTCGGCGGGGACGACATCCAAGCCATCCACTTGTGATTTCTGGACGATTTTGTCGAATGGCTCATTTAGAATCAGGCACTGATACAACGTCCGTCGCGAAGGATCTTTTGCAAATCCAATCGCTGCCGTGGCATTCGCCTGCGAATCGCAATCTACTAGCAGCGTCGATTGTTCAGAGGCAGCGAGGCAAGCCGCCAAGTTTACTGCGGTCGTTGTCTTTCCAACCCCGCCTTTTTGATTCGCAACAGCAATAATCCGCGCCAAATGCCCCCCAACTGGCGGGAAGGTAGCAGAATCGCGCAAAGGATGCAACTTGTTTCACGTGGAAAACGTCGCCGCACTATGGATTTCGCGCTCGGGTGTTCCACGTGGAACAGTTTGGAGCATGCGATTCGTTATCATTCCATTCCTGTTCCACGTGGCATAATGGCGCCGGTATCGATCGGGCGATCGGTATCCTGTTCCACGTGGAACAACGTCACCAGCAGGAATCAAACGCAAGCAATCGATTGCGACAATTCCGGTCTTCCATTGTTCCACGTGGAACAGCGGCGCACGCATCTATCGATCGGGATCTTGTTCCACGTGGAACAACGTCCGACCAGGAATCAAACGCAAGCGATCAATTGCGACAATTTCGGTCTTCCATTGTTCCACGTGGAACATCCTTGCGAAAGCCCGAGGGATTCTGCAAAACACAGCCCAGCTGACAATCAAACACCAAAGTGCCAGGCACTCATTCGGGGACAGCTATACGTAGACAGACAAGTTCTGATTGGGATTCGGACGGAGTTGGGATCGCGGTTCAGAATCCTAGAAAACGCTGGAAGTCTTTATCTTTCAAGTCGTTGGGCCGACACTCTCAGCTCTTTCGCGTCCCCACCAGCAGATACCGCCTCAAGGAGTGGGGCACCGGGATCGGTTCCCGCCATTCCCAGTCCCCCCCGCGCCGCGCCTGGTCCAGGTCTCGACCGCCGATCCACAAGATAACCTGTTTGGCTGCAACACGTTCCGAGGCAGCCCAGGCCAGAAGCGGCGGAAACTCTCCCACCGCGCGCGAGCATACGTAATCCAGTGGCATGACTTCCTCGCCCAGCTCCTCATAGCGGCTCACCAGCACTCGAGTATCTGGAAGTTCAATGTTTCTAAGCACTTCTGCCAGAAACGTGGCCTTCTTCATATTCGATTCCACAAGCATCGTCTCGAGCCCCGGACGCAAGATTTTGAGGGGAATACCGGGAAATCCGGCCCCGGAACCAACGTCGGCGAGCCGACCGGTTTCCACAGGTACGGCCACCGCGGCAAACATACTCTCACAGAAATGACGATATAGTATTTCCAGGGGGTCGCGGATCGCGGTCAGATTTATCTTCTCATTCCAGGTCAGCAAAAGCTTCATATATTGTTGAATATAAATGATTTGCTGTTCATTTGCCTGCAGCTGGAATTCGCCGAGCGCGCGGCGAATGGTCTCTGCTGATAGCACCACTGGGCTTGGTGTTGTCATAAGAGTAAATTAAATCCTGTGAATTTCTTCTCCGGGTGCCGGTAGCGCTCTAACGAGGTACTTGGGCCCCGCCACTCCCGCCACCGCGTCCACGGCAAAATGCCACAGCATCACCGGGAGCAACCCATCGTACGCGATTCGCGCCGCTCCGAACACTGTGCCGATGACCAGGGTGCTCGCTATTCCACCGCGCCCTTGATAAAGGTGCGCTAACCCAAAGAGAATGGAGGATGATAGCACGACACCCCAAACGGGCAGACCGGCCCTGGTCAAGGCCGCCATGGCAAATCCCCGGTACAAAAACTCCTCACACAACCCGGCCGTCGCCGCCAGGCCCAGATAGGGAAGCAGCTCCGCCGGTGATTGCGGCAAGATGCGCTCGGCAAGCACCTCGAGGAACTTCCGCGCTTTTCCGGAAGACCGTCCCATCCTCCGCAAATTGAACCATTGCAATGTTCCCAAAGTCGCGGCACCGACTATAGCGGTGATCAGGATTCGCCAGCGCCCATGCACCACCAGACCCAACTCATCGGGAGTCAATCCTCGTGCCCAAGCTCGCCAAGCGACTACCCCGACGGCCAGCCACTGAAACCCGACCGTCGAAGCATAAAGCGAAAGCCGCTCTCGCCTCCCCACCCGTGGAATGGTCATCAGCTTTTCTAACCGCAAGCGGCCGCGCAGCGGCAAGAGCGCTCCGAGCGCTATGAAGATGAGCCAGAAGTCCCAGGGCATCCGGCGATGAGACCACGTTCACCATCTCGGCGCAACTCTTGCGACCCGCTCTTCGCTCCCTCCTGCGGTGTTACCAGCGTAACGCCGGCCGCATCGCTATAATGGTCTCTGAACCAGAGAGGTGCATTCTTGGCGTCACCAGTGAAACTCACATCCATGGCTAAAGCTGCGGGCTGCGCGGCAAAACTGAATCCCGCGACACTTGACGCAGTTCTGCGCAAGCTCCCGCGACAAACGGATCCGAATGTCCTCGTCGGTTTCGACACCAACGACGACGCAGGAATCTATTTAATCAACGAAACCCTCGCGCTGGTGCAGACCGTGGATTTTTTCACGCCCATCGTGGACGACCCTTTTCTGTTCGGCCAGATCGCTGCTGCCAACTCTCTGAGCGACGTGTATGCCATGGGAGGCCGGCCGATCTCCTCCTTGTCCATTGTTGGTTTTCCAGAAAAGGGCGACCCGGAAATCCTCGAACAAATCGTTCGCGGAGGCCTGGCCAAAATGAACGAAGCCAAGTGCAGCGTGATCGGCGGCCACTCGATTCGCAATGAGGACATGCTGTTCGGCTACGCGGTTACGGGCGTGATCAATCCCGGTCGCGTTTGGCGCAACGTGGGAGGCAGGGCTGGCGACGTGTTGCTGTTCACCAAGCCGCTGGGGACCGGGGTGATCACTACGGCCTTGAAAAAAGATCGCGCCTCGGCGGAATCCCTCGCCGCCGCCGTGGCTGCCATGAGCACGCTCAATGCCGCCGCCGCTGCGGCCCTCGAGGAACTGGAGGAAAAGTCCGAAGCCGCAAAACCCGTTCACGCCGTCACCGACGTGACAGGTTTCAGTCTTCTCGGTCACGCTCGAGAGATGGCCCTCGGTGATCCGGCACATGGCCTCGAGCCGGTCTCCTTGGAAATCGATCACGCATCCTTCTCCTATTTTCCAGGCGCCGTCGAAGCCGCTCGCGAAGGCCATCATTCCGGCGGCCTGAAAAACAATCGCGCTTTCGTCGGCGAATGCGCCAAGTTCGAACCGAGCGTCCCCCCCGAATATCAGGATCTTCTCTTCGATCCGCAGACCTCCGGCGGTTTTCTCGTGGCCATGGCCCCAGACCACGCGGATTCCGCCCTGGCAGCTTTCCGGCGACGCGGCGTCCAAGCGCACCGCGTCGGCCGCGTCCTCTTGAAAACTTCTCCCTTGATCAGCGTGCTTTGAAGCTGCGGATTTTTCTGGCGGTATCATGGCAAGCAACGCCACGGCTCCCGGGAAAGGCGGCGTTTAGAAAAAACGAATGGACACCATCACGCACGGCATCGCCGGCGCATTAATCAGCAAAGCAGTTTTCGGTGGCGAAGACATGTTTCGATCCTGTCCCATGAATCGCGCCCGCATCCTTACTTGGTCGCTCATGCTCGGCGCGATCTTTCCCGATTCCGACATGTTGCGCGAATGGCTCTCAAGCAATCCATTGCTCATCCTTACGTGGCATCGCAGCATCACGCATTCCCTGCTGTGCATGCCGTTCTTCGCCCTGTTTCTCGCTGTTCTGACGCGCTGGTTCATACGCTGGCGCAAATGGGACACGCCATCATTTCTGGCCTTGGCCGGAATCTACGCCATCGGCATCCTCAGCCACATTTTTCTCGACCTCGTTACGAGTTTTGGCACCATGATCTGGTCGCCGCTCGAGTGGTCCCGCCCCGCCTGGGATCTGATTTTTATCATCGACTTCACCTTCACCGCGCTTCTCCTGTGTCCGCAAATACTCGCCTGGGTTTACCGGCAGTCGGAAGGCCTGAAGAATCGCGCGATCATCACCTGGTCCGTGCTCGCGCTCGCTTCGCTTGGTGTCGCCGCACTATTGAAAAACGTCGGCGCGCCGATATCTGCCGAAACTGCCGTCACCAGCATCATGCTGCTGGCGGCGTTTTTTCTTCTCCCCGCCACGCGGGGCAAAGGACTGCGCGTCCGCTACGCCACATGGAATCGCGCAGGCCTCCTAACCGCGATTCTCTATCTCGCTGCCGCACTCTACGCCCATCGCGCCGCTCTCGACCGCGTCAAACAATTCGCCGCGCTCTTTCAGCTTCCAGTGGAATCCTTTGGCGCGCTACCCTTTCCCCCCTCGCTCTGGCATTGGGATGGCCTCGTTAACACGCCCCATGGCGTCTATGAAGTCCGTCTCGATCTCAGCGAACCATGGCCCCCAGCGTCCATCGAGCATCGCTACTACCCCGACGCCATTCCCAACCAATATATCGACCGAGCCAAACGCCTGCCCGAAGTGCAGACCGTTTTGTGGTTCTCGCGTTTTCCGGTCACTCGCTTTCACAGGGAAGGCAGCGACGCTATCGTGGAGATTTACGATGCACGATTTCCGCAAATGCAGAGAGATCGCCCGGCATCCT
>Ga0210384_10006088_pt1 | contig 12932 bp, 7 predicted proteins | sample IncBWH2MmetaG_FD_160574 | JGI IMG/M metagenome (GOLD analysis project Ga0210384, IMG submission 160574) | Forest soil microbial communities from Barre Woods Harvard Forest LTER site, Petersham, Massachusetts, United States - Inc-BW-H-2-M | ecosystem: Environmental > Terrestrial > Soil >... | reverse complement strand
CGGAAAATCCCAACTCTTGCACCAGTATCCCATTCAGAATGAAGCCATTTTCAGACTCTCGCATGCCATTGACAGAGTACGCCCCGGAGTTCAAGCTGCCCGAAACCAACGGAACAGCAAATCCCGCGGATATGAATGGGCCCGCAAAAGCGCCGGTCATCTGCGATTGCGTTGGCGCCACCCCGGGCTGCAGAGTCAGCAAATCGGTATAGCTTCGGGATACGAGCGGCACATCCACCATTTCTTTGCCGGTGATCACCTCTCCCATCTGCGTGCTCTCGGTATCCACGTGTAATGCCGCGCTGGACACCTCAACCTTCTCTGACGCTGCTCCTACCTGCAACGAAACATCGACGACCAGTGCCGCATTGACGTCGACGACCAGTCCCGTCTGCCTGTAGGCTTTGAAACCAGTCTGCTGTACGTCCAGCGTGTACGTCCCCAACGGGAGCGCTTGAAACGAATAAAATCCTTGCCCGTTTGTGGTTTGTGTGGACGCCACACCCGTCTCGACGTTGGTGGCGGTAACAGTCGCGCCGACCACAACCGCCTTGGAAGGGTCCGTTACAGTTCCGGAAATACTCGCCGTTACGCCAGCGATCAGTCGGCTGCTCAAGAGAAGAATAAAACCGAACAGCAGAACCACAAGAAGACGTGCGCTCAATCTTCGGTTTTGCATAGTCCCCCCAAGTGTAGCAACGCTCGATTAAATCCTTTGACAACCCCTTTTGGAGGCCATTCGGACACGTGCATCCCCGACCGTCTAACCGCTTATCGCTGTGGATGGCTTATAGTGCAGCCTCCTATCCTTGTCAAGATGTTTTGCTTCGGGCTGGCCGCACTGTTTCCCTGTAGAGCTTGATAACCGATTAGAACTCAGAAGATATTTTGAGCAAATACAGCTCGGAACAAGAAGACCAAGGCGACAGAGCGTTGTGAGATTTAGAAGCAGAAGAGCCCTTCGAGGGATACTTCCAGAGACTTCTGGAGATGGGACCACGACAGATTCCTGAAAACCAATCGTTGCCCTCCCCGTCGGTCTCTAATAAGCGAAAGAATTGTATGCTCCCAGACTCCCTACATGCCGATCGTGGTTGTCGGTGCTCTGGCAGGAGGTGTAGCCCTTGCTGTGATGTATGGTCACTTTCAACGTGATTGCATGACGGGCTCGCCCTACACAACTTGCGCCGTAGCTGTGCCCGTCTGTGCCACAGTGCACGTGGAAAGCTGGAACAGATTCACTTTCTCCTGGGACATATCTCAGTGCAGACTACTGAACGCTATGTGGGATGCAAAGAGTCGGACTAACGAGTCACCTCGGCCGATTTCTCAGCGGCGTGGACATCCGAGGAAAACGTATTGAGGTGCGGACGGCGAAAGCCGGGCGTCAGGGACGCGCGGTCTTGAGGTTACTCTCGCTGCGATTCTGGGGCGAGAGCGCGGACAATCCACGGAATTATGACTTCGCGAAATATTACCGGGTCCGGCCAGACGCCCTTTTGCCGGCCGAGGTGGCCGCCATGGGGGTTTATCCAAGCGGTCCTGGGTACGTCGCCCGCGCTGAGCAGGCGGTAGGTGTCCGAGATGGGCACCTGGGTATCGAGCACGCCGGAAATGACCAGCATGGGCGCATTAGATTTCCCAAGCAGCCCTTGTGTGACCAGCGACATCTTCGGAAAAATTTCAAGCAATTGGTCAATCGTGGTCACGTTATCGAAAATCGACATCATGGCTTGCGCTTGATCGAATAAATATTCCCGATTGCCCTGCAGATGGCCGAGGACAAATTCCTTTTGAAAGTCGTCGTGGATTGGCGGCGATTGCACGCTCACGGCTTTCAGACGATCCTTTTCGAGAATAGCCATCTTGGTGCCCCAATAGGCTCCCCAACTGACTCCGTGGAATTCAATTTTGCTTTTGTCAACTTCCGGCCTCGTGTACACGTAGTCGATTACGCGCGTAAGCATGCGATCTGCGGTGGGGCTGGCTTTGATCGGGGCCTGACCCGTGCCAGGGCCATCCACAGCGAGGTATCCAATACCGTAAGGCAAAATCGCGGAGAAACTTTCAGATAGATCTTCCTTGCGACTGTCTAGCCCATTGACGGCAATCACGAGCGGGACTGGGCCGGTGGCGTTCTTAGGAAGGCGGAGATATCCGACGATTTCTTTCCCTTCAAACGGGATGCGAACAATTTCCATCGGAGGATCCCAGAATTTCGCGTGCGCACGGAATGCGTCGATTGCTTTTTCATAGGAGCGTTGCTTGCCGGGAGAGGATGGGACCGGCCAGCGTCCGAATGAATATACTCGCCAGGCGTGAACGTAGTCTGCATCGGCCTTTGCCCGATCGGTTTGTTCCAGCGATTTCGCTTCTGCCATGTAACGGTCGCCCACTGCGATGAAAGCGGCGGCCCACTCGTCACGGTCTTTCGTCTTGATTGATGCGAATGCCTCTTTGAGGTCGGCGGGATTTTGACCGATGCACGGATATTGGCCGTTTTCAGCGCGCGTGATGGCCTCGGTTTTGATCTCTTCGATCGTGCGCTCACTGCCCGGTTGCGGGGGCTGCTGAGCAATCGCTATCGGAGCGATCGCCATCAGCAAGGCCGCTACAGGGCGGCAACATCGGAACGAGACGAATCGGCGCATCAGGGTCCCCTCAATTTTGGTTTGTCGCCGCGGCTGAAACGGAGCGGTGCAGCCGACCACCAACGAAACGGAGGCCGGCTGCTTACTGTTTGCACTCCTACTCAGGCTAGAAGAGCAGTTTCAAGCCCAGCTGAATTGAACGGCTGCCACCGGAACCAATCACAGGATTCGATGCTGCGACGTCCGGCGTGGCGCAGCCGCAGCCGAAGCCGGTGGCTAGAACCGAAGGATCGTTCATCCCGAACCCGTTCTGCCCGCCAAATGGATTCGCGAAGTTGGGATGGTTGAGAACGTTGAAAAATTCAGCTCGAAATTGAGCTGTGAGGCGCTCTTTAAATTTCCAGTTCTTGGCTACGGAGAAATCCCAGTTGCGGAAGCCGGTATCGCGAAATGTGTTGCGGCCCATCGTGCCGAAGGTTCCGAGTGAAGCGGGGATCATCGCTGACCCCCCGTTAGGACTCACGTAACAGCCGAACGTATTCAGCGACGCCATCTGCCCAGGAGTCGAAGCCGCGTTGTTGCATATCGCCGGTGTCGTACCCGGGCCAAAATATTGAGGAAGGAAAGCGAGATTGTCGCGAGGGTTCGACTTGAAATCGCTTGGATGGCCGACGAAGTCCCAGCGGTCAATACCCTCGCCAGTGCCGCTGATATCATCGCCGGTATCGATCGGTCCCCACGGCTGCGCGCTGTAAAGGCTCACGATCGAGATTAGCTGCCAGCCTTCCAGCAGTTGCGCGAAGGACTTCTTGCCCGGAACGTTGTATGTAAAGGCGAGGGTAAAGCGATGGCGGATGTCGAAATCGCTGCTGCCATATTCGCGGCCTGGGTGTGTTGCATCCTGAGGGAGTCCGAGGCCGGCACCGAAATCCCAGTTGGCACCTACGTCGTCGAGGGAATGAGAGTACGTATAACCGGCCACCATATTCAGTCCGTGGTAGTTCCGGGTCGTGAAAGTTACCTGAAGGCCGTTGTAGTTCGAGCGATAGATATTCGCCATCTGGTAGATATTGCTCAGATAAGGGAAAGCGGCATTGAACGGCCGCGCATTTTGTTCGACCACGGGATCGACTCCATTGCCACAGATGGTGGGGTCGAACCCGGAAGCGGTACAGGCGGACCAACCTGCGCCGACGGCTGGTTGGTTGATGTCGCGCACGCCCATCAAGTTCGAGCCGTGATTGCCGACGTAAGCGACTTCCAGAGACACATTATTCGTGAAAGCGTGTTGGATATTGACGTTCCAGCTTGTGACGTAGGGGGTGGTGATATTGGGATTCACACCGAAGATGGAGCAGAGACTTGTAGGACTACAGTTAATCCTAGGGATAGCGAAAGGAAGCGGGTTGCTAACGCCCCAAGTGTCCCATTGGCCTGGATTGGGAACGTTCTGCACGCCAGCAGTGATTGTGCCAGGACCTGGTACGCCATTGAGTATCCCGCCCGTCGGGATCGTGCCCAGGCCGAACACGTTGTTGAACGCCAGGAAGGATTCCCAGTTTACGGTTTCATAGGTGATTCCCACGGCGGCGCGGACCACCGTTTTGCCACTGCCGGCCGGGTCCCAGGCCACACCGACTCGAGGCGCAAAATTCGAGTGGTCCCCGTGGTAAGGAGAACCAATCTGCTGGCCGACCTGCACGAGACCGGCCGTGGGACTGAAGTTTCCGAGCTGATTGTGATCTTCCTTGATCACCCCATTGTATTCATAGCGAAGCCCAAGGTTAAAGGTCAGGTTCGGTTTGATCCGCCAGTCATCCTGAATGAAGCCCGCTTCTGACCAGTTGTGGATGCTGCGCTTCGGCGTATCGCCGACAAGGGCATGGGTTGGGAACGGAACTGATCCGCCAGGCTCGCCGGCGAAAAAATCTTCCAGCACAGTCGAGCCGGGAAATGCACCGCTACCCGAAAAAATGATATAGCCCTTTCCGTCGCCAAAGGCGCCGCCGCTGAAGCTATCGCGATGAAGTTCGCCGCCAAACTTCAGTGCATGCTTACCGAAAGTGTAGGAAACGTGATCCACGAACTGGAAACGTTCATCCGGACCCTGAATCTTGGGCCACTTGAATCCGCCGAGAGTTTCGAAGATTCCACCGAAGCCTTTTATCTTCAGGCGGGGCAATCCGCCGTAAAGCGGGTTCGTGACTCCGTCATTAACACCGAGGCTGGCCGCAGATACGTTGTGGTCGGCAGAAAATGTGGGTTGATAGAGACGGTTGTATCCGAATCGAGCTTCATTGACCCAGTGGGAACTGGGAACGTAAGTCCAGTTTAAGCCCACTACCTGGGCGCGCGTGTGGATCTGGGTCAGCCATTGCGGCTGCAACTGAAGCGCATCATCCACCGTTCCGGAATTGTTGCCGAAGAAATATGTCCCGCTCAATGTGTGGCGCTCGTTGATGCGGTAATCGATCTTCCCAACCGCGTTGTCGGCGCTCACGGTGTTCGGAAACCCGGTTGTTATCGCTGTTCCGTTCGCACCGTTGTTCGTCGGGAACCCATTTCCGTTGCAAGTGACGGGCGGGCCCAACGTGCAACCTGACACCTTCAGGCTTGTTGCGCTGATTGGAACGCCATGCGCGATCAAATCCGAGATTGCATCCGGTATGCTGCTGCCGGGCCCCAGACCGGGGACCATGGTGGGTACATTCACCTGCGCAGAGTTCCCAACTGTATAGCGCTGGCCTTCATAGGAACCGAAGAAGAAAAGGCGATCCTTGAGAATCGGTCCGCCCAGACTTGTTCCGAACTGCTCTAGCTGGCGTGGCGTCTCCGGACTGCCAACGGTGTTGAACCAGTTACGAGCATCGAGTGGGGTGTCGCGGCCAAAAGCGTAGCCGGAGCCATGCAAGGCATTCGTGCCGGACTTCAGGCCCACGTTGACGATCGCTCCGGGTTTCCATCCATATTCGGCTGGAGGGTTTTCGATGAGATTGAATTCCTGAATCGAATCGATGGGAAGAATCGTCGCGGAATCACCCGCGATGCCCGCACCATTGATGATGCTTTGTCCTGAAAACGGTTCGCTGTTGAACAGGCCGTCGATGAAGTAGGCGTTGTCTTCAGCGCGAAGACCATTTGTGCTGGTTGTCGAAAATCCTCCACCGGGGTAGCGCACGATGCCGGGCCGTAACTGCAAGAGGTTCTCGTAGTTGCGTCCATTCAGTGGGAGATCGTTGATTTCCTCGTTGCTGAGAGTTCCTCCAAGCGTCGAGTTCATCGTATTCAATAACGGCACTTCTTCGGAAACGATAACTGTTTCGGCGGCATCGCCTGGCTGAAGTACCAGATCGATTCGGACGTCCTGAGCGACCTCTAGTCGAACGTTTTCGCGCGCGAGGGTCTTGAAGCCTTTGGCCTGAGCAGTAACCTTGTACACTCCGGGCAGCAGGTCGGGCGCAACAAACTCTCCGGCGTCGTCAGTGACGAGCGATCGGGAGAATCCCCGCTCCACGTCACTGATGGTCACTGCGGCACCAGCCATGGCGGCGTCACTTTTGTCGTGTACGCTTCCGAGAATACGACCCGTAGACGATTGTGGGAAAGCGGGGAAGGATAGAACAAGGATTCCCACTGCCAACGCCAAGCCGCGAATGAACCGGTCTGCAATATAGTGGCCGCGTGAGCACGCTGGAAGCGATGACGATTCCATTTTTCCCCCGTTCGAGTGGCAGAGAACAGCGGAATTCCGCTGTGGTATGACAGCCCTACCACCATACGATTGGCCAAGTCAAGGAATTTTTGATTGAAAACATCAGCAAAACACTGGTATGATGGCTAGACCAAGTGGCCACTAGTCTCAATTTCCGCTTCTTAGTCGTGCCTTTCGCGGGATTCTCGTCTCATGCCGGTCCCATTGCCGTAAGATTCCGCCAACGTGAGCAGACGGTAGCTCCCTGGGGGAAGCGATGACGATTGCATCAATCAATCCTGCGACTGGAGAGGTGCTGAAAATTTTCGAGACGCTTTCGGACTCGCAGATCGAAGAAAAGTTGCGGCTGGCTGTCTCAGCCTTCTCGGAATTTCGCGAAACGACGTTTGCCGAGCGCGCCGCTCACATGATTAAAGCGGCCGAGATATTGGAATCCGACAAAGAAAAATTCGGCCGCGTGATGACCACCGAGATGGGGAAAACTTACCGGTCGGCAATTGAGGAAGCTGCGAAGTGCGCGTGGGTGTGTCGGTACTACGCGGAGAACGCAGAGAGATTCTTGGCGGACGAACTGGCGGAGATTCCGGGCAGTAAGAGTTTTGTGCGTTACCGACCTCTTGGACCGATATTGGCGGTAATGCCGTGGAACTATCCGTTCTGGCAGGTTTTTCGTTTCATTGGGCCGTCTCTTATGGCGGGAAATGTGGGTCTGCTGAAGCACGCATCAAACGTGCCGCAATCGGCGTTGCTGATTGAGGATGTGTTGCTGCGAGCTGGATTTGCCAAAGGTGTGTTCCAAACGCTGCTGATCGGCTCGGGGAGCGTGCCGAGGATTCTGTCTGATCCGCGAGTGAAAGCCGCGACTCTGACCGGCAGCGAGGGCGCGGGAGTGCAGGTAGGCGTCGCTGCTGCGACGGATATCAAGAAGGTAGTACTGGAGCTTGGTGGAAGCGATCCGTTCATCGTAATGAAGAGCGCAAATCTGGAACAGGCGGTGGCGGTGGGCGTGAAGGCGCGCGTGCTGAACAACGGACAATCGTGCATCGCGGCAAAGAGATTCATCGTAGAAGAATCCATCGCAGACGAATTCGAACGGTTATTCGTGTCGAAGATGGAAGCGCTGAAGGTGGGAGACCCGTTCGACGAACATACAGACGTGGGCCCGCTGGCTACGGCGGATGGCTTAAAAGAGCTAGACGCCGACGTCCAGAAAACAATACAGGCGGGTGCCCGGCTTCTGACCGGCGGAAAGCGTCTGAACCAGCCGGGGAACTATTATTTGCCTACGGTGCTGACGAATATTCCCGAAGGCTCGCCGGCAGCCTGTAGCGAATTGTTTGGACCGGTCGCATCGCTGTTTCGCGCGAAAAATGCGGAGGATGCCATTCGAATTGCGAACTCGAGTCCGTTTGGACTAGGCGCAAGCGCGTGGACCAACGACAGCGCCGAGCGCGAGAAGTTCATAAATGGGCTGGAATCCGGAATGGTGTTCATCAACCGGATGGTGGCGTCGGATCCGCGGCTACCGTTTGGCGGAGTAAAGCGATCTGGACACGGGCGGGAGCTCGCAATTTTTGGAATTCGTGAATTTATGAATATCAAGACCGTGTCTATTGAAGCCGCGTAAACGTTGACGAACCCGCTGTGCGGCTACGAAGTCCGAGAGCGGCGAGAAGGTGGAGAGTTCATGTACAAGCTAGTTCGCAGTTCGCGCCTTTACGAGCAGATCGTACAACAAATCGAAGACTCAATTCTCAATGGGACGCTCAAGGCCGGCGACCAGCTTCCCTCGGAACGCGAACTTGCCCTGAAGTTTGGCGTGAGCCGGACAGCCGTCCGAGAAGCCGTCAAATCGCTACATGAGAAAGGGCTGGTTGAAGCGTATTCGGGACGTGGAACATTCATTACGAACGGAACGTCGCAGGCGGTGACTCAATCGATCAATCTGATGATGAAAATCGATCAGGCGGACGGCTCGGCGAGTCTCGCAGAGGTTCGACAAATACTCGAACCTGAAATCGCGGCCCTGGCCGCGACACGTATACAGGAACCCCAGCTGGCGCTTATGCGTGAAGCGTTTTCGGTGATGAACCAGGCTCTGAGGGATCCTGACGCCTACATCGAAGCGGACCTGGATTTTCATTTGGCTCTTGCCGAAGCGGCCGGCAATCCCCTGATTCTTTCCCTACTTGATTCGATCGTTGGGTTGTTGCGCGAACAGAGAATCAAAATCTTCTTTCAGGAAGGCGGCCCTGAACGCGGGCAGCACCATCACGCACGAATTCTGGCGGCTATCGAGAAGCGTGACTCGGAAGCGTCGCGTGCGGCAATGCGGGATCATTTGGAACAAGTTCGCGAAGATTCGCGCCCGCATCGGAAACGTCGCGTAGGTTCAGAAATGAATTCTTAGCGTTGCAAGGCGAGGGTCCTCCGAATGGCAAATCTGGGTTTTGTCGGACTGGGTGTGATGGGCAGCGAGATGGTGAGCCGCCTGCTGGATAAGGGCCATAGCGTCACCGGCTATAACCGCACGCGCGCTAAAGCGGAGCGGTTGATCAAAAAAGGAATGAAGTGGGCCGACACTCCGCGGGCTGTGTGCGCAGCGGCGAACGTGACATTTTCAATGGTGACGAACGAAAAGGCTCTGGGCGCTGTGACCGATGGTCCTGAAGGGATTCTGAGCACAATCATAGCCGGAAAATTCTTGGTTGACATGAGCACCGTAAGCCCGGGGTATAGCCGCGCGCTCGCCGCAAAGGTTCGCGAGAGGGGCGCCGACATGGTTGATGCGCCGGTTTCCGGAAGCGTGATCACTCTGCAAGAAGGAAAGCTTTCGGTGATGGTCGGAGGACGACGCGAAACCTTCGACCGATTAAAAGCCGTTCTAGATGACATCGGACCGAAAGTCACCTACGTGGGCGACAACGGCCTGGCCCTCTCGATGAAAATCGCAACGAATCTAAGTCTGGCCGTGCAAATGATGGCGTTTAGCGAGGGTGTGTTGCTGGCCGAAAAAAGCGGGATAAAGCGCGATGTCGCCGTGGATGTGCTGGTGAATAGCGCGGTGGCATCGCCGATGATCAAGTATCGCGGGCCGTTTGTTCTGAGGATGCCGGAAGAAGCGTGGTTCGACGTCAACATGATGCAGAAAGACATGATGCTGGCTCTCGATATGGGCCGCGCGCTGGATATTCCGCTGCCCACAACGGCAGTTTCCAATGAATTCCTAACGGCTGCTCGGGGGATGGGATTCGCGAAGCAGGATTTCGCGGTGGTATTTGAAGTTTTGGCAAGGATGTCGGGAGTTGCAAAATGACGACTGCCTCGGACCCAGTTCGCACGATCGGCAATATGGGCGCAGAAAAGCTTTTGCGTTTCTATCGGCAGATGACTGCAATCCGTTTGTTTGAAGAAAATGTAAATGAATTGTATACGCGCGCTCTGATGCCGGGCCTGGCGCACCTGTACATCGGCGAAGAAGCGGTAGCGGTGGGAGTGTGCGAGGCCCTTCGTCCCGATGACTATGTGACGAGTACGCATCGCGGGCACGGGCATTGCTTGGCGAAAGGCGCGTCACCGCAACTAATGTTCGCCGAACTACTTGGTAAGGAGGCGGGTTACTGCCGTGGAAAAGGCGGTTCGATGCACATCGCCGATCCAGCCACTGGGAATTTAGGTGCGAATGCGATCGTTGGCGGCAGTGTAGGTATAGCTACGGGAGCCGCCTTTTCTGCAAAGACTCTAAAGACGGAGCGCGTTGCGGTCTGTTTTTTCGGCGAGGGCGCGCTTGGCCAAGGCGTGTTGTATGAGTGCTTCAATCTCGCCCAACTCTGGAAACTACCTGTTATCTACGTTTGCGAAAACAATATGTATACGGAATATACGCATTTTTCCGAGACTACAGCTGGCGATATTCCAGCTCGCGCAACCGCATTTGGAATTAGAGCTGAGACCGTAGACGGACAGGACGTGCGCGCAGTGTTTGCCGTAGCGGGGGAGCTTGCGGAGCGGGCGCGTCGCGGTGATGGGCCGGCATTTTTGGTGTGCAACACGTACCGTTACCGGGGGCACCACGTCGGCGATATCAATCGTGAATATTACCGCTCAAAAAAAGAGGAGCAAGAATGGTTGCGGGACAGCGATCCCATCAAGAATTACTCCGAGTGGCTTAAAGCGGAAAAGTACGCGGACAAAGCGACTCTGAGCGCGATCGAATCGGAACTTAAGTCAGAAATGGACAAGGCGATGAAGTTTGCGATTGCGGCGCCTTATCCGAGCATCGATCAAGTGGATCAGGACGTGTATGCCTGAAGTGGAAACCGGAATTCGGGAAATTACCTTTGCGGAAGCGATTCGAGAGGCCCTTGCAGAGGAGATGCGCCGCGATTCGCGTGTGTTCATTATGGGGGAGGACGTAGCGGAAGCTGGGACGCCATTTAAAGTGCTCTCCGGCCTTGTGGAAGAATTCGGAACGTCTCGCGTAGTAGACACGCCGATTTCGGAGGCCGGATTTACCGGCGTGGGCGTGGGCGCGGCGATGACCGGACTCAGGCCCGTGGTCGACATCATGTTCGGCGATTTCGTCACGCTCACCATGGATCAAATGGTGAACCAGGCGGCGAAAGTTCATTACATGTCCGGCGGAAAATGGAGAGTGCCCATGGTGATGCGGACAACACTGGGAGCGGCGCGACGCTCGGCTGCGCAACATTCGCAATCGCTCCACGCATGGCTCAGCCACATTCCCGGCTTAAAAGTTGTGCTGCCCTCGACGCCATACGACGCAAAGGGTTTACTCAAGACCGCGATTCGCGATGACAACCCAGTTGTGTTCTTTGAAGACAAAATGAGCTACAAGCTGAAGGGGCCGGTGCCGACGGAGGAATATACGATTCCTTTTGGCGTCGCGGATATCAAACGCACGGGGACTGACATCACGCTCGTCGGAACGAGCAGCATGGTGCAGCTTGCGCTGGAAGCTGCTGCGTTGCTCGAAGAAGCGGGAGTGAGCGCAGAAGTTGTGGATCCGCGAACAACGTGGCCGCTCGACGAGCATACGCTGATCGAGTCGGTGAAAAAGACATCCCGGGCTATTGTGATGGACGAGGGTTACGGAAGGTATGGAGTTGCTGCGGAACTGGCGGCGACAATCGCCGAGGGAGCATTTCACTATCTTGATGGCCCTGTGCGGCGCATGGGCGCGATGCATGTGCCGATTCCGTTCTCGCCGCCGCTTGAGGACGTAACGTTGCCGACGCCCAAAGCGATTTTTGAAGCAGCTATGAATCTTTGCGGCAGGACTTAGTTCTTTGCCGGTTTGATGTCAGGAGGACGCCGTGGCACTACCAACTTATGGAACGATGGCGGTCGATTGGGAGCAGCGAATCGATTTTGACCGGCTGCGCCGTGAACGCCTGCGGCGAGTGAAGGATCTTCTCGCGAAGTCCGAAATGGGCGCGATTTTGTGCTTCGATATGAACAACGTGCGATACATCACGTCCACCCATATTGGTACTTGGGCGCAGGATAAGATGAGCCGTTTCACCCTGCTCACGCAAAAAAGCGAACCCATTCTTTGGGATTTCGGTTCCGCTGCAAGGCATCATCAGCTTCATTGTCCTTGGCTCGGCGAGCGTTCGCGGCCCGGAATTCCCCTTCTGCGCGGCGCGATGTCGCCCGAAATGGGGCGCGCCGAAGATGTTGCGAAGAAAATCCGAATTGAACTGGAGGAGGTTGGGCTGCTTCACGAGCCCGTGGGCATTGACATCGTCGAGCCGCCGATTCTCTTTGCTCTGCAGCGCGAGGGCATCAAGGTTGTGGACGGCCAGCAACTGATGTCCGATGCTCGCGTGATCAAAACGCAGGATGAGATTTCGCTGCTGAACCACTCCGCGATGATGGTGGATGCAGCCTACGACGAACTGTATCGCGCGATGAAACCGGGAATGCGCGAAAACGAAGCCGTGGGTCTGGTCAGCAAGGTTTTGTACGACATGGGGTCCGAATACGTCGAAGCAGTGAATGCGATTTCCGGCGAACGCTGCAATCCGCACCCGCACGTGTTTTCCGATCGTGTGCTGCGTCCCGGCGATCCCGTGTACTACGACGTTCTTCATTCCTATATGGGCTATCGCACGTGCTACTACCGCTGCTTCACGATCGGTTACGCGTCGCACGCAATGATTGACGCTTACAAACGCTGCCGCGAATATCTGGATGCGGCGATTTCCCTGGTGCGTCCCGGCCGCACTACGGGCGAAATTGCGGCGCTGTGGCCAAAGGCGCAGGAATTCGGGTTTCCGAATGAAGAAGCTGCATTCGCTCTGCAGTACGGTCACGGCGTAGGGCTCGCGATCTGGGAGAAGCCGGTCATCAGCCGGTTGGTTTCGCTCGATCATCCGTACGAAATCAAACCGGGGATGGTTTTTGCTCTCGAGACGTTCTGGCCCTCAACGGATGGATGGGCTGCCGCGCGGATTGAAGAAGAAATCGTGGTCACCGAAACCGGACACGAGGTAATCACCCGTTTCCCTGCCGAAGAACTGCTGGTGGCGGGTGCGCACTATTTCACGGTAAACGGGCCGCTAGCGACGACGCGTGAGACAGAAGCGTCTCCAAGCAAGCGCGTG
>Ga0210384_10006087_pt1 | contig 12932 bp, 12 predicted proteins | sample IncBWH2MmetaG_FD_160574 | JGI IMG/M metagenome (GOLD analysis project Ga0210384, IMG submission 160574) | Forest soil microbial communities from Barre Woods Harvard Forest LTER site, Petersham, Massachusetts, United States - Inc-BW-H-2-M | ecosystem: Environmental > Terrestrial > Soil >... | reverse complement strand
CCGACTCAGCAGCCTCGAATCGGTGTGTGATGGCCGCGCCGCAGCCGCTTGTTATCAACACCCGCGTGCTGTCGATACCGCCGTCCAGCTCGCCGCAGCGGCGATGCAACTGCAGGAAGGCGTCGAGGGCGGCGAGCAACTCGGGCATCGCGGTCGGACTACTCGATCACCTGATCCGCCCGCTGCAGGAGCGACGGCGGGATCGTGAGGCCGAGGGCCTTCGCGGTCTTGAGGTTGATCACCAACTCGAACTTGGTGGGCTGCTCGATGGGGAGGTCGCCGGGGTTGGCACCCTTGAGAATTCGGTCCACGTAGGTGACGGCCCGCCGCCAGAGATCGGAAAGGCTCGGACCGTAGGACATCAGCCCCCCTGCGTCCGGTCCCTCGCGATACCCCACTATCGTGGGCAGGCCATTCTTGAGCGCAAGATCCGAAATCTGTGTCCGGAGCACGTAGAGAAACGGCCCACTGAACACAATCACCGCGCCCGCGCGCTGGTCGGTGATTCGTGTGAACGCCTTGGGGACATCGTCATCGCGCCCAACGTCTACCTGCTGAAGCACGATGCCGCGCCTCTTGGCCGCGAGTTCCGCTGCGCCCCAGTGGGTGGTGTTGTACCTATCGCGCGGGTCCACGATGCCAGTGATTCGCGACAGCCGAGGAACGGCTTCGGCGAGCAACTCGACGTATTTTCCGTAGATGTCGGGCGCGGCCTCAAAGACTAATCCCGTGACGTTGCCCCCTGGCCGGGCGAAACTTGCCACCAGCCGGGAGCCGACCGGATCACCACCTCCCACCATGACGATTGGAACCGTCTGGGTCACCTTCTTGGCCGCCAGCGTCGCCGCCGCAGACCCGACGACCATCACATTCACCTGGAGACCGACTAGCTGGGCGACCAGCTCAGCGTAAAGCTCGGCCTTGCCGTGAGCGTGTCGGTATTCGACGACGACATTCTGGCCGTCGACGTAGCCAAGCTCGCGCAGCCCTTGCCGGAATGCCGCAGCGTCCGGCTCGGTCGGCGATGCCGGTTCGGCCGGGAGTAGAACACCGATCCGCGGCACTATCCCCGCCGGCTGCGCCCCGGCGGCCAGCGGCGCGGCGAGGAGACCGCCAGTCAGAACGCCGATGAACACCCGCCGGTCGATCACTCGATCACCTGATCCGCCCGCGACAGCAGCGACGGCGAGATCGTCAGGCCGAGCGCCTTGGCGGCCTTGAGGTTGATGATCAGATCGAACTTTGTTGGCCGTTCGACCGGCAGCTCGGCCGGTTTGGTGCCTCTTAAGATCTTGTCGACGTAGATGGCGGCCCGGCGCCACAGATCCGCGAGGCTTGGACCATACATCATGAGGCCCCCGGCGTCGATGAACGCCCTCAAGCCGTAGATGGCCGGGAGCCGGTGTTTGGTGGCCAGTTTGGTGATCTGGGTTGCATTGGCCATGAAGAGCAGATCCCCGGGGACCAACAACGCGCCCCCGCGTTTGCTGCTGAATCGGGCGAATGTTCCCTCGAGGTCGCTTAGCTCGCTCACCGGGAGGTCTTGAAACTGCAATCCCAGTGCGGTCGCCGCCGCCTGCGTCTCCTTGATGGACAGGACACTGGTCGGATTGCTGGATTCCCAGAGGTACCCGACGCGGGAGATTCCCGGAGCGACCTCCCGGAGCAGCTCTAACCACTTCCCTCGGAAGGCGTCTCCGGTCACCCAGGCCGACCCCGTGACATTGCCGCCCGGTCGCGCAAGGCTTGCCACCAGACCGAAGCGCACGGGATCGCTCCCCATACCCACTACGACGATCGGGATGGTCTGTGTCGCCTTCTTCGCCGCGACGGCCGGCGCCACGGACCCGATGACCATGACATCCACGTGGAAGCCAATCAACTCAGTGATCAACTGAGAGTAGAGCTCGGCCCTGCCTCGAGCGTAGCGGTATTCGACTGCGATGGTTTGCCCGTCGATATAGCCGAGCTCGCGTAGCGTCTGACGGAACGCCGCCACGTTTGGCTCAGTCGGAGATTCGGGCTCCGCCGGTACCAGCACTCCGATGCGAGCCACCTTGCGTAGCTGCGCCCCGGCCGCGAGCGGCGCGGCGAGGAGGCCGCCTGCGACAACTCCAATGAACGTTCGCCGGTCCGTCACTCGATCACCTGATCCGCCCGCTGCAGAAGCGACGGCGGGATCGTCAGGCCGAGGGCCTTGGCGGCTGGAGTGTCGCGAAGACGGTAGACGAGGACATCCGGAGAGTCCCAGATGGGTGTCGGCAGCGGTTCCCTGTGCACAAGCTCATACTCGGCATGGAACCACCGGCTGGGGAGGAGACTCCGCTTGGCGAACGCATAGAGCGTGACAACCACTTGGGGTCTGAGCTGCTCGACGAGATCCCGCGAGATCGGCCCGTCGATTGGAGAATCCCGCTGATTGACGGGTACGGGTAGGAATGGAAGCGCCTCGGGACTGACCAAGCCGCACGCGTCGAGCACGCGACCTTTCCAGTAGTAGCCCAACGCACCAATCTCCGGAGCGGCGACCGTCACCTCCTGTGAGAAGTGGTCGTTCATCCAGCGCGCGGCGCGCTCATACCCATCGATCCGAAGCCGAACCGCTGACGCCTCGAGAATCCACGTGGTGGCGAAGGCTGTCGTGACGCCGTCTCCGGTTCCACAGGCCAAGACCAGCGCGAGCGGGACGTAGCGCAGTCCGGCCATCCAATGGGTGCCCACGGGTCCCGAGAACCAGCGTTTGGTCAGCCAGGTCGCCGCGAGCGGACTGCCCACGGTGAGCAGGATGAACCACACGGCATAGATGACCGGCAGATACCAGTCCACGACCCTCGCGTTCGTGACGGAGTAAAAGGCGATGAACAGCGCGAAGAGAAGCACGGCGGTCCAGGCCTTCAGTCCACGGAGCACGCCAGAAGCTACGACGGCGAGGATCGCAACCCCCGCACCAAGGCCCGCCAACGCGGGCTTGATGGCCCGCAACTTCCAAAGGCGGTCGTCGAACGTCCACGCGGTGATCTGGTCGACCATTTGCTCAAGCCCGGCGCCTCTCGGCAGCGGATAGAGCGGTCTGGCCTTGGCGATGATCGAGTGGGGAACAACCGTTCCGAAGTACGTCTGGGCGAAGACGAGCCAAAAGAGAACGGGCAGGCACAGGGGGAGTACGTACCGGACGACATTCCGACGGCTGTGGACGAGCCATGCGACCGCGCAGGTGGCGGCGACAAGCACGCCCTCCGGGCGAGCTAAGCACGACAGACCGCTTAGCAGCGCGGCCACCGTATACCACTCGCACGATACGGCGTACAGCGCCCAGAGCGTGAGCGCCGCGAACATAAAGGACTCCATCCCCGCGAGCGAATACTGAAGGAGCGCCTCGTTCACGCAGAACAAGGCGGCCGCCGCAGCGGCGAGGAGCACCTCTTCACCCCAACGAAGCACGGTGGTATAAACTGCGATGGCACTCAGGAGGAAGAAGGTCACGTTGCACCGAACCGCCAAGATCGGAAGAGACGCAGACGGCGCGATCAACTTCAGGAAGCACAGCCAGAGGAGGTAGAGCGGGCTGGAGACGCCAAAGATATGCTCTCCCTCGTTATAGACCAGCCCTTTACCGGCGAACAGATTATCGATGTAGCGGAACGTGATGTATGCATCGTCATGCGGGACGACAGGGCTTAGTAAATGGGCTCGCATAGCGAGGCCCATCGCGAACAGGACGATGAGCCAAGGGAGCGTCTTCCAGATCAACTGACGGCGGCGGCCGCGCCCCCCAGTAGATGCGCTGGCCTCGGCCTCTTGAGGAACGCACGTCGGTCCATCACGGGCCCCCAACCTGGCCGCGTCGTCTAGGAGGGACGGGGCGGGACGGCCAGCGGGTCGAATCTACACCGGCACAACGGAGTGTGGCCTGCAATCTTCCCTTCGGCTCCCACCCCCGCTCGCCCTCGCGGTACCGAGCCTGCTTCGCCTTGAGCCGCCGGAGCGTGCGCCCACCGACGTAGGGCGACGCCGGGTCCTTGGCGACCAGGCCCTCGTACCCGCGCTCGAGGACCTGCTGCCAGGCCTTCAGCCCGTCATCGGACAGGCGCCGGATCGGGAGCACCAGATCCTGACCGTCGAGGGTGTCCTCGATCACGTTCCGCCGGACGTAGAGCGGCCGATCGCGGAGGTCCTTACCTCGAGCATACGGGCAGTCGAACACCATGAAGAGCGGTGGTGTGGCGATCTCGGCCGGAGTGCGGCGACGCAGCCACTCGAACCTCGAGACCAGCTTCTGGTCGAAGATCGCGATCATTACGGATCGGCTCGCTGATGTTCGGAGCGGGCGAGCCCCGCGCGCTGCCAGGCCGACCGCGTTCTACTGATCGGCGGCCTGTGAGGTCGAGCCGGTGCGCGATCCCAGCGCCGCAGTCGCAGGCCATCCAGACGTGGCCATCCTCCACACCGGCCGCCAGGTCACCGCAGCGGCGGTGCTCTTGTGGAGCAAGACGTCGTGGGCGGCGAGAATATGCAAAGTATTCTGGTCTGGTCTCAGTGAGTTCTCCATCCGGGCCCAGATTGCGCTGCACGGTGCCAGGACACGACCTTTCTCGTCGATGAGAGCTGAGCGTGCGAAGCGACTCGACCCGGCTCCCATCGATAGGGCGCTCGATGCAGGCGCAGGAGAAGCCCCTAGACGGCGCGAGGAGAGCCGACCAGGACTGCTCCAGCCGGATGAGCACAAGAGAGCACTGATCATGGCGATTGACATGAGGTAGAAGAGGCGCATGGACCCAGAACAGGGAAAAGGCCCTGAGCTTACTCAGCAAGCTCGGGGGAAAGGCGCGCGTAGGCCTTATCGCCCGCAGGCGCAGGCAGATCAGTCGGAAGGTGGCAGATCAGCCCAAGCAGCGAAGACCCCGCAGTGCCTCCTTCGGGCCGGGCTCAAAGCCATGGACCGATTGGTGCCCCGCGAGGCGATGGCGTACTCGTCCGCCGTGGGTTCGGGTGGTGTCAGATCCAACGCAGCCTGGTAGGTGGCTATTGCTCCGTTCAACTCGTCCCGCTGCCGCCCCTCGAGAGTTCACCGCTCGTTAGGCGCTGAGTCCTAAATAAACTTCGCTGTGGCGGCCTAAAATAGGCAGGTCTGGAGCCCCTTTTTGAGACTACGGGGCTTCCCCCGGGGCAGATGGAAATGCGGCCGTTGACTCGGCCTCTGGACTGGCCCCGGGCGGCGTTCGCGAAGCTTGTTCCGCAGGACTCCGGTTGATCGACATTGAGGGTCGGCGCCCGCACGAGCTCACCTGCCACCCAGAAGCCCCTGTGCGCGATTCGGCCAGCGCAAGGAGGGCTCAATCCTCCGCGGGAGGTGTTGTCTCTTCTCCCCCTTGCCCGCCCGCTTCGCCGTCTCGGTGTCGTAAACCACCTGGTTCGCGACGGCCTTAGTTATTCGGTCCGGTATCTTCCGCTGGATTTCGAGCCTGAGGAAGCGCCGGATGTGGACTGAACGGCGGGCGCATTCGCCCTGCGGTCGCGGCCATGAAGTCGTTCGCGTCGGCGATCTGCATCGGGGGCGGCGGGTCGGTCGGCCGCGAGGGGCCGATCGCGCAGATCGGCTCGGCGCTGGGATCTTCACTCGGGCAGCGGTGGCGCGCCGCGGCCTGCCGCGCGACGCGAAGGTACTCCCCGGGGCTCGTCCTGGCCGCATAGCCCAGCAGCACGCCGACGCCGAGGGCTCCCGCGGCCAACTCGCTCTCCAGCAGCCCGAGGATGCGGTCCTCCTCGGCGGCAGTGGCTTCCCGCTGCCAGGCGGGGTTGGCGAAGCGCCCCAGCATCGTCGTCGCCCGCCGGTCGGCCGGGAGACCGATGAGTACCTCGATCCGGGCGCCCGCGTTCGGAAGCTCCGATTCGACCAGTGGATTTAGAACACACCGTCTATAGTCGATCTGTCGAAAAGGGGAGCGCCTCTCTCGGCGCGTTCCAATGACTTGCCAGGATCTTTCACCCGAATCCCGGCGAGCCTCCAAAAGCCTCGAGCCAATGTCGGGAAGATGTCCTTACTGCGTGACCCATTCGAATCAATCTGGAATGTGTCCCAGCTGCGTCGCCGCGAATGAGGACACGTCTTTGACAAGACGCCCTAGCTGCGGCTAGACTGCCCCTCCGGATTCGGAGGAAGACGGGAGGTGGCAAGTGTTGGGTCTGACGCGCGCAATCGTTCCGTCTGCGGTCACATTCTGTTGAGTCGGGACGGACACCATCGCGTACCCCTTCTATGAATGTTCCTTCGTCCCCGTGGCGGTGGTCGAAGGTTAGGAGTGCGATGCAACTGGAGAGGATTTGGCTAGGCCGGTGGCTCGTTCTTATCGTTCTCGTGATCTCCCACGTTATCGTTGTCTTGCAATCGAGCGGGGACGCGAGTGAAGTTGCGGGCATGATCACCGAGATCGACGTGCGAAGTGGCAATGCAGCGGTAAGGCGGGTCGACGTCGCCGACTGGCGCCCCGCAAGCCCTCTCCTCGCGTTGGACGTGGGTGATGTCGTTCGCGTTAACGGAGACGGCTACGTTGTAGTTCTCCTGGCCGGCGGGCGAGGAAGTCTACGGATTGACGCGACGAACTCACCGGTGGTCATCCAGGGTCCAAGGCCTACGCAGGATGAACCGAGGCTCCGCAGAGCGTGGGTCCTCTTGGAGGAGGGCTTTTGGGGGCTTTTCGGCCTGAGTCGGGACTTACCTCAACAGAAGCCCCTCGGAAGCCGAGGGCCTACTGAAGGCGTGGTTCTCCTGACGCCACGGAACGGACCGGTGCTGCCCGAAGGCCTCGCGTTCGAGTGGGAAGGGAATCCCGCGGCGCGCTACACACTCCGCCTTGTCGGTCCCGCGGGCCTCGTCTTCGCACGCCCGGACGTGACCGAAGCGAGCTTTTCGTATCCCATCCAGGCACCCCCTCTCGTGAGCGGTGTCCGGTATGAGGTCGAGGTAGTGGACGAGCTGCAACGTAGTGACAAGGCGTGGTTCGAGGTGGCGGACCGAGCGCGTGCTGAAACGATGCGGAAGAACCTGAGAGACCTAGAGACGGACGGGACCTCGCTGTCAGCGGAGACTCTTGCGATGGTCAAGGTGGGCTATCTGGTGAGCGAGGGGTTTCTCGCAGATGCGCGCTCCATGCTAATTGCGGCCACTGCTAGGAATCAGAGGAATCCGGCGTTGCTCTACGTGTTGGGCAAAGTCTATGAACGGCTGGGCCTGTACAGCAAGGCGGCTGAGTCGTTTTCAAGAGCAAGGGACGTCGAATCAGAGTTTGGGCAGCCCGGCGACGGCCGCTGAGGCAATCGAAAGACGATGGACCTCGCGCACGCACCGACGCGTTCGAGACGACTGGGATGACGGGGAGCATCGTCGTCACCTTGAAAAGGGTCGCATCTCCGATTGCCTGATCGAGCGCGGCAGCGCGCAGGACTCGTGCTCGCCTGCCTGTTTTCCGTGGGTTGCTCCTTCACATCCCTTGATCGAGCAGCCCGACTTCACGACGAGGCAACCCTCCTACACGTCCACGGCCGCTTCGCCGAAGCACTGGCACTAGAGCGGGAGGCACTCGCGTTGCGCGAGAGGGCCCTCGGGTCTGAGAATGTGAAGGTCGGCCAAAGCCTGAACGCCATCGGGACCATAGAATATGAGCTCGGCAACTACGTGGAAGCTAGGGCCACACTACAACGGGCCCAGAAGGTCTGGGAGAGGACGCTACCGGCAAACGACTCCAATGTAGCCTTGATTCTTCACAATGTCGCGGTGGCCCAGGACGCTACCGGCGACTACGGGAGTGCGCTCGCGCTCGAAGAACGCGCATTGAGGATCCGAGAGCAAACGCTGGGGCCAGCGTCGCCTGAGGTTGCGCAGAGCCTCATGAACTCAGCAGCGATGCTCCAGCGGATGGGCGACTATGGCGAAGCCTGGCGCCGGTACGAGCGCGCATTGGCCCTCCGAGAGCGACGGTTTGGGCCTATTCACCCTGAGGTGGCGGACAGTCTGAACTGGTTGGGAACACTGATGTGGAGGACCGGAGACTACGCGGCAGCGAGGGCCCTATTTGAGAGGGCGCTAGTCATTCGGAGGCAGACGTTAGACCCAAACCACCCCAGCATCGCCCAAAGCCTAAACAATCTCGGCACGCTATCAAACTCGATGGGCGACTACGCGGCGGGGGCCAAGTTCCACGAGCAGGCGATGCTGCTCTGGCAGCAACGGCTGGGCTCGACCAACCAGTGGGTTGGTGCCGTGATGACCAGTTTGGCCGTGAACAGCATCCGACGCGGAGACTATGCGTCGGCGCGAGGGTATGCAGAAAAAGGCTTACAGATCCTTGAAGGACGCTTGGGGCCTGTAAATCCTCTAGTAGCGGACAGCGCTATGACGCTGGGGGCCATCCTCGACCAGACCGGAGACGCTGCGTCGGCAGAACTTCTATTTGAGCGGGCGCTTCGGATTGCGGAATCGACCATGGGCGAGAACCACGCGGATACCGCAACGGTCCTCGGAAGCCTCGCAAGCCACTACTCGCGGAGTGGAAATTATACGGGGGCTCGCGTCTTGTACGAGAGAGAGAGACGCATTCTGCTAGTGGTTGGGCGACGCAACGAAGTTTTGGCCGACGAGAGCCTCGCCGGCCTCTTCAAACATCGGGGTGTGAGTCTAGAAGGATATCTTGATGTCTTGGCTGCTATAGGTCGCGATCCGTCGAAGGATTCGCTGCCGCCAACCGCAGTGGCTGATGCGTTCATGGTCGTGGATCAGATCCACGATAGCGCGGCTCAAAGGGCGCTCGTGCGAGCTGCAACACTAGTTGCGGCGAGGGACGCGGCTGCTGCGAACGTCGCGCGCGAGGTGCAGGAGCTCCGTGAACGGCAACAGACGACGCTGGCAGGCTTGACGCGTGAGTATGGAAGGCCCCCGGCCGATCGGGCGGCGGGAGCGCTGGAGCGACTGCAGGCCGATGTTGAACGGATCGGGCGCCAGTTGGCGGAGAGCGAAGCGCGCCTGGCGCGGGTATTCCCAGGCTATTCGGAATTTGCTACGCCGGAGCCGATTACGATTCCGGCAGTGCAGCAACTCATTCACGCGGATGAAGCCCTTGTTGTCTATGCCGCGCGCCCCGATCGCCTGCTAATTTGGCTAATCCGCGCTACGACCACTCTGTACAAGGAGGTCGGGGTGACTCGAGAGGAACTGGTCGGCGCAGTAACGCGGGTGCGTGAGAGCGCAGACCAAGGTCGAAATCCCGGCCTTCCGCTTGGCCGTCTGACGCCATTTGACGTGGCAGGGGCCCACCGGCTGTATTCGCTCCTCATCGAGCCGGTCGCCGAGGGCATGTTAGGCGTGAAGCACCTGATGCTTGTCCCGGACGACGTTTTGCTCCCAGTGCCACTTGGAGCCCTAGTGGTGCGAGGCGAAGGGGACGCGTATCAGAGGCTGAAGGAAGAGTATGACCGGACCCGTTCGCCGGGCCCAAGCGAGTTGGCTCTGTATCCGCGGGTCGCCTGGCTTGCGAAGGAGTATGCAGTTAGCGTGCTGCCGTCCGCCGGGTCGCTGCGCGCCTTACGGCTGATTGGTCGTAGGCCGGTCGATGAGACAGAGCCATTCATCGGGGTTGGCGATCCCATTTTGCGAGGGAATGGGGGCGGGCGCGGCGGCGCGATGGTTGTCGGGAGCGGCGCAATGGCCCCTCTCGATGAGATCCGAGGGTTGGCGCAACTTCCAGCCACTCGCGAGGAACTGATGACAATCGCCCGTACGCTCGGGGCCGATCCTGCGCGTGCGCTCTATGTAGGGGACCGGGCGACGAAACCGCAGGTGGCTGGATTGAACGCCTCGGGGCGGCTCGGGCGAGCCAGAGTAGTCTCTTTCGCGACCCATGGTCTTGTCGGGGGCGAGGTCCGCGGACTACGCCAACCAGCGTTGGTGCTGACGCCGCCACTCGTGGCAAGCGCCGAGGATGACGGCCTGTTGACGCTGGATGACATTGCTGGGTTCAGACTGCGTCGGACGGATTGGGTCGTGTTGTCTGCCTGCAACACTGCTGCCCCCGATGGGAGTGGGGAAGGCCTATCCGGACTGGTGCGCGCGTTCTTTTTTGCCGGCGCGCCGACGCTGTTGGTGTCGCATTGGGCAGTCGAGGATCAGTCGACACGATGGTTGATGGGTACAGTGTTCCGTCACTACGCCGATGATCCGCATGGGGACCGAGCGGAGGCCGTGCGTAGCGCGATGGTTGCGATGATGAATGCCGCGGGAGGGATGACGGCCTACTTTGCTCATCCATTTGCGTGGGCGGCATTTTTTTTGGTCGGAGAGAGTATTGAAGGTGTCAGGTGATGTTGGCCGCACGGTAAGTGGTGACTCGACGTAGCGGACGAAGAGGTCGATGAATGGCCGAAGAGCTGGCGAACTCAATCTGGAAGGGACTGGTCGTCGCAATTCCGGTTGCACTAGGATCGTCTGGTTGCATATCGCCGACCTTGTCACAAGAGTATGTCTATGCGATGTGGGAACGATGCCAGGCAGAACGTGTGGGCAGGCCAGTAGAGTTGGGTCGGGTGGATCCGGACGGCACGTTTTGGCTGCGTTCAACCGGAGGCCCTGGGGAACATGAAATTCCAGCCGCGTTCGCATGCATGCGGGGGCAATCGCAAAGGGAACCGTATCCTGACTGGCTTAGGAATCAGCCAGTACGGACGACGTCCTCCCGAAGTGCGAGCCGAGCAGGTAGCGAAGAGTTAGGCCGCCCCAATGGGTCAGGGATGGCCAAGCCAGGCGCGATACTATGGAAGTGGGATACGAACGCAGTACCGACTCCGCCGTTAGTGGAAATTGTCCCTCCGGCAAGTTCGCTTCCGGCGCGAATGGCCGCGTTCTCCGGGGCATGGGCCGGTGTTTGGAGCGACGGCATCGAGAGCCGGTTGATCGTGGAATCAATAGACGCGAACTCAGCTTCGGTGGTCTATGCATGGGGAGGCACGAGAGGCGGGTGGGTGCGGGTTAGTGCGATGATCTCTCCTGATCCAGAGTTAGCGTGGGGTAGTCTGTCGCGGTATTCCTTTCGACTTCGCGAAGATGGGAGGGCTCTCGAGGGTCGACGTCGCGCACAGGACGGCGAAGAAGTAGCTCAGATAGAACTGAGAAAACTCACGCCGTGACGGACATTCAAGTCTCGGTGCGACCAACGCAAGGATCTCACGACGGCTGCTGCCAAGAGAGCAAATCGAACGCCATGAAGATGGGCGGCGTCGCCACCCCGGGTGGCTGGCCGTGCCGGAGCCACTCGAACCGAGAGACGAGATGCTGGTCGAAGATGCACACCTCGCAATCGAGGATCAGGGTGGCCGGCTTGAGCGCCGCGGTCATGACCGCGGGCTCGGGGAACCGGCGGGTGTGGTCGCGCCAAGGCCGGCTGAGCAACTGCACGCGGTCCTCGCGCTTAGTAGGCCAGCATCCGCCAGCCGTCGTACTTCTCCTCCCAGATCCAGCCCTCGCGATGGAAGGGCTTGGACACAAGGGTGGGCTGCATCAGGTTCCCGGTGGGGAGGTCGGCCATCCCGTCCAGTGACCGACCGGGGCCAGGCCGACGGCGTGCTACCGATCGGGCTCCATGGGCTGTTCCAGATCCATCTCTTTCTGAGACGGCCCTGACACGCCGGGTGCCCTGGGCCCACAACCGGCGTTGTCACCCAGGAGAATTGCTCAGGTACTGAAGCGGATGCGGAGGGAACAGGAGCTGAGCCAGCGGGCCCCTTCCCGACCAGGTCGTGATTTGATCCGACGGCGAGGACCACTCTTCAAGAGGCCTTCCCTTGCCACTGACGGCTCAGCAACTTGTCTACTCATCTGCCGAGGCAAGAGCATCCCGATGCTGCACGACGAAGATGTCGATCTTAAGGCCTAGGGGTCGAGCCTGTTGAGTGTAGCTAGTGAGGTATGTGGGGATGGCCGTGGTCGTGACGCCGTCTTGAAGAAGCGCAACCCGTGAAAGGCTCGGTACGAGCGCTTTTGAGAATTTCGAGTCGTTTCGGGACAAGGGCGCCCTGGAACACCTGGGAACCCGTGAGATTGCCACCCGGCCTTACGACGCTAGTGACGACTCCCTCGGCAACGAGATCAACACGAGGCGTAGGACTGGGCCCCGCCGGCCCCCACCCGCTTGACCTCCGCCCCCTCCGCCTTCATGCAGTACGGGACCCACAGCTCCAGGATCGCGATCCGCTTGCCCTTTAGATTCATGAGCGCCTACCTAGGCTTTTCTGGACGTCTTGGAAAAGAACGTGCCCATCAACGGTTGTAGCTTCGCGCCCCCGCAGCCGGGACACTTGTAGTCCCCGCGCTCGCGCTGTCCGATGGACAGGGTCAGGGCGACCTCCTTCTTGCACCGCTCGCAGTAGAATTCGTAGTGGGGCATGGTGGGTCCTCCCTGTTGCCGCCCGGCCGGTGAGCTGCTGGCCTGTCTCGAGGCCGCCGAACGAAATATACTCTCCCACCACGGCCTCAGCGAGCACATCGTGCTAAGCGATTCCTCACGAGTGCAGCTTCCAAACGGGTTGGTCCTAGAGCGTTTCCCCTCTGGCTCTAGCGTCACGATCCTTTATAGTCGCGACGATGCTGGCGAGTTGGTCGTCAAGAGCATCACCCGAAGCGCCACGTCGCACCTGCCTCACGTCCCTCCGTTTGCCACCAATCACCACAGACGATGGGCTACACCAACGCGTAGGTGAGTAGAGCCCGAAAGGGCAGCCTCTAGAGGGCGGCTCATCCCCTTCGGGCGGATGCCGGGCCGGCTCTCCCGCTAGCGGCCCGGTCGGCGGCCCTTCGATCGTGAGGGAGCGCTAGCCGGCCTTCTTGGAGGGGGATTTTGCGTAGTCCAGCATGCCCTGAAAGTCCACGACGACCGCCGGCTCGTTTCCTA
>Ga0210384_10006086_pt1 | contig 12933 bp, 9 predicted proteins | sample IncBWH2MmetaG_FD_160574 | JGI IMG/M metagenome (GOLD analysis project Ga0210384, IMG submission 160574) | Forest soil microbial communities from Barre Woods Harvard Forest LTER site, Petersham, Massachusetts, United States - Inc-BW-H-2-M | ecosystem: Environmental > Terrestrial > Soil >... | reverse complement strand
ATAGAGGAGCCGAGCACATACACTCAATCTCTAATCTTGTTGGACACGAGGCGGCGATTGCAGCGAGCGGCAGCCACGAGATCGGAATAGAAGCAATGGCTCCGTTTGACCCTGAAAGCGCCCGATCCGTCACAGAATTCGCGGGGCGGTCGGCATCTACAAAACCCTCCTGCCGGGATAATATGGGTTATGTAGAGGCAGCCCGTACTTAGGACAAGAAGCTGTTTGCTCCATCCAGGACCAAACTGAGTCGCTACGAACCGCGCCAAAAGGTCGCATATTCATCCCCTGCCGTGATAATCTAGTGTGGCATTTTTGAGGCTGCTAGATGAGCAACCAGATGCAAATCCCGAACGAAGGAAAGAGCTTGATCCGCGTGCGGCCGCGCGGTTTTTGCGCGGGTGTGGTGCGCGCCGTGGACATCGTGGAACTGGCGCTGCAGGCGTACGGGCCGCCGGTGTACGTCCACCACGAAATCGTGCACAACCGCTATGTGGTGGAGCAATTGCGGCACGACGGGGCGATTTTCGTCGAAACCGTCGAGGAAGTGCCGCTCGGCTCGGTGCTGGTGTTCAGCGCGCACGGGGTTCCCCCAACGACGCGCGAGGAAGCGCGGCTGCGCGAGTTGCGCGTGATTGACGCGACCTGCCCGCTGGTGACCAAGGTCCATCTTGAAGCGCTGAAATTTGCGCGCGAGAACCGCACCATTATCCTGATCGGCCACCGCGATCACCAGGAAATCGTGGGGACTTCGGGAGAAGCCCCCAAACAAACGGTCGTCGTGGACAGCGTCGAAGCGGTCAACGCGCTCGAAGTGAAGGACGCGAGCCGCTTGGCGTTTCTGACCCAGACGACGCTGAGCCTTTACGACACGCAGGAAATTGTGGCCCGGCTGCGTGAAAGGTTTCCCTCGATCGAAGGACCCGCTTCCGACGACATCTGTTACGCGACGCAGAACCGCCAGGAAGCGGTCGAGCAGCTCGCGCGCGAAGTGGAATTGATTCTTGTGGTCGGTTCGCCCAACAGTTCCAACTCGAACCGGCTCGTCGAAGTGGCCAAGCGTTCGGGAGTGGCGGCGGAATTGATTGACTCCGCGGCGGACATTGACCCGAAATGGCTGGAAGGAATTCGCCGCGTGGGCCTTACCGCCGGGGCGTCGGCGCCTGAAGTTCTTGTCGAGCAAGTCAGCGAACGCCTGGCCGGATTGGGCTACACGAATCAGCGCGATCTCGATCTGATCCGCGAAGATGTGCGGTTCACGCTGCCGTCCGAGCTGACCACCATCGCGCCGGCTTCGAATTAGGGAAAGTGGCGTTTAGCGAAATAGCTATGCAGGTTGCAGTTATTCAGGGGAGATCGACTCCACTTTCAGGAGAGCGACTTTGGCGGTCAAGATCACCCGTCAGACGAGGAATATTGCCCTGCTGGGCGCGGCCACAAGCGCTGCGGCCCTCCGCGCAGGGCTGGAGCGCGCTCCTGCCTCGTTGCGCGCCGCCGGCATCGCTGATCGGCTGAAGAACGCCGGGTTTCACGTCACCGATCACGGCGACACGAAAACCTACCATTTCCAACCAGACGACGAACATCCCCGCGCCAGAAATGTTTCCACGATTCTGAAATCGCTGAATGATCTGCGCCCGCGCGTTGAAGTCGCGGTAAAGTCCGGCGCGCTCCCGCTCATCCTGACCGGAGATTGCATATCTGTCCTGGCGGCCATTGCTGGGACGCGCCGCTACTATCGCAACGTCAGCCTGATTTATGTGGACCGCGATGCCGATTTGAACGTGCCCGCGACGACGCCTTCGGGCTGCGTGGACGGCATGGTGATTTCGCAAGTCATCGGACGCGGCGCGCCGGAGCTGGTGCGCTTTTGGGGCGAGCCACCGCTGGTCCGCGAACCCGACGTGGCGTTGTTTGGATTCGAGCGCCTGGACGCCCCGGAGGAGCAGTATCTGGCGGCGTCGCCCGTGCGTCGGCATGCGTCCTTGGAAGTGTCAACTGTTGGCGCCGCTGCCGCCGCCCGCCTCGCCCTCGAACGCGTGCACGCGCTCAAGCATGAATTCGTCCTGCACTTCGATGTGGACGTGATCAACAGCAAAGAATTTCCATGGACAAATTTCCCCGGCGAAGGCGGCCTGAGCATGAACGAGGCGCGCGATGCGCTGCGTGTATTGGTCAGCCAGCCGAATCTGGCCGCCTTTGAAGTGGCCGGTTATAACCCGGACCTCGACCCCGACGGGCAAGGCGCGCGGAAACTGATCGATTTGCTTGTGGATGTGCTGTCAGCACGGCTGGAAATAGCTTCTGCGGCAGCCGCGGGGGCCGGAGATTCCGCGCCCGCCACTTCTGCGCCCGCCGCGCCCTCTTCCGAAATTGCGCCTGCCGCGTTTCCTGCCGCCGTGGAATCCGCCACCGAGTCCGATGGCGTCACTCCCGCTGATTTGCCGGAAGCATCCGAACAGGATCCAAGCGTTTCATGAAATCGGCTGGCGTGCCGCGCTGGTTACCTGAATGAATGGCTGGCGGGTTGCACGCGTATGCAAGATGCGCTACCGTTTTAATTGGATGCGGAGGTCTGGTTTATGCATGGCAAATTCACTGCAGCGGCAATCGCCATGGGTCTGACGCTTGTGTGCGCGGGGCTGGCGCAACTGCGCCCGGTTTTCGGCGCGGATTGGAATGCCCAAGGGTCGCAGATGCAAATGGATATGCCGGGGCAGGCCGATCTGGGAATTCCCTCTTACCACGCGTATGCGTTGAAGCCGCCATTTCCGGCTACGCTCGATCCGAAGCAGTTTCCGGATGCGCTCAATCGCAATGTGTATGGGCTGGCCGCGAAAATCAGGCCGGTTTTGTACCAGCAGCCTTGCTACTGCTACTGCGACCGGCATGCGGGGCACAAGAGCTTGCTTGATTGCTTTGTGGGCACTCACGGAGCGGAATGCGATATCTGCCAGAAGGAAGCGGTGCTCTCCTATCAACTCACGCAAAAGGGGAAGACGCCCGCGCAGATTCGCGCCGCGATTATTCGCGGCGATTGGCGAGCGGTAAACTTGAATCCCTACATGGCCGATGCAAGTCCCCGCTGACCTGCATTTCTTAAGAAAACTATTTGGATGACGGGCAGGTTTTAGTAGCACAGGCACTCTTGCCTGTGCGGTTTTGTTGGCCATTGACGTAGAATGCTTGACACAGCCGCAATCGTAAAACCCGCACAGGCAAGAGTGCCTGTGCTACAAAATCGAAACCCGATGCCAAGCGGGTGGATCATAATTCCGCTCATGTCATTCGGGCTCCGGAATGCGCTACACTGCACACCGTCCTAGGAAATTCCACACGCGGGCCGATCGAAGCGCGAGGTAAGGTTGGCCGATCTCGAACAATCCCAGACAGGTAAACCGGACGCGGCCAAGCGCGGATCGCTGAAAGAATTGGCGCTTTTTTTCCTGCGTCTCGGAGTCACCGCGTTTGGCGGGCCGGCGGCGCACATTGCCATCATGGAAGATGAGCTCGTTCGCCGCAGGAAATGGCTCTCGCGCGAAAAATTTCTCGATCTTCTTGGCGCCAGCAGCCTGATTCCCGGTCCCAGCTCCAGCGAACTTGCCATCCACATCGGATACTTGCGGGCCGGCTGGGCGGGGCTGCTCATCGGCGGCGCGTGCTTTATTTCTCCTGCGGCAATCCTGGTGGGAATCCTTGCCTGGGCGTACGTGCGCTTCGGGCACTTGCCTGCCATTGCGGCGCTGCTGTACGGCGTCAAACCGGTGGTGATCGCCGTGATCGCGCAAGCGCTCTGTGGACTCGGCCGCACGGCGGTCAAGAGCCGAGTCCTGGCGATTGCGGGCGCTCTCGGCGTGGCGCTCAGCTTCGCGCAAGTGAATGTTCTGCTCATTTTGTTTGGGACAGGCGCGATCCTTGCGGGTATGCAGGCGCTATCGCGGAATCGGACAGGAAACCACAAAGCGGCAGGCGCGCTGACGGTGATGTCCATGTGGCGCGGAGCTCGCGCGGGACTTGCGCGAATTTTTCCGTGGGCGGGAGCGACAGGCGCGGCCGCGGTGATTCCCGGAATGTGGCCGCTGTTCCTGGTATTCCTGAAGATCGGTTCGATCGTGTTCGGCAGCGGCTATGTTTTGCTGGCATTCTTGCGCGCCGATCTCGTGGCCCATCGCGCCTGGGTGACCGACGCGCAACTCGTCGACGCCGTCGCCATCGGGCAGGTGACGCCCGGACCGGTTTTCACCACAGCCACTTTTCTGGGTTACCTGTTGCGTGGGCCTATGGGCGCGCTTGTGGCGACAGTTGGAATTTTCCTTCCCGCATTTGTCCTTGTGGCCGTCAGCGGGCCGCTCATTCCGCTGATTCGCCGTTCCGCAACGGCCGGCGCTTTTCTTGATGGAGTGAACGTGGCATCGCTCGCGTTGATGGCGGCGGTCAGCTACCAATTGGGGCGCGCGGCGATTGTGGATTGGGTGACGATCGGTCTTGCCATTGCCAGCGCGGTGCTGCTGCTCCGCTTCCGAATCAATTCGGCGTGGCTGGTGCTGGGCGGGGCGATCATTGGCATTGCCGCCCGGCTGGTCCGAGGCTTCTAGGATTTTTCCATCAAGGGAATATCCGGCTTTCTCGGCTTGATCCAGAAATCGATTCCGAGCCAGAAGCTGTAAGAATGCCGCACGAGTGACAGTGACAAGCCGGTGGCAAAAATCATCCAAAGCAGAATTTTGGAATTGGTCGAAAGGGTTGTGAAATCACGAAACAGCAGCGACAAAAGAAAAATCGCGACGACCACGGCAGTAGTGGCCGCATAATTGATGATCATGGCTCCGACGTAGTATCCCTGCTCGGGAAAATAGGACAGCCCGCATTCCGGGCAGCGCGGCAGCATGCGGAAGACGCCGCGAAATAGCCGGCCGCGCCCGCAATTCGGACAACGCCAGTACGCAGCCCGGTGCACGATCTGCTGGAGCGGTGGTCGTGTCATGATCCTCATCGCCAGCCAGCAAGTGTCACACAGACGGATGCATCGAATCATGAAAATTCTTAGGATACTCCGGGAAGTTCGCTACTTCGTTTGAAACACTCGGCGGGCTGAATCCGAATTTGTATTTTGCATATGCGGGACGTACGCGTACTGCTACTGAAGAGAGACTTGCGCGCGGCCATGATGCCAGGCCGCGCGCAGGTCGTTGGCGGGAGGTGGCGGATCGTTACATCAGGAAGTTGACCTCAACTCGCAAGTCAACCGGCGTGGGGACTCCATCGAGGATCGTGGGTTCATATTTTCTTTCCGAAACGGCTTTGAGCGCGGCCTGGACGAGCAAGGGATGCCCGCTAACGACTTTTTCTTCGACCACGCTCCCATGTTCATCAATGATGGCTTCGATCACAACGATCCCGTGGACGTGCGACTGGCTCGCCAGGATCGGGTAGATTGCCGCGGGGCCATAGATCAAGCGCGGCGGCTTCACATCGCCGCCAATGCGGACGGGACGTTTCGGCGCGTCAACCGCGGGCGGTGCCACTGCGGGAGCCGCAACATTCGGCACGCCTCCGGTAATGCCGCCGATCTGTCCTCCTGGGACGCCGCCCGGCAATGCGCCCATTCCGGCGGCAAACGCAACCTCGGGAGGCCCGACGTCACTGGAAGCCGTTGGAACTGCCTTGGGAATAAACACGGGCGCGGTCAATTTCCCCGGCGTGAAAACTTTTGGAGCCGCCCGAATCTCGCGCGCCACCGCAGCAGCAGGCGGGGGTGCCGCCGCCATCGGCGGCATGGCCGCCACCAGCAGCGTCGTCTCCAGCCTCTCCAAATCAATCCCTTGCGAGAAATAGAGCGGAAGGAAAAGCAGCAGGAGCAAAATGGCGAAATGAATGATAAAGGAAACCGCCCAATCCATCGGGCTTCGTCGCTGCCGCGCCGTGGAATTTTCAAGCAAGGCTTCGGCAAAAACGCGGGTTTGCGGCGCAAGTTTGAGGGGAGGCAAGACCACGCTGCCCTTCGGCCCGCCGCCGGTATACACATCTTCCAGGAAAAGATTTTGCTCACTGATCATGATGCCTCCTAAGAATGTTGCTTGCGGGATTCCGCAAACGTATAAACAATCAAAAAGTTCGCGCGATGCTCACTCGAAATAAATCGTTATTTGCCGGGACACGGCGGGGTGTCTGACACGGACTGGCTACTGCGGGAACGGCCGGGGGGATTCCCTTTCGACATGGAAGATAAAGCCTTGAGTCAATAATTCAATGCCTTTTCCTCCTGATCCATCGTGCCCCAGGGGGCCGCGGAAGACAAATTCAAAGTTCAAATCGTTGCCTTCCAAACCCCTGATCCGCGATTCAGGCGCATGGGCGGAGATATATACTGCAGTAATATAATAAATAACAGTACACATGCCTTGCGCGATTTGATCGCGGACGCGAAAGGAAGGGGCCGAACCCTTTCGCAGCAAGCGCGACGTTCAGAACAGGGGGGATCCACGTGGGAATACGGACCGGACACGCCATGTTCCTGAATGGCGCCAGGCAAGACGCCAATCGGAAAATCGGCATTCCCGGGGGAGGTTTTAGGATGGGAACTTGGGCGAACTATACGGCAACGGTTTTCCAATTGGCCGGATAGCGGGGGGGTGTGAATCGTTGGCTAAGCGGTCAGACGATTTTTCACTACAGCAAGTCTTTTATAATCTGATAGATACATCAAAAAGTTATTTGCTTCCCCTGGCCTGAACTGCGTTTGTGTGGGTGTCGGATTGCTATAAAATGGATGTTTCCCCTGGGATCCAAGACTGCTGGGTAGATTTGTGACTGCGCAGGGGAATTGTGCCATGGGAGGCACGAATTTTTGAGCGAACGCCTTTACTATCAAGATTCCTATTTGCGCGACTTCGATGCGCGGGTGATTTCCTGCGAGAGGGCGCCAAGTGAACTGGCGGGGAAAGCGGCTCCCTGCTGGTGGGTGAACCTGGAGCAAACTGCGTTTTATCCCACGTCCGGCGGCCAGCCGCACGACATGGGGCATTTGGGGGATGCCGCGGTCGTGGACGTATTCGAGCGTGAGGACGGAACGGTTGTGCACGTAACCGATCGGCAGGTGGCGGCCGGAGCGATTCGAGGATCGATTGATTGGCCGAGGCGTTTCGATCACATGCAGCAACACACGGGCTCGCACGTCTTGTGCGCGGCATTCCTTTCCCTCTCCGGCATCCCGTCCGTTTCGTTCCGCGTGGGCAGGATTGCCTCCACGCTGGATGTGGCAACGTCTTCGATCTCGGACGACCAATTGGAAAATATCGAGCGGTTTGTGAACGAAATCATTTATGAAGACAGGCCCATTCATGTTCGCTTCGGCACGGCCGGTGATCTTGCGGCCATAGGGATGCGAAAGGAATCGGAGCGGGATGGGACCCTGCGCGCCGTGGAAATTCAAGGCGTGGACATCCAGGCCTGCGGCGGGACGCACGTGCGCCGCACGGGCCAGATCGGAATGATTCTGATCCGGGGCATCAAAAAGGTCAGGGAAAACTGGCGCGTGGAATTTGTGTGTGGCCAGAGGGCGCGGCGAGCGGCGCGCTCTGATTTTGCGCTGCTTGAGGGTATTTCGCAGCGCCTGACCTGCGGGCCCGACGCGATTCACGCGGGAATCACGCGCATTCTGAACGAACGCAACGCCGCCAATCGGCTGGGCGACCGCTACCTGGAAGAATCGGCTGCGCTGCAAGCCCAAACGCTTCTGGCCAATGAGAGCGGGCAACGAGCGGCCAATCATTCGCGGATTGTGACTGCGATCCTGTCGGATGCGGATATGGAATATCTTCGATGTGTGGCGACCAATCTTGTGATCGAGCCCGGAGTGGTCGCGCTGCTCGGCTCGGATGCCAATGGATCAATCGTTCTGGCCAAATCCGAAGGCGTATCCGGCGACATGAACGCATTGTTGCGCGAAGCGGTCAGGGCCTGCGGAGGAAAAGGCGGCGGAACGAAAGACTTTGCCCAGGGGAGCGTGCCCGAAGGAAGCGACCTCAGTTGCATTTTGGAGCACGCGGCGGAACGCGCACGCAAACCGGCACTCCGGGTGGTGGCGAGAAAGTCCGGGAGCGCGAGAACGCCGGCCGAAATCTGGCAACTTGAAAGCAAAGTGCGCGGCTAGCACTCAGTATTCGCGAAATTTGACCTGGTGATTTCCCGGGAACGCCATTCTCCTGAATGGCGCAAAACAAGACGTCAATCGGGAGATTGGCGTTCCCGGGCTTTAGCCATATTTATTCTCCTCCTCGTAATCATCGTATCTCCCTTGCTAATTGGAATCGAAGCGCGCTTGACACTCTTATGGCGCTGGCATAAGGTGACAATTCAGGCCGAAAAACGATAGAGATGAATAAAATCTCCCTGGAATCAACGGAAATTACGATGCGAAAACCTAAAAAAGAAGCAATCGATCGGCGCAAGTTTTTGAAAGGCGCAGCGGCTGGCGCGGCCTCGCTCGCGGCGATTCCAGCGGTTGCCAACGCGCAACAGGCCGAGACTTCGCGCGCGGGCGCCGCAAAACCTATGCCGAAAGAATTCGAGGCCGAGACGCCCGCAGTGCTCGATGTTTTGACCGAGAACCGCTCGGGGTCCGACTTCATGGTGGACGTGATCAAGTCGCTGGGGATCGAGTACGTGGCCTCCAATCCGGGATCAAGCTTCCGCGGTCTGCACGAATCGGTGATCAATTACGGTGGAAACGAGAATCCGGAGTTCATCACCTGCTGCCATGAAGAATCGGCCGTGGCCATGGCCCACGGATATTCAAAAATCGAAGGCAAGCCCATGGCGGTTTTTCTTCACAGCGATGTGGGACTGCAGCACGGATCGATGGCCATCTACAACGCGTTTTGCGATCGCGTGCCGGTTTACCTGATCGCGGGCAATGCGCTGGAAATCAATTCCCGGCGCCCGGGAGTCGAGTGGGACCACAGCGTTCAGGATGCCGCGGCGATTGTGCGGGATTGCCTGAAATGGGATGATGTGCCGATTTCGCTCGATCATTTTGCGGAATCCGCCGTGCGCGCTTATAAAATCGCGATGACGCCGCCGATGGCTCCCGTGCTGCTGATCGCGGACGGGGAGCTGCAAGAAGGCGCGATTCCCGACGACGCTCAGTTTCATATTCCGAAGCTTACGCATGCCATGCCGCCGCAGGGCGATTCTGGCTCGGTTGCGGAGGCGGCGCGCATGCTGGTCGCCGCGGAAAATCCGGTCATTCTATTGGAACGCACCGCGCGCACGGCCGACGGATTGAAGTACACCGTCGAACTCGCCGAACTTTTGCAGGCGCCCGTCGTGGATTTGGCCGCGCGCATGAATTTCCCTTCGCAGCATCCTTTGAATCAGACCGAGCGCACGCGCGGGGTCATTGGCGGCGCGGATGTCATTCTGGGCCTAGAAGCGCTGAATTTCTGGGGCACGATCAATTCTTACCGCGATCAGTTGCACCGCACGTCGGCGCCTATTGCCCGGAAGGATGCGAAACTGATCAGCATCAGCGCCAGCGATCTGTACATGAAAAGCAATTACCAGGATTTCCAGCGCTACACCGAAGTGGACCTGGCCATGGCGGCCGACGCGGAGGCGACACTGCCGTCGCTGATCGAGGCCGTCAAGCGCCAACTGACGGACGACCGCAAAAGGACGTTCGCGGATCGCGGAAAAAAACTCGCCTCGCAGCATGAGGGAGCGCTTCAGCGCGCCCGCGATGAAGCGGCCTTCGGCTGGGATGCCAGCCCCATCACGACCGCGCGCCTTTGCGCGGAAATCTGGGGCGCGATCAAGAATGAAGATTGGTCCCTAGCCTGCGAAGTTTCACCGTGGGTGAATCGCTGGCCGCTGCGGCTGTGGAATTTTGACAAGTTTCACCAGTACATTGGCTCGTCGGGCGGATTCGGCGTGGGCTACGGCGCGCCTGCCTCGCTTGGCGCCGCGCTGGCCAACAAGAAGCACGGCCGGCTAACCGTCACGATTCAAAATGACGGCGATTTGATGTACGCGCCGGGAGTTCTGTGGACTTCGGCGCATCATCACATTCCGCTCCTCAGCGTCATGCACAACAACCGCGCGTATCACCAGGAAGTGATGCACGTGCAGCGCATGTGCGACCGGCGCAGCCGCGGCATCGATCGTGCTTCGATTGGCACCACCATCACCGATCCCAACATCAATTTCGCCATGATCGCCAAAGGAATGGGTGTGTATTCCGAGGGGCCGATTACGGATCCGAAGGAACTCGGTCCGGCGATTCTGCGCGCGAAGGAAATCGTCAAACGCGGCGAGCCGGCGCTGGTCGAAGCCGTCACGCAGCCGCGGTAGGCTTTTTCTCGCTCCGCTCAAGTCTTGGATTGCTGGGCACTGAGCGCGGACAGAATAGAAAGCTGCACGGTTGAAAACAAGCCAAGGATTCTTCTGGAACACGCCTGGACGGTGCATGTCACAACGAAACTAAGCCAAGTCCAGAGAGGTCTTGTGATGCGCCGCTCGGCTGAATGAGGGCGCGGCGCGTTAGCGAGGCTAGATGTGACACCGAAAAAACAGGAAACATCGCTTTCTCAGGATCGATGAATCGTCGATAGTGATGAATTGGGTTTCCTGCGTTTCGCGATAAAGGATTTCTCCTTTCCGATTGATAAATTCCTGGTGTAGTTTCCCATCATCGTTTCGTTCCAGGACTGCGCCCATCCCGTCGTCGAAGCTCTCCGCCCCTTCGAACCTTGGTGCGATGACCATCTCGCCTGAGGGATTGATATAGCCCCAGCGGCCGCCAATCTTTACGGGGGCAAGTCCATCGCAAAAGTGAAGGGCATCATCGTATCGCGGCGGGATCGCCCACTGCCCCTGGCGGTTGATGAAACCAGCCCTCAGGCTTGCGCCTTCGCCTACAAATACCGCGGCCAAGCCTTCACGGAACGGAAACAGGGAGGCGCCGGTGAATTGCGGTGCGATGACAATCTTGCCTGTTATGTCAACGAAGCCAACCTTGCCGTGAGACACCTTGGGGGCGAGTCCCTCGACGAACTCGCCTACATCGCGCATGACGACCGTGCCGGAGTGATCGATAGTCACCCTAGAACTATTGCGGCCCCCATGATTGTAAAGCAAAACAAGAGCCAGTCCCGACTCAAAGGGATCGGCATTTTCAACTTGCTTACCTGCCGGGGCTGGCCTGATCACGGCGGCTCCAGTCATGTCGATGTATTCCCACTGGTCCTTTACTTCGACTGCCGCCACGCCTTCGCTGAATCGGCTCGCCCGATCAAATTGGGGTGAGATGACCGTTTCGCCGCGTCGGTCCATGTACCCCCAGAGACCGTTGGCGCCTTCGATGGGAGACAATCCTTCTGAAAACCTTCCCGTGTCGGGCGAAGGGACAGTGAGAATCACTTCCCCATCGCGAGTCAGATAGGACGTCGAGACCGGCCCGTTCGGACCGCAATCCACAAAGCGAAACAGGCCATCCGAAAAGTCATCTAAATCGCCACCCGGCTGGCGTCCGCTCCCGCAGGCGTGTCTGGTGCTGAGGACTCGGCCGTCGTCGCGCATAAGAACTTCGTCGGTGAAATTCCCCTGCTCGTCCAAATACCCACCTAGAATGCGTGCGTTCACGGTCGAGCACCCCCGGAAAGTCTCAGCATGGAGAGCTATAACACCGGAACCCGCGAGCAAGAAAAGCGCGAGGTATGGCGGGGCAAAGCAGAGGGGCGGCGAGGCTGCGTGCAATCCGGCCCGTGAGGCACACCTTGTGAGCCCCATCGGTGAGGTCACCCCCTTTCGCTGGCTACATTGTCGCAAAAGTTGACGTTGTCGTCATCATGAAATGGCTTGGTGAGGCGTCTAGTTGCATGACCGGAATTTCTACAATGAAGTATCACCACACTTCGGGACTCTGACAGAACGCCCGTACGACGGCGTGATAGCATTCTGCATTTCCACGTGGAAAAGACGGCTGAAAATCACGTCATGGCCGGCTTCTATTGATTGAGCAGTGGAATGTCCTTTGAAGACGCAGGCCTTGGTCTTGATTGGAGATAGGCGTAGATGTCCGCGAGTTCCTGGTCAGAGATGACTTCCCTGGTGAAGGGTGGCATCTGGCCGGTCGGTTGGCGGACGTAGTTGATGAAGGGGCGAATGAAACGTTGTGGCGGGCCGATACGCGGGCCAGACGCTTGAGCCGCGCCCTGCCCCTCGCGGCCGTGGCATTCGTAGCAGCCGTCTTTCATGTAAATCTTTTTGCCAGTTTCCACATTCCCCGCGGGCGTCGTTTCGTTTTTTTCCCCCCGCGGCGCGGCGTTTTGCGCTCGCAGCGCGGGGGCCGCAAGCAAAAGGGTTGCGCCGATTGCCGGTAGAGCGATACGCCGGATCAGGCAAAGACGGCAAGACTCGATCAGGTTCATGGTTGGCCAGGACATGGTCACGCATTCCCTTTCGGCGTCATTGTGCCACAGGACCGATCCGCGCTGAAATGCAATCTGCGCATTCGGCTACGGCGCCGCGATGCATGCCGGCAATTCCCTCTTAATCCTTGACGTTGGTTTGCATTTAGACTACACCTTTGCGGTCAGAAAATGGCCACATCCAAAACAAAATCCAAATCTCAAACGGATCTCGTTCGGCACTGGGAGCTTTCGCCCATCGGACGGCGGATCCTCCGCGAGGGACGCCAATTCAATACGGTCCGGCGCATTGTGGTGGCCGCGCGAAAAGTTTTTGCGCAGAGGGGGCTTGCCGGAGCGCGCATGGATGAAATCGCGCGCGTCGCGGGCGTCAACAAAGCGCTTCCTTATTATTATTTTCGCAACAAGGAAGAACTGCACCGCTTCGTCCTTGAAACGATGATCGCGCAAATTTCCGCGCAGATGGAATCTCCCGCCGTGCTCTCGATGGAGCCGCCCGAGCGCG
>Ga0210384_10006084_pt1 | contig 12935 bp, 16 predicted proteins | sample IncBWH2MmetaG_FD_160574 | JGI IMG/M metagenome (GOLD analysis project Ga0210384, IMG submission 160574) | Forest soil microbial communities from Barre Woods Harvard Forest LTER site, Petersham, Massachusetts, United States - Inc-BW-H-2-M | ecosystem: Environmental > Terrestrial > Soil >... | reverse complement strand
GCCCGCGAGGACGCGCTGCAGCGCCATGTGATCCTCGCCGAACAGCTTCGTCCCGCAGCCCGACTTGTGGGTGATCGCGAGCACCCCGTCGATGTTCGGGTAATCCTTCTTGACGTCGCGGAACCGATCCTTGACGAACTGGCTCACGCTCGCCGAGCAGTTGACCCCCGAGATGATGGCCACGTAGTTGCGCGTGCCGACCCGACCGTCCTCTCGGAGGTATCCGTCGAAATATCTCATCTGGCTCGGCGGGTAGAAGGCCACCGGCTGCACGTCGGTGCCGACCTCGTATTCCTGATGGCGATCGCCCACCGCCACGTTCTGGGTATGAACGTGATCGCCTACTTCGATGTCGGCGGTCGCGAAGCCGATCGGCTGGCCGTAGCGCCGCACCGCCTCGCCCACTCGCCGGGCGCGCCGCGCCACCTTGTGGCCCGGCTTGATGTCCTGCCTCACCTCGATACGGCCGCCCGCGTCCTCGAGGATGGTGCCGGCCGGGAGCTCCTTCTTGGCGATGGCCACGTCGTCCTCGGGTCTCAAGATGATCGCCACGTCAGTGATCGCGTACGTCGCCATGGCCATTCTCTCTTCTTCCCTCTCCCTCAGGGGAGCGGGCGCGGTGAGGGGTGGTCCACTCTACCGTCAGGGCTCCCGCTTTGACAAGGCGCGGGGCCGAAACCGTCGCGTTGACCCGCCGCGAACCCGGGACTAGACTGCTCCGTCATGTCCTTCATCGAGCGCACCGCCAAGGTCAACGGCATCACGCTGCACTATCTGGACTGGGGGCCGGCCGAGGCCCCCGCGGTCGTCCTGCTCCACGGCATCACCGGCCACGCGCGGGTGTGGGACCACCTGGCCGAGCGGTTGACGCCGGCCCGGCGGGTGATCGCGCTCGATCAGCGCGGCCACGGCGACAGCGATCCGGCGCCCGACGACGACTACCGTGTCGGGACCATGGCCGACGACGTGGCCGCCTTCGCGGGCAAGCTGCGCCTCGAGCGCTTCGCGCTGCTGGGCCACTCGATGGGCGGGCGCATCGCGATCGCCTACGCGGCGGCCCACGCGGCGCGGCTCGAGCGGCTGGTGATCGTCGACATCGGGCCCGAGATCGCGCTCGCGGGCCTGCAACGCGTGCGCGACATGATGAGCCAGTCCCCCGAGCGCGTCGAGAGCGAGGAGTGGGCCGTCGACTATATCAGGCGCGCCAACCCGCTTCAGGACGTGGGCCTGTTGCGCGAGCGCGTCCGGCACGGGCTCAAGCGGCTGCCCGACGGCGGCCTCACCTGGAAGTACGCCAAGGGGCTGCGCGACATGATGCGCGAGGGCCGACGCGACGTGGTGGATCTGTGGGAGCCACTCGGACGCATCCCCTGCCCTACCCTCGTCGTGCGCGGAGCCGAGAGCGACATTCTCTCGCCCGAGGTCGCCAAGAAGATGACCGAGCGGCTGCCCGACGGACGCCTGGTCGAGATCCCGGGCGCGGCGCACACCGTGCCCGCCGATCGCCCGGAGGAGTTCGTCGCCTCCGTGCGGACGTTCCTCGGAACTTAGCCCCTCACCCTGCCCTCTCCCCAGAGGGGAGGGGGAGCTAGCGGGCGCGGAGGCGGCGGGCGGCCTCGGCGCGCATCGTCTGCATCGCGTGAGTCTCCTGGTCGGAGTAGCGCTCCTCGGCCCACGGATCGGCGTGCATGTGGTAGCCGTTGACCTCCCAGAAACCGGGCGGATTGACGTCGAGGAACTCGAAGCCGCGAAGCCACTTCGCGCTCTTCCAGAAGTAGAGCTTGGGCACCACCAGTCGCAGCGGCCCGCCGTGATCCGGCGTGAGGTCGGCACCGTCGTGCCGGAGCGCCAGCAGCACGTCGTCGTCCGCCAGGTCCTCGAGCGGCAGGTTGGTCGTGTAGTCCGGATCGGCGTGGATCCTGGCGAATTTCGCCTCGGGCTTGAGACGCACGCGCTCGAGGATCACGCGCATCGACACGCCTTCGAAGCGGTTGTCCAGCCGCGACCAGCGCGTCACGCAATGGATGTCGCACGTCACCTCGACACGAGGCAGGGCGAGAAACTCCGGCCAGCTCCAGGTCATTTCCCGCTCGACCAGGCCGAAGCAGCGAAACGACCACTTGGCGGGATCGAAGCGTGGGGTGCGGCCGTAGGTCAGCACCGGCCACTTCGTGGTCAGCACCTGGCCGGGCGGCGTGCGCCGGGACAGCTCCTCCGGGGTCTTGCTCATGACGCTCCTTTCTCGGCGACGAAGCGATAGCCCTGCCCGTGCGCGGTGAGGATGTGCGCGGGCCGCTCCGGATCGTCCTCGAACTTCTGCCGCAGCCGCAGGATGTGGGTGTCCACCGTGCGCGTGGTGGGAAACCGCTCGTAGCCCCACACCTCGTCGAGCAGGCGGTCGCGCGTGATGACCTCGCCCTGGTGCTCGACGAGGTACCGCAGGAGATCGAACTCCTTGCGCGTGAGCCGCACCTCGCGGCCGCCCTTGAACGCCTGCCGCGCGCGCAGATGCACCCGCACATCGCCGAACGCGAACTCCGCGAATTTCTGCCGCGGGCCCGGGCGGCGCAGCACCGCGCGGATGCGGGCCATCAGCTCGCGCAGGCTGAAGGGCTTGGTCACGTAGTCGTCCGCGCCCAGCTCCAGCCCCAGCACCCGGTCCACCTCTTCGCCGCGCGCGGTCAGCATGATCACCGGGATGTCGAGGCCCCGCTGCCGCAGCTCGCGGCAGAGATCCCAGCCGCTCATGCCCGGCATCATGACGTCCAGCAGGATCAGGTCCGGTGCCTCCGACACCGCGAGGGTGAGCCCGCTCCGACCGTCCCCCGCCGCGATCGTCTGATAGCCCTCGAAGCGCAGGTTGTCCTCCAGCCCGCGCACCATCTCGGGCTCGTCGTCGACGATCAGGATGCGGGGCATCCCGACCCCCGCAGGTGCAGCGTGAAGCGGCTGCCCTCGCCGGGGCGGCTCTCCACCGTCACCCGCCCGCCGTGGGCCTCGACGATGTGCTTGACCAGCGCCAGCCCCACTCCGCTCCCGCGGCGCCCCTGCGTCTCACTCCGTCCGACGCGATAGAATTTCTCGAAGATTCGCTCCTGCTCGGAAATCGGGATCCCGATACCCTGGTCCGCCACCTCCAGGACGACCCCGGACCCCTCCCGGCGCGCCGCCACCGTGATCTTGCCGCGGTCGGCCGAGTACTTCATGGCGTTGTCGAGGAGGTTGGCGAGGGCCTGCTTCATCGCCTCGACGTCCAGGAGCACGTCGGGCAGATCCGGCGCGACCGAGACGTCGAGCGCGAACCCGTGCTGCTGCAACGGATGGCGGAAGCTGTCGAGCACGTCGTGGACGATCGGCTCGACCGGCCCCATCGCGAGATCGTAGCGCTGGCGGCCGCTCTCGATCCGGGAGAAATCGAGCACGTTGTCGATGAGGCGGCTCAAGCGCTCGCTCTCGCGCGTGATGACGCCGTAGTACTCCCGGCGCCGCGGCTCCTCGGGTACCCGATCCATCTCGAGGGTCTCGGCAAACATGCGGATCAGCGACAGCGGCGTCTTGAGATCGTGGGAGACGTTGGCCACGAAATCGGACTTGAGCCGCGCGATCTCGGACTCGCGCCGCTGGAGCCGGTAGGTGGCGACGAGGCCCGCCCCGATCACCCCCAGCAGCAGCGCGAAGGCGGCCATGAAGATGACGATCTGGCGCCGGACCATGTCCCGCGGGGATAGCCCCGCCGGCTCGTAGAGCGCCACCCGCCAGGCGGGCAGCGCTTCGCCGAACGCTACGGTCAGCACCGGCGCCGCGCTCTCGACCGACCCGGAGGAGAAAACGGATCGGCCGCGGCCGTCGAGCACCACCAGCGCGCTCTTGCCCTCGGCCCGGCCCAGCGCCTGGGCCAGCACGTCCCGGCTCAGCGCCTGGTCGTCGCGGCGGAGCCCGACCAGGAGCGGGCCCTTCGGGGCGCCCGGGGTGCCCGAGCCTGGGATCACCGCGGCCAGGATGACGCGTCCGCCCGCTTCGAGGTGCCGCCGCCCGCCCCGATCCCAGAACCCCTGCGAGATCTCGCCACGCAGCGCGGCAATGCTCAGAACGTCGTCGGGCGACCAGCGGGCCGGGTACAGCACGCGCCCGTCCCGGTCGCAGAGGTAGACCGCGTCGAAGAGCGGGTGATGCGCCCGCCAGACCTCCACCGCGTCGGGCCCGAAGCCGGGCTCGAGCGCCGCGGCCTGCAGAGAGGCGACGCCGTCCTGCTCGGCCCGGACCACCGCCATCTCCACCTTCTCGGCCGCCATGGTCACGGTGTCCCGCGCCTGCTCACGGAGCTGCAGCTCGGCGGCCTGCTCCCACCGGCGCAGCGAGAAGTAACCCAGGGAGGCCAGCACGAGGGCCGCGGCGAAGACCGCGCCGAAGATCAGGACGTTGAGGCGCCGCGCGGTCACCTAGTTCTCGAGCAGGAGGCGCTGGATGAGCTGCTCCATCTCGGCGTACGCCCCCTCCCCGATGTGGGTGAACCGGACGATGCCTTTCTTGTCCACGATGACCGCGGCCGGCCACGCCCAGTTCTCGTAGCGGCGCCAGATCACGAAGTCGTTGTCCTGCACCACCGGATACCGCACCCCCAGGTCTTTCGTCGCGCTCCGGACTCGGTCGAGCGGCTTCTCCCAGAAGAACTCCGGCGAGTGCACGCCCACGATGGTGAGCCCCTGCTTCTCGTACCGCGAGTGCCAGTCCCGCAACTGCGGGATCACGTTCTTGCAGTTGTATCAGCCGTAGGTCCAGAACTCCACCAGCACCACGCGCCCCCGCAGGCCGCCGAGCGAGAGCGGCTCGCTGTTGATCCAGGGCCCGCCGGTGATCTCGGGCGCGGCCTGCCCCACGTGCACCGGGCCGGCGGCCGCCAGGGCGGGTTGGGCGGCGGCCCCCACCGTCGCGACGAGCATCCCCGCGCACAGCACCAGTTTCCGGATCGGGCTCATGGGTCACCTCCTGGGAGCAGTCTAGCCGCAGGCGGGCCTCCGATGTCACGTGCCTGTGAAATCTGGCGGCGGGCCCCCACGGGGGCCGCCTATAATGAAGATCGGCGAGGGGCGGGCATGGGTCCGCCCCGGGAGCACTGGCGCCGGGCAACCTGTGGCAGGAGGATGGAACGCATGAGTGACGACCGGAAGCTGGCGATGTTCATGGACTTCGAGAACATCGTCCGCGGGGTCAAAGAGGCGCAGTACAAGCAGTTCGAGATCAAGCTGGTGCTGGAGCGGCTGGTCGAGAAGGGCAAGATCATGGTCAAGCGGGCCTACGCGGACTGGAACCGCTACGCGGAGTACAAGCGGCCCTTTCACGAGCACGCCATCGAGCTAATCGACGTGCCCCAGAGCCGTTACAGCGGCAAGAATTCCGCCGACATCCGGATGGTGGTGGACGCGATGGACCTGGCCTACGCCAAGCAGCACGTGGACAGCTTCGCCCTGGTCTCGGGCGATTCCGACTTCTCCCCGCTCGTATCGAAGCTGCGGGAGAACGATCGCTACGTGATCGGCCTCGGGGTGAAGTCCTCGTCGTCCGAGCTGCTCGTGGGCAACTGCGACGAGTTCATCTTCTACGAGGACCTGATCCGCGAGTCCAAGAAGACGACCGCGCTGCGCGGGCTGCCCGAGAAGAAGGCGGAGGCCTTCGCCCAGCTCATCGAGGCGATCCAGGCGCTGCAGCGCGAGAACAAGGACACCCTGTGGGGCTCCATGGTCAAGCAGACCATGATCAGGAAGAATCCCGCGTTCAACGAGTCCTACTACGGCTATTCGACCTTCTCGAAGCTCCTGGAGGAGGCGGCCAAGCAGAAGATCCTGACACTGGAGCGCGACGCCAAGAGCGGGACCTACATCATCACCTCGATCGAGGCCGATCGCGCCGCCTGACCGGGATGGCGTCCTCGCGAGTCCCCATCGCGCTCGCGGTGGCGGCCTGGCTGCTCCTGCCGGGGGCCACCGCGATCGCGCAGCCGACGCCCCGCTTCACCGTCGAGCCGACGATGAGCCGCGGGCCGGCCGCGGCATCGGTCACCGTCTTCGAGTGGAGCGACTACCAGTGTCCCTACTGCCGCGAAGCCCAGGACATCCTGGAGCAGCTGCGGACCGACTTCGCGGACTCGGTACGGTTCGTATTCAAGGACTTCCCGCTCCGGTCCCACACCCTGGCGGTTCCCGCGGCGATCGCCGCGCGCTGCGCGGGAGCGCAGGGCCGTTACTGGGGGTACCACGATCTGCTCTTCCTCGCTCAGCCCGACTTCTCCTCCGAGCAGCTCGTCGGCTACGCGCGGCGCCTCGGGCTCGAGGTGCCGCCCTTCACCGAGTGTGTCGAGACCGCACGCTTCCAGGAGGCGGTCATGGCGGACGTGCGGGAGGGCCGCGAGGCGGGCGTGCGCGCGACCCCCACCTTCTTCATCAACGGCCGGAGGATCGAGGGCGCGCCGCCCCTCGACGAGTTCCGCGAGGCGATCCGGCAGGCGCTTCGCGAGACCGGCGCGCCGGCCCGCTAGCCTCACCCGAAGGAGACCGCTCCGTGACCACCCCGCCCGTCACGCTCTTCGTCGATACGAGCCGCGTCCCCTGGGTCGAGCGCCGCCCCGGCGTCTTCTGGAAGATGCTCTGGGAGGATGCCGACGGCCTGCACAAGGCGATCCTGATGCGCTACGAGCCGGGCGCGACCATCCCCCGCCACCGCCACGTGGGCGACGAGCAGATCTACGTGCTCGAGGGCGCCGTGGCCGACGACACCGGGGTGTGCACCGCGGGCAACTACGCGCGGAGGCCGCCGGGGTGCGTGCACACCGTCACCAGCCCCGGCGGCGCACTCGTCATCGCGATGACGTCGGGGCCCACCGTCGCGGTCTAGCTTCTCTCGGTCGCGCCCGGTGGCCCCCGCTCACCGACACCCGCGGCGTCAGGCTTCCACCGGGCCCACGTCGAGCGCATCCGTCAGCGTTCGCAGCATCAGGAGCAGCCCGGCGCGCACCCGCTCGTCACAGCCGTCCGCGCCGACGCCGTAGAACACCGAGAGCACGTAGGCGACGAGGGTCGGATGGCCGGGCGCGTCGGCCGCGGCGACCACGCCGTCCGGGTCGGTCGCCGCGAGCCCTTCGAGCCAGGTGGCGGCGGCCGCGTGCGCCTCCTGGATGCGCTCCTCGGTCAGCCGCGGGAACGGCCGGCCGAGACTACGCTCGAGCACCTTGAAGAGCAGGAAGCAGAGACCGAGGGCCGCGCGCTGCACCACCGGATCGTGCTCGCGAGTCACCGCGTGCGCGAAGGCGGCGACGTGCGGTTGACGGGCCAGGAAGTCGCGCGCCTCCTCGTCGATCCGCCCCGGCGGATACGACGTGGTCTCGCGCCACACCTCGTCCACCAGCGCCTGATCGATGCCGCGCACCGTCCGAGCAAAACTCCTTGCCGGGCAGCGAAACTCCTTGCGGGCCCCCGGGGATGTCCGGTAACGTGAGTGGCTGGATTCTAGCACGGGGTTGGCCCCCGGTCGGACCCACCCGGCGAGGACGGAGCCATGATGACTTCGGAACACTTCTGGCTGTCGATCGGACTGCTCGGCCAGGCCTCCTTCTCGATGCGCTTCCTGGTGCAGTGGATCGCCTCCGAGCGCCGGAAGGAGAGCGTCATCCCGGTCTCGTTCTGGTTCTTCTCGATCGGGGGCGGTCTCACGCTGCTGATCTACGCCATCTATCGCATGGATCCCGTCTTCATCATCGGCCAGGGGGCCGGTCTCTTGGTCTATCTGCGGAACCTCTACCTGATCCGACGCAAGCAGAGCGGGCTCACCGAAGCCCGCGCCTAAAGGAGTCGTCATGGATTCCTCGATCCGCTGGAGCGCGACCCGGACGCAGCCCATCCTGATGATCCCGGGTCCCACCGAGCTGCCGTTCCCGGTGATGCAGGCCCTGAACCAACCGGCCACGATCCAGTACGACATGAACTTCGACGTCAACGTGCTGGAGCCGGTGACGCTCGCGCTTCGCGACATCTTCCAGACGAGTCGGGGCGAGGTCATCGCGATGCCCGGCTCGGGCCGTACCGCGCTGGAGGCCGCCGCGATCTCGGTGGTCGAGCCCGGCGATCGCGTCGTGGTGGTGACCGCCGGCGTCTTCGGCGGGCTCATGCGCGAGATCATGACCCGCGCGGGCGCCGAGGTGACCGAGCACACGGTGGAGTGGGGCCAGCCGCTGGACCTGGCCAAGCTCGAGAAGGACATCGAGCGCGTCAAGCCCAAGGCGGTGTCGATGGTGCACAACGAGACCTCCACCGGCACGACCTACCCGGCCGCCGAGGTCGCCCGCATCGTCAAGCGCCACGGCGCCCTGTTCATGGCCGACACCGTCTCCTCGCTCGCCGGTATCGACGTGCGCACCGACGAGTGGGGCATCGATCTCAACATGACCGGCTCGCAGAAGTGCCTCGCCGCGCCGCTCGGCATGGCCATCGTGTCGGTGAGCCCGGCCGCGTGGGAGGCGATGGAGCGCCGCAAGCACAAGGCCTCCTCGTGGGCCTACGATCTGCTGCGCTGGAAGGAAAACTGGATCCCCGCCTCGCGCGGCGGCCACATCCCGGACGGCACGCCGCGGCGGCAGCCGGTCTCGATCCCGACGCACCTCACCCAGGCCCTGGGCGTGGCGAGCCGGCTCATCCTCGAGGAGGGGCTCCCCCATCGCTTCCGCCGGCACGCGGTGGCGGGCAAGGCCTTCCGCGCGGGGATCGACGCGATGCGACTGCAGATGTTCCCCGACGCCTCGCTCCTCTCCAACACCGTGTCCTGCTTCAGGGCGCCGGCCGGCGTCGATCCGGCCGCGGTGGTCACCCACATGCGGGACCGCTACGGCATCCTGATCGGCACCGGCCTCGACAAGATCCGTACCGGCACGCTGCGCGTCGGCCACATGGGCATCACCTCGAGCCCGATGTACGTGCTCCCGACCCTCTCCGCGATCGAGATGACGCTCCGCGAGCTCGGCTATCGTAGCGAGGCTGGCGCGGGCGTGTCGGCGGCGCAGGCGGTCTTCGCGAGCCCGGGCGCGTGATCGTCGTCCCGGACGACTTCCCCTCCGTCTTCGAGGGCAGCGAGGCGCATCAGCGGGCCAAGCGCCTGGGCGAGGTGCGGGTCTTCACCGAACGCGGCGCCGAGCAGGAGGCCGAGCTGATCCGTCGCCTCGGCGACGCACCCGCCGCGATCAACATCCGCGCCCACGCGCGCTTCAGCGAGGGCGTCTTCGCGGCCTGCCCCAAGCTCAAGATGGTCTCGGTGTGGGGCACCGGCACCGACAACTTCGATCTGAACGCGGCGGGCATGCGCGGGGTCACGATCTGCAACACCCCCGGCATCAACGCCTTCGCGGTGGCCGAGCACGCGCTCACCCTGATGCTGACGGTGGCCCGCAAGGTGGTGACGCTCGACGCCGAGATGCGCCGGGGCCGCTGGCCCCGCGAGATGCTGACCCAGTGCCTCGGCAAGACCCTGGGCGTCTTCGGCATGGGCGCCATCGGCGGCCGCCTCGTCACCATCGCCCGCGGCATCGGCATGAACGTGCTGGGCTGGAGCGCGCTCGGCGACGAGGCGCGCATCCGCCAGACCGGCGCCACGCCCGCGAGCAAGGAAGAGATCCTCGCCCGGGCCGACGTGATCAGCCTCCACGTGCGCCTCTCCACCGAGACCCGCAACTTCCTCGGCCGCAAGGAGCTCGCGATGATGAAGCCCACCGCGATCCTCGTCAACACCGGCCGGGGCGCGCTGGTGGACCGCGAGGCCCTGCTGGCATCCCTGCGCGATCGCAAGATCATGGGCGCGGGGCTCGACGTCTTCCATCAGGAGCCGCTCGCCGCCGACGATCCGATCCTGGGCCTGCCCAACGTGGTCGTCTCCCCGCACAACGCGGGTCAGACTCCCGAGGTCATCCGCGACGGCCTCTCCGCCGCGGTGGAGAACATCGAGAACTTCCAGAAGGGCAAGCCGGGCAACCTGGTCGTTTCGCCCGGCCGTTAGCGCCGCGACACCGCGCGTGCAGGTGGCGCGGTCCCGACAAAGGGCGTAGCCTCTCGGGGGCAGGTCCATCCCTTGAACCGAGGAGGAGGAGCGTCATGGCAAAGGTTCTTCGTTGTGGTGATCTGATGCCTGGATGCAGCGCCGTGCTGGAGGGCAAGGACGTGGCCGAGGTGATGGCCAAGGGCGCCGAGCACGCCAAAAAGGATCACGGGATCGCCACGATCCCCGCCGACATGGTGGCCAAGGTACAGGCCGCCATCAAGGACAAGTAGCCCCCGTCCTCCCTTGACTCCCACCCTCTCCCCTCCGGGGAGAGGGTGGCGTGAGGGGCGGTGAGGGCGCGAATCTACGCGGTCAGGTCGACGAGCACCTTCATCACCGGACCGCCCCGGAGCGCCTCCTCCATCCCTTCCTGCAGGCCCTCGAGCGGAATCTTCCGGCTCACGAGCGGCGCCAGCGTGACCGCCCCCGAGGCGGCCAACCGGATCGCTTCCTCCCAGTCGGCGCGGCTGTAGAGCCGGCTCCCGTGCATGGTCACCTCGCGCGCGAACATCGGGTAGAGGTTCACCGGCGTCGGCTCCGAGTGGATCGCCACGATGCTGACCGTGCCCCACACCCGCACCGTCTCGGTCATCACGCGCGCCGCCGCCGGATGGCCGGTCACCTCGAACGCGACGTCCACCCCCTGCCCCGCCGTCCACTCGTTCACGAAGCGCACCGGGTCGGCGTCCATGCCGATCACCTCGAGCCCGAGACCGCGCAGTAGATCGATCCGGTACGGGTTCACCTCGCTCACGATCACCTTCGCGCCCCGGTGGCGGCAGACCATGGCGATGAGCGCGCCGATCGGACCGCCGCCCAGGACCAGCACCGAGTCGCCGTCCTTCACCTCCGCGCGCCTCACGTCGTGGGTGGCCACCGCGAGCGGCTCGATCATGGCGGCCTCGTCGTCGCCGAGCGTGTCGGGGACGTGCAGCATGCGCGAGGCCGGCACCGTCCAGTAGTCCTGCATGCCGCCCGGCAGCTCCACGCCGTAGATCTTGAGGCGGTAGCACAGATAGTAGGCGCCCATCCGGCAGGCTCGGCACTCGCCGCACGAATGGATCGGCTCCACCACCACGCGGTCGCCGGGCTGGAAGCCTCCGCCGGCCGGCGCCTCCACGACCAGGGCGAAGGTCTCGTGGCCGATGATGCCCCCCTGCGGGATACGGTGATCGAGGTGCCCCTGGAAGATGTGGAGATCGGTGCCGCAGATGCCGGCCCGGCGCACCCTCAACAGCGCCTGGTCGGGCGCCCGCGACGGGCGGGTGACGGGGCCGGTGCGAAACGTCCGGGAGCCTTCGTAGAACGACGCTCTCATCCGCGCATCTCCTTGTCCGGTAGCCTCGCCAGCGACTATGTAGGCTGCCCGTTCGCCGGAGTCAAGAGGGACCGCAGGCGCCACAGCGCGATCCCCTGCACCAGCAGGGTGACCGCGATCGCGGCGGCGAACGCGCCCGGAATGCCGAGCGGCACGAGCCCCAGCGCCAGCACCAGGCAGAAGCCCGCGAACGAGAACAGCCCAAAGAGCAGGCCGCGGAGCACGCTGAGCGCCGCGCCCGCCCCCTGCAGCCGATGGCCGAACGCGGTCAGGATGGCCGCGAAGAGCGGGTAGGTCGCGAGCAGCCCGCTGAGCCGGGCGCCCAGCCGGGGCGCCAGCGCGGTGATCGCGAGCACGACGGCGGTGGCTAGCACCATGCGCGCGGGCAGGTCCCAGCCCGGCGGCGGGGCCGGCGCGGCGGCCGGCGTCCCCGGGGGCATGAGCCGCAGCGAGACGACCAGGGCGACGATCACGAGCCCGAACAGGAGCAGGGGCCCGAGGGCCAGGGTCTGCAGAACCGCGGCGACCGCGGCGTAGGCCACGGATCCGGCCAGCAGGGACCGGGGCCAGCTGCGTCGCGCCGCACTCCGCCCGTAGGCCACGCTGAAGGCGGCCTCGGCGATCGCTCCGACGAGGGAGCCGACGACGGCGGCGGCCGCGAACTGCGCGCCGTGATCGAGCGCGATGAAGAAGGCCACCGGGCCGGTGGTGAGAGGCAGGCCGACCAGCCAGCCGCCGATGGACTGGCCCCACCGCCGGCCCGCGAGGGTGGCCGCCCCGATCAATGCGGGCGTGACCACGAGCTTGAGCGTCAGGTTGTCCATCGGGAAGCCCGACCGCGCCGGGCGACGCGGTCAGGAGCGAAGCGCGTCGCGAAGGACCTGGGCCGGATGCTTGGCGGACCGGCCGGCCAGGTGCTCGATCTGCTGGCGGCACGATATGCCGGGCGCCACGATCTCGGTCTCGGCGGCGGCCGACTTCACGGCCGGCGCGAGCCGGCGGTTGCCGAGGGTCACCGAGATTTCATAGTGCTCCGCCTCGAAACCGAAGGACCCGGCCATGCCGCAGCAGCCCGAATCGATCTCGGCCACCTCGAAGCCGGCCCAGCGGAGCGCGGCCACCGTCGGCGCGGTGCCGACCATGGCCTTCTGGTGGCAATGGCCGTGGAGCAGCGCCTGCTTACGCCCGCCGTTCCGGAACGGCAGCGTCAGCCCGCGGGCCTTCTCGCGCAGCAGGAACTCCTCCAGGAGAAAGGCGGAGGCCGCGACCTGCCGCGCCTCGTCGGTCCGCACCAGCTCCATCGTCTCGTCGCGGAGGGTGAGCAGGCACGAGGGCTCGAGCCCGACGACGGCGGCCCCGCGCGCGACCCACGGGTGGAGCTGGGCCACGTTCCACTCCGCGAAGGCCTTGGCCTCGTCCAGCATGCCCTTGGAGATGAGCGGCCGACCGCAGCACTTCTTGTCCACGAGCTGCACGCGGTAGCCGGCGGTCTCCAGCAGCTCGACCGCGGCCCGGCCGATCTCGGGGGCGTTGTAGGTGACGA
>Ga0210384_10006083_pt1 | contig 12936 bp, 21 predicted proteins | sample IncBWH2MmetaG_FD_160574 | JGI IMG/M metagenome (GOLD analysis project Ga0210384, IMG submission 160574) | Forest soil microbial communities from Barre Woods Harvard Forest LTER site, Petersham, Massachusetts, United States - Inc-BW-H-2-M | ecosystem: Environmental > Terrestrial > Soil >... | reverse complement strand
GGACTCAAGATTGAAAACCAGTGATCAGTTACTGGTTCTCAGTTCTCAGATGGATTGAGCTAGAAGCTAAGAGCTAGGAGCTAGAAGCTGCTTTTCAGCGGCTTGCGTCGTGCCGCCAGTTCTTTTCTCCCGGTGAGCCGGGAGAGCGAAAGAGTGAAACATGGTTGGAAAAGAGAGAATTCGCATCCGGCTGAAAGCGTACGACTACCGCATCCTGGACCAGTCCACGGGTGAGATCGTCGACACGGCGCGGCGTACTGGGGCGCAAATCGCGGGCCCGATTCCATTGCCCACAATGAAAAACAAGTACTGCGTGCTGCGTTCTCCGCACGTAGACAAGAAATCGCGGGAGCAGTTTGAGATCCGCACCCACAAGCGTCTGCTCGATATTCTCGAACCCACGCAGCAGACTGTGGACGCTTTGATGAAGCTCGATTTGCCCGCTGGTGTGGACGTCGAGATCAAGGCTTTTGGCAAGGAACACAAATAGCCGTCAGCTTTCAGCTCAAGCTGATTCAGCTAGCGGAGAAGAATTGAAATGGCAAAAGTAACCGGAATTCTGGGCAAAAAAGTCGGGATGACGCAGCTCTTCGACGACAAGGGCGATGTGCATCCGGCCACCGTTCTGCAAGCGGGTCCCTGCGTGATTACGCAGCACAAGACCCAGACCCGCGACGGCTATGACGCGGCGCAAATCGGCCTGGTCGAATTCATGAAGGAATCGCGCCTGACCCAGCCTATGAAGGGACATCTGGGGAAGCACAACTTGCCGCCGGTGAAATTTCTGCGCGAAGTGCCGATTGAAGTCGAAAAAGCGGAAGAGGCAATCGCGGTGAAGGCCGGTGACAGAGTACTGGTCGACATTTTTGAAGGTGAGAAGTTTGTCGACATCGTCGGCATCAGCAAGGGGCGTGGGTTTGCCGGCGTAGTCCGGCGGCATCACTTTGCCGGTGGTCCCAAGTCGCACGGTTCGATGTTCCAGATCACAGGTTCGATTGGTTCATCGGCATTCCCTTCGCGTGTGTTCAAGGGCATGCGCATGTCGGGACACATGGGTGTGGACCGTGTGACTCAGCGCAATCTGCGCGTGTTGGGCGTAGACAAAGACGAAAACCTTTTGGTGGTTGAAGGCAGCGTGCCCGGTCCGAATGGCGGGTATCTAGTGATTACCAAGGCCAAGAAGCCGCCCAGAGAACGTCGCGGATTTGGTGGTGCGGCCACGGTGGATCCGTTGAAGGCAGCCAAGAGGGCGGCGAAAAAGGCTTAAGAACAGTCGTTGGCCGGTCGTCGCTGGCCAACTAGATTCACGGAAGACATATGGCAACTATCGATATTCATAATCTGAGCGGGGAGAAGGTCGGAACGCTTGACTTGGCCGACGAGGTTTTCGGCGCGGTCAACGAAGATCTGCTGTGGGAAGCGGTGAAGCACTACCGCGCCGCGCAGCGCGCCGGCACTCACGCCACCAAGAACAAGAAACTGGTCTCGGGCGCCGGCAAGAAACTGTGGAAGCAGAAGGGTACCGGACGCGCCCGCGTTGGCTCCATCCGTTCCCCCCTGTGGCGGCATGGTGGCACAGTGCATGGACCGCAACCACGCTCATACGATTACGCGTTTCCCCGCAAAAAGCTGCTGGGGGCCTTACGCTCGGCGCTGGCTTCTAAGCTTTCCGATGGCAAGCTGATCGTGGTCAACGCGTTTGATGTGAAGGAACCGAAGAGCAAGTTGTTTCGCCAGGCTTTAAACGCGCTAAAGGTCGAAAGCACGGCCTTGCTGGTTGAAGCGGGACGAGACAGTAATCGTAACCTGACGTTAAGCTCGCGCAACCTGGATGGGGTCGAACTGGTCAACAGCAGCGCAGTCCATCCGTATCATCTGTTGCGCTATGATCGCGCGATTTTCTCGCAGCCGGCCATCGAGGCCCTGCAGGTTTCGTTGAAGAATTCGACTTCGAAACGCAAGCAGAAAGCGACGCCGGAGGAAGGCAGCAAGAAGGCCTCCCGGGCGCCGCGGCGGCGGGCGCGTCATGAAAAAGCGGCGGAGGTCGCCTGATGAAATCCGCATATCAGATCATTCGCCGTCCCGTGATCACGGAAAAAGGTCTCGCCATCAAGGAAAACCAGAACACGCTGGTCTTCCAGGTGGCGCCAGCTGCGACCAAGACCGAGATCCGGCAGGCGGTGCAGTCGATTTTCAAGGTGAAGGTGCTTTCCGTGCGCACCGCCACCTATCCAGGAAAAGAACGTCGCCGGGGAAAGTTTGCCGGCTATCGTCCCGACTGGAAGAAGGCATATGTGCGTTTGAAGACCGGCGAGAAGATGCCGGAGTACGCGCAGAATTTATAGTCTTCAGTCGTCGGTCTTCAGTCGTCACGAAGGCCGCCGGGAGCAAGGTTTTGCTGAAGACTGACGACCGATGACTAAGAGCTGATTTTATGCCAATCAAGACATACCGACCGACTACGCAGACGTTGCGCTACCGGACCACGCTGGTCAACGACGACATTACGACCCGGCATCCGCATAAGCCGCTGGTTGAGCCGAAGCAGCGCAGTGGCGGGCGCCGCAACAGCGGCGATACCACCATGTGGCATCGCGGCGGCGGCCACAAGCGCAAGCTGCGCCTGATCGATTTCAAGCGCGACAAGACCGGGATCCCGGCGACGGTGGCTTCGATCGAGTACGATCCTAACCGTTCGGCCCGCATCGCGTTGCTCAGCTACGCAGACGGCGAGAAGCGTTACATTTTGCAGCCCGACGGGCTCAAGGTTGGACAGAAGGTAGTCAGCGGTCCGGAAGCGGACATTCTGGTGGGCAATGCACTGCCCTTGAAGAATATTCCGCCGGGCACGACCATTCACAACGTTGAGTTGAAGCCCGGCAAGGGGGCGCAGATGGTGCGCTCGGCCGGCGGTTCGGCCCAACTGGTGGCCAAGGAAGGCGAGTACGCGCTGGTCAAGCTGCCTTCGGGCGAGACCCGCAAAGTTTCACAGGATTGCATGGCCACGATCGGCCAGGTAGGAAATCTTGACCACGAAAACATCACCATCGGCAAGGCGGGACGCATGCGCTGGTTGGGGCGGCGCCCGGTAAACCGCGGTGTCTCGATGAACCCGGTCGACCATCCGCACGGCGGTGGTGAAGGCAAGACATCCGGCGGCCGGCATCCGGTCACGCCGTGGGGACAGCCGACACGCGGCTACAAGACGCGCAACAACAAGCGCACGGATGCGTTCATTGTGAACCGAAGAGGCAAGAAGTAAAGCAGTCGTCGGTCGTCAGACGTCAGTCGTCGGCAAAAGCAGATTCCTCACCGCTAAAGCGGTTCGGAATGAGAGAGTTGGAGATTGAGGGACGAGGTTTTTGAATTAGCTAAGAGCTAGGAGCTAACAGCTAGAAGCTGACTTTATGGCACGTTCAACCAAGAAGGGTCCGTTCGTGGATGGCTACCTGCAAGCGCGGGTGGATGGCATGAACTCGCGTAACGAGAAAAAGGTGCTGCGCACCTGGTCGCGGCGCTCGACCATCATTCCGGAGATGGTGGGCCACACCATCGCGGTGCACAACGGCAAAAAGTTTATTCCGGTGTACATCACGGAAAACATGGTGGGCCATAAGCTGGGTGAATTCAGTTTCACGCGCCAGTTCAAGGGCCACTCGATGCGAGCGGCCACCGAGACCGCGGCCCGGCCGGCGGGTGTGCCCGGCGGTCCGGGAGCGATCACGCCGGCGGCGGGTTCGGCCCCGGCAGCGCCGGCGCCCAAGGCGTAGGAGACAAATATGGAATTTCGAGCTCAAGTCCGCTTCACCCGGGTCTCGCCGCAGAAGGCGCGCCTGGTGCTGGAGTTGATCAAAGGCCGCAAGGTGGAAGATGCGCTCAATATTCTGGTCTTTACCAAGAAGCGCGTGGCCGCCACGGTGGAAAAGCTGCTGCGTTCGGCGCTCGAGAATGCCAACTATCTGAGCAGCGAAAAAGGTATCGACGTTGATGTGGACAAGCTTTATGTGAAGGACGCGGTGGCCAACGACGGACCGCGCATGAAGCGCATTCGTCCGGCGCCGATGGGCCGGGCTTTCCGTTACGTGCGGCGCATTGCGCACATTGAGATTGTCCTGGCGGAGCGGGGCAAGAGCGGAGAAGGGCTGGCGACGGTAGTGGGCGAAGAGACAGCGACCGCCAAGACTCCGACCCGAGCCAAGTCTGGTGCAAGACGCAAAGCGCCGGCGGGCAAGAAGAAAGTAGGAGCCAGATAATGGGACAAAAAGTTCATCCCTATGGTTTTCGGCTGGGCTACACCAAGCCCTGGAAGTCGCGCTGGTTTGTGGAGCGCGATTACGACAAGCTGCTGCTTGAAGACGTCAAGCTGCGCAATGAGCTGAAAGACAAGCTCAAGTCGGCAGGCGTGAGCTCGATTGAAATCGAGCGTCCCGGCAACAAGCTGCGGGTCATTATCAAGACGGCTCGTCCCGGCATCATCATCGGACGCAAGGGCGCCGAGATCGACAAGCTCAAGGGCGACGTGCAGAAGCGCACCGGGCGCGAGGTCTACATCGATATCCAGGAAGTGCACAAGCCGGAACTGGATGCGCAACTGGTATCGGAATCGATTGCTCTGCAACTCGAGAAGCGTGTCGGCTTCCGCCGCGCCATGCGCAAGGCGGTAGATTCGGCATTGCGCTTCGGATGCAAAGGCATCAAAGTCCGGGTCAGCGGCCGCCTGAACGGCAACGAAATCGCGCGCTCGGAGTGGTATCTACAGGGACGTCTGCCGCTGCACACGCTGCGCGCCGATATCGACTACGGTTTTACCGAAGCCCGCACCACCTACGGCGTGATCGGAGTGAAGTGCTGGGTCTACAAAGGCGAAATTTTGCCGGCCAAAAAGCGCGAACCGCAGCAGGCAGGCGCGTTCTGAGAGGTTTGACTGAGAGCTGAAGGCTGAAAGCTAAGAGCTGACTTTATGTTGATGCCAAAGAAAGTGAAGTACCGCAAGCAGCAGCGCGGGCGTATGACCGGAAAAGCCTGGCGCGGCAGCCAGTTGGCTTTCGGAGATTTCGGCCTGAAGGTTCTTGAACCGGGCTGGATCACCGACCGTCAGATCGAGGCGGCGCGCGTGGCCATGACCCGGTTCGTCAAGCGCGGCGGCAAGATCCAGATCCGTCTTTTCCCGGACAAGCCGGTCACCAAGAAGCCGGCTGAAACCCGTATGGGTAAGGGCAAAGGCGCGCCCGATCACTGGGTGGCGGTGGTGCGGCCGGGCAAGATCCTGTTTGAGATGGAAGGGGTCACGCAGCAGGATGCCAGCGAAGCCATGCGCCTGGCTTCCCACAAGCTGCCTTTGCGTACCGTGTTTGTGAAGCGCGAAGGGGCGCATTAGAAAATATTTGTGGCCGGAATTCATAAACTGAAAGCTGAACTGATATGAAATCGGAAAAAGTACGGAATTTGACTGCTGACGAGCTGGTCTCGCAGGAGCGCGAGTTGAGCGACCAGCTTTTTAAGCTGAAGTTCCAACTCAACATGGGACAGACCGAGAGTCTGAAGAAGATTCGCGGCTTGCGCCGGGACATTGCGCGGGTGAAGACCATCGCTCGCGAGCGCGAGTTGGCCGCCGCCGGCGGAACGGAGAAAAAGTAGTATGGCTGAAACCAAGACACAATCCGCGGAACAGCACGAGCAGTCGCAGCAGGCGGGACGGCGCAAGATCGTGGTCGGCGAGGTGGTCTCGAGCCGCATGCACAAAACCATCGTGGTGCAGGTCGTGCGCAAGAAGGCGCATCCCTTCTACAAACGCGTGGTTTCGAAGGCCAAGAAGTTTTACGCGCACGACGAAAAGAACATTGCCCGGGTCGGTGACGTGGTGCGCCTCGAAGAGACCCGTCCGCTCTCCAAGTTGAAGCGTTGGCGGCTGAAGGAAGTGGTTCGGCAGGCGGCGTTGCTGCCAGAAGCGACCCTTCCGGAAGTCAGTTAAGCGGAAGGGCGCAGAGGAGATCCGATTATGGCTGTGATGATGAGATCGATGCTCGAGGTCGCCGACAACTCCGGCGCCCGCAAGCTGCAGATGATTCTGCCGCTCGGCGGTTCGACCGGGCTGAATGCCGGACTTGGTGACGTCATCACCGCCAGCGTGAAAGAGGCGGCCCCGGAAGGCCAGGTACAGAAGGGCAAAGTGGTGAAGGCGGTCATCGTGCGCACGCGAAAAGAACATCGGCGTCGGGACGGCACCTACATTCGGTTTGACAGCAATGCCGCGGTGCTGATCAACGATGCCGGCGAGCCGGTGGGGACCCGCGTCTTCGGACCGGTGGCCCGCGAACTGCGCGAGCGCAAGTTTCTGAAGATTGTTTCGTTGGCGCCGGAAGTACTTTAACCTGCGCAGCTTACTGAAAATTAAGAGTTGAGAGCCGAGAAGCCAGAATGAAGACAGTCGAGAGAGCGAACAAACGAGTGGACCTGCGCCGCAACGATACGGTGCGAGTGATCACCGGACGCGATAAGGGAAAAGAAGGCCGCGTTCTGCGCATTTTTCCCAACGATGCCAAGATCCTGGTCGAGCACGTCATGCTGGTGAAGAAGCATGTGCGTCCCAATCCGCAGCGCAACGTGAAAGGAGGAATCGCCGAGCAGGAGAGCCGGATCGCGATTTCGAACGTGGGCCTGATGTGCCCCAGCTGCAAACGTCCAGTACGCATCGGACACGAGTTCCAGGGCGAGCGCAAAGTTCGGGTGTGCCGCAAATGCGGAGCGACGCTGGATAAATAGCTTTTAGTTGTCAGCTCTTGGCTTTTAGCCGGAGCCCACGGCATTCGAGATTTTGAAAAAACTCACGCAGCGGTAGACGTTGGAATCAAGGGCTAAAGGCTAAGAGCTAACAGCTAATAGCTGAAACCAACAATCCGACACCGTGACAAAAGGCAGAGCAAGCAAATGGCGAAAGAGAAAAGAGACAAGCAAGGCGAAAAACAACAGCAGGAGGCGAAGCCCGCGCAGGCGCATCACAGCGCCAAGGAAACGCCGCGGCTCAAAGGTCGCTTCAAGGCTGAAGTTGCGCCTGCGCTGATGAAGGAATTCGACCTGAAAAATCCCATGGCGGTTCCGCACATTAACAAGATTGTGGTCAACATGGGAGTGGGCGAAGCTACGCAGAACGCCAAGATACTAGATCCCGCGGTCAACGAACTGGGCCAGATCACCGGCCAGAAGCCGATTACCACCAAGGCCAAGAAATCGATTGCGGCCTTCAAGGTGCGTGAAGGACAGGCCATCGGCGCCATGGTCACCCTGCGCGGCGATCGTATGTGGGAGTTTTTGGACCGGCTGTTGAACGTGGCCCTGCCCCGGGTGCGAGACTTCAAGGGCGTTTCGACCAAATCGTTCGACGGGCGCGGCAACTACACGCTGGGACTGCATGACCAGCTGATCTTTCCCGAGATTGACTACGCCCGCGTGGACAAGACCAAGGGGATGAACGTCACCATCGTGACCACGGCGGGGAACGACGACCAGGCGCGAGTGTTGCTGAAGCATCTGGGAATGCCCTTCCGTCCGTAATGGCGGAAGTGTGAACCAGTCTTAACTGAGAGCTGAAGGCCGGGAGCTGAGAGCTTGGGCCGGAAGCTGGGAGCTGAAAGTAAATTGACTACTGCAAAAAGAGTGAAGGACGCAAAGATCGAGGCGAAGTTTGACAAAGCGCGAGGCAAAGAGCCAAAGCTGAAGTTCTCCTCGCGCCGTCATAACCGCTGCAAACTGTGCGGACGTCCGCGCGCCTATCTGCGCAAGTTCGGAATTTGCCGGCTGTGTTTCCGCGGCCTGGCGTTGCGCGGAGAGATTCCTGGGGTTGCGAAGTCGTCGTGGTAGGGAGTCGGTAGGAATCTCGCACACTTGCGCAGAGAAAGCGCAAGAGTCTGGGGTAACCAAATCTCGGTAACCCAGTCCGGGTGAAATCGTCGTCGCGGGTTCTTCGGTGCGGTGCAAGTTTGACCGAAGCAAACGGGCGGCGGAGGAGAAGCAAACGATGAATTTGACCGATCCGGTCGCAGATATGCTGACGCGTATTCGCAATGCGATACGCGCCCGCCACCAGAAGGTTGATGTTCCTGCCTCCAAGCTGAAAGTGGAGATTGCTCGCATCCTCAAAGAGGAAGGCTACATCTCCAACTTCAAGCCGGCGGAGGAGGAAGGCCACAAGGTCCTGCGCATCTACTTGAAGTACGGCAATAACAACGAAGCCGCGATCTCGAACGTGGAGCGCGTGTCCCGGCCGGGTTGCCGGGTCTATGTGCGGCGCAGCGAGATCCCGCGCGTGCTGGGTGGGCTGGGCATCAACATCCTGACCACGCCCCGCGGAGTCATGACCGGACGCCAGGCGCGCAAGCAGGGTGTCGGTGGCGAAGTGTTGTGCGAGATTTGGTAGAGAAAACCAGCTCTTAGCTCTTAGCCTTTGGCCAAAGACTGAGGGGCAACAAGCTAAGAGCTAAAGGCTAAGAGCTGATCTTATGTCAAGAATTGGAAGAAAACCGATCCCGCTCCCCAAGGGAGTTGCGGTCAAAATCGAAGGCGACATGGTGAACGTTCAGGGGCCCAAGGGCAAGCTGGATACCCAGCTACCGCGGGGCATCCGCATGGAGCAGCAGGACGGCAACCTGGTGGCGATCCGCGAGAACGATTCGCAGGCCGCGGTCCATGGACTGGCGCGCGCGCTGGTCAACAATGCCGTTGAAGGCGTCACCAAGGGCTGGACCCGGGAACTGGAAATAGTCGGCATCGGATATCGTGCCGAACTTAAAGGCAAGACCACCGTGGTCTTCAGCCTGGGATACTCGCATCCCATCGAGTATCCGCTGCCGGTCGGGATTGAGGCGACCGTTGATCCCAAGCAGACCAAGCTGAGCGTTACCGGTATCGATCGCCAGAAAGTCGGCCAGGTGGCCGCGGAAATGCGCAGCCTGCGTCCGCCCGATCCGTACAAGAACAAGGGCGTGCGCTACGTGGGCGAGCGTCTGAAGAAGAAGGTTGGAAAGACCGGAGCAAAATAGTCGTCAGTCGTCGGTCTTCAGTCGTCAGCCAAGCGGCTCACGACTGGGATCGAGTTGATGACCGAGGCGAGAACAGTCGTTCTCTTTGTCGGATTCATGGCTAACGACCGACGACTGACGACCGAGGACTAAAAAATGCTTACCCAGACATCGAAGAATGCGAATCGGCGGCACGTTCATAAGCGTATCCGCAAGAAGGTTCTCGGCACGGCCGAGCGGCCGCGGCTGAATGTGTATCGCTCGTTGAACCATATTTACGTTCAGTTGATTGACGACCACAAGGGTGCCACCCTGGTCTCTGCGAACTCCGCCGAAGGCAAGAAAGGCACTGGCGGTAATGTGGCGGCTGCCAAAAGCGTGGGCAAGAGCATTGCCGAGCGCGCCAAGGCCAAGGGGATCGAGAAAGTTGTGTTCGACCGGGGGGGCTACATTTATCACGGACGGGTCAAGGCCCTGGCCGATTCCGCCCGCGAAGCCGGGCTGCAGTTTTGACAAATTGGGTTATTGAGAAATCGGGCAATTGAAAAGCGGTGATTCTTGAATTACTCAATTACTAAATTGCCCAATTACCAAATTTTGAAATGAGAATCAATGCCAACAGTGATTAAGAAGCTTGATGCGAATTCCTACCAACTGAAAGACCAGGTGGTCTCGATCAACCGCGTGACCAAGGTGGTCAAGGGCGGCAAGAACCTGTCCTTCGCGGCCCTGGTCGTGGTGGGAGATCCCAGCGCGGCCGTCGTCGGCTATGGTTCGGGCAAGGCCAAGGAAGTTCCCCAGGCGATTCGCAAGGGAATTGAGTCCGCCAAGAAAAACCTGATGCGGGTCAACCTGACGCAGACCAGCATCCCGCACCTGGTGCTGGGACGTTACGGCTCGGGCCGGGTATTGCTGAAGCCCGCTCCTGAAGGGACCGGAGTGATTGCGGGCGGCGCGGTGCGCGCGGTTATGACTTCGGCTGGCATCCAGAATGTGCTCACAAAGTCGATTGGCACCACCAATCCGCACAATGTCATCAAGGCGACTTTCGACGCGCTGAAGCATTTGAAGAACAAGAGCGACGTGGCTGCCATGCGCGGCAAGTCGGTCGAGGAACTGTAATCATGCCGAATAAACTCGCTAAAAAATCTTATGCGGGCAGCGCTGCGATGATCCAGTTGAAATGGGTGCGTTCCGCTATTTGCGCTCCAGTTCAACAGAAGCTGGTGGTTAAGGGTCTAGGCTTCACCCGGTTGAACCAGGTCATCGAGCGTCCGGACAACCCGGCCATTCGCGGCATGGTGGCCAAGGTGCCGCATCTGGTGGAGATTGTTCAGTCGTAAGTCGTCAGTCATCAGTCCTCAGCAAAAACTGAGAGCGGATAGCTGATACCTGAGAGCTTATTTTTATGAATCTTTCAAGCATTCGTGCACCAAAGAAAGCAACGGCAAACAAGAAACGCGTGGGCCGCGGCATGGGTTCGGGCATGGGCAAGACTTCCACCCGCGGACACAAGGGCCAGCGCTCGCGCAGTGGTTCGCGCATGATGCGCGGCTTTGAAGGCGGCCAGATGCCCTTGCATCGCCGCATGCCGAAACGCGGGTTCACCAACATTTTTCGTCAGGAATTCAACATCGTGAATCTGGAGAAATTGGTGGCGTTGGGTGAGACGACCATCACGCCCGACGTATTACGCAAAGCCGGGGTGATCAAGACCAAACGCCCCGTCAAGGTGCTCGGAGACGGCGAGGTGACCATTGCCCTCACCGTATACGCGCACAAATTTTCCAAGTCGGCCCAGGAGAAGATCGCGAAGGCTGGCGGCAAGTTCGAGGTTCTGTAGCCCATGCTGGAGAAACTGGCGAACGTCTTTCGTATTCCGGACCTGCGCAAACGCATTCTGTTCACGCTTGGGTTGCTGGCGGTGTACCGCCTGGGCGGACACATTCCCACGCCGGGGGTGAATGCGGACAAGCTGCAGCAATTCTTCGAGCAGAACAAAGGCAGTCTGCTGGGCTTCGTGGACCTGTTTTCCGGCGGACAGCTTCGCCGTCTGACAATTTTTGCGCTGGGCATCATGCCCTACATCACGGCGTCGATCATTTTGCAGTTGCTGACTGTCGTCTATGAGCCACTCGCCAAGTTGCAGAAGGAAGGCGAACTTGGCCGCAAGAAAATTACCCAGTGGACCCGCTATTTGACTGTGATCCTGGCCTCGGTCCAGTCCTTCGGTATCGCCTGGCAGCTGCAGAGAAGCGGAGACTTTGTCGTCCATCCCGGCCCCGCATTCATTCTGATGACTATGCTCACCCTGACTACGGGCAGCGCCTTCATCATGTGGCTGGGCGAGCAGATTACCGAGCGTGGCGTCGGCAACGGCATGTCGCTGCTAATCTTCGCCGGTATCGTCGTCGGGCTGCCGCGGGCAGTCATCGATCTTTACCAGAAGGTCAGCACCGACGCTTGGGGAGTATTTACCGCGCCAGCGACGGTCCTGCTGATCGGCGTCATGGTGCTGGTGGTGGCCTTCATCGTGTATGTGGAGCGCTGCGAGCGCCGCATTCCGGTGCAGTATGCCAAGCGCGTTGTCGGTCGCAAGGTGATGGGCGGGCAGTCCACGCACCTGCCCTTGCGGGTGAATTCCGGCGGCGTCATGCCCGTGATTTTTGCGTCGTCAATCCTGACCCTTCCGCAGACCGTGGGCTACAGTCTGCGCAACAACCGTTATTTCGGGGAATTGATCCGCAATCTGGGATGGGGAGAGCCGCTGTACACGTTTCTGTATGCCGTGGGCATCATCTTCTTCGCTTATTTCTATGTATCGATTGTCTTCAACCCCAACGAGGTTGCCGACAATATGCGGAAGTATGGCGGGTTTATTCCCGGCATTCGCCCGGGCAAGCGTACCGCGGACCACATCAACGAGATCCTGACCCGGATCACACTGGTCGGAGCCCTGTACCTGATCATCATTTCGTTCATTCCAGAATGGATGATCACCGGCATTCATCTGAACCACTTGTACGGACCGATTGGAACGTTTTTTGAGCGGCTGCCCACATGGGTAACCAATGGTCTAGGGGTGAATTTTTATTTTGGTGGAACCTCACTGCTGATTGTGGTCGGCGTGGCCATGGATACGGTCACCCAGATCGAAGCTCAGCTGGTGATGCGCCACTACGACGGCTTTACGCCGCGCAGCGGTCGTATTCGCGGCCGCCGCACTTGGTCTTAGTGTAGGCGCGAGCGCCCCGCTCGCGCGGCAAGTGGCACGGGCCCGGTTTTGTTTGACGGTGTTCGAGAAGTTGAGAGAGTTCAACGGTCGTCGGCTGGTTGAGTGAAATTGCAATCGGGAGGCGGGAGGACCAGTTCGATGGCGGAGGCAACCTCGCGCGGCATCGGAACTGTCATTCTGCTCGGCTCTCCGGGCGCGGGCAAAGGTACGCAAGCCAAGAAGATCGTGGAGCGTTATCGTATCCCGCAGATTTCTACGGGAGACCTGTTGCGGGAGAATGTGCAGCGCGGCACTCCGCTGGGCTTAGCAGCCAAGGATGTGATGTCGCGGGGCGGACTCGTACCCGACGACTTGATGTATCACATGGTCGCTCAGCGCTTGAGAAACGAGGATTGCCAGCGCGGCTTCATTCTTGATGGGTTCCCCCGGAATCCGGCCCAGGCCGGATGGCTGGATGCGTTTCTGGAGAACGAGTTCTTTGAAAAGGGGCAAGGGGAGCCGTGCCTGCCCATTGTGATCCGAATTAACGTGGACTATAATAAGTTGTTACGTCGGATTACTGGACGCCGTTCTTGTCCCGTCTGTGGACGGATCTATAACGTCTACTCCCAGCCACCCCGTGTCGCTGATCGATGCGATGTTGATGGTTCTGCGCTGGTCACCCGCGACGATGACCGTGAAGGAGTC
>Ga0210384_10006082_pt1 | contig 12937 bp, 10 predicted proteins | sample IncBWH2MmetaG_FD_160574 | JGI IMG/M metagenome (GOLD analysis project Ga0210384, IMG submission 160574) | Forest soil microbial communities from Barre Woods Harvard Forest LTER site, Petersham, Massachusetts, United States - Inc-BW-H-2-M | ecosystem: Environmental > Terrestrial > Soil >... | reverse complement strand
GTGCGCCGCATCCGGCATCAAGCCGTTCTACGGTCCGTTCGGCGACATCGCCGACAGCGCGGCGTGCGAGGTGCAGTTTCGCAACAGCTTCCTGATGGGGTGCGTGGGCGCCTGGACGCTGCATCCGAGCCAGGTGCCGATCGCCAAGCGCGTGTTCTCTCCGGAGCCCGCGGAGGTGGCATTCGCGCAGAAAATCATCGCGGCGATGCCGGACGCCAGCGGCACCGTGATGATCGACGGCAAGATGCAGGACGACGCCACCTGGAAGCAGGCCAAGGTGGTTGTTGACCTGGCACGGCTCGTTGCCGCAAAAGACCCGGAAATGGCAGCCCGGTACCAGTTATGAACGACCATTCACGACCTCGTCCCCGGCGCGCCATAATCGTTGAAGGTAATAAGCGGCGTGCGCCGGCTGCCGGGAACCTGCGGTCATGAACAAGGTCCGCAACGCCAAATTTCAGATCGGCCAAGTGGTCCGTCACCGCCTGTATCCGTTCCGCGGCGTCGTGTTCGACATTGATCCGATCTTCAGCAACACGGAAGAATGGTACGAGGCGATTCCGGTTGAAGTCCGCCCGCACAAGGATCAGCCGTTCTATCATTTGTTCGCCGAGAACGACGAAACCGAATACATCGCCTACGTGTCCGAGCAGAATCTTTTGCCGGACAACAGCGGCGAGCCGGTGCGTCATCCGCAGGTCGCCGAAGTGTTCGTGGACGACGGCAAGGGCGGCTATCGGCCGCGCCACGCCACCACGCACTGATCAAACAAATCTTCGCCTTGTGCGCCGCCGATTTTATTGCGGGGCACGCCGTGCCGAGGCAATCCAGCCGTTGCGCGTCGGCTTGGATCGCTTCGGAGCTTCGCAAGATTGCGGCTGTGACCTACTGGGTCTTGCCGGTCGGCGGCGCCGGCGTTGCCGATGAGGTTGGGGCGCCCTTCTCGGCTTCGAGCTTCTTGCGCGCCTCGTCCGCACGCCGCTGCAGCTCATCCTGCAGCTTGCGCTGTTGCGCCTCGAATTCCTTGGGATCGGTCGGCGGCCCGTCATAGGCCTTGGCGAAATCGGCGAGCGGCAGCGTCAGGCTGATCGGCTGCCCGGTGGAGTTGATCCCCTGGACCACGAGCCCCTGCCCCTTCTTCAACTTGCCGACCATGTCGGCGTTGGCTTCGTAGTCCGCCATGCAGCCGTTGGTGAAGCAGATCACGTAGGGCGCGGTCGCCGGCTGGTTCTGATCGATGATGACGCGCGTGCCGTGGACCAGTTGCATGCCGAGCGGCAAAGTCACGCGCAGGATCTTGCGCTCCTGGCCTTCCGGTTCGATGAGGACGGCAGCGACGACCGGCATGCCGGATTCGATGCGGGCGTCCTTGCCGGTGAAGCACACCTGCTTGGCGTTCGGATCCGGCGCCTGCCCCGGCTGCCCCTTGAGGCAGAACTTGGTCCAGGGCGAGTAGATGAGCTGCACCTGCTGCTGGCCGCCTTGGCCCTGCTGCTGCGCCTGCCCAGGCTGGGGTTGTACGGGTGGCATCTGCTGCGCCGCCGGCGGCGCCGCCTCGGGCGTCGCCGGTTTGGCCGGCTTCTTGGCCGGCTTCGGCTTGGGTGCGGCGGGCGCCGGATCTGACTGCTGCGCCAAGGCGTATGGGCCGGCGGCAACGGCGAGCGCGATCGCCAACAGGGCGCTCTGAAGGAGGGGCTTGGCGAAAATCGCGGCAATGGCGGCGAGCATCCGGCTCACCGGTCTCGCCGGTGCCGGCGCGGTCCGATAGGTCATGAGATGCAGTCCCTTGTTAGTGCTGCCGCACGCCAATCGACCCTGATCGACTCGCGGAACAATGGTCCGATATCGTGCCGACCCGTCACCCGTCACCGCCCCGCGCCGAGCGGGTACCCCCTGCTCAACGGTCATTCGACGCAGAATACGGCAACAGCGTGACACCGCGAAGTGACGGGATCAGCCGCAGATGATCCTCGAAATAGCCCACCTCGGCGCGCAGATAAAGCCACCGCCCTCGGCCTCTTATCCTGGTGATAAGGCCTCCAGGCTCGGTTGCGTGGCGGCCAAGCCGCACGGTAGCTCTGTCAAATCGCCGCGAGTCGGCGCGCCGAACGGTGTTTCGCACCGATGCATCTGATGCCGATGCCGACCGTCCTTGCCGCCGCGGGAATTGCCCTGTGCGGCGCGCTCGCGCTTGCCGGTCAGGCAGCGCCGGCTGGGGCGGAGGCGGCCCACGCCATCGCCATGCACGGGCGGCCGGCGATGCCCGACGGGTTTACCGCGCCCGACTATGTCAATGCCGATGCGCCGCAAGGCGGCCGCATGGTGCAGGGCGTGCTCGGCACCTTCGACAGCCTCAATCCGTTCATCGTCAAGGGTCTCGCCGCCCAGGCGATCCGCGGCTACGTCTTCGAAAGCCTGATGGCGCGTGGCTATAACGAGCCGTTCACCCTCTACGGCCTGCTGGCGCGCACGGTCGAGACCGACGAGGCGCGCAGCTACGTCACTTTCTCCCTCGATCCGGCGGCTCGCTTTTCCGACGGCGTCCCAGTGACCGCCGACGATGTGATTTTTTCCTGGCAACTGCTGCGCGATCACGGCCGGCCCAATCACCGCGCCTTTTATTCCAAGGTGGCCAAGGCCGAGAAACTCGACGCGCGCCGCGTTCGTTTTGACCTCGGCGGCAGCAACGACCGCGAACTGCCGCTCATTCTCGGGCTGATGCCGGTCTTGGCGCAGCATGCGATCGACGTCGCACGCTTCGAGGAAACAACCTTGGCGAAGCCGGTCGGCAGCGGCCCCTACGTGGTCGCCGAGATCGACACCGGCAAGAGCGTGACGCTCAAGCGCGACCCCAATTACTGGGGCCAAGCCCTTCCGATCAACCGTGGCCTGTGGAACTTCGACGCTCTGCGCTTCGACTATTACCGCGACGCCAACGCCTATTTCGAAGCGTTCAAGGCCGGCCTTTATGACGTACGCAGCGAGACGGATCCGGGCCGATGGCGCACCGGCTACGACATTCCCGCGGTGCGCGACGGGCGCATCGTCAAGGAAGCGTTCGCCAACGGCCTGCCCAAGGTCAATTCCGCATTCGTCTTCAACACCCGGCGGCCGATCTTCTCCGATATCCGCGTGCGCGAGGCGATCACGCTCTTGTTCGATGCCGAATGGGTCAACCGCAATTTCTTCTTCGATCTCTACCGGCGCAGCGCCGGCTTCTTTCCCGGCTCGGAGCTGTCCGCCTACCACCGTCCGGCGGACGCGCGCGAACGCGCCCTGCTCGCACCGTTCCCCGATGCAGTGCGGGCGGACGTGCTCGATGGCACCTGGTCCCCGCCGGCCACCGACGGCTCCGGCCGCGACCGCGCCAACCTCAGGCAGGCGCTCACCCTGCTCGACGCCGCAGGCTACGAGTTCAAGGGCACGACGCTGCGCGCACGCGGCGGCGGGCGGCCCTTCGCCTTCGAGATCATGGTTACAAGCCGCGACCAGGAGCGGCTCGCACTGGCCTTTGCCGGCAATCTGGCGCGCGCCGGCATCCAGACGCAGGTCCGCCTCGTCGACGCCGTGCAGTACGACCAGCGCCGCGTGTCGTTCGACTTCGACATGATCGAGAACCGTTGGGACCAATCGCTCTCACCCGGCAATGAGCAAAGCTTCTATTGGGGCTCGGCCGCGGCCGATGAGCAGGGATCACGCAACTACATGGGCGTGCGCAGCGCCGCCGTCGACGCGATGATCGAGGCCATGCTCCGCGCCCGCGCCCGTGACGATTTCGTCGCCGCGGTGCGTGCTCTCGACCGCGTGCTGGTCTCCGGCTGCTACGTGGTGCCGTTGTTTTATCTTTCCGAGCAATGGGTGGCGCGCTGGTCCTTCGTCGCCCATCCGGCGCGCACCTCGCTCTCCGGCTACCTGCCGGAAGCGTGGTGGCGTCAGCCGAAACGGGCGCTGCAATGATCCTCGGCGATCCCGCTCAAGCTTCGGCGCAGGCGCCACGCGGCCAGATCCGCGTCAGCATCGACGAGATGTTCCGCCGCCTCGCCGAACGGCGACCCGATGCGCTCGCGCTCGCCGACCCGCCGAACCGTGAAAACTTCACCGACGGGGCTCCGCGGCGCCTGACCTATGCCGAGGCCGACCGCATGGTGGCGGCGATCGCCGGGCGGCTGCGCCGCATGGGCCTGCCGGTCGATGCCGTCATCGGCGTGCAGATGCCCAACATCGTCGAAAACATCCTGGCGATGCTTGGTGTGCTGCGGGCGGGAATGGTCGTCGCGCCGCTGCCGCTTCTGTGGCGCCGCGCCGACGCGGTCGCCGCGCTCGCCCGCGTCGGCGCCAAGGCGCTGATCAGCTGCGGGCGCGTCGGCGATTTCAAGCACGGCCAATTCGGCATGCGCGTGGCCGCGGAAGTGTTCGCCATCCGCTACGTGTGCGGCTTCGGCGCGAACCTGCCTGACGGCGTGGTGCCGTTCGACGATCTGTTCACGGCCGACAAGCTCGACCCGATCCCGCCGCTCGAGCGCGAGCGGCAGGCCAACGCCGCGGCGCACCTTGCGGCGATCACCTTCGACGTGAGCGAAGGAGGCCTCGTGCCGGTGGCGCGCAATCATTCCGAACTGGTCGCGGCTGCGCTCGTCGTGCTGCTCGAGAGCCATCTGGCGCAGAACGCCAACATCCTCTCGACGCTTGCGCCCTCCTCGTTCGCCGGTCTGAGCCTGACGCTGCTGCCGTGGCTCCTTACCGGCGGCATGCTCTCGCTCCATCATCCATTCGATGCGGACGTTCTCGCTCGACAGCGGCGGGACGACCGATGCCCGACCCTGATTTTGCCTGGTCCGGTCGCGTCCCGGATGGCCGAAGCGGGCGCGTTGGCGGGCGAGGGCCAAACCGCGGTGATCGCCGCATGGCGCGGGCCGGACGGGCTCGCCATGAGCCCGACGTGTCGCGCGGCGCGGCCCGCCCTGATCGACGTTGCGGTCTTCGGCGAAATCGGGCTCCTCGCCGGGCGCCGGGGCGCCGATGGACGCCCGGTTCCGATTCAATTCGGCCCGGTCGTCGCGCCGCGGGGCAGTCCCGGCGGGATCGTGCTCGCCGAACTGCTGCCGACCGCCGCAGGCACGGTGTCCTTTCGCGGCCCGATGGCGCCGCAGCATACCTTCCCGCCTGGCGCCGATCGTTCCGGCCTGCCGCACCTCAAGGTCGAACGCAGCGGGGTGTTGGATACCGGTTATGCGTTCCGCATCGATTCCAGTACGCACGCGGTCGTGGTCACCGGTCCGCCCTCCGGGATCGCCAGCGTCGGCGGCTACCGGTTCCCCCTCCACGACCTCAAGGAGATCGCCGGCCGCGTCGACGGCGATGCCACCATTGCGGCGCTGCCCGACCCCCTCGTCGGCCAACGCCTGATCGGCAACGCCGCCGATCGCAACTTGATGCAGGCTGGCCTCGGCGCCGTTGGCGTCAATCCGCTCGTCGTCGCCGCCTTCCGCGACCGCAGCGAGCGCGATTCCGCGAGCGCGGAGCGAAGGGAGTAGAACGAAAGCACGCCGCGTTGACGCGCCATTAACAGCGCTTTGGCATGGTGCGTGGCTGCCCCTCGAATTCGGCGTCCCGCCATGGCGTTGCAAGGTCCGTTCGTCGTCGTTGCCGAGAGCCCGGCGCCGGATCTGGTCGAGGCGCTGCGCGCGGCGGGTGCCTTCCCGATTGTCGAGTCGAGCTGGGCCGACGCGGCCGCCGCCCTCGACTCGGTGCAGCCCGAGGGCTTCCTGCTCGCCGAGCCGAGCAGCGACCGCAAGCGTGCCGCGGCACTGGCGCAGGCCCTCGCCCACCGGCTCGAAAGCGGCAATGATCCATTCATTCCGGTCCTCGCCCGCGTCCGCGACGACGGCGCCGTTTCGGTGCCGGACGCGCTGACGATCGCCGCAAGCGCATCGGCCGAGCGCATTGCGCAGCGCTTCGCCGCCGCCCTGCGCATCCGCGCGCTGCACGGCACGGTGCTGCGCCGCACCCGGACGCTCGCCGCGCGCGGCGAACTGCCGCCGGAATTGCCGCACACCGATCCGCTCGAGGAAGCGACCGTGCTGGTTGCCGGACGCGGCCGCTCCTATCCGGAGCTCGCCGTCGCCGTCGGCGAACGCGTCGGCCTCGTCGGCGCGCTCAGCGTCGAGACCGCGGCGCGCGCGCTCAACGCCCGTGACATCGACGGCATGGTGATCGGCGACGGTTTTGCCGGGCGCGTCATCGAGGCGATGCTCACGGTGCTCGCCGAGGACGCGCGCTTTCGCGATTTACCGGTCGCCGTTCTCGGCGGCCAGGCCAATGTCGTCGAGCGGTTTGCCGAGCATCTGCCCAACCTCGAACGCGTGACCGAAGGGCTGACCCGGCTCGTCGAGCGAATTCTGCCGTTCGTGCGCCTGCATGCGTTCGGCGAGCGGCTCAAGCGCATGCTGAAATCGCTCGACGCCAAAGGCATGATCGACCCGGAGACCGGGCTGCTCGTGCATGAGGCCTTCTGGCGCGACCTCAACCGTGCCGTCGACGATGCCGATAAGCGCGGCGTCGGCCTGTCGATCGCGCGCTTCTCCTTCGTCCGCGGTGACCGCCGCATGAGCCTCGATGCGGCGCGCCTGCTGAGCCGGCTCATGCGCCACGTCGACTTCGCCTGCCGGACGATGGACAATTCAATTTTTGCGGTGTTCACCCAGACCGATCTGCGCGAAGCCCACGTCATCGCCCGCCGGATCGCCAGCGTGCTCAAACACACGATGCTCGAGCCGGAGCAGCAGCGCGGCAGCATCGAGACGGCGATCACGCTTGCGACCTTGAAGCCGACCGACAACGTCGATTCCCTCATCGCCAGGGTGGTGAACGAGGCTGCCGTCGGTTGAATGAGACCGCCCTCTACGCTTCCTTGGCTCGCTACCGAAGCCGGAGGAAGTCCAAGGGTGGTTGCGGCGGTAGCGACCGGTCCCCACTTTTCGCGGAGGCAAGCGGTACAGCGGGCCGGAAATTGCGCTAGGCTGACCGCAAGCAATCGGAGGCGCGTTTCATGGCCGAATCCGCCGTTCCCGCCGTGCACGTCGATGTCGTTTCCGATGTCGTCTGCCCGTGGTGCTATATCGGCAAGCACCGCCTGGAAATGGCGGTCGCGCTCACGCCGGAGATCGCCGTCGAGGTCAACTGGCGGCCCTATTTCCTCAATCAGTGGATTCCGCGCGAAGGTATCGACCGGCAGACGTATCTGGAGACCAAGTTCGGGTCCCCTGGACGCTACGCGGTCATCGCCGAGCGAGTCGCCGCCGCGGCCGCGATCGAGGGGCTCCCCTTCGCCATCGACAAGATCAGCCGCCAGCCGAACACCCTCGACTGTCACCGCCTCATCCTGTGGTCGCGCAGCGCCACCGATCCCGGCGAGATGAAACAGCGGCTGATGGAACTCTACTTCGCCGAGGGCGCCGACCTCAGCGATCCGAAGACGCTGATCCGCGCTGCCGTCGATTGCGGCATGGACGGCGACTTGGTGCGCCGGCTCCTGGCCAGCGACGCCGACGTGGATCGCGTCGAAAATGAAGCGAACGGCGCCAAGGAAGCCGGCATCGACGGCGTGCCGTGCTTTATCTTCGGCGGCATCGTCACCGGCGCCCAGTCGCCGGAATATCTGGCCAATGCCATCCAGCGCATCGCCGGACAACACACGCGGCTGCAGGCATAAGCGCGGCAACCCCGCACGGTCTCGGTGCGGGCTCTGCGGTGTGCCTGTTCACGCGGCCACATGAGTTCCTGCGCATGGGTACGCATCTTACGGGAATAGGTCGAGCTTGCGTTCGCGCGTGATCTGGCGGGCGCTTGCCGCCGCGCGTTGCTGATAAGACACGCCGCGCACGATGACGACCGGCCGGCCTTCGTCGGCCTGACCCATGACCAGCGAGGCTGCGGCGGCGATCTCGTCGGCCTGCCCGACCTCGGTGCTCTGCAGCTTGCGGCCGAACAGATCGGCGCGGCCGCGCAAGTCGACCACGCCCGCCAGTCCCGCGAGCCCGATGGCGGCGCCGATCGTACCTTTGCGCCAAGCGCGGCCGAGACTGTCATTAACGATCACCGCGATCTTGGTCCCGCGCTGCTCCGCAATCTCGCGCCGGAGCAGGTCGGCGCTGGCGTCGGGATCGAGCGGCCAGAGCAGAGCCGCCTCTGCTTCGTCGCCCGCGCCGATGTTCGACTGATCGATCCCGGCATTGGCCAGGACGACGCCGAGCCGGTGGCGGGCGATGACGAGGCCGGGAACGCAGCGGACGATCTCTTCGGATTCGCGCAGGATCAGCTCGACGATGCGCGGGTCCTTCCCTGAAATCCGCGCCAGCCGCAAAGCCTCGGGCGAGCTCTCAACCTCGGCGAGGCGGACGATTCGTCCCTCCGCCTTGGAGATGATCTTCTGGGCGACGACCAACACGTCGTCAGGCAGAGGCCCGGCGCTTTCGCGGTCGCAGGCCGCGAGGATCAAGCCGGCGAGATCGTCGCCCGGCATGATCCGCGGGAGCGTTTCCAGCGCCAGCAGCTCGACGCGTTTGCTCACCGTTGCAGGCTCGCCGGTTCAGCGCGCCGCTCGCGAAGCGGCGTCTGCACCACCGGCGTGAGCAGTGAGGCCCGATAGCTCGCGCGAACGCGCGCCGGATCGGCCTCGCCGTAGAGGGTCGTGCGTTGCACCGGCTGCCGGCCGGTTTCGCGGATGAGCGCGTCCATGCGCGCCGGCGGCAATTCCTGGCCGTGCGCGGTTCCCGCGGCGCGCGAGATGCTCTCGTTCATCAGGGTGCCACCGAGATCGTTCGCACCCGCCGCGAGCGCGCCCTTGGCGCCGTCGGGGCCGAGCTTTACCCACGAGGCCTGGATATTGACAATGAGCGGATGGAGCGCCAGCCGCGCGACCGCGTGCATCAGCAGGGTCTCCCGCCAGGTCGGGCCGCGCCGCGCCTGCCCTTTCAGATAAAGCGGCGCCTCGAAATGAACGAACGGCAGCGGCACGAACTCAGTAAAGCCTCCGGTTATTTCCTGCAGGTCGCGGACCGCCAGCAGATGCGCCGCCCAGGAGTGTGCCCTTTCCATGTGGCCGAACATGATCGTGGCGGTCGTGCGCAGGCCGATGCGATGGGCACTGGCGACGACGTTCAACCATTCCGCAGTGTTGATCTTGTCCGGGCAGAGCACGCGCCGCACCTCGTCATCGAGGATCTCGGCCGCCGTCCCCGGCAGAGTGCCGAGGCCTTCGTCCTTGAGGCGCGCCAGGAAGGAGGTGACATCGATACCGAGTGAGCGCGCGCCCTGTGAAATTTCGAGCGGCGAGAAAGCATGAATGTGGATTTGCGGAGCGGCTTCCTTCACGGCGCGCAACAGGCCGACATAAGTCTCGCCGGTATAGTCGGGATGTATGCCGCCTTGCATGCAGACTTCGGTCGCGCCGCGCGCCCACGCTTCGTCCACCCGGCGGGCGACTTCCTCGAGCGAGAGATCGTAAGGGCGGCCGCGCAGCTCCTCGTGGGTCTTGCCCTTCGAGAAAGCGCAGAAGCGGCAGTGGAAATAGCAGACGTTCGTGTAGTTGATGTTGCGGTTGACGACATAGCGCACCGTGCCGCCGACGGCTTGCTGGCGCAGTTCGTCGGCGGCCTGGATCACGTCCTCGCTTTCCGGACCGCGCGCCGCGAACAGACGGATGATCTCGGCCGCTTCGAGGCGATTTCCAGCCGCCGCAGCGGACAGCACGCGGTCGAGGGAACGTGGCCGCGGCGCCATGAAGGGCGCCGGCGTGATAGGTACCGGGACGTCCGCGCCCGGGGCCCATTCGTCCTCGCGGGCGAATCCCTCCATGTCGGTGGCGGCGAAGACCCGAGCAACCATTGCGGGCGCCTGCCATCGCGCCGGCTCGGTCGCGTAGGAGGGATAGACCGCGAGGCGCTCGACAAGCTGATAGCCGCGGCTTTCGGAACCGCGCGCCAGGCGCGCGATCGTCGGCCAGGGCGCTTCGGGATTGACGAAGTCCGGCGTCACCGGCGAGACGCCGCCCCAGTCATTGATCCCCGCCGACAGCAGCTTCGGGAAGTCGTCGTAGCTGAGATTGGGTGGAGACTGGATGTTCATCTGCGGGCCGAGGATCAGCCGCGCGACGGCCGCAGTCCAAAGCAGATCGTCCATCGCCGGTTCGGCGGCGCGCGCCATCCGCGTATCGGCCTTGGCGCGGAAGTTCTGGATAATGACTTCCTGGATGTGGCCGTGACGCCGGTTAAGCTCGGCGATCGCCAGCAGCGAGCCGATCCGCTCGGCCCGCGTCTCGCCGATGCCGATGAGAATGCCGGTGGTGAAGGGGATGGCGAGTTCGCCCGCCGCCTCGATCATGGCGAGCCGCACGACCGGATGCTTGTCGGGCGAGCCGTAGTGCGGGCCCCCCTTCTCGCACAGGCGCGGCGATATCGATTCCAGCATCAGACCCTGCGACACGCTCACTTCGCGCATCGCCGCCATTTCCGCCGAGCTCATAATCCCGGCGTTGATATGCGGCAGCAGGCGGGTGCGCTTGACGACCTCGGCAGCGGCGGCGTGAAGGTAGCCAAACGTGTCGTGGTGGCCTGCGGCTTTGAGCCAATCGGCCGCCTCCGCGTAACGAAGCTCCGGCTTGTCGCCGAGCGTGAACAGCAGCTCCTTGCAGCCCGCCTCGGCGCCGCTCACGGCAACGGTGAGCACCTCTTCGAGCGACATGTACGGCGCCTGAACCGCCCGCGGCGGTTTGGCGAAGGTGCAGTAGGCGCAGCTGTCACGGCAAAGATGCGTGAGCGGGGCAAAGACTTTTCGCGAGTACGAGACGATCCGCCCGTGACCGCGCTGCCGGATTTCCTCCGCTTCGGCGAGAAGATCCGGCAAAGGTCGCTTCGCCAGCGCGAGGTTTTGCCGGGCCCCTTCGGCGAGGAAGTCGGTGACGTCAAACGCCATGAGTGTGCGCCTCGTCGTCGATGCGATGCCCTGCCGTTTGCGGCGTCGCCTGGATCAATTCCCGCCACAGCGTGTAGTCGGCGGGAAGGTCGAGATCGAGAGCGAAGCTCGGCTCGCGTCGCACGAGAACCTTCAGGCCCGCAGCCTGCGCCGCCTGGCGATGGCGCTCGAAGCTGCCGTCGCCGAAGGCGTAGGACGCGACCCGGATGGGAGCCTGATAGATCAGGTTGGTCCCGGCGCCGCGCCGGTCGGGCACCAGCAGGCAGACCGGGGCGGGCGACGCTTGCGCCAGCAGGTCGCGAAGCCCGGCGGCGGTGATGAGCGGCAGATCGACCGGAAGCACGAAGACGCCGCGCGCGCCACGCGCGCGGGCGGCGGCCGTCGCTGCCGCGACCGCCTCATTGAGGCCGCCTCCAGGCGGATCGGCGACGGCGGCCATGCCGGTTTGTCGCGCGCGAGCGAGCACCTCGGCCGAACCGCTCGCGACGAGCGTCGAAGCGGCGCCGGGATAGGCCGCAAGGCAGTCGAGGGTTTGCGCAAACAGCTGCTCGTTGAGGCGCGCCCTTTCGCCAGCATCGAGCAGCGGGCTCAGCCTGGACTTGCCGTCAGCAAGGCTCCGCACCGGGAGAATGGCGAAAATGCCGTCGCTCATCGGCCGGATCCCGAGAATGCAGGAAGTGCGCAAATCTCCCGCGCGAGCCGCTCCCGATCAGCGAGGCTCTTCATCACGCTATCCATGACGACCGGCTCCATTCCTTCGGCGCGAATGGCGTGCGCGAGCGCCGCGTCGGCTCTATCAATGACGAAGAAATCCACGAGTCCGGCATAGAAGCGCGCGACGGCGAGCGCTGACGGCTCCGTTGCAAGCTCGGCCATGATCTTCGCCGCCGGCCCCTTCAGCGCCTGCCCGGCAACGATCGGGGAAACTGCCGCAACGGGGAAGCGGCGGTCCTTGAGCCAGGCGTGCGCAGCTGGCATCGCCAGGATGGGCGCGATGCTGAGATATGGGTTGGACGGGCAGATGATCACCCCCGCGATCTCCATCTCGGTCCATGGCCTGCCGCCGATTGGAGCCGGTCGCGCCGTGTCGGCATTGCGGTAGGAAAGGCTCGAGACCCGCGGCGCGCAGTGCCGGCGCACAAAATAGTGCTGGAATTCCAGCTCGCCTTCGTCGGTAGCAACAAAGGTGCGCACGGGATCGTCGCTCGCGGGAACGATCGCTGCGGCAACGCCAAGCTTCCGCGCGAGCCGCGTTGTGACCGCCGACAGCGGTGCACCTTCGGCGAGCAGCCGCGTACGCTCGACGTGGGTGGCCAGATCACGGTCACCGAGCCGGAACCAGGTCTCGCCGCCGAGGGCACCGAGCGCATCCATGAACGACCATGTTTCGCCGGCGACGCCCCAGCCGGTCTCTGGATTGGCGATGCCCGCGAGCGTGTAAACGATCGTGTCGATGTCTGGACTGACATGCAGACCGAGATGTTCGAAATCGTCGCCGACATTGACGACGATAGCCAAATCCTCGGGCGGCAGGATACGGGAAAGTCCATGCGCGAGCTTCGCGCCGCCGACGCCGCCGGCGAGAGCGCAAAGCATTTTAGTCCGTCCGCAGGGGGTGCGCGGCGCGGGCCGGCCTTGAGCTCACTCTCAGCATCGAGCCGCGCCGGCGGCGAGCACCTCGGCCAGCGGCCTACGGCTCGCCGTCTTGCCCGCGTTCGCCGGCCAGCCCAGCGTGATCAGGCATTGCGGCTGCCAATCGCGCGGGAGATCGAGCGCCTCCACCACGGTATCGGGACAGAACAGCGGCGCGCACAGTACGCAGCTGCCGAGCCCTTCGCTGTGTGCCGCCAACATCAGATTCTGCGCCGCCATGGCCGTGCTCTGCACCGCCATGAGAAATTCCGCCTGCGCGCGGCGGGAATCGGGATAGCGATCCATTTCCTGCATCGTCAGCGCGACGAGAACG
>Ga0210384_10006080_pt1 | contig 12939 bp, 10 predicted proteins | sample IncBWH2MmetaG_FD_160574 | JGI IMG/M metagenome (GOLD analysis project Ga0210384, IMG submission 160574) | Forest soil microbial communities from Barre Woods Harvard Forest LTER site, Petersham, Massachusetts, United States - Inc-BW-H-2-M | ecosystem: Environmental > Terrestrial > Soil >... | reverse complement strand
GTTCCGCATCTCGTCTGCTTTGCGGTCAAGGCCAACGGAAATCTATCTCTTCTCAAACTGCTGGCGGGTCTCGGCAGCGGATTCGACATCGTGTCCGGAGGCGAACTCGAACATCTTGGCCATCTTGGCATCCCTGGGAAGCGCATCGTTTTTTCCGGAGTTGGAAAGACCCGCGAAGAAATCCGGGGAGCGTTGCGCTACAAGAACTCTCGAACTGGCGATCCGGGGATTCTGCAATTCAACGTCGAATCGCCCGCGGAGCTGGAAATTTTGATTGAGGAATCGTCGCGGCTCCATCACGGCCGGGGAACGCCTCCCGGAGTCTCTATCCGGGTGAATCCCGACGTGAAAGCCGGAGGACACCCGCACATAGCCACCGGCCTGCAGCACCATAAGTTCGGCGTAGCGTGGCCCGAAGCCCGCAAGCTCTATCTCGCGCACCGAAACACAAAGACGATTCGCTGGCAGGGCATCAGCGCCCACATCGGCTCGCAGATCGTCGAACTCGCGCCTTTCCGCCGCGCGCTGCAGCGCCTGGCCGGATACCTGCTCGATCTGCGCAAACAGGGCATCGCTTTGAAGATTCTGGATGTCGGCGGCGGCCTCGGTGTGCGCTATACCACCGAACACCCCGCGTCACGCAAAGCCTACGCAGGCATGATTGCCGATGTCGCCCGCCCGCTTGGCGTTCAAGTGCTCCTTGAACCGGGGCGCTCCATCATCGCTGAATCCTGCCTGCTTCTCTCTCGCGTCATCTACACGAAACAAAATTCGCGGAAATCCTTCGTCATCCTGGACGCCGCCATGAACGATCTCATGCGGCCCGTCCTCTACGACGCCCCGCATCCCATCACTTCAGTTGTGCAAGGCAGCGCCCGGCAATCGAATGCCGCAAAGCGTGTGGACGTTGTGGGGCCGGTGTGCGAGACAGGAGACACTTTCTTGTTCGATTGGCCACTCGGAAACGTTTTGAAGGGGGATTTGCTCGGCATCTGGGTAGCCGGCGCTTACGGTTTCGCTCAGTCGTCCAATTACAATGGACGGGGCCGCGCGGCGGAAGTCCTCGTCGACGACGCCGCGGCAAAACTTATCCGTCGCCGCGAAACACGCAAGGACCTTTTGCGCACCGACGTTCTTGCGTAAAACCTAAGCTTCTCCCCACTTCAACTTATTGCGAAGTATCTCAAAGTAGGTCTTGTTTGGCGGCTGGATCAATTTCAATCTCTCCGCTGCAAGCGTGATTCGGACGTGGTCCCCGATCTGCATCGGCACGCCCGTCTGCCCGTCCAGGGTCAGAAACACGGAATCTGAACTCTGTGACAAATACAGCTCGATCACCGACTTGTCCTGCACCACCACTGGCCGGTCGCTCAGCGTGTGCGGGCAAATGGGTGTAACTAAAATCGATTCCACTCCCGGTTGCACAATCGGTCCGCCGGCCGAAAGGGAATAGGCAGTCGAACCGGTCGGCGATGCCACGATCAATCCGTCGGCGCGATACCTGCACACAAACGCCCCGTTGATGTGCAGCTCGACTTCAATCATGCGAGCCAGCGTTCCCTTGTGGACCACCGCGTCATTCAATACCCGCTGCTGCGTCAGAAGCTCTCCGTTGTGCGTGCGTTCCACCAGCAGCAGCACGCGTTCCTCGATCGTGGCTTTTCCCGCGAGCGTGCTTTCCAGCGCCGGATAAAGCTCTTCGACGGTGAAACTCGTCAGAAACCCCAGGCTGCCCATGTTGATGGGAAGAATCGGAATTCCGTGGTACGCCGCTTCGCGCGCGGCCGCGAGAATCGTTCCATCGCCGCCCAGAACCAGCAGCAGGTCCGACTCCTGCGCCACCTGGTGCCGCGTTTTTCCAGCGGGCTCATTTTTCAGGACTGTCGCCGTCTCGTTGTCATACACCGCCGGCAGGCCGCGGTCCGCAAGCCACTGCAGCAGAGGTGGAACCACTTCCGCAATGTTCGAGCGTCTTGGACGGGAGATGATGCCGATTCTTTTGAACGTGGGTTCAGGCCGCATGGATTACCGCGATTCTACCCCAGCGGCTTTTCGAGCGTGAAGGAAATACTCCTGGTTTCCCTCGGCCCCCGGCAGATGGCTTGCTGCCGAGCCGAGAACGTTCAGCCCGAGCGATTCCATCGTACCCCGAACCCCCGCAATGGCCTTCTCGTGCAAACTCTTGTCGCGCACGATCCCCCCTCTTCCCACTTCCTCGCGTTCCAGTTCAAACTGCGGCTTCACCAGGATCAGCAGGTCCGCTCCCGACTTGGCACACGCGACTGCCCCGGCCAGGACCTTTGCGACGGAAATAAACGAAACATCGGCAACGACCAGATCAACCAGCTCTGGCAAATCCTTCGCCAGCAATTCGCGCGCGTTCTTTTGGATGCGCGCCACACGCGAGTCGCCTCGAATTTTCCATGCCAATTGGTCGGTGTTCACATCCACCGCATAAACGCGCACCGCGCCGTTCTGCAACAGGCAATCCGTGAACCCGCCCGTGGAAGCGCCAATGTCCAGGCAGGTTTTGCCCGCGGCACTGACACGGAAATCCTCCAGCGCGCCCTCCAGTTTCATGCCTCCGCGGCTTGCGTATTTCTGCTGCCGGCTGTGCACCTCGATGTGCGCCGTCTCCGGCAGGATCAACCCGGCCTTGTCCGCGCGTTGCTGCTCCACTTCCACTTCGCCCGCGAGGATCATCGCCTGGGCTTTATGGCTGGATTCGGCCAGACCCCGCTCCACAAGAAGCACGTCCAGCCGCTTGCGCTCAGTTTTGGCGTTCATGGAAAGTGTGGTCAGGCGCGGCGAAGGACAAGAAATTCCGCGATCGTTCGCAACCGGCCGGCTCGCTCGCCGTAAGCGTCCAGTTCGGCAATGCCTTTATCCGCCAGTTCCTTCGCAATCTGGTGCGAACGTTCCAATCCATATACCGCCGGGTAGGTCGCCTTCTGTTGAGCAATATCCTTCCCCGCCGTCTTGCCCAGTGCTGCCGAAGACTCTTCGACGTCCAGAATGTCGTCCGTAACCTGAAACGCCCAGCCAATCGTCTCGCCGAACCGCCGCAGCCGCGCCACTTCGTCCGCCGGCGCCCCCGCGCAGAGCGCCCCGGAGGTAATGGAAGCGCGAATCAGCGCCGCCGTCTTCGACCGGTGAATGTACTCCAGCATCTCTGGGGAGACCGGCTTGCCTTCTGCTTCCAGGTCGGCCACCTGTCCGCCAACCATTCCTCCCACCGTCCCCGCCGCGGTGGAGATTTCCGTCACCATCGCCACGCGCCGCTCCGCCGTGACCGGCGCCGCCGCAATCGTTTCGAACGCCAGCGTCAAGAGCGCGTCGCCCGCCAGAATCGCCGTCGCTTCTCCAAATTTCTTGTGGCTCGTCGGCTTTCCCCGGCGCAAATCGTCGTTGTCCAGCGCGGGCAGATCGTCGTGAATCAGCGAATAGGTATGAATGAACTCGATCGCGCATCCCGGAAATAGCGCTGGCGACACTTCCGATTCGAAGATGCGCGCCGCCTCCAGGCAAAGGATCGGCCGTATGCGCTTGCCGCCGGCAAACACGGAGTACCGCATGGCCGTATGGATGGAAGGTGGTTGAACCGGTTCCGCCGGCAACAGCTTCTCAAGTTGCGCGTCGACAGCCAGCCGGTCTTCTTCAAAAAAGGGAGGAAGCTTCATCGGATTGGGAGAAAGTCCAGTGTGAGCCATAGGCCTTCGTTCACGATTCGTTCTCGCCTTCGGCCTCGAACGTCTCGGCGGCCATCTTGCCATCGGCCTTCTTCATCAGAATTTCCACGCGTCCCTCGGCTTCCTCAAGTTGTTTTTGGCATTCCCGCGATAGCCCAACGCCTTCTTCAAACAGCTTCATCGCCTCATCCAGCGAGAGTTGCGGGCTCTCCAGCCGGCGCACCACTTCTTCCAGCCGCGCCAGCGAGCGTTCGAAATCCGGCTTTTTCTGCGGTTCAGGTTTTTTTGCAACAGGTTGGTTCACGCCGTCCGCCAGTCGTACTTGAATTAAATTTGAACTCCGGGTCGCCAGCCTAGCTCTGGCAATGTTTGCAGTAATACGTTGATCGCCCGCCCTGCTCGGCCCGCACAATCGGCCGTCCGCAGCGCCGGCACGGCAAACCTTCGCGCTGATACGCCCGCAAAATCTCTTCCAATCCTCGGAACCACCACTTCGGGTCGCGAAAGTCCGGCGCGGGATCCTGACAACATTCTAGTGCACGCCGGAGAACGTAGACAATCGCTTTATGAAGTTTCGCCGAGTTCTTCCTGTCCAGGGAATCCGCTCGCCGCCACGGGTTCAGTCCCGCACGCCACAGCGCTTCGCTCGAATAGATATTCCCGATCCCGGCGATGCGAGTCTGGTCCAGCAGGAACTCTTTCAACGGACGCTTGGAACGAGACAATCGCTCGTGAAGTTCCTTCGGCGTGAATCCGCTCGAAAACGCGTCCATTCCCAATTTCCGCAGCGGAGGGCATTCCGCTTCCGATTCCCAGGCATGCACCCGCCCGAAATGCCGCCGGTCCGCAAATCCCAGCACCCCTTTTCCAAACTCCAACGCGACGTCGACGTGAACTCCATCCTCGTCTCCGTTCGCCCGCTCCAGCAATTCCCTCGCGCCCGAAAACCAGACCAGTTGCCCGTCAAAACGGAAATGCATTTCCACCAGCCCGGGGTCCAGCGCCAAGAAGAGATACTTTCCCCGGCGAAACACTTCCCGCACCCGGCGTCCCTCCACGATTTTCGCCGCCACGGCTGGGGGTTGCGGCTTCAGCGCGATGGCATGGAAAACGTGCAGACAGCGAATCCGCTGCCCCTTCACCAACGGGCGCAGCGCCCGGGCCACCGCCTCAACTTCCGGAAGTTCTGGCATGAAAGTAAAGAATTGCGCTTAGTTCGCCGGCTTCAGCGTAAGCAGATGTTTTTTCATCTTAGCCTCCGCGGCGTCGCTGAACGGTTCGTAGATCGGTTTGCCGTCAAACCAGTAGGAAAATTGATCGGAGTAATGTTCGCTGCCCGGTTGCCCGGATTGGCCCGCGGGGAGCAACAGTATGGATTTGTCCCAATCCCCCAAATCCGCCACAAAGCGCTCCGATGGTCCGTGGTGTCGCGAAGCCGCGCGAGGACTGAAGAGCGTACCCGATTGCGCCTGCCCCGATTTGCTCAGCAGCTTTTTCAGAATTCCCTCGCGCCCGATCGGGTGAAGCATTTCCAGGTAATTGAACCGCTTCCACTCCCAATCTTCCGGGTCGCGGCTTTGCGTCTGTTCCTCCAAACGCTTCACCGCGCGGTCCGCGGCGGCGCTGAGCAGTTCGTCATAATTCTTGAACTCCGCGGGCAGCCAACGCGCCGAACGTTCCGTCAGCACTTTTTGCAGAAACGCCAGCTTCCGCCAGGAGTATAGCTCCGTGTCCTTCCCCAGGTGCGGCTCCAGAATCAAATCCAGGGACTGGTACATCGCGGCATCCAGAAACGTCACCACGAATGAGTTCACATCCGCGATCCCGTTCCAATCCTTCGCCTCTTGAATCAGTTTCTGCGCGCGCGAATCCTTGGGCGGCGCAATCTTCGCGGCCGCAACCAGCTGTTCTCCGACGAATACATGGGGATAACTGTAGGTATCCGTCTGCACCTTCAACATATCCTCCGGCCGCAAGTCATGCTTGTCATGCAACAGGTCGTATATTCTCGCGGTGCGATACGGCTCTTCCCAGCGATCCGTCAGGTACGGTTTGTAAGCAGGCCCGGTTACACGCGCGTTTGCCGTGACGATCAACCCGCTCTCTGGATTGAAACTTTGCGGCAACTGCTCAAAGGGGATGTACCCGGTCCATTCGTATTCGTCCGTATCCCCCGGTACGGGAACCTCCCCATGTCCCTTTTTGCGGATCGGCACCCGCGCGGCCATCACGTATCCGATATTTCCGTCCACATCGGCATACACCGCGTTCTGCGCCGGCCCCCACACTTGCCGCATCACTTCGCGAAACTGCTTCCAATTTCGCGCCTTTCCCAGCCAGTTGTAGCTGTTCGCCAACCCGCCGGACTCCAGCGCGGTCCATCGCATCGCATAGGACTTGTCGCCCTCGTTTTGCAAAACCGGCCCATGGCGCGTCACCACCAGCCGCATGTGCTCGTCCGGCGCGCCCTTCACTTTAATCACCTCGTCATACACGTCCGCTTTCTTCCATTTGCCGTTCACGCGATACTCGTCTGGATTGGCGGGATTGAACGTCTCGATATACAGGTCCAGCACGTCCGCTCCGTTGTTGGTGAAGCCCCAGGCGATGCGGTCGTTGTGCCCGATAATCACCAGTGGCGCGCCGGGAAAGGTAATCCCTTTCACGTTCCATCCCGGCGCCGTCATGTGCAGTTCGTACCAGATGGGAGGAATAGTCAACTCCAGGTGAGTGTCGTTCGCAAGCAACGGCTTGCCAGTCGCTGTGTGTTCACCGCTCACCACCCAGTTGTTGCTTCCAAGCGTCCCCCGAATGTCATGCTGCCCGGCGCGCAGCCAATGCTCCACCTGGCTGGCCAGCAGGGAAGTGAGGTCCGGCTTCGAAATCGAATCGAGCAAATCCGGATGGATCAAGCCTGCTTTTAGCACATCTTCGCTGTCCATCTCGTCTTCATCATCATCCTCGTCATCCGCGTCGGCATTCGCATTTTCCTTCACATTGGGATCTCCGACCACAAAATGATCCATTGAGGATTCATCGCTGAAGAGGTCTTTTGCGAGTTCCGGACCTGCCTTAGCGGCCACCACCGCGCGATGGATCTCCCTTTCGCGCGTATCCGTCAACGTCCGGTACATGTATCCCGTCAACACCAGGGAATCCGTCGGCAGCCACGGCTGCGGTTTGTACTTCAGCAGCGTGAATTCCATCGGCAGCGTCTCCTGATGCTGCTCGATAAACCGGTTCACGCCCCGCGCATAAGCTTCCAGGAGTTTCCGCGACTCCGGATTCATCTCCCGCAGGTCGCGCTCCGCGGCACGGCCGAAGTTCAAATTTCGAAAATCCCTGTCGATCTTCAAAGTTTTGGGACCCAAAATCTCCGATAACTCCCCGCGCGAGGCCCGCCGCAGCAGATCCATCTGCCACAAACGATCCTGCGCAACCACGTATCCCTGGGCTTCCACAGCGTCTTCCACCGAGCCCGCGCGGATGTGGGGCACCCCCCAGTTATCTCTCTCCACCGTCACTTCGTTCTGCAACCCCGGCAAGTTTGCGGTTCCGTTCAGTTGCGGCAAAGGACGGTACACCAGCCACCAAATCACGGTGGCGAAAACGATTACTAGTATGGCGAAGATGCCGAGTAGGAAACGCAGGACGGTGCGCAAAGGGAGTTTCACCTCGAGGTCGAAGTTTTCAGTTTAGTGGACGCCGCCACCCCGCGCAACTTGCTCGTCCCCCACCTTCCTCTCCTTCTTTGCCAAACTGAATTTTCGATTCCTTCTATTCGACAACCCCTTGCCAACCCTTCCTCTTCCCACCCAAATCTGCTGTTACAATGCGGCTGGGCGGTTTCTTCCGCTCCATGTTCCTTGTCCGGATCATCGGCGTTCTCGTGCTGGTGGCGCTGAACGGGTTCTTCGCTGCGGTCGAGTTCTCTCTGGTCGCCGTACGCCTCTCGCGCGTTCGCCAGTTGGTGGCGAAGGGAAGCGCCCAGGCCAGGATCGTCGAGCAACTCCTTACCGATCTCCACCGGGTCGTTTCCGGCGTACAGGTCGGCATCACCCTGAGCAGCCTTGCCATCGGCGCCCTGGGTCAGGCCACGCTCGTAAAACTCTTCCAGAGCGTTCTGCCGGCCGAGGGCAGCCTGCGCATGTTGTTCCTCGCCCATGCCGCGGCTCTCGCGCTTTCCTTCGCGATCCTCAGCGCCATTCACGTGGTCTTCGGTGAGCTCGTTCCCAAGACCATCAGCCTGGCTCGCGCCGAGCGCGTCGCCCTCATGGTCGCTCGTCCGTTTGCCTGGTTTCTCAATTCCTTCCGCTGGGCCATCGACCTTCTTGACGGCATCTCCGGTGCCATCGTTCACGCTCTTGGAATCGTAAAGCCCACGGGACACGGCGTCGCCCATTCCACCGAAGAGCTTCAAATCCAGATTCAACAGGCCCGCGAAAGGGGATTGCTGGCAGTCGGGGAAGAGAAGTTCATTCTCAGCGCCATCGAGCTCAGCCAGTTGCAAGTCCGCGAAATCATGGTTTCCCGTCCGGACATGCACACCCTTCCTGTCGAGGCGTCGCTCGACGAGGTCATGAAAGTTTTCGCCACCACGCAGCGTTCGCGTATCCCCGTCTATCGCGGAACCGTGGACCACGTTTTGGGGTTCGTGCATATCAAGGACATGATGTGGGTGCTGCTCGACCGCGAACGCCGGCTCGAGGAAAAGCTGGCTCCCGGCCCGCCGTTTGACCTGCGGCGCGTCCTTCGGGAAATCCTCATCGTTCCGGAAACCAAGCCCGCCAGCGAACTGCTCATGGAACTCCGTGCGCGCCACGTCGGGATGGCCATGGTCGTCGATGAATTTGGCAGCATCCTCGGCCTCGTCACCAAGGAAGACCTGCTCGAACAGCTCGTTGGCGAAATTCACGATGAATTCGACGTCGTCGAGCGCCCCCTCACCCTGGCCGATGGCGCGATCATTTTCGACGCGGGCCTCAACGTCCGCGACCTCGACTCCCAGTACAACATCACCTTGCCCGAAGATCCCGCTTACGCCACTGTCGGGGGTTTCGTGATGGACCAGCTCGGTTTCATTCCGCGCGGCGGTGAGAGCTTTGAATATGGTCTTTACCGCTTTTCCGTGATGGAAATGGATGGACGCAGGGTCGCTCGCGTAAAAATTCAGCGCCTCCGCGAGCCGGAGGAAAAAAAGGTCGAAGCCGCGGCAGCGGGTACCCCCGTCGCCATCTCGAAAGAAAAGTCCAAGGGAAAGGAGCGATAGGTCCCCACCCGAATGGCCTGCCACCTTGTACATCGTTTCCTGCTGTGCTCGTTCAGAATGATTGGTGACACTCGGTAGAGTGTCAGGATGGACAAGATTCGCTGGTATGAGCGTTGAGTTTCGTGAGGCTCCCGTAGACAATGAACGCGTGAGTCCGCACAAGCACCGGATCGCCGACTACCTGCGGCCCAAAACGCTAACAATGTTGTTGCTCGGATTTTCTTCAGGCCTTCCCTTTTTTCTGGTCGGCAATACGTTCGGCTACTGGCTTCGCGACGAGCACACCTCCCTGACAGCGATCGGGTTTCTTTCCTGGGTGGGCATCGCCTATTCGCTGAAGTTTCTGTGGGCGCCCTTGATAGATCGCGTGGATTTGCCGTTGTTTAATCGGCTTGGACATCGGCGCGGATGGATGATGTTCTCCCAGATCGTCGTCGGGCTCGCACTTGCCGCCATGGGCGGCACTGGCACGAAAGCCGGGCTCGGCCGGCTAGGTGCTTTTGCGCTCGTCGTCGCCTTTGCTTCATCAACACAGGACATTGTGGTCGATGCCTGGCGAATTGAATCGGCGGACGACGGAGAAGAACAAGGCCTCCTCGCTTCTGCCTATCAGTTCAGCTACCGCCTGGCGCTCCTCACTGCGGATTCCCTTATCCTCATCGCGGCAGCGTTCGTGGGCTGGCGCGTGTCCTACGGTATCTACGGCGCATGTATGGCCGTTGGAATGATCGCGACCTGGTTTGCGAAGGAACCGGAACGCGCGGATGCGGTGATGAATGAAAAGGAGCGCGAAGGGCCGTTTTGGACGCCGCGGGGTTTCTTCGACGCTGTCGTGGGACCGTTCATCGCGTTCTTTCGCGCGCATGGCTGGCTCGCGTTTGTGATGTTAGCGGCCATCAGCCTCTACCGCGTGCCGGACTTCATCATGGGTCCGATGGCGAATCCCTACTACCACGACCTCGGTCTTTCGAAGCAAACGGTCGGAGCGGTGCGCGGCTCAATCGGACTCGTCGCTACGTTTGCAGGCATCGCCGCCGGCGGATTCTGCTCGCTGAAGTTTGGCTACATGCGCGCGCTCGTCATCGGGGGCATTGTGCAGGCAGCCGCGATTGCCGCGTATGCCTCTCTCGCGTTCGCGGGCGCCAGCATTCCTCTCTTCGCGCTCGTCATGGTAACTGACAACTTCGGCATCAGCTTTGCCGGCGTTGCGCTTGTCGCGTACATGTCGAGTCTCACCAATTTGGGATACACCGCCACGCAGTATGCGCTCTTGAGTTCAACTTATGCCTGGCTAGGAAAGATCTTGAAGGGATTTTCCGGCGCTGCGGTCGAACGCCTGAGCGCCACGCACGGCCTAATTCACGCCTACGGCATTTTCTTTATCGCTTGCGGACTGACCGGCGTGCCTGCTGTCCTTCTGTTCGCGGCATTGGGTTACTGGCACAGGCGGAAGCAACCGGCCCCAATCGCTGCCTAGGAAAGTCTTCAGTTGTAACGTAAGGCCGCTATAAGGGTGGCTCTGCCACCGCTTTGAGGCCCGGAGGGCTGGCAGACATTAGCCCAGGACGTAAGTCCTGGGATCACTACCCAAGATGCAACAAGCCCCGGAGGGGCGACAGATCTCGGCGTCACTCGCCATCTGCCGCCCCTCCGGGGCTCGCACCTCACTCACCTTGGCACCCACCGCCTACCCTTCGGCTGCGCTCAGGGCAGGCGCGGTGGGCTAATGTCTGTCGCGCCTCCGGCGCTAGACCACGACTTCACTATCATCCCTTATTCAACAAAACCGGCGTCCCTCTTCCCAATCCCAGCGTTTTCGACGCGCTCCCCTTGTTCACCCCAATCTCCAAATTGCCGCTCGATCCCACATACGCAATCGCCTCGCCGGCGGCCCCATGCGCAAACGTCGGCACAAGTTTGCTCACCGCGTGGCTGCCCACCTGCAAATGGATAACGCCCTTTTCGATCGCAACGGCAGGCAAATCCTCCTCTCGGAAATTCGTAATCAGGTTGCCGAAAGAGTCCACCTTTAGCACCACGCCTTTCAACAGTCCGTCGGCTTCCTTCGGTCGCGGGAGTGCAAATCTCTTGAAGTCCGTGATTTCTTCGCCCATGCTTCCCGGCTGCCAGTTTTTCGAGAGCCACCCTGCCACCGGCGCAAAAACGTCGCGCCCGTGAAACGTCTTGCTCACCGGATGCAAAAAGTAATGCTCCGCGGTCAGGTGCCGCACCAGGAAATTTTGCTCCTTCTCGAATACGCCCGAGAGCACGCCGTAATCCGGCGGGAGGAAATACTGATTCTGGCCGCTCACAATCAGCGGCCGCCGCTCCGTCCCCACTCCCGGGTCCACAACCACCATGTGTATGGTGCGCGGCGGAAAGTAGGAATACGCGTTGGCGATCGCGGTTGCGCCGTCCAGCAGATCGAACGGCGTCACTCCGTGCGTGATGTCCACAATCTGCACGTCGGGATTGATTCTCAGGATGACGCCCTTCAGCACGCCCACGAGGTGGTCGTTCGTCCCATAATCGGTCGTCAACGTAATGATCGGATTCGTCAAGACTCTCTCCCTCTGGATTCTCAAATCTGCGGTCAGTACGCGAGATGGAGAGGCATCCCGCATCTTCGACGCTATCCGACGCCGCCCCCGGAATCAAGAACGCCCGCGCCCCCGCGCCGCGCATCCGCCAATGCCGCCATGGGCAGTCAAAGTGCCGGATATCCAGTAGTTGTGGTTGAATGAGTCATGGCTCAAAGGAAAAATCCGGCAGTTCTCGGTTCATTGCGGGAGTTTTTTCTCTCGGAAGTACAGTCCGAATTGGACTCGGGATTCAAAAGATTAACGCGAATTCCCGATTCGCACGTGATGGACAAAATCCAGTACTTCAAATCGCTCGCACCAGACGACAAACGTGCTTTCCTGGACTGCTGTGCCTACTGGGCGAGCGCTCACTACGGCTTTGTTGTCGGGATGAATAGATTGAGCCTTACGGACCATCCATTCTTCGCAAAATGGAACCAGGGTCCGAGATGGGGCCGTGATTTCAGCAGTCCAAAGTCCGTACCGCTTCTCCGCGCCATGGTTCAGCAATACAAAATTGACCAACACAACGGAGTTCGAAGCCACATAACCAAGGAACAATTTGAAGAAGCGGCCGCTGTTCGTTCCGTGAAAGCGCCTGAGTTACGCAAGCGCGTTCGTATGGCGCTAAAGCCTTTTGGCCACTTTGAGACGGACACGCTTAATCAGTACTGGTGCAAGCTCGGCAAAAGGAAGTTCATTGTCCACCTGGATTTTGGCGGCAGAACCGCCCAGTTGCGCTATTCCGTAGCACGGCCTGAATTCAAGGGTGTGCACCCGCTCTCACAATTTAGGTTAGAGCGAGCGCTGGGCTTTGGTCTCGGTCATTGGAACTATATCGTTGAAGAGAACGTAGACGACACGTTCGCTCTTTTTGCGGAAGTCGTACAGTACTCCTTTGACCTTCCGGACAGAATTCGTGCGGCAGTAAGAGTGTGAATCAGAGCCACGCCAACAAGCGGTCTTGCTTGCGTTCCGCCAATGCCCATCGTACGATTAAAAATTGGTGTGTCGCGGGGATTTTGCACAGGGGACTCGTGTGTCCCGTCGGGCTATTTATTGCAATTCCCACGCTCTCTAGTTCGTCTAGGAGAATGTCCGAATGAAATCGGTCGTCGTGGTTGGTGCGCAGTGGGGCGATGAAGGCAAAGGCAAGGTAGTTGATTATCTCGCGGGCTCGTTCGATTACATCGCGCGCGTCGCCGGCGGCCACAACGCCGGCCACACCGTCATCATTGGCAAGGACCGTTACGTTCTCCAGCTCATCCCCTGCGGCATCCTGCGCCCCAAGCAGCACGTCATCATCGGCCCTGGTGTCGTCGTCGATCCCTCCGCGCTCGTCAACGAAATTGAAATGCTCGAAAAAGTCGGCGTCAGCGTTGCCGGCCGCCTGCACGTC
>Ga0210384_10006078_pt1 | contig 12946 bp, 10 predicted proteins | sample IncBWH2MmetaG_FD_160574 | JGI IMG/M metagenome (GOLD analysis project Ga0210384, IMG submission 160574) | Forest soil microbial communities from Barre Woods Harvard Forest LTER site, Petersham, Massachusetts, United States - Inc-BW-H-2-M | ecosystem: Environmental > Terrestrial > Soil >... | reverse complement strand
GACGGCACCAACGTCTTCGTTACCAGTGTGCATCCGGGAGGGATCAAAACGCCTATCGCCAAACACGCACGTCCCGGCGCCCGCGTTGACTCCCAGCTCCACAACGACAGCATTGCACGCTTCGATCGCGTGGCCATCACTTCTGCAGAAGATGCTGCCGCGCGCATTCTGCGTGGCGTCGAAAAACGCGAACCACGAGTGCTCATCGGTTCCGATTGCAAACAGGTGGACATTCTTCAGCGGATCACTCCGGCCGGCTACTGGAAGCAACTCGCTAAGCGCATACAGGATCCCGGCGCCAACAGCTGATTCTGCTCGAGCTTGAACTGCACATCCGCCTCAGCCACAATTCTTACTCTCTCGATTGGTTCGGTCTCCGAAGCATCAGGTGAATCGATTCGCATCTAATCCATGCCCTCTGTCCCAACTACCGCGCCAGCCGTTTCGATCGCCTCCGAAAAACCCGCGTCCCAGGGTTCCATTGAATCCAAATGGCGTGCCTTCTGGCGACTGGTTACTCGCTTCGACTCTTCAAAAATGTCCTTCGCCATTGGATTCCGCAACGCCCTTGGCGTGAGTCTACCCATGGCTGCTGGTGTCATGATGGGCAAACCGCTCGGCGGACTCGCAACCGGCAGCGGCGCGCTTTGCGTAGCCTATGCGGATAGTCATGATCCCTATCGCCATCGGGCCGTCCGCCTTATTTTAAGAACCATTTTTGTTTCTCTGGCCGTCATGATTGGCGGCCTTTCCGCTCGCAACAGCGTGGTCGCTGTGGCCGTGGCTTCCGCGGCAGCATTTGCCGCGGGAATGGCCGTGGCAATCGGAGAAACCGCTTCCGACACGGGCATCATCAGCGTGGTTCTGCTCGTCATCTACGCCGCGCAACCGTTGACCCTCTCTCGCGAACTCGAGGCGGCGGGCCTGGCGTTTCTTGGCGGGCTAATCATCGTCGCGCTTTCGTTGTTGTTCTGGCCTGTCCAGAAATTTCAGCCGGAACGCCGGGCCCTTGCGGAGCTTTTCCAGGAACTGGGGCGCCGCGCGGAGCTGCCCGTCGATCCACGAGAGGCGCCGCCGGCAAGCGCGCAAAGTTCATCCGCGCAGCAGGCTCTGGAGAACCTGCGCTACGTCTCCGGCATTCAAAACGAACGCTATCGCTCTCTATTGACGCAGGCCGAGCGCCTTCGCCTGGCCATTTTCACTCTGAAGCGTCTGCGCACCCGTCTTGAGCGCGAACAGATCCCAGCGGACCAATTGAAATTGCTGAAGGACTTCTTGCACAAAACAAGCAATGTGCTGAATGCCGTCGCCCAGATTCTGCTACGCGAAAACTCTGGTCAGCCCACCGCGACGGTTCTCTCGGAACTAGAGGCAATCGCGCAACAATGGCGTTCCGCAAAGGCGTCGCTGAGAAAGAGCTTTCTAAGCGCCACGCGAAAGGATGCGCTCTTTCAGATGGAAGCAATCGGTGGTCAGCTGCGCGCCTCTGTGGAGCTGGCCTCAAATGCCACCACGCAGGGAAACACCGAATTCGAACGCAGAGAATCCCGCCAGCCTTGGCGCTTGCGGCTGGAAGGAATTCGCGCACAGTTGCGTGCAAATTTCACCCTGAGCTCGGTCATTTTTCGCCATGCGCTTCGTGTGGCTATCTGCGTGGGGATCGGTGACGCATTGGGTCGCACGCTGGATTGGCACCGCGCCTATTGGATCCCGATGACCACCGTGCTGGTGCTGCGCCCGGATTTCGCGTCCACGTTTAGTCGCGGCATTCTCCGCATTGCCGGCACCATCATCGGACTTATCGTTTCCACCGCGCTGCTGTACTTTCTTCCGCATTCGCTCATGATGCAGGTGGCTCTCATCGGTATTTTCGTGCTTCTTCTGCGCTGGATTGGTCCAGCGAACTACGGGCTATTCGTGATCTTTGTCACCGCCGTGATTGTTTTGATGATTTCCTTCACGGGAGTTTCACCAAGCCAGGCAATTTGGGCTCGCGGACTGGACACCCTTCTCGGCGGCGCGATTGCTCTCATAGGCTACGCAGTGTGGCCCACCTGGGAGCGCGGAAGCGCCGCGTTACGGCTGGCGGATATGCTGCTGGCTTACCGTGATTATTTCGATGCTGTCGCGCAATCCTATCTTTCGCCCAAGCCGATGGATTCCGTCGAGCCCGAACAATTCCGCCTGCAAGCCAGGCGCGCGCGTTCCAATTTCGAAGCTCTGGTGGAGCGCTTGTCCGCCGAACCGGCCACCCCCGCCGAGGAACTCGAATCCCTGCGTGGAATCCTCGCCAGCTCTCACCGCTTTGTTCACGCGATCATGGCGCTCGAAGCAGGATCGCCGGTCAGCCTTTCCTCGGACGTACCGCAAGCCTTCGAAAAATTCGCCAACGACGTTCGCGAAGTCCTCAACGCTCTTATATCCGTCTTACGCAATGAAAAACCGACCCCGCGCCGCTGGCCCGATCTTCGTGAAGACTACCGGCTCTTCGTCGCTTCCGCCGACGGCCGCTTGGCTCGCGACTCGTTGCCGGTCATTGAGGCCGACCGCATCGTCAACAGCCTCAATACCCTCCAGGAACAAATTCTCGCATGGCGCTCCTAGCCAATTTCCCACTGGCGCTTTATACTCCGCGGGCTGGAGAGGGAGGCGGTAATGGCCTTCGTTCGAGTTGGAAAGCTGAGCGATCTGCGTCCTGGCGCGATCCATGAGTTTGAGGTCGAGGGCGTAGCGGTGGCTGTAGCCAATGTGGGCGGTAAGATCTACGCGATCAACAACACCTGCCTGCACGAGGGCGGTCCGCTTGGCGAAGGGTACCTGGAGGGCTCCGTCGTGACCTGCCCTTGGCACGGCTGGCAATTCAATGTAATCGATGGAAAAGACGTCCAAGATCCGACTGCCGGCGTTGCTTGCTACTGCACAGAACTAAGAGGCGACGAGATATTTGTCAACACAGCCGCGAAGGCCTAAAAGACGTGGCAATTCCTGCCTAACACAAACATAAGTCGACACTTAGCTATCCTTTGACTGTTTTCTTCCACAGCCTTCCCTCATTTGCCCCCTATCCCCCATATTTTGTTTGGCTTTCCGCTTGCCTCCGTGTATATTGCACCCGAATCTGTTGCCGATGGCGACCCCGACACCTCCAACACGTCATTATTGGATCTTCAGCGCGGACCCCCACCACTATCATTGGGACACCCTATTCGTTAAAGGGAAGGAAATGTGGCATGGCGCGAACGGCAAACCCGACGCCATCCGTGCGCTGAAACAGGTCAAGAAGGGTGACCGCGTCCTTTGCTATCATTCCGCGCCGGAGCGCTCTTTGTACTCCATTGCCGAGGTCACGCGCGACCCCTATCCCGACCCCCACGACCGCAAGGAAAAGAACCTGGTGGCGGACCTGCGCGCCTTTGAGAAGTTGCCCAAGCCCGTGACGCTGGCCGAGATGCGTTCCAATTCGGCACTCCGCAAGATGAAGCTTCTCAAGAATGTGCGCATGATTATCACGCCAGTCTCAGATACCGAATACCCGGAACTGCTCCGAATGGCAGGCATAGTCGCCACACCGGGTGTGCCGCTGCCTTAGTACGAATCTTTGTAGCGGCCACCTTCTGAGGCAGACGCTTTTGTTTTTCTTTTAGGGGTTGGGCGCTTTTTGCGAGCCGGGCAGGCACGAATTCAGCCACGCCGTAGGTGACTGCCAAGAGAAGAGGGCTGCTTTTCCGCACATTCATAGAACATTTTTCCATCAAACTACGTCAAAACCAAGGTGGGCGTGCGCGAGGATTTCCAATGAAAGCAGTCTGGAGCAGTGCAGTAGCGCGGATAGCCGTGTGCGCGCTCTTCTTAAGCGGAGCCTCGGCCAAGGCTCAAGATTTCCCGGTGGTTACCAAAACCCTCAAGAATGGAATGCGCATCCTGGTTCAACCTGAGCACAGCATCCCCAATGTAGCCATGTATACGTTCTACAAGATCGGCTCCCGCAACGAGCACCCCGGCACCACCGGAATCTCGCACTTCTTCGAACACATGATGTTCAACGGCGCAAAGAAATATGGCCCGGGCGATCTCGACAAAGTCATGGAAGCAAACGGCGGTTCCAACAACGCCTACACCACCCGCGACGTCACCGTTTATCAGGACTGGTTCCCGCGTTCCGCCACCGAACTTATTTTCGACATTGAGTCCGACCGTATCCGGGATCTCAGTTTCGATCCCAAGAAAATCGAAAGCGAGCGCGGCGTAGTTGCCAGTGAACGTCGCACCAGCGTGGACGGCCAAAACGAAGGCATCCTCGATGAGCAGCTGTGGGCCACTGCCTTTGTCGCCCATCCGTACCAATGGCCGGTTGTCGGCTGGATGAGCGACATCGAACATTGGACCATTGACGATCTCAAGCGCCATTTTGCGATGGGCTATTCTCCCAGCAATGCCACCATGGTCGTCGTCGGCGACGTCACTCCCGAAGAAATATTCGCGTTTTGCGAAAAGTATCTCGAACCAATTCCCTCGCACGATCCGCCGCCGCCGGTCGTCACCGTCGAACCGGAACAAATCGGCGAACGCCGCCTGGTGGTTCGCAAGCCCGCGGAACTTCCGCTGCTAATGATTGCCTATCACCTGCAGAAGTCCAACAATCCAGATTTCTACGCGCTGAATATGTTGCAAACCATCCTCTACAACGGCGAAAGTTCGCGCATGTATCGCCGCTTGGTGGATAAAGACCAGATTGCTCTGGATGTAAGTCCTTCGCTCGGTCCCGCGTTTGATTCCACCGTGGTGGTCATCAACGCGCAGCCCAAGCAGGGCGTGGCTCCTGAAAAATGCGAAGCGGCGATCTATGAAGAGCTCGATCTGGTTAAGAAAAATTTGGTCACCGACCAGGAGCTGGAAAAAGCGCGCAACATCCGCCTCGCCGAGTTTTACCGGCAGATGCGCACCATCAGCGGCCGCGCCAACACCATCGGTGTTTATGACGTCTTTCATGGCGATTACCACAAGCTATTCGACGCGGTGAAGAACTACAACGCCGTAACCAAGGAAGATATCCAGCGCGTAGCGAAACAATATTTTGGCGCCAACAACCGAACCGTGGCCACCCTGATACCGGAAAACGCCGAGGCTCCTGCTGCCCAGCAACCTTCCGCCCCTGCGAATCAGGAAAAGGCCAAGCCATGAAGAAGCTCAAGCCCCTGCTGGTTTTCGTTCTCCTGCTCGCGTTCACGGCTGCCGCCTCCGCGCAAAAACTGCAAATCCCCCACCACGAAAAAGTTGTTCTCAACAATGGCGTCACCGTGCTACTGCTCGAAAAGCGCGGCGTGCCAATCGTGGATGTGTCCGTGATCATCAAGACCGGTGCCATCGCCGATCCCGTCGGCCAAGAAGGCCTGGCATCGATTACCGCGGGGTTGTTGCGCAAGGGCACTAAATCCCGCACCGCCCAGCAATTTGCCGACGATATCGATTTCATCGGCGGTTCCTTTGACGCGGATGCCGGCGCAGACTATTCCTCCGCCAGTGCTGAATTTCTCACCAAGGACATCGCCAAGGGATTTGACCTGCTCTCCGACGCTCTCCTTCACCCGACTTTCCCGCAGGAGGAAGTGGACAAGCTCCTTGCGCAATCCATCGACGGAGTCAAGGCCTCCAAGGACAGCGCCAACGCCGTAATTTTCGATTATTACGAAGAGTATCTTTACGACGGCAAGGATTACGGCAAGCCCACCGGCGGCGATGAAATTTCGCTGGCAAAAATCAAACGTGATTCCATCGTGAAGTTTTACGACACGTATTACACGCCAGGAAATACCATCCTGGCCGTCGCTGGTGATTTCAACGCCGCCGAAATAAAAAGGAGAATGGAGGACAGCTTCGGCGCCTGGAGCGCTAAACCCACTCCCGCGGTGAAGTGGGATTCCGTTGCTCCCGCGAAGGGCAAGCGCCTTCTGCTGGTCAATAAAGCTGACGCCACGCAAACTTTCTTCGTCTTCGGCAACATCGGCATAAGTGCCACCGATCCAGACCGTGTCGCCGTTCGAGTGGTCAATACTGTCTTTGGCTCGCGATTTACTTCCATGCTGAACGAAACCTTGCGCGTCGAATCCGGCCTCACCTATGGCGCGGGCTCCTTCTTCCGTACCGCTAAAATGCCCGGGCCCTTCGCCATTTACAGCTTTACCCGCAACGAAACCACGGAAAAAGCTTTGGACCTGGCCCTTCAAACACTCAAGAAACTACACACCGACGGTTTGACCGCCGAACAACTTGCCTCCGCGAAGAACTACATGAAGGGGCAGTTTCCTCCCACCGTGGAAACCGCCGCGCAACTCGCGCACTTGATCGCTTCGAATGAGTTTTACGGCCTGACCGACGACGAAGTGAATCTGCTCGACCAGCGCATTGACGCGGTCACCCCGGAAATCGCCAAGCAAGTCATCGCCAAACATTTCCCTTCGCAGAATCTGGTCTTCGTCCTGATTGGAAAAAGTTCGGACATGGCCGCAAGCGTCAAGAAGTTCGCGGACAAGCTGGACTCCAGGGAGATTACGGCGCCGGGCTTCTGGCCAGGGGCCAAATAATTGGACCTGAATTTGTTTGACCGGGGCCGCATTCCGGCCGCGATTTCCAGAAAGTCAGATAGCGGTCCGTTAGCGAGAGGATGGAACTGAATATGCGTGCAAGTTTTTGCTGGCTGTTTGTTTTGATCCTTCGGTTGTTGTGCGCGGGAGTTTCAAACGCGGCGGAACAACCTCCGCTGCTGGCCACTTGGCCCACCATGAGCCAAACCCACATCGTTTTTCTCTATGGCGGCTATCTCTGGAGCGTTCCGCGCGAGGGAGGCGAAGCGCGCCAACTCACCACCGGCGGCCACGAAACCAATCCAGTCTTTTCTCCCGACGGAAAATGGATCGCGTTCACCGGCCAATACGATGGCAACGCGGACGTTTTCGTGATGCCCTCGGATGGCGGCGAACCCAAACGCCTCACCTGGCACCCTGCGCCCGACGTTGTCATCGGCTGGACTCCCGACAGCAAAAAAATTCTCTTTCGTTCTCCGCGCGATGCCTACGCTGATTTCGATCGCATCTACGAGATTCCCGTCGAAGGCGGCGTACCGGGAATTCTGCCGATGTGGCGTGCCGAAGCCGGCGCCTATTCCCCGGATGAGTCGCACTTCGCGTACGTTCCAATGCTTAAGTGGCAGGAAGCCTGGAAGCGCTATCGCGGCGGGCAAACCACCCCGATTTACGTCATCAATCTCAAGGATCTGAAGTTTGATCGTATTCCGCGCGAGAACTCCAACGACTACAACCCCATCTGGATTGGCGACAACGTTTATTTCATTTCCGATCGCAACGGCTCCAACACGATCTTTTCTTACGACACCAAATCGAAAGCAGTCAAACAACTCGTCGAGAATAAAGGTCTCGACGTTAAGTCCATCGCTGCCGGGCCCGACGCCATCGTTTACGAAAAGTTCGGCGGCATCTACGTCTACGACCTGAAATCTGGCCAGCCCAGCCAAGTAAACATTCAGATCGCCGGTGATTTGCCGGCCACGCGGCCGCACTGGGAAAAAGCCAACGACAAGATTCAAGGCTCAGCGATTTCTCCCACCGGAGCACGCGCGGTCTTCGAAGCGCGTGGCGAAATTCTCAGCGTTCCCGCGGAGAAAGGAGATATTCGCAATCTTACCCGGACTACCACGGTTGCCGAACGCGATCCAGCCTGGTCTCCCGACGGCAAACGGATTGCTTTTTTCTCCGATGAATCCGGTGAGTATGCGCTGCATCTGAAGGATCAAAGTGGTCTGGGCGAGGTGAAAAAGATCAACCTTGGCAATCCGCCGTCGTTTTTCTACGGCCCCACCTGGTCCCCAGACAGCAAGAAAATCGCCTTCACCGATAAGCGCCTGAATTTGTGGTACGTCGATATCGAAAAAGGTTCGCCGGTGAAAGTCACCACCGACCTGTTCGACGCGTGGGGCGTACAACTTGATCCGCAATGGTCGCCCGACAGTAAGTGGCTCACTTACTCCAAATTTCTTCCCAACCACATGCGCGCCATTTACGTGTATTCGTTGGAAACTTCCAAGTCCACGCAGCTTACCGATGGCTTGAGCGATGCGCGTTATTCGCTTTTCGATCGGAGCGGCAAATATCTCTTTTTCAGCGCCAGCACCGATCTCGGTCTCAGCCTTACCTGGCTCGACCTTTCCGGCATACAGCGCCCGGTTTCCCGCAGCATCTATGCGATCGTGTTGAAAAAGACCGATCCAAACCCGGTCGAACCGCAAAGCGACGACGAGAAAATCGGCGACAAAAAGTCCGACGATAAGGATAAAGACAAAGATAAGGACAAAGACAAGGAAAAGGACAAGGACAAGAACAAAGACAAGAAAAAAGATGCCGACAAGTCAAAGGATGCCGACAAAAAAGACAGCGATAAAGACAAGAAGGAGACCGACAAGAAGGACGAACCGCCCACGGTCACTATCGATCTTGACGGCATCGGCCAGCGTATCGTTTCGCTGCCGATCAAAGCCGCCAACTACGTGGAACTTGATGGAGGCAAAGCGGGAATTCTCTTTCTGTCTGAGGTTCCTTCCGTCCCGTCCTTTGATGGCCCGACTTTCGCCACCGTCTCCAAGTTCGATCTAAGCACCCGCAAAACGGAGCCTTTCCTCAGCGGCGTTTCCGCGTTCACTGTTTCTGCGAACGGCGAAAAAGCCCTGTATCGCATGGGTCCGCCTCCTGCTGGACCCTGGTTCATCAATCCCACTGCTGCCGCTCCCAAGCCCGGTGAAGGACAGTTGAAACTCGACAGCATGGAGGTTTACGCCGATCCTCGCGCCGAATGGAACCAGATGTACCACGAAGTCTGGCGAATCGAGCGCGACTTTTTCTACACTCCCAATTTCCATGGCCTCAACCTCGCCGAAGCCGAAAAGAAATACGCGCCATACCTGAAGGGTGCCGGCGGCCGCGGCGACATCAACCATCTCTTTGCCGAAATGCTCGGTGAACTCACCGTCGGCCACATGTTTGTTTTTGGTGGCGATATTCCGCAAGCTCCGTCGGTTAGGGGTGGGTTGTTGGGCGCCGATTACAAAATTGAAAACGGCCGCTACCGCTTCGCGCGCATTTACAACGGCGAAAATTGGAATCCGCAACTTCGCGCTCCACTGACGCAACCCGGTGTTGACGTTCGCGTCGGCGACTACCTTATCGAAGTGAACGGCAGGGAAGTGCACGCTCCCGAAGATGTGTATTCTTTCTTCGAAAACACGGCGGGCCAGCAAATCCGCATCAAAGTCAGCGCCAACGCCGATGGCAAAGACGCGCGGGACGTTACCGTCGTTCCGCTCGACAGCGAGTTCGAACTTCGCAACCGCGCGTGGGAAGAAGACAATCGCCGCAAGGTCAATCAGCTCAGCGACGGCAAACTGGCCTACGTTCACGTGCCAGATACCTCCGTCGGCGGCTATCTCAATTTCAACCGCTTCTATTTCGCGCAAGGCGACAAACAGGGCGCTGTCATCGATGAGCGCTACAACCACGGCGGTGCTATTGCCGATTACATCATCGATCTGCTGGGCCGCCCGCTGCGCAATTGCGCCACCACGCGCGAAGGCGGCAACTGGTGCTCGCCGCTGGCACAAATCTACGGCCCCAAAACGATGATCATCAACGAAATGTCCGGCTCCGGTGGAGACGCGCTTCCCTGGATGTTCCGTCAGGACAAGCTTGGTCCGCTGGTCGGCACGCGCACCTGGGGCGGCCTCGTGGGCATTGGCGGTTATCCAGCGTTGCTGGATGGCGGTTACGTCATGGCCCCTCGCGCCGCGATCTACGGCCTGCACGGCGAGTGGGAAGTGGAAAATCACGGGATCGCGCCGGACATCGAAGTGGACAACGATCCCGCTTCCGTAGCCGAAGGCCACGATGCCCAACTCGAAAAAGCCGTCCAAGTCACAATGGACAATCTGAAGAAAAACCCAGTAGTCATTCCCGATCACCCCGCCTATCCCAACTACCACCAAAACTAACCTCCGTACTTGAGGGTGCCCCACCCTTTGCGTAGTCTGCAAAGGGTGGACTCTGACGATCAACCGACTGGCAAGCCTCTTTCTTTCTTCTTTTTCTTTTTCTCTCTCTTTCTTGTGTAGCAACCGCCTTCCGAGGCGGTCCGCCAAGCAAACTTCAAGCCAAGCCTAAACTGCTGTGGCATAGACACTCTTGTCCGTGCTCTTCTGCCACAAGCAGCAACCCCAAAAATCCCGTATGCTATTCCCAACAAAATTCATCGAAGCGCAAATTGCCCATGCCCGAACTTCCTGAAGTCGAAACCGTAGCCCGCGGCCTGCAACGCGAAATTGCCGGACGGCGCATCCTCACGGTCACGCTGGGCAAAACCGACTTCATCGATAATCCCGCTGAAATCGAACTCCACCTTCCCACCCGCACCATCGAACGCGTCGAACGCTACGGAAAATTCATGCTCCTCCGCCTCACTCACCCCACCGCCCAGGAACCCTCTGCTCTCCTCGTGCATCTCGGAATGACCGGCTCGCTCATACCGCGGCCGGTTGCCCAACCTCACGCGAAACACACCCACGTAGTCTTGCTTCTCGACGATGGCCGCGAACTTCGCTACGTGGATCCCCGGCGATTCGGCCGCATCGCTTTTCTCGCCGGCCCTCGCCTTCAAGAGGAACTCCTGCGCTTCGGTGCCGACCCTCTCGAATCCACGCGCGAAGCCTTCGTGGACTTGATCCGCAGCCGGTCTTCGCGCATCAAGGCACTTCTTCTCAATCAATCCGTCCTCCGCGGCGTCGGAAACATTTACGCCGATGAAAGTCTGTGGCGCGCCAAGATTCACCCCGCGAAAATCGGCGCCAGCTTGAAGCCCGCTCAAGTCAAACTGCTTTATATCAAACTTCAGGAAATCCTTCGCAAAGCCATCGCGCTCCGTGGTTCGTCCATCTCGGATTTTCTCGATTCCGATGGCCTGCCCGGCAATTATCAGCAGCAACACCGCGTCTACGACCGCGAAGGAAAGCCGTGCCCGCGTTGCAAATCTCCCATTCGCCGCATCATCGTTGCAGGCCGCAGCAGTCATTTTTGCCCGAATTGCCAAAAAGCGCCGCGCAACCAAAAACGCCGTAAGCAGAGGCGGCAAATTCGGCGCCCAATCTCGCGAAAGAGGCAAAAATAGTGCGCGCCATCGTTCAGCGCGTCAGTCGCGCGAAAGTCACCGTCGAAGGGCAAGTCGCCGGCGAAATCGGCTTCGGCCTGATGATTCTTCTGGGTGTCGGGAAAACCGATACTTCGGAAGTCGCGGCCGCTTTCGCTGAAAAAGTCGCGAACCTGCGCATCTTCGAAGATGACCAGCACAAAATGAACCGCTCGCTGCTCGACGTAAAAGGTGCCGCGCTGGTTGTCTCGCAATTCACGCTCTACGGAGACGCTCGCGGCCAGCGTCGTCCAACGTTCGTCACCGCCGGGCCGCCCGACCTTGCCAAAAAACTCTACGAAGAATTTTGCGAAGCCCTGCAGGCGCTCGGCCTTACCGTGGGTCGCGGCATTTTTCAGGCTATGATGTCCGTGGAGCTGGTCAATGAAGGTCCGGTCACAATCCTTCTCGACTCCGAAAAAACGTTCTAAGCCGCCCGCTGTGCCGGAATGCTCAGCGGAACAGGTTCTTGCCGAACTGCAGGGCCTTGGCACACAGCGAAATATCGATGGCATGGCACAGTTTGGAATCCGCGCCGAAAATGTTTACGGCGTTTCCAAACCGAAGCTCGACGCGTTCGCAAAGCGAATCGGCCGGAATCATTCCCTGGCGCTCGCTCTGTGGCTCACCGGAAACCACGATGCGCGAATTCTTGCCGGCATGATTGCCGACCCGCGAAAAATCACCTCCGCGGTCATGGATTTGTGGGTTCGCGATTTCAACAATTGGGATGTTTGCGACGGCACCTGCTGCCATCTTTTCGTCTTCGCCAAGCCCGCGTGGTCGCGCGCTCGGTCGTGGACCAACCGTAAGGACGAATTTCAGAAGCGCGCGGGATTCGCCTTGGCCGCCTATCTTGCCTACCGCGATAGAATCGCCGCAGACGCGCAATTCGAAAAGTTCCTCAAGATTATCGAACGCGAAGCAGGCGACGACCGGAACTTCGTTCGTAAAGCCGTGAATTGGGCGTTGCGCAATATTGGCAAGCGGAATCTTCGCCTGAATCGCGCCGCCATTTCCGCGGCCCTCCGCATTCAAAAATCCGATTCCCGAGCAGCCCGCTGGATCGCCGCGGACGCGCTGCGGGAATTGCGCAGCGAAGCCGTGCAATCCCGGCTCCGCCGCAAGAAGAGTTGACCACGACCAATGCCAATCGAGAAAATCTCCATAACAATTCGCAGGGCAACAGCCGCGGACGGCGCTCGCATCGCCGAACTCTCCACGCAACTAGGCTACCCTGTAACTACCCGCGAGATGGCGGCGCGCCTTAAACTGCTCTTCCGCGAGAAAAAAGCCGCCTGTTTCGTGGCCGACCAAGAATCCGCTGGCGTAATCGGCTGGATCCACGTCAGCACCCAGCCGCTGGTCGAAGTCCCGGCACGCGCCGAAGTCAATGGCCTGGTGGTCGACGAGAAAATCCGCAGCCAGGGTGCCGGCTGGGCGCTGCTGCAAGCCGCCGAAGACTGGGCCCGCAAACATCGCTGCAAATCCATGAGCGTTCGCTCCAATGTTCTCCGCGATCGTGCCCACGCCTTCTACGAACGCCACAACTACGAGCACTACAAAACGCAGAAATCCTTCCGCAAGCCGCTCTAGCCTGGTGCGAATCCCGCCCTGGTAGTGGCTGATCTGCCGATCGGTCCCGTGTCTTTTGTGGTGCCTGTTCTAAAATGTATCGTCATACGATATACTAATGACGTGAGCCAGC
>Ga0210384_10006076_pt1 | contig 12946 bp, 9 predicted proteins | sample IncBWH2MmetaG_FD_160574 | JGI IMG/M metagenome (GOLD analysis project Ga0210384, IMG submission 160574) | Forest soil microbial communities from Barre Woods Harvard Forest LTER site, Petersham, Massachusetts, United States - Inc-BW-H-2-M | ecosystem: Environmental > Terrestrial > Soil >... | reverse complement strand
CGAACCCACCATTCGACCCGCGAAGGACCGAATCGCCGGCTTTGAAGGCCGGGAAGATCACCGGACCCCTTTCGCCTCCGTTGAGAGTATAGGGTCAGGCGCGAACGGTTTCAATTGCGGCAGCCGCTGCTTTGGTGCGAATCAACGCTGCAACCAAGTCGTAGAGCTTCGGACTGGTGCAAACTTCGTAGTAAGGATGCGAGGACGCCGCGCCGATTTTGCCGGCGGGGAGGAGTTCGCGCGCGAGGCTCTTGCGCAGAACGAGCAATTCCACCGATTCTCCCATCGGCACTTCGCCGTAGTGCAGCGTTACGTTTTCTTTGCCCCACGGCATTTCCAGCTTCGTTTCCACGGAATCGAGCGAAATCTCTTCGGACAGTTTTTCGAAGCCTTCTTCATTCAGTTCGATGCCGTTCAAGTTGAAGCGCACGAGGAATTCGTCTAACTCTTCCGCTGAAGCCCCTTCCATCGCGGTCAGGAATTGGTACACGCAAAAGTGCGACTTCTGTCCGGAAAGCATGCGCTTCGCGAGTTTCGCGCAACCCGAAAGACGGTCTGACAGATTCAGCGCCTTGGAAATCATGATCTTGGAGTCGCCATCGGTCCAATATGTTGGCGCGGAGCCTTGAAACGCGACTCCTACACCGAGTTCAAGAGCGGGAAGATCGCTCGCGGCAGCGCGGTCGTTATAGGAATTACAAACGGCAAGAATTTGCCGCGACAAAATGCAGGCTTTCGCGACAGAACGGGCGTACGTGCGGGTAGACTCCGTCTCGAAGATCGCCAGGATCACCGCATCGCCTTCGATAAAGACTTTCTTGGCTCCAAAGCGGTCCAGCAGTTTCTTCACCGGTTCGTGCAGGTTCAAGCTGAAATGCGACGCCGGGCTCAGCCCGCGCGACAGCAGGTCTTGGGTCATTTTCGTTGAGCCGCGCACGTCGGTTTTAATGATCACGTGCGAGACGACTTGATCCTCTTTGGTCTTCGCTTCTTCTTGGAGCACGCACTCGTAGAGCTTGTTATTCAGCCGGGACAGCTCACGCGCCTGTTCGGTAGTCACCAAATGAATGCGTTCCATGCACGTCGTCAAATGCTCCGCGTCGCGTAGATCCCGGCGCAGCCGCAAAAAATCGGTCGCAAATCGCAGCACCAAGCCCCGCATTTCCTCTCTCGAATAACGCCGAATCTTTTTCGAAAGTTCCTCGATGGGTTTCAGCGAAAGCTGTTTCGCGGGAACGTGCTTCAGCACTTGCTCGACTTGCTTCATCTCGTCTTTCGAGACGAGAGCTTTGCGTAGCTGCTGTAAGTGCACCGGAGGGCAGTACTCCTTGGCAATTGGGCGAATTTCGTAGCTCGCCAGAACGTGGTAGAGCACGTCATGCTGCTCCAAACGGTCAACCAGCTGCGCCAGTAGGCGCGCCTTCTCTGCCTGTTCCGTGTCTCCCGCGGATACATCGAAAAGCCGTTTGGCGTTTTCCGGATCGTTCAGGTAATCCCCAAGCCGCCCTTTATAATCTTTGTTAAAAAAGTCCAGCTTCTGCTTCGCCGCATCGATTTGCGGTCCCATCTCTTCCAGTTTCACTTCCTGGTGCTTCAGCCGCATCTCGATGTCGCTCAGGGAAGCCTTTAAATTCGAAGGGTCCGCGGAATTCAGGAATTTGTTGAAAAAACTTTCGCCGCGGTCCAGCTTTTTGCGGAGGCCCTCGCGTTGTTCTTCCAAGCTAGCGATTTCAGCGCGCATTGCCGCCGCTTGTTCGAGCAAAGCGTTGTGTGCCTGGTTGGCCTCCGTAAACGCGGGGTCCTGGCCGATTGTGAGTCCTGCCTCGCAGATAAATTCCTGGAAGAGCGCATCCATGGCCTCGAAGCGGTCCGGATCACGGGCATAGTTCCCCAGCAAAACGTAGTGCTCCAAAAAGAAAACGTCGTCCTTTCCACCGTCCAGAAAGATCAGCCGGTTTTTCAGGAGATCATAGAGCGGGGCAAAATCGTCGCCGAACAGCGCCCGGCGGGTTTTGGCGATTACGCTATCCTCGACGTCCGCGAGCATCTGCGCAACTTGCTGTCCCACGCCGCGGATGACCTTCTGTCTCGCCGACTGCAGTTCTGACAGCCGCGCCTTGATTACGTGCGCTTGCTGGCTTCGTTCGAAGTATTCACCGCGCTGGCGGACCCATTCCTTCCCTTCCAGGATCAGATTGGCGAATTGATTGCCTAATTCCAGGGTGAGAAATTTCAGCAAGCCGAGCCGGAAAACAAGATCGATCTCGATATTCTTATAATACTTTGCTTGCGTCAGTGCGCTTTGCAGCAGGTCGGTAAGCAGTTTGCGAAACGCCGTATTGTCCAGGCTCTTGGTGGCGCGCAGCTCAATGCCGGAAAAATACGTGGCGCTGGTGCTCTGGCGAATCAAGTCAAACAAATAATCACGCGCCGCAAGGACGAACTTCGGGCTGAGGAACACGTCGTGGTGGATATTGTCCACTCCGATGGACAACGACCCCATGGGGATCGTAACGTTATAGCTCTTCAGTTCGATCCGCGGCGCTTCTACCACGCCTAGTGTGAGAGTCTCGTCCGGCATGCACACTCCACCCGCAGGGGCTTCAACCAACCTAACAGCGCCCGCCAATTGCCGCAACAAAACTGCCCGCTCCGGTAACGAGATAGTAAGGACCGCCCCGCCAGAGTAAAACAAAGGAGGTTCACAGAACCGAGATGAGCCGCGAATCTCCGCCGTGGTGTTCCAGGCGGATGCGAATCTTCGGCCAGGGCGACTGCAGTGGAAAACGTTCCGACCATTCCAAAATTACGATGGCCGGCTTGGCAAACACATCTTCCAACCCGAGCGTCTCAAAATCATGGAAGCTCTCGATACGGTATAAATCAGCGTGGTAGACCTTGGTAGCTTTTCCGTACACGTGGACGAGCGTAAACGTGGGACTCGTGACTTCGTTTTCGCTCGCAGCTCCCAGTCCCGCGACGATGCCTTTCGTCAACGTAGTCTTGCCGCTTCCAAGCTCGCCTGTAAGCAAAACAAGAACTGGCGCTGTAAGCCGCTTCGCAAGTTCCCGCCCCCAGTTGGTAGTTTCTTCGGAGGAGCGCGTCATGATCTCTTCAGCCACCGAACTGAATCTCCCTGAGGAGACCTTCCCGGGCTTCCGGAATCATGTGGGCTACGTCGTGCGCGAGGACGCCGGAAGGTTCCCCTTGCCGGGCAAGAATGTCTGCCGCAGTTCCGTGCAAGTAAACTCCCAACGCGAGCACACGCAGCCAATCCTTGGTACCGAATTGCGCGGTCAGTGCAGAAAGAACGCCCGTCAGCACGTCTCCGGTGCCGCCCTTGGCAAGACTCGGTCCGCCGCTTGTGTTGACCCAAGTGCGGCCGTCAGGCGCAGCAAGGATGGTGTGGAAACCCTTCAACACGACGTGCGCATTCCAGACCCGCGCAGCATCCGAAGCGAGTTTCAGCCGATCCGATTGAACCACAGACGTGCCAATGCCTAGGAGACGCGCCATTTCGCCCGGATGTGGAGTTACCACCAGAAACTCTGACTTGCGTTCACGTAGTAGGTCGGCTTGACCGTCGAAGCAATTGAGTCCGTCCGCATCGAGAATAATCGGCATCGTTGCTTCGCGCACAAGATGCTGGACAGCCTGGCGGGTCTCTGCGTGCGTTCCGATTCCCGGGCCAATGGCAAGAACGGACTTGCTCTTTAGGATTCTCGCGAATCCCCCGGAGAGAATATTTGAGGCAGCAATCGTTCCTCCCTCGGCCGACACGAGTGGCTCGGTCATATACTCCGGATGGACCGCGGCGATCACTGGGAGCACGGCATCTGGGCACGCAACCGTGGTCAGGCCGGCTCCGGCGCGCATGCAAGCCTGTCCAGCCAGAATGGCGGCGCCGGATTTCCCGAGCGATCCTGCGACCAACAGAACGTGCCCGAATTTTCCTTTGTGCGAGTCTGCGGCTCGAACCAGAGGCAGCGAGCGAAATTCATCTGGCGCGGCCCAGCGCAATGCCGTTCTGCCAGTTTCTTCGATAAGCGTCAGGGGAGAACCTATGTTGACGACTTCAAGCACGCCGCAGGCCTCGGCCCGTGAAGAAATAAGCTGCCCAATCTTTGGCGCCGTAAATGTAACCGTTCTGTGGGCAAATAGTACGGGCCCTTCAGGACTTTCTCCGTCCGACGGTAACCCCGAGGGTGTGTCCACTGCGAGAATGAAAGCCGGCCAAGGGGCTGTGGATTGTCCGGACCGATCATTTATATCTGAAATGGCTCTTGCGATCGCGCCGCTCACTGCTCCACGCAGGCCAGTTCCGAGCAAAGCATCGACAATCACATTTGAAGCACACACTTCCGGCCAGATGCGCACCCAGTCATCCTCGTTGGCAATGATTTCGACCTCGCTACCGTCGCCAATCCACTTTGTCAAATTCACGGCGGCATCGCCGCGAACATTTTCCGGCTTGCCAAACAACAGCACGCGGGTTGCCACCTTTGAATCTCGGAGGTGGCGGGCGGCGACAAATCCGTCGCCTCCGTTGTTACCTTTCCCGCAAAGGACGAGCGCGCGGAGGAGTTCGCGGCCGGCAACGACTCGCCTTACAACATCCGCTGCTTTCCGGCCGGCGGATTCCATCAATTGCAGGCTGGGAACGCCAAAACGCTCGGTCGTTAAACGGTCGACCTCGCGCATCTCGGCTGCAGTCAGGGCTTTCATTGGAAGACATTCACAAGTTGCTCAGAGCATCCATCCGCCGCTGACGTTTACAACTTGGCCGGTCACATACTCAGCTTCGTCCGACGCAAAGAACGCTACGGCATTGGCCACATCTTCGACCGTCGGCGGGCGACCAATGGGAAATCGCGCATCGCGAATACGACGCGCTTCGCTCAGCGTCAGTTCTTTTTCGTCGATGCTCGAGGGATTGACCACGTTTACGGTGATGCCATTCTTCGCTTCTTCGAGCGCTAACGAGCGTGAAAGCGCCACAACCGCGGCCTTGGCTGCTGCGTATGCCGAAATCTTCGCCTGACCAAACGCTCGCTCCGCGCCCACGGCTCCAAGGTTCACCATTCGGCCCCAGCGTCCACGCCGCATGTGAGGCAACGAGGCACGGCTGACATAGACCACGCTCGATAGATTCGAGGTAAAGATGCTTTGCCACTCTTCCAGTGAGGATTCCGACAGCGTGCCCCACCGAAATCCCCCCACATTGTTTACGACAATATCGATCCGTCCAAACCGGTCGGCAACAGTTTCGACCAACTGCTCCGCTCGCGCCGCATCGGTCACATCCGTTTCCACCGCGACGCAATCCGCGCCGCTCGCCTGCAATTGCCGCAGCGCTTGTTGCGCGGCAGTCTTATTTGATCGGTAGGAGATCGCGATGCGCGCCCCCTCCTGCGCCAGCCGGACGGCAATTCCACGCCCGATTCCTCTGCTCCCTCCAGTAATCAGCGCCACGCGATTCACAAGCGGCATTCGTCTCCTCGGCTGCAACTATGGAAAGCCTGCCAGTATAGCCCACTCGCAAAAGCCGCACTACCGCAGCTCCAGACCGCGTTCCCTACCGGCATCCCCTTGCTTACCTAGGTTAGCGCAACCGGGCGACGACCACCGTCATGTCGTCCGCTTGCTCCGGCGCGCCCGCCCATTCCTCCGCCGCCATCATCAGCGATTGCCCTACAACCCGCGGCGCGGAGCTTTGCACGCGAATCGCCGCCTCCTGCAACCGGCGGATGCCGAACTCCTCTCCGTACACGTTTTCTGGCTCGACCAATCCGTCGCTGTATTCCACGAGCAGCGCATTTGGAGGAACGATCACCGAACCCTCTTCGTAGACGTAGTCTTCCACCACGCCGAGAACCATTCCACCTTTGTCGAGATGCTTCGACTTTCCATTGGATATCAGGAACCCTGGCAGATGCCCGGCATTGGTATAGCGCAGCGTGCGCGTCGCGCTGTCGTACACGGCAATAAAAAACGTGGCGAAGCGGTCGTCGGCAGTATTACGCACCATGTGCATGTTCAGCCGCGCAACCAGGTCCGCCGTGCTCATTTTTTCGCTGTCTGGCGACAGAAGCTGGCTGCGCAGCGCCGCCTGCAGGCTGGCCATCAAGAGCGCTGCGGAAATTCCTTTCCCCGAAATATCCGCCAGCGCGATGGCCAGATGAGTGGGGCTAAGCTGAATGAAATCGTAATAATCGCCGCTGACCGTACGCGCCGCTTTGTTGATCGCTTCGAGCTCCACTCCGTTCAGTGACGGCACCTTTTGCGGGAAGAGTTGGTTCTGCACTTCGCTTGCGATGGAAAGCTCATTTTCAAGCCGCTGCCGTTTTTTGGACTCCTCCAGCAAGGCGCTGATCGATCCAGTCATGTCATTGAACGATTCGCCCAGCACGCCCAGCTGATCCCGGCGTTCGATCCGCACGCGATGCGTCCAATCGCCCGCTTTCACGTATTGCGTCGCTTCATATAGACCGCTCACCGCTTTCGTAATTTGCCGAGTCATCACGAAGCCCGTAATGAACGCCGCGATCTCGATCAGGAGAAAAACAATCAGTATGGCGACAAACAGGATTGCGAACGAGCCGGTCAGCTCACCCAGCGAGGAAAAAATGCGCACATTCAATCGCGAGGGTCGCGCATTGAAGGTTACGAGCACCGGCCGTTGCGGATCACGGATTTTTGCGTCCGCGCCTACATAGACCGCATCCAGCCGGGAAAAACCCGTAACCGCCGGGTCAATAATCCAATGAGATGGCGCGTGAAGAATCCTGTTTTTCGCGAGAATTGGCAGTGTGGTCTCGTATTGTATATCGCCTGAAGTGTAGAGAATTCCCCGTCGCGCGCCACCCTCAAATTTACGCGTCAGGTTCAGCTGAATGGCTCCAAGATCTGGCGCAATCAAAGCCAGAAACTCTGGCGTGACCAGCAGACGCAGGGTCACGACGCGTACTCCTTTCGGTTCCAGCATCTCTCTTAGGCTCATCAAATAAAGTTTGTCGCCCTCTTCGACCAAACCCGCGAACGAGTTCTTCCCTTCGCCGGCCACCAGTCGCAGCAAGTTGCGGTCCTCGGAGAAATCAATGCCTAGGCCCGGGAGTTCCTGATCGTGGACCTTTTGCGACTGCTCGGCAAGCGCGCCGTCCCATTCCTCCTCGGACGCTCCTTTTGGCAAAGTTCGATGCGCAGCGGCAATGTGGTCTGTGATGTCGGCCATCATGGCGATGCGGCGATGAATGTCGTCGTAAAGGAGATAGGCCCCCAGTTGCGAATATAGAATTTGGCCCGCAAGGACCACCAGCGTCAAAATCAGAAGAATTGGGACTACCGCGATGAACAGGTACGCAACGATCAGCCGGTTGCGTAGGCTCCAGAGCAACCGGGTGCGCCACCAGCCGGCAAACCGAGAGGCCACGTAGACGATCGCGACAATCGCTAAAAATTTAAGGAGGCTGAAAAGTCCGCCCTTGAAATCCAGGAGAGCGCAAACCGCTCCTACAAGAATCAACAGCAGGGCAAAGAGGTCGATCCGCGAGAGGCGGCGCCACACAAGTCGGAAGTTCAGAGACAGAGCAGTCATCGGGCGATGGAGCGAAATACTACTTTACCTGAAGAAGTCTCGTCATGCGCAGAGTAAACGCGCCGCGAAAATCAGGGTCGGAGTTCGCGCGCCGGGATCGCGGAAGACTACTTAGCTTCGTTGCGCACGCGGCTGTGTTTCACGCTGTAGGTAAAATAAATCACCAAACCGACGAAGAGCCAGACCACCAAACGTATCCAGGTGACAGCCTTTAGACCGGCCATCAGACCGAGGGAAACAACCATGCCCAGGATGGGCACTAGCGGAACCAGCGGAGTCTTGAATGGCCGCACGAGTTCCGGGCGCCGCACGCGCAGGATCCACACGCCGGCGCAAACAATCACGAACGCGAGCAGCGTGCCGATGCTGACGAGCTGGCCCAGATCACCGATCGGCACGAGCGCTCCCACAAAGGCAACACAAATCCCGACAATGGCCGTTGACTTCCACGGCGTGCGGAACCGTGGATGGATGTCGCCCGCCCACTTCCATAGCAGGCCGTCATTGGCCATCGAATAAAAGACGCGCGACTGTCCGAGCATCATGACCAGCATCACCGTGCTCAACCCCGCCAGCGCGCCCGCGTTCACCACATAGCTCCCCCACTTCACGCCGGTTTCGCGCATGGCAAGGGACACGGGTGCGCCGATGTTCAGCCTCGCGTAGTGCACGGTGGCTGTCAGCAGGCCGGAAACGAGGAGGTACAGAATCGTGCAGACGATCAAGGACCCGAGGATGCCGATGGGCATATCTTTCTGCGGATTCCTCGCTTCCTGTGCCGCGGTCGAGACGGCATCAAAACCGATGTAGGCGAAGAAGACGACGCCCGCGCCTCTTAAGATGCCTGACCAGCCAAACGAACCAAACGTCCCTGCATTGGGCGGGATGAAAACCTTCCAGTTCGCGTGCGCAATTTCCGGATGCTTTATCACGAAAGCGCTGGCGACGGCGATAAACACCAGCACGGCAGTCAGTTTTACGAAGACGACTCCCGTATTGAAGTTCGCCGACTCCTTGATTCCGATGATGAGAAGCAATGTGACCGCGAGCATCGCGAGGAAGGCGATTAGGTTAAATTTGGCCGTGACCATCGGCAGCCCCACAACCTGATCGACACTCATGGACAACGTGTTCAACGGCGTCCACCGACCTTCGTACAGCACCCATTGGGCTCCCGGAACGTCGCAGATTTGCGGCGGCAGGCTGATGCCGTAGTCTTGGAGAAAGGCGACAAGCGTGCTGCTCCAGCCGCTGGCAACCGTTGCGGCGCCAAACGCGTACTCCAAAATCAGGTCCCAGCCAATGATCCAGGCGATGATTTCGCCTAGCGTCGCATAGCCGTAGGTGTAGGCGGAGCCAGCGATCGGAATCATCGACGCAAATTCCGCGTAGCACAGCCCGGCGAACACGCAGCCGATTCCCGCGAGAACGTACGACAGCATGATCGAGGGCCCGGCATAGAGCGATGCCGCTGAGCCTGTCATCACGAAGATACCTGCGCCGATGATGGCTCCTATGCCAAGCGTGACGAGGTTGACAGGGCCGAGAGCCCGCTTGAGGCTGTGCTCTCCGGTGTCTCCGGCTTCCTTCATCAACGTGGTCATCGACTTTGTCGCGAATAAGGGGTTGCCCATGCAACTGCTCCTTTTGGGCGGGTCTCGCCCGATTTCCTCTAGCACCGATATCCGGCCAAATTGGCTTTGCACATTGTAGGGGCGCAGCATGCCGCGCCCCTACAGAAAAATTACGAAATTTATTCGTTCGCCTGCGCCGTCGGACTCGACCGCCTCGACCAGAACCAATACACAGGCAGGCCGAGAACTACGATAAACAGGCCGCCGCCTGCCGTCTGTGTTTGATAGAGGAGCAGGACGATCATGATGGCTGTGGAGGCGAAAATATAAAGCAGCGGAACAAAAGGATACCCGAACGCACGATACGGCCGCTCCGCACTGGGGCGCTTGCGCCGGAGGACAAAAATTCCGACGATCGTCAGCATGTAGAAGAGCAGGACGGCGAAAACAACGTAGTTCAGCAAGTCGCTGTACAGGTTGCCGTAGGTGACCGCTCCGGACGCGTCCACACGGCGGGTCCGCAGCAGAATCAGGACGATGATCCAGATGCCTTGATATATCAGAGCGCTTTGCGGTACGCCTTTCTTGCTGAGTTTGCCTGTGGAGCGGAAGAATAGGCCATCGCGCGCCATCGCATAGGAGACGCGCGCGCCGGCAAGGATCAACCCGTTGTTGCAGCCGAAGGTTGAAATAATGATGGCTACCGCCATGATCATAGCGCCCGGAGCACCAAATACTGCGTTCAGAGCTGCTGTGGCTACTCGATCGTCGGGCGCCGTCTGGATTTGCACTAGCGGCAAGACAAACAGGTACGCAAGGTTTGCGAGACAGTAGAGCGTAATCACGATGCACGTGCCGAAGGCCATGGAAAGTGCGACGTCGCGCTTCGGATTCTTTACTTCGGCAGCGGTGAAACCGATGTTGTTCCAGGCGTCCGCGGAAAAAAGAGAGCCGACCTGCGCCACCCCGTAGGCGACAATCAAGCCCAAGACGCCGCTGGCGGCGGTGACGGTCGGTATTACTCCTCGGAGGAAATTCGCACCTGGTTCAATTGGCACCGCGCCGCGAATGGACCAGAAATGCGAGAAATTCTCCGCCATCGCTCCGGCGTTTCTGCCCAGAAAGATCCCGAGGATGATCAATCCGACCAGAGACAAAGTCTTTGCGCTGGTAAAGATGTTCTGAATCCATTTGCCGAGCCGCACACCCAGGGTGTTCAAAAATGTGATCAGTACGATCATCAGAACCCCGACAAGTTGCTGGACCGAGAGGCTTATGGCGAGCTTTGAACCCAGCGCGATTGGCGCGACAACCCACGTGGTCGGCGAAATGGCGGGAAACAGCACACCCAGGTATCGCGCGAAACCAACCGCGACGGCTGCAATTGTTCCGGTCTGGATAACGAGAAAGAGTGTCCAGCCGTACAGGAATCCCCACAAAGGCGAATACGCTTCGCGCAAATAGATGTACTGGCCTCCCGCGCGCGGAAACATCGCGGCAAGCTCTCCGTACGACAGCGCCGCTGAGACCGTCAGAAATCCGGTTAGCACCCACGTCAGCAGCAGGCCGCCCGGCGAACCCGTTTGCCGCGAAATGTCCGCCGCGACGATGAAGATGCCAGAGCCGATCATTGACCCGACTACGATCATCGTGCCGTCGAACAGGCCGATGGCGCGCACAAATCCAGGGTCGCTGCTGGTTGAGTTCTGCGGGAGAGGACGCGTGGTGTCAGCCATTCGGAGGATGCCTCAGAACGCCGCCGCATGCTTCGCGGCTTCCAGGGTCGTAATATACTGCCGCGCGCGCTGGGCGGGATCGGCCGCGCTCAGAATTCCGCTGATTACGGCTACAGAATCGGCTCCGGCCTCAATGGCTCCCGCTGCCCGCTCCAAGGTGATTCCGCCAATCGCCACAATGGGCTTCTCGGTTAGCCCTCGTACCCTTCGAAGGAAAGCCAAGCCCACGACCAGATCTGGATTTGCTTTAGAGGATGTGCCGAATATGGGGCCTACGGCAATGTAGTCAGCCGAACTCGTCGCGGCACGGTCGAACTGCTCCAAATTGTGCGTCGAGACTCCGACCAGCCTGTCCCGCCCGACCACCCGCCGGGTCTGCTCCACGTCCAAATCTTCCTGCCCGACGTGCACGCCGCTGGCCCCGGCGAGCAACGCCACGTCAGGACGGTCATTCACAAAAAACGACACGCCACGCGGGACCAGCGTTTCGGCTAGTTCACGGGAGGATTCGAGATAGTGTCGTGCCGAGGCAGATTTATTCCGATACTGGAGGAGACGAACCCCAGCTTCGGCCAGGCTCGCGGCACAATCTCTTTCGTGAGAAGGAATCAACGCTGCGTCTAGTATCACATACAGCCTGGGGAGGACAAGGCGCATAGAAGCCTATTTTCCGCCTGTACCTAGCAATCTTTCGATAAAGTGCGTGTCAAAACGGCCAGCCGCAAAGTCCGCATCGGCAAGAATTCGCCGGTGCAGCGGAATGGAAGTCTTAATTCCCTCGATGACGAACATTTCCAGCGCGCGCTTCATTCGTCCGATGGCTTCGGCGCGGTCGCGGCCTTTGACGATCAGCTTCGCAATCATGGAATCGTAGTAGGGTGGAATCACGGCGTCGGCGTAAGCCGCCGAATCCACGCGAACACCCGTCCCGCCTGGCGCCTGGAATGTTGTGATGCGTCCCGCCGAGGGTACGAAAGTTTCCGGATCTTCGGCATTGATGCGACACTCGATGGCGTGGCCAGAGAAGTTCATTTCGCCGACGGCGTCCTCCAGTCCTTCGCCTGCCGCGATGCGAATCTGCGCTTTGATCAGGTCCACGCCGGTCACCAGCTCGGTGACCGGATGCTCGACCTGGATGCGGGCATTCATTTCGATAAAGTAGATCGAACCTTCTTGATCCATAAGGAACTCGACCGTTCCCGCATTCGTGTACCCGACCTTCTCGAGCGCCCGGACAACCTTCGCGCCCAGATCTTTCCGCTTCTTCGCGTCCATCACCGGTGAGGGCGACTCTTCCAGGAGCTTCTGGTGCCGCCGCTGAATGCTGCACTCGCGTTCCCCCAGATGGATTACTTTGCCGTGTTGGTCGCCCAACACTTGAAATTCGATGTGCCGCGGATGCTCGAGGAATTTTTCCGCGTACACGTCCGGCGTACCGAACGCCTGTTGCGCTTCGCTGCGCGCGGTTTCGTAGGCGTTCAGGAGCTCTTCCTGCCTGTGAACGACCCGCATGCCGCGCCCGCCGCCGCCCGCGGAGGCCTTGATGATCAGCGGAAAACCAATTCTCTTGGCTTCTTTGGCGAGCTGTTCCTCCCCCTCCACAACGCCCTCGCTTCCAGGAACGGTGGGCACGCCCAGGGCCTTCATTTCACGGCGCGCACGGTCTTTTTCGCCCATCATTTCGATGACTTCCGGAGTTGGGCCGATAAACGTGATCTCGGAGGCTTCGCAAACCTTGGCAAAGTTCGCGTTTTCGGAGAGGAAACCGTATCCGGGATGGATGGCATCCACATTGGTGATTTCTGCTGCGCTGATGACTTGAGGAATGTTGAGGTAACTTTCGCTGCTTCGCGGCGGCCCGATACACACCGCTTCGTCCGCAAACCGCACGTGCAGCGAATTCCGGTCGGCTTCGGAATACACCGCCACCGTCGAAATGCCCAGCTCTTTGCAGGCACAGATGACCCGCAGCGCGATTTCCCCGCGATTGGCTACTAGGATTTTCTGGAACATGGCCTCGGGCGCCGGCTACCTCTTCCGGC
>Ga0210384_10006073_pt1 | contig 12953 bp, 18 predicted proteins | sample IncBWH2MmetaG_FD_160574 | JGI IMG/M metagenome (GOLD analysis project Ga0210384, IMG submission 160574) | Forest soil microbial communities from Barre Woods Harvard Forest LTER site, Petersham, Massachusetts, United States - Inc-BW-H-2-M | ecosystem: Environmental > Terrestrial > Soil >... | reverse complement strand
AAGAAATTCGGACTTTTCCAGGCTCGGGGCTGGGATTTCAGGAAAACGACCTCGACTCTTGCGGTGCGACGGTGCAATCCGTAGGGACTTGGGGTTCGGAGAATTCCCGGTGATGTGGCAACCGAGGTGAGATTTCTGGATTTCTCACAAGAATTGGGGCCAACTAGAGCTTACCGAACGGCGGTACAGCGAACCCCGAAGAATCTCAGCCGCGTAAAGATCAGGAGATCGTTGCCCCTACTTGTCCTCATTTAACTCGTAACCAAACGGTTACAAGTGTAATCGCCTGATTTCGTCACCTGACGCCGTTCTATGTTCTATGTTCTATAATTTCGCCCGCCTATGGCTACGGCGGTACGTCAAATCGGTACGGTACGGTGTTCGAACTGAGTCAGGGTGCAGGTGGTCAGTGGGCGGAGACGGTGTTGTATACATTCCAGGGCGGATCGACTGACGGAGCTAACCCGCAAGCTGGCCTAGTCCAAGACAATTCAGGTAATTTATATGGCACTACCCAGTTTGGATACGCATACCCGACGGCTGGGATCAACACCGGCACAGTGTTCAAGCTCACACAAACGTCGGACAGCCAATGGACGGAGAGCATCATTTACGCCTTCTGCGCGCAATTCCTGTGCGCAGACGGCAGCGGCCCGCTGGGAGGCGTGGTCTTGGACAAGGCCGGAAATCTTTATGGCACAACCGACCTTGGCGGCGCGAATCAGGTCTGGGGCGCCGTATTCGGGCTCACGCCTGGCGCCCCGAATGCAATGTGGAACGAAGTCGTACTCTTCAGTTTTGAGCAAGGGCCCGCGGGGTTCAATCCCCATGTCGGAGTGATCCTGGATTCGGCCGGAAATCTCTACGGCACAGCTTACCAAGGAGGAGCTGGCGAATACGGCACTGTGGTCGAGGTCACTCCCTGAGAAACGGCAAACTGAGTTTGTAAGCCAGCCTTCAACCCAAAGCAGGTCGATCATTAGCGTGTTTCGTGTTAAGGCACCCGTCCCTCATCGCGTTGTCCCGATAAGCGTTAAGCGCGCTCCTCGTTTCAACTGTTGATAAATCCCGATTACGCTCATTGACGGGGGACTGAGAGCCAGAAAAGCGGTAACGATGCCCGCAGGACTAGGGGCAAACCCTGTCGGGATGACAAGGGACAACTCGGAGCGTTCTTGCCTTGATTTCTTCGGGTAAGTGGCTAAGCACCGTTAAATCCCCTGCTTCGTTCGAGAAAAATAACGTCACCGCGTGCGGTTCTCGTTTCATAACAGGTACGGTGAAATCGGCAATCTCCCAAAACACCCCCTTGCTAGGTGCGAATTTGAAGCCAACCCTGCTCGCTCCCTCAAGCTGCTCCGTTCCCGACGAGAATCGAATCGTCACAGCCGTACCAGGATTCCCCTGCCACAAAGTGGGTTCAGTTGAAAGGCGTTGAGCGCTTCGTAACCCTGAATGCACGTCGCAACCGAGCGGAACAGCTGTGAGTGCCAAGACCAGTAAAAGCCGCTTCATTGAATTTCAATCCAGTAATGAATTTTAACCCCGCGGTAAACCTCACTGACCGTCCGCTTGCGGTCACTTCGCAATTGGCTGTTGAAATATCCCCATAACGCTCATTGACTCCCAAAAAGGCGAACAAACGGCGCAAGCTGGTGAGAGCCCCTGCTTACAACAGTTTGTGCTCCTATGGGACGGGAAGGAGTGCTCCGAATCTCGGTCAGGCAATGACTGCCGAAACCCGATTGTCAGGATTGAATCCGAAGGGAAGGTGATTGATTCGTCGTAGGCGCGTATCAGAGCAAGCTTTTAAGGAACATGTCAGCCGCTTCTGTAGGGTCGTTGCGAATTATGACTGGAATTCTTTGATCAAACGACTCCTGAGATGCAACGCCGTCAATTGTACGCACGATAATTGCCATCCGTTCGGCACTGTAAGCACTTCTTAATTGCTCTGCGCTCTGGGTGACGTATTCCACCCAATCGCGTCCAGCGCTGCCCCGGTCGTAGCTGATAAAACCGCAGGACACGCCCTTCGATGAGAAGACGAACGTGCAATCCGCTACTTCGCCATAGACATTCACAGGTATATTGGCTGCGAAGGGCGCAACATTGAGGGCGCGAGAAACTGTGAACAGTAGCTTCCACCAGAACCCGTCAGGGTAACCGATGTAGGCAGCCTCTACGTAACCTCCGCATCCAAGGAGGCATTGAGCTGCAAGCTTCAACTCAGGTGATTTCTTTGGCACCTGGTACTTATGCAATAAGTGATCGAGTGCCGGAATGTAGACTCCGTCAATTACTCTCCTTTCTGAAAAGCGTTCTCGCTCTGCTTCGGAAAGAACGATTCTGCCAAGCTGTTCGGAAAAGTCCAATAGGCCCTCTGTGAGTTCTCTCAGTGACAGAAGTAGGCTGCCAGAGTTGAATGACACTCGATCGGTGGCTGTATGCGGTTTTTCGCCCCGATGTACGATCTCTGTCCTTTCAAAATTGATCTTGTCGAACCAAGGCAGCTGTGCTGCGACAATCCGAAATTCGGAAGCTAGACGGTTGGGATTTCGTAATGCCCATTGGTTTAGCTTATGGAAGCTTTCCCACGGTGCTTGTCTACTTTTTGCTCCAAGTGTAGCCACAATGTCAGCCATGATGTCACACGCACATTGGAGCATCACGTAGTAAGCCTCGGTATCAACGCCCACAGCGATCAAGTCATGTGATCGCCAGACCTGTGGTGTGACGCCTTCGTACCAAAGCAGTCTACCTGCGAGAACCGCCAGATTCAGAACATCGTAACCAAAAGCACGTGCCAATTCCTGAAGATGACCGCCGGTTGATTGAGCTCGGCAAAACAATGCATCAGCAAGGCCCAAGTAGAACTGAAATCTCGTAAGGCAGTCGGTTCGAGGAATCTCAGTTGGAACACCAAGAGCAGGCATATAGGGAATGTAAGATCATACAGAACGCCAATGCGGGGAGTAGTCGTATATTTTGGCCCCTCAACTGGCGATAAGTCGCCATTTCACCAACCACGCCCCGAGCCATGGCTGAAATCGTGGGTTTCTAACAGTCGTCTGCGGAGCCATTGGGCTGTTGTCGACCAAAACAATTGCCCGCTGGACGACGCTGGGGAACGCTGGACGCCGGGTTAGTACTGACCACTGGTTGCTGTCCAAACGCACCGCTGAGAGGATGCTGAGTGGCGCGCTGACAGGACTTCAGAAGGGCTGGGACCCAAGTTTCGACGCGTGAGGGTGAGAACTGACATACAGATTTCTGCGCTGGCCGCTACCCACGATGGAGGCACACGCTCCGCTGCGATCGAAATGTGCAAACCAATCGGGAGATAGCTGCGTAGAATTGTGAGGTACGGGGAGCGAGTGGCGATGGAAAAACAGATCGAACCAAATCCCGAACAAGATCATCCTGCCCAAGCGGCAACGCATATTGCAAGTGCTCACCAGATTCTGAAGGCCCTGCAAGAGGAGATCGGAGAGTATCCAGAACTCGGCGCGGCCATTTTGAAACTGGAAATGGCACTGAATATTCTGACGATAAAGACTGGCGGGTTGCTGTAGTCCAGTGAATGACGCTGGAGGATCTCCAGACGCCGGGCTGGTGCTGATCTCTACCCAGAACCCAGACGCACCGCTGAAGCAATGCCAGGGGACGCGCTGACGGGATTTTGGAAGGCTGGAGCATCAATTCGGCGACTTGAGGTGAGAGCCCGACACAAGATTTCAGCAGCATCACTGAGTCCAAAGTGGCAGCCGTACATCTACGTACGCATGGCAAGCTTGACGGAATTCAGGCTGGACGAGACCTTCGCGGTGCTCAACCGTACTCCTACAACGCTGAATGTGCTGTTGCGCGGGTTGCCCGACATCTGGGTGCACCGCAACGAGGGGGAAGATACCTGGAATGCGTTCGACATCGTGGGTCACCTAATCTTCGGGGAACGAACCGATTGGGTGCCGCGGGTACGGATCATACTGGAGAGCGGTGAAGGGCGAGCATTTGATCCCTTTGACCGCTTTGCGCAGGCGAAAGAGAATAATGGCACGTCTCTGGAACAGCTCCTGGACGATTTCGCCCGCCTCCGAAGGGAGAATCTGGCCGCGCTGAAGACACTAAATCTGCAGCCGCAAGACCTGCAGCGGCGAGGAAAGCATCCAGCGCTGGGAGTAGTGACGCTATCAGAACTCCTTGCGACATGGGCCGTGCACGACCTCACTCATGTGCATCAACTGTCCCGCGTGATGGCCCATCAGTATCGAGATGCAGTCGGTCCGTGGAGCACGTATCTTGGCGTGCTGCGGTGTGCCGGTCACAGCACTCCATAGGCAATCAAGCGCATTGGGCGTCACCGTTGTGATTTGCGCGGTGAGAGCCAGAGGAATTCTGAGTGGCGAAGAAACGAGGCAATCCGAATTGGGGTAAGCCAGAAGTGAACACCGTTCCCTTCGCTGGTGCAAGCTCATTCGAAGAGGTGGTCAAGAAGTTGCGCCTGTCCCCGTCCGAGTATGAAGGTTCGGTTCACCTCAAAGAGTGGGCGCGAAAGAACAAGGATCAGAAATATGTGCCCTCGAGCCTGTTGCAGGCATGGGGCTTGGATGTGAAAGCGGACTCGTGACTGCAGGGTGTTCTTCGGGGATTGTGGTCTGGGGCTTGAAAACTAAAATCTGGGACCAACTAGAGCTTACGAAACGATCGGGCTGCGGACCTCGGATTCCGGTCGGCGATGATATCAGCCAAAATCTACCGCCAGCCCATAAAGTCTGGGCGGAAATCATCATGGTGAAGGATGATGGGCGGGTGTTCGCGGAACCTCGGGCACCACCGCCGGATACGCGATCGCGCCCTTAAGAATCTCGTGGCGGACCTCGCTCAAGAGCTGGTGGGAACACTGAGCTTCGAACAGCAGGCCCCAAGCCAGTGTGACGCACACCGAGAACCAGAGCAGGGTCCACGGATACGCAACGCTCGTCCAGAATAGACCGGGGCACGAGAGCAGTAGCGCAACCGCGGTTCCTACCTCGAATTTGAACCTGAGCAGGATGGTTCGGAGATACCGCTGCCCAACCGGCTCGATGGTGAATGTGAGCCGCAAGTACTGATCCCACTCGTCATCATGATGAGAGAAGCTGGGCTGCTTCACCAGTTGCTTATCGAACCATCGGCTCTCGATTCTTGAACCAATGTCTTCCACCAGCAGTCCAGAGGCAATGCTGGCAAGGGCGAGAAGGAGAGCTGTTTCCGTGTGATTCGCCTCGGCAAGATTTCGGAATGATGGAAACCGCTGTAGCACCACGACAAACCAGGTGGTGATCGCCATCGCACCGGGGATCACAATCGTGGCCAGTGGACGAAACACTTCCGACCCGAAGGCGGAGAAGATTTCCTTCATGCGACAACCTCAACGCTCGGGCCTCTGGGGGGGCCTCAATGATTATTTCTCCTCCACTTGCGAAATAACGGTACGCACTTTGGTTCGCGCAGGGGCTGTGTTTCATGGCGGTGGAGTCAAGAAAATGTTTTTTCTGGACGCGCCACGCCTGACAAGGATTCAGGATGCAGAGAAAAAACGCCAGATGGCACCGGGAGTAGAAAAAACAAGGGGGGCTAAATACTATTCTTATGAATAAACATAAAATCTACAAATAGAGTAATGATTTGAGGAGATGCGTTGGATAAGAAAAGTTCAAATTAAAACTATGTTTCTGTCCTGTTTCTCTTTTTCCGCGCTCCTGCTCCCTGTTTTTTCTCACTGCTCTCACTTTGTATCATCGTGTCCCGATCCCAAATGTTTTTTCTCGATGCCGTATGCTTGCTGCGAAGATGCGGGAGGCTTTGGGTTTCGGAGAGTAGTGTTTTTTCGTGTATCGGGGAAATCCTCCCCGAACACTCCCGGATGCCGGAGGCCTAGACGAAATCAAACTCCAGAATGCTGGGATGCTGGACGGTCCGCCAGTCGCCGCTGGTCCTAACCCCGGGTCGAAGTCTAAACGCCCCGCTGAGGCAACGCCAGACGGCGCGCTGAAGCAACGCTAGACGGCGCGCTGAAGGGATTTTTAGAGGGGACCACAACCAGTAATTTCCACCCAGTGGGAGAGGTTTCCCTTCTTGTTGTGCGGCAATTGGCATAGTCGATTGTTATTCATCCGCCGGGTCGATACTGCATCGCCTGATAACGACCGTAGGGCGCTGGATGCTTGTTGGCTAGCTACAATGGAGTGCCTGCAGCTCTTACCGGTATCAGAAGGGGATTTGTGGCGTCCGGAAAGAAACCGTTGCGGTCGTTCACCAGCTATGCGCAGCAAATGAAAGGGCTAGCAAATTTCCGCCTGATGAAAGCAGCGGACCGAGATGAGTTGTTGCGCGATCTGTATCGCATCGCGGCCCGAAAAGTGAGGCTGGAAAAATGGGCGGCAACCGAAAGGAGTGAAGCGCAGGAGCTTCGGAAATGGAAACACTTCTTACAGCACACTCCGCTTAGACTACGGGCAGTTTTGAAGGAGCTAATCAAGCTGGCGAAGCATATTCCGGAAGTGTCGGACGTCGAGATTCTGTTTGACGGTGAAGAATTTCGAAGAACACTCTACGAGCTGGTGAACAACGTCGAAACAGGAATGAAGTTGGCGGAAGAACTGGAGCCGGTCGTGGTTGCTCTAATCAATCCTGGTGAGCGCACCAAGGTGGAGAGGCGTATTGCCAGAGAATTGGTAACCCGGTACGAATTTCCAGTCCGGGAAAGTTCTCTAGCTTTGGATATTTGGATGGTCAAGGAAGCAGCAGCTCAGCTGAACCGGTATCGCGATCGTAATGGGAAGAAAATCTCTGATTATGAACTGATCATTTGGAACGTTTTCAAGATCGCTCTGGGAGAGCAGAACAGAAGTGTCGACGCCATCAGGAAACACCTACCTAACCCCCGTAGAAACCTCCGATAGCGCATCTTAAACCTCGCGAGGGTTGTGCTGGAAAATTCCATTCCGCCCTGGTGTCCCGCCGTCCAAGATTTTCCGGAAAAAACAAACCCTCATTGCGCACCCGCACTCGAACAAGTTCCGATGACAACGTTGCCCTCGTGTTCTTCAATGAGAGCGGCTGAGGATGTCGGATACAGAAGCGTACGGAGTTACACGACGAATGGTAGCCGGACAAAAAACGTCCCCAGGCTGTGTTATCCGGCTCGATCGCGTGGTTATCAGCGGCGGGGATCGAGGTGCGACCAAAGCGCCTGTTGTCGAGGGTTTTCGCGCCATCAGCGACACACTCGTCAAGCCTCAGAGTACTGAAGGGACATATTTAAGGTTGCGCCGCCTTCGGAGTCGAGAAAACTCCTCGCAGGCTTTCGTGCAGTACCAGCCGAAAATGCCCTGGCTGGACGGGGCGAGAATCACGCTCGTCGGGGACGGCGAGAGCGGGATCACGCCAAGAGAAATTAGGGCCGTCATCGCGAACTGTGCCAACCATCGCGTCCGCCTCGTGGAGTTGGCGGTTGACTTCGATCCTGCTACCGGCGTGAACGGGAAGTACGTTCGGCGCTTTGGCCGGTTCGGAAAAAGCCGCCGACGCGATGACCGTGGTGGTCCCGAACAGGAACGGTTCGGCTCCCGTAAATCGACGAAGCTGGTCCGGAGTTATGCCAAACGTGAGCTGAACGTTTACCGAGTCGAGCTGGAACTTCATTCGGGGCTGCTTCGAAAATGCGGCATTAAAAAGGCCGGAGACCTCTACAGGGTGGCATCGAAGGTCTTTCCATCGCACCTTGATTTCGTCGGTGTCCGGTGGGGCAAGCTTGAGCAATACCTTACCTGGCGCTTGGGATCGCAAGCCGCAAGGATTCTTGGAGAGGCACGACGCCGCCGAGATGAGCTCTCGTTGCGGGATGCCCTTCAGTTCCTTTCGAATCGGGGCGTTTCCAACCCTCACAGGTTTTTAAAGCGGTTGAGTCTGAACGACGAGATCAGGGTTGCTCTGCGGCAGTGGGCAGAAGTTTTTTTCACGCTGGTCGAGGAATTGCGGACGAAGTGAGGGCTGTCATGCGCAAATTAGTCGTTTCAAACTTTCCACCGGACACTACCGAACAGGAGATCGTCGGCTGGTTTGGGAAGTACGGACCGAGGTCAGTCCAAATCAAGTCTGCCCGGTACGCGATCGTCACATTCGGGTCGGACGAAGAGGCAGATTGTGCGCTCGAAGAATGGCAGCCTGACAGGGTCGGAGCCAACCGCCGCGTTCGAGTGCGACACGCCCAGTTTTGACAAGTAGGCTCGAGACAAAGGAAGGAGCAAACCCCATGCCAGTGCACGTCGCGATTGACAAGCATGAAAAGACATTGACCATCACGATGCCGTTGCAAAGCGCACGCAGGTCGGCGAGCGGTAAGACGAAGGTGATTGCCAGCACGCACGGGTGCCACGTCACTGAACTGAAGCGTCTGGGCCGCCCAATCGTCGTGACGGCAAATGCCTTCGTCTACGGCATCGAGCAGCCGAAGCAGATCACGCCGAATGAAACTGAGGCGGGCTCCGCGACACGAAGGAAGGTCAAACCAGAGAAAGATCGGTACAAAATCACCGCGGTGGCTTCCGGGAAGAGAAGGGACGCCAAGGAATCCTAGAGACGCATCGCCCGTGGGGCAGAGCAGGGCACGAGAACCGCGGTTTCTGAAACCGTTGTACGGCGTAAATAAGTAAGGACACTGGGATGAAACTGTCTGGGGAACACGTGGGGAACAAATCACCCGCGGCTGGGCCCCTTTTGCATGTGTTGACCGCTGACGAGTTGGCGGGCGCGCTGGACGGTATCGGAATATGACTTGGGTGAAATGGCCATGACGACGCGGTCGCTGTAGGAGGGAGCATCATGAGAACGAAAAACATGGAAGCTAAAGGGCCCGATGAAGTGGAATCCTTCGCCGAGCGCCTGAGCTCCCGAGGAAGAGCGGATGTTCAAACATTCCACGTGGCCGGCACTGGTCCTAAACAACTCGATGGCCGTGGATCCTGGTATGCCTTTGCCGAAATCGGCACGGGCGTCGAAGGTATCAGGCAGGAAGATGGCATGACCCAGTACATTGCGGTGTACCGCGCCTTCCTGAAAGTTGTGAAGTACGCACCCCCAAACTGTCGTATCAAAGTCTGCACGGACTCCCAGTTGCTTCAGCGACATTTCGATCGAACCTATGGGGTAATCGATCCGGATCTCTGTCGCCTAATGGGGAAGGCACGACAAATCCTGGAAGACAAGGGCATCAGCGTCAAGTTCAAGCTGATCAGCCGGTCCGAGAATCGGGCGGCTGCCTACCTTGAGCGCAATGAAAAAGAGGAATGGCCCCCCAACCTGCGCCGGCGGAAGGCTAGTGATCCACCCAATGGCGATATCGAGAGCCACTAGGCGAACAAGGAGCCGCTTTCAACGCCGTGGAACGCTCATGAGAACCGTTGCACAGCGCAAGTAAATAGGAAACGGGAATGAAATCGTCTGGGGAGCCCTTAGGGAACAAATCGTCCGCTCCCGGACCAGCATGCTTGGTTCTTACCGCGGGCTGATTAGCGTCGCGCTCCCTTGTGACGGAGAGCTGGGTTCGGGAGAACGCATGACACCGCAGCAGGCGTATTACACGTTTCAAGAGCTAGCCGACCGCTGGCGTTGCAGCCGGGGCACGGTGCGCAACAGGCTCCGGGCATTCGGCGCGCCTGTGTTAGACTTCGCGTCCGCACCTGGAAAGCGCAGCAAGAAGGTGATACCAGCCAGCGTGATTGAATCTATGGAACTGAAGAAAACCAGACGTCTCGCATGATGACTGTTCGCAAACGCGGTAAGGTGTGCCGCATCGAAGGCTCTATCGGTGACAAGCGAGTGCGGCTTTCTCTGGGTACGCGCAATGCTGACCACGCACACCTGCTGGCGAATCGGATCGAGCGCGCATTGTCTGAGGGATCGCAGTGCATCCTGTGGTCACAGTTGGGCGCTGTGTTACCGCCGCGGACATTTCTTGTCCTTGCAGCATTTGTCGGCTGGATTGAGCCCCACGAAAAGCCCGAACGAACGTGGGCTGAGCTATCAACTGCGTTTGAGTGCTGGATGGGACAGCGCACAGCACTCAATAGGCTTCAATGCAGCACGACAGAACGCTATCGGCAAACCATGCGCCAGTTCACGATGTTCCTGGCCGAGCGAAATGTTTCAAACCTGCGGGACATCACGCGTGCGATCGTGGAATCCTTCAAGGTATGGCGCGTTGAACGAATCAAGAAGCACAAGTTCGCCCGCGGCGCAACCTCAGTGGCACTTGACGCTGCGATTCTCCACAAGGTGTTTGCTTACGCGCTGGACGCGGAGATGATTCCCAAGAATCCCGTGAAGATGGAGGGTAAGCCCGGAGGTGAGCCAACGCACGGAGCGCAACCGTTTACCGGGGACGAATTGCGGCGGATGCGGATACATGCCGGGGAAGATTTGCTAATTTTTCTTCTCCTGCGCCATACGGGGTTTCGTGGCTCCGACGCGGTCGCCATTACGTGGGAAGAGGTTCACTTTGACAGACGCGAAATTGAGAGAGTCACGCAAAAGTGCAAGAAACTCGTGGTGCTGCCAATCCACCCCGAGCTTCTCTTTGCACTCGAAGCCGAATGTGCACGCCGTAACCCTGAACCCAATGAGCGGGTGCTTTTGAATCCTAGCACCGGTGATCCGCTCCGGCGTCCGCGTCTCTATGCTCGAACTCTGGCTCTAGGCAGAAGAGCGGGGGTCGGCCACGCACACCCGCACCGGTTCCGGGACACTCTCGCGGTCGATTTGCTGTGCGCTGGAGCGGGTATCTACGATGTAGCTCGAACTCTGGGCGATACCGTCGAGACAACCGAGAGGCACTATGCCCCGTTCGTTCCGGCGCTGCGTGACCGAGTGCGAAGGATCATGGAAACGGGGAACGGCTTGGAGTCGATGAGTGACACAAAACTGACACACTCAAGCCCGAACTCCTCGCAAGTTGAAGAAAAGATGGCAGCCGGACCTGTAAGCCGAATTCTGTCCGCCTTGCGGCGGGACGGTCATTCCTCTGGGCCGCGTATTGCTGCGCGGCTCTAGCGACCTACCCGGAGGTTGTGACGCGCCGAACCGGCACGTGTCCCGACCGAGGCCGGGACTTCCCTCCCTATTTGGTCTTGCTCCGTGTGGGGTTTGCCATGCCCGTCGCATTACTGCGGCGGCGGTGCGCTCTTACCGCACCTTTTCACCCTTACCTCGCCGTCGTTCTAAGCCCGAGTCTTAGTGCACGATCAGTTGACCGGTAAATTTCCCGACACCAAATTTCGGGCCTACAACGACGACGAGGCGGTATGTTTTCTGTGGCACTTTCCGTCGACCGGGCTTGAACCCGGCCTCCCGGACGTTATCCGGCACACTGCTCTGCGGAGTTCGGACTTTCCTCCCTCCTTGCGGAGAGCGACCGTCCGGTCCGGCTGCCAACCATCTTCATTATATGCGATGGTTCCCAACGGGCGGTTCCTAGAATCGCTGCGTTCGATTGGGAAGTTAGGATTTATGCTGCTGGCGACACATTCGAGTGACTGAAGCTCTGAGTAAATTCGCAGCCGCGATTGCGGGCGTGGGCGCGCTCGCGGGAATCGGCTATTACCTGACCTGCCTGTGGAGCGCAGGTTCGTATCTACGGGATCGTTCCAGAATTCTCGCTCAGGACAAACTGCCCGCTGCGTTCCCTCCCGTGTCAATTCTGAAACCCCTGAAGGGCGAGGATCCTGAAATCTATGAGAGCTTCCGGAGCCACTGCCGGCAGGAGTACTCAGAATTCGAAATCGTGTTTGGAGTAAGCGATGCCAACGACCCGGCGGTACAGGCGGTGGAGCGTCTGCGCCAGGAATTCCCCGATCGGTCAATCCAGTTAATTGTCTGCACAGAGGTCTTGGGAACGAATACCAAAGTCAGTAATCTGGCGCAGATGGTGCGAAGCGCGCGCTACGACCACTTCATCGTCAGCGACAGTGATATTCGTGTTCCGCCTGACTACCTTCGAAGAGTGGTTGCTCCTCTCGCCGAACCGGGCGTCGGGCTGGTTACCTGCCTTTACCGTGGCATCGCCGGCCCAACTGTCAGTTCGAAGCTCGAGGCGCTCGGGATCAGCACGGACTTCTGTGCCGGCGTTCTGGTCGCGCGATCCATTGAAGGCGGCCTTCGTTTTGCGCTGGGCTCGACCATGGCATTTCGCCGGCAGGATCTGGAAGCGATTGGAGGGTTCGAGTCGTTCGTCGACTACCTGGCCGACGATTATGAACTGGGAAAGCGCATTGCCGGCCTCGGACGCAAAGTTCGCGTTTCCGATGTCGTGGTCGAGACGTTCTTGTCCAGTTACACGGTGCGCGAATTCTTCGACCATCAGTTGCGATGGGCGCGAGGAGTGCGCGGCGCGCGCCCGGGCGGCTACGCCGGGTTGCTGTTTACATTTGGGTGGCTATGGGCGCTGCTGGCGCTGTTCGCGTCGGGCGGGGCGATGTGGGCATGGAGTGTTTTCGCGGCGGCGGTTGTTCTTCGATTTCTCGTGGCGTGGATCGTTGGGGTCGACGCCCTGGCAGATCGCCAGGTGCCCCGATTTTCCCTTCTAATTCCGCTGCGGGATCTGGTCGGTGTCCTCGTCTGGGTCTTAAGTTTTGCCAGCAACACCGTCACCTGGCGCGGCGACCGTTTCCAGGTCAAAAATGGCAAGCTGACGAGGCTTGTGTCATGACGTCCGGCTCGCTGTTCCTTGCGTCGGCCGGTGCTCAGGAACGATGCGTCCACCGCTGCGAAAGAGATAGGTTTCCCCGCGCCAGTAAAAGCGACGGCTGGTATAGCTTCCAACCCAAATAAAGAATCCGGTCAGATCGCGCAATGGATACAACCAGCAGAACGCAGCCGAACGCGGATCCCGGGCAATCCCCCAACCCACCGCG
>Ga0210384_10006072_pt1 | contig 12953 bp, 12 predicted proteins | sample IncBWH2MmetaG_FD_160574 | JGI IMG/M metagenome (GOLD analysis project Ga0210384, IMG submission 160574) | Forest soil microbial communities from Barre Woods Harvard Forest LTER site, Petersham, Massachusetts, United States - Inc-BW-H-2-M | ecosystem: Environmental > Terrestrial > Soil >... | reverse complement strand
AACGTCATACGGCAGGCCACCATGCTGGCCTATGTTGACAACTTCTGGTTGCTGGGAGTAGCTATTTTAGTGATGATTCCACTCCCGTTTCTGATGAAGCGGCCGCGGAAGGGCGGCGAAATCGCTGTTCACTAGAGAGATAGCAAATGTATCGCATCATCACCGTCGAGCGCGAATTCGGAAGCGGGGCAGCCCAAATCGCTTGCGAAATGGCAAAGCGACTGGGCTGGAAGTTGTGGGACCATGCCCTGGCCGAAGAAATCGCCAAGCTGGCCAAGGTGGATTGTTCCGCTGTGGAGCATCGCGAAGAACGCATGGACAGTACCTTTCACCGTCTGGCCAAAGTATTCTGGCGCGGCAGCTATGAGCGCAGCATGACAATGAGCGGGCCCGAAATCTTCGATGCCGATTGCATGGTCGAAATTGGCCAGCAGGTGATGGAGAAGGCTGCTGCGGCCGGCAATTGCGTGATTGTTGGACGGGGGGCGCCGTATTTCCTCCGGGACCGGGCCGATAGGTTTTCCGTTTTTCTGTATGCGCCGCGCGTGGAGAAGATCCGGCGTCTGCGCGAATTGGGCAAGAGTCAGAAGGAAGCGGAAGAGTTAGTCGACACTGTGGACCGTGACCGCATGGAATTCGTGAGGCATTATTTCGGCGCCGATTGGCCCACCCGCTGCCTGTATCACATGATGATCAATACCGCGATCGGGGACGAGAATGTGATCTCCACAATCCTCGAGACTATGCATAGGCTCGAAGCAAAACCCGCCATGGTTTAATGAACCTCGCCGAGATCGGCCTATCAGGCGTTGGATTACCCTTTAGTAACTATCCGTATGCACCTTTTTCGTTGCACTTTAATACTGCTGAAATATCTTCGGACTATCATCCAAGAAGAAGGCTCTGCGGAGGAGTGGGAGATGCCGTCGCCTCGGATTCCACGGTTCGCTCTACCGCTGCAGGTAGCGGCTGTTTGCTACCGGCGACAGGGGCAGTCGGTGGAATTCCTGCTGGTCAATACGAACGGCGGCAGCAAGTGGACCTTTCCCAAGGGCGATCCCGAGCCGTCTCTCTCACACAGCAAGGCGGCGGAACGCGAGGCCTGGGAAGAAGCTGGGGTTCGCGGCCAGATCGACCCGCGGCACTTTCATCTCTATATCCATTCCAAGGGCGTCTTCTGGAAGCCTCCTGGAGTGCGGGAGTTCGTGGTTAAAGCTTTCCTGCTTGAGGTAGAGCGGAACGGGCCTGCGTCCGAGCCGATGCGAAACCCAACCTGGTTTACAGCCGACGAAGCCAAGAAGATTCTGGCCAAAGGACGCGAGGTCAAGTACGCTCGGGAACTGCAAGCTGTGATTGACCGGGCGCTGGAACAGATTGGCGCGACCAAGGTTTTGGCCGCACGGTAAGAATCCTAAAATTTGTAGCGCACATCGCGGTCGCTGTCGCGCGGCAGCACTCCCTGCGTTTGTCATGCTGAGTGGAGTTTGTACGGTCGCTTGCGACGGTACAAGCGGAGTCGAAGCATCCCTGTTCCGCTCCCGCTTTCATTGCGGCGAAATGTTGAAGAACCATCTGACAAGTAAGACGAACCGGACACGCGAGCGGCGAATTCTCCCTCACCGGCTAAAGCCTAACGGCAGGACAAGCTTCGTTCACGATGACAACACCGGATCCATCCTTCATCAAAGCGCCTGTCTCATGAGACGATTGAAGTAGTCTCATGATCCAGCTCTCATCCGCCGGAAAGCGTTACGGCCACAAGCTCCTGTTTGAAGGAGCTGATTGGATGATTACGCCTCGAGACCGGGTCGGTCTGGTTGGTGCCAACGGTACCGGCAAATCCACGCTGATGAAGATTCTGGCGGGGCTCGAGACCCTCGACTATGGCTCGATCAGCACAGCCAAAGGCGTCAGCGCAGGCTACCTTCCGCAGGATGGGCTCACGCTTTCCGGGCGCACGGTGTTCGCCGAGTGCATGTCAGTCTTCTCTGAACTGCGGGGCCTGGAACAGGAGATGGAAGACCTGACCGGGCGCATGTCAGAGCTCGATCACTCGTCTCAGGAGTACTCGCAGGTCGCTGAACGATACCATCGCATCGAGCACGAATTTCGCACTCGCGATGGATACGCGATCGAGGCGCAGGTTGGCACGGTGCTTTCAGGGCTCGGGTTCCGAAAAGAGGACTGGAACCGTCAAACGGAAGAATTTTCCGGGGGCTGGCAGATGCGGCTGGCCCTCGCCAAGCTTCTACTGCAACGGCCGAACCTTTTGCTGCTGGACGAACCAACGAATCATCTCGACCTCGAGGCCCGCAACTGGCTGGAAGAGTATCTCGGCGACTATCCCTACGCTTTTGTTTTGATCTCGCACGACCGGTACTTTCTCGATGTAACCATCAACAAGATTGTCGAGATCTGGAATAAGCGGATTCATCTCTACAGCGGCAATTACGAGAAGTATCTCGGCCAGAAGACGCAGAGATTAGAGCAGCTCGAAGCGGCTTATCGCAATCAGCGCGAGCGCATCGAGCAGCTGGAAGTTTTCATCAACCGCTTTCGATATCAGGCGACCAAGGCTAAGCAGGTGCAGAGCCGCATCAAGGAACTGGAAAGGATGGAGCGGATCGAGCTACCCGAAGAGGAGAAGACGATTCACTTCTCTTTTCCGCAGCCCAAGCCCAGTGGACGGATTGTGGCTGAGTTCCAAGGCGTCGCCAAGGCTTACGGCGAAAAGCAAGTGTTCAGCGACGTCAGCTTCATGATCGAGCGCGGCGACCGGATTGCCCTGGTCGGCGTAAATGGTGCGGGAAAATCAACCCTGATCAAGCTGCTCGCGGAACAAGAGCCGCTGAGCGGCGGCGAATATCGCCTTGGGCACAATGCTCAGCCCGACTACTTTGCTCAGGACCAATACAAAGAACTCGACCCGGACGCGCGCATTCTGGACGATTTGGGCGGGCTCTCTCCGCGCTCCACGCAAACTGAGCTGCGCAGCCTGCTGGGTTGCTTTCTGTTCTCGGCGGACGACGTCTTCAAGCGAATTGGCGTGCTCTCTGGAGGTGAGCGCAATCGATATGCCTTGCTGCGCATGCTGCTACGTCCTGCAAATTTTCTACTGCTGGACGAGCCTACGAACCATCTCGATATGCGCGCCAAGGACGTCCTGTTAAAAGCGCTGACCGACTACACCGGGACTGTGGTTTTCGTCTCTCACGATCGCTACTTCATCGACAAGCTGGCCACGCGCGTCTTCGAGGTCGGGGACGGGCGCGTTGAGGTCTATCCCGGTAATTACGAGGACTATCGCTGGAGGAAGGAGGGTGGCGCGGCCCGATTGCAGGAAGCAGTTGCTTTCTCGGCAAAAACGCAGCCGGCAAATGGCAACGCTGCGGCCGTCGCCGTGGAATCGGAAGACTCAAAGGCCAAGCGCTTGAACCCCATCAAGCGCAAACAGATGGAGGAGCGGGTCCGCGAGCTCGAAGCAGAAATCAATCGGCTGGAAGGCGCCATCGCTGGCTGCGAAGCTTCGCTGCAAACATTCGTCAGCGCTGAGGAGACTCAGCGCATTACACAGGAGTTAGCGGCGCGCAAAGTTGAACTGCAGAGCCGGCTGGCAGAGTGGGAAGGACTCGGGCAGGCATTGCAGACTTAGCCTTCAATCGGACCAGCGTTTGGGCTCACGATCCCAGCGGTGATTTCTCAACTCCTGCAGCAGGGCCACATCCAACGGACCGGCGTCGCTCACCGCAATATTCTGCCGCACATGATCCGGCTTTCTCATGCCGATAATGGTAGTGCTGACGGTAGGATTCGAGAGCACAAAACGCAGCGCCATCTGCGGGAGCGTGATCGAGGGGGGAAGCACGCTCTTCAGCTTCTCCACACGAGCCAGAGTCTTGGCGAGGTTCGCAGGGCCAAAGTATCTGGAGCGCCAGTCGTCAGCGGGGAAACTTGTTTCTAGCGTCATTTTTCCGCCCAGGCTGCCCTCATCGAGCGGCACACGGGCGATGATCCCGATATTCAACTCCCGGCAAAGCGGGAAGAGTTTGTCCTCCGGCGCTTGATCAAAGATGTTGTAAATCACTTGTACCACATCGACGAGCCCGGTCCGCAGGGCTCTAAGACCATTTTCCGGCTGCCAGCGATTGAGGCTTAGGCCGAAGGAGCGGATCATCCCGTCCTTTTTGAGCTTTTCGACAGTCTGGCGGAACTCAGGTTCCTCGGTCCAACTGTCATCCCAGACATGAAATTGCAGGACGTCAATGGACTCCATGCCGAGCTTGCCGCGGATGAGGTCCGCATGTCTGAAAACGTGGGCCGAAGGAAAGACATCGCGATACTTGTCCCGCGGGGACGCCGGCCACTTCTGATTCAGCGGCGGAATCTTGGAAGCGGCGTACAAGCGCTTGCCGCGGTTCCGGGACAATATTTTGCCTAGCAAACCATCACTCTTGCCGTCACCGTACGCCCAGGCGGTATCGAAGAAGTTGCAGCCAAGATCCACCGCCATTTGCAAGGCTGCCAGAGATTCGCGGTCATCAGAACCACCCCAGCCACTCATGCCCCAGAGTCCGTGGGCGATATCGCTTACCTCAAATCCGGCGCGGCCAAGCTTGCGGTATTTCATTGATTCTCCTCGGTTGAGTCAGTGGTGACCGGCGTATTGACAAAAACGCGTTCGTTCAATGGTAGCAGTCAGATGGACTCGTTCTTCCGTAACCTCCTCCATTCCTCAATGCCGTGCGATATTCAGCTTGGCCAGTAGTCAACGACTAGATAGAAGACCCGCCGCATGCGGCAACATCAGCACTGCCCGCCGCACGGAAGCTAAGAAAGGCCGGAAAACCGATGTTGCAGCCAACAGACCATCACTCTCCGAAACCGCAGTTCTCCTCGAATCCCAATTTCACCCCGGCCAAGACGACAAGTGCTCCCGTGGAGCAGGCCACGATCGGCCGTTCGCTGGTCATCAAGGGCGAAGTCAGCGGCGCGGAATCGCTTTACGTCGACGGCCGGATCGAGGGCACCATTAGTCTTGCCGACAATCGCGTAACCGTTGGACGTAACGGCAGCGTCACGGCCAACATTAGCGCCCGCGAAGTTGTGATTATGGGCAAGGTGCACGGCAACATTCAGTGCACTGATCGCCTGGACATCCGCAGCGAGGGTTCGCTGACCGGGGATGTCGTCACCCAGCGCATCAGCGTCGAGGACGGAGCCGTGCTGAAGGGCAGCGTGCAAGTCCGGGCCGCCGACCATAAGAACGAAAAGGCGCAACACCCGGCTCAGGCTAAAGCCGCGCCGGCCGAACCAGCGAAGTCAACTACCACAGAACAGCCCAAGGTAGCGGCAGCAACTGCGGGCAACGCCTAATACATTCGAGCCAGCACCAAAGGCACGGCTTCGGCCGTGCCTTATTTCTTTTCTTCCGGCTTTAAATCCAGCGCGGCCGAGTTCATGCAGTAGCGCAGACCGGTTGGCTCTGGGCCGTCCTCGAAGACATGTCCCAGATGGGCGTTGCAACTTGCGCAACGTGCCTCCGTCCGAACCATCCCGTAAGTGCTGTCTTCGTGAGTGGCTACGGCGGCTTGGTCCAATGGCTGCCAGAAGCTCGGCCAGCCCGTCCCAGAGTCAAACTTAGTTTCTGAACTGAACAGCGGCTTCCCACAACACACGCAGGCATAGGTGCCGTCGTCTTTCGTCTTCCAGTATTTGCCGGTGAATGCCGGCTCCGTTCCCGCTTTGCGGGTCACCTGGTATTGCTCAGGTGACAACTGCTTGCGCCATTCCTCGTCGCTCTTTGCGACGTCAGGTTTTGTGGTTTTTTCTTTTACGGAAAGCTCAGTATCCTTCAGTGTCATAAGATTCCCTTGTGTGTTTGGATGCTGATTCGACCAGAAAGTAACAACAGCTGGCACTTTGATCTCTCAGATTTCAATAATCATTTCTTCCAACCGCGTGGGATAACTGTTCATGACCTCGCCTTTATCCTTGCGGACGATCACCGTGTCGGAGTGGCGGAAGCCGCCCCAATCAGGATCATAAACGCCCGGCTCGCAACTGAAGGTCATGCCCCCTTTCAGGACGGTCTTGTCGCCCTCGGCAATCCACGGCGCCTCATGTCCATCGAGTCCAATGCCGTGACCGGTACGATGTTTCAGGAACCTCTCGAAACCGGCTTTGCGAATCTGGTCTAGACTCTTTTTGTCGACCTCTTCCGCTACCGCTCCTTCCTTCATGTTTTCCACGCCAGTATCATGCGCCGCCAGCATGGCGTCATACAGTCGCTTGGCGTGATCGCTCGGCTTGCCCACAGAGAAAGAGCGCTCACACTCCACGTTGTATCCGCCAACCTGCGCTCCGAAGCTCAAGATCAGCGCATCGCCGGACTTTAGCCGGTCTTTGCTGGGGACGGCATGGGGAAATGCAGAGCGCTTACCGAACGGGACTAGGCCGCCGAAAGGCGGTTCTATACCCACGCCCACTACATCGATCAGTTCTTTTGACATTTTGTCGGCGACTGCGTCGGCGGTCGCTTTCAGGATTTGGTCTTCGGTCACACTGCCGCTGCGCTGCACAAAGTCGCGGCCGGCTTGTACCGTGAAATCGGCAAAATACATTGCCCGCCGCATGACGCGTAATTCGTCTTCATCCTTCACCCAGCGCATGTTTTCGACGAGGTCCCCCGCATCCACAATCGTGGCCTTGGGAGCACCGAGTTTCATCTGCTGCATACGGCCGGGCGTAGGCTCCTCCACTCCGATCTGCCCCGCGCCGAGGCCGCGCTTAGCGACGCGTTCGAAAATCCAGCGCACGCGGTTCACGGGACCGGGAAAATCGAAGTACGCTTCGTGATCCTTTATCCACCACAATTTCACCTGGTCGGATTCCAACTCAGGAACGAACAGCACCGGATCGCCCGATTCTGGAATCAGCACCGCGAGCGGACGCTCGGTGGAGAGGTGGAAATATCCAGTGGTGTAGATGACGTTGGTTGCCGTCAGCAGGACCAGCGCGTTCAGCTTGCGCTGTTTCATCTGCTCCTGCACTTGCCCAATCTTGCGCCGATACCAGTCCGGCGGCAGGCGATCGTGTGCGCTCGCATCGGCCATGGCCATTGCCATTCGCACCCGGCGCGCCTTCCCGAAACTGCTAACATCTGTTGTGATGCCAACCGCCGCCGCACCCGCAAGCGTGCGCAGAAACTGCCGCCGATCCGCCATGAAACAACCTCCAAAAACAAAGTAGGAATCGAAGCGCACTATCTTAGCTCATTGGTGCTGTCCGCGGCACACGGGTGGACAAACGATCTTGCCTATAAATACACTTCTAGTACCGTTTCTGGCGATGTGACGCCGTCTCTATGCGACTCGTTACTTTTGAAGATCCCGTACGCCAGTCCCGCATCGGGGCCATGACCGCTGATGGCCGCATCGTTGATCTGCACTCGGCCTGCGCTCTCTATCTGCGCGATGTGGAAAGCGAGAGCGCGTTCTATCGCTTGGCCGACGCGCTGGTGCCCCCCAACATGCGAGCACTTTTTCGCGGCGGCGACACCAGTTTGGAAGCTGCCCACAAAGCATTCGATTACGCCATTCACCATGATGATGGTGTGACCGGAGCGCGCGGGGAAAATATCTTCTATTCTTCGGGCGGGGTAACGCTCAAGGCACCGATCATCCCCAAGAAATTCTTTCACACCGCGGGTAACTTCCGTGAACACCATGAAGAGGCCACAAAGGCGGGGTTTTCCCACCCCGTGCTTCCGTGGATTGTGTTCTTCCAGAATGTGGACGCGATCGTTGGTCATGAAGAGCCGGTCATCTATCCCGAGCACCTGACGCAGGAGCTCGATTACGAACTGGAACTGGCGGTTGTACTGAAAAAAAGCGGTAAGAACTTCACCCCGGAGGAAGGGAAGGACTTTGTCGGTGGCTATGTCATCTTTAACGACATTACCGCGCGCGATATTCAGCGACGGGAGATGAAGTCCGGCGTGTTCAGCTTCTGCAAGGGAATCGATACCTTCTGTCCGTTGGGACCGTGGATTGTAACCGCCGATGAGATCCCCAATCCACACAATCTGGCGATGGAACTGCGGGTGAACGGGGAACCGCGTCAAACGTCGCATTCCAGCAAGATGTCGGTGAAAATCCCAGAAATTCTTTCGCACTATTCACCGATGGGCTACAGTGCCGGCGATGTGGTTTCTACGGGCACGGTTTCAGGCGTGGCCGCGTTCAGCGGCGATCCCAAAGCGTGGTATTTGAAGGTCGGGGATGTGATGGAGTGCGAGATCGAGAAGATTGGAATCCTCCGCAACCGCGTCATCTCATGGGAAGAAGCATACGGGCATAAGCCGGCAGCACTAGCTGCGCAGGAAACATCGCAGTAGGTCCCGGAACATGAAGAGTGAAAACTCGACCAAGGTCTGGGTGAGCGAACTCAACGCCCGGCCAGAAATCCGCTCTGCTTTTCCGCGCACCACCGTGCGCTTCTACGACACCACTCTGCGCGACGGGGAGCAGACCGTCGGCGTTGTCCTTTCGCCGCAGCAAAAGCTGGAAATTGCCCACAAACTCGACGAGTTGGGGGTGAGCCGGATCGAGGCGGGCTTCCCTAGAGTCTCTCCCGAAGACGCCGAAGCAATCCAGTTAATGCAACAGGCCAAGCTGAAAGCCGAGCTCTGGGGCTTCTCCCGGGCAGTGAAAGGCGATGTCGAAGAATTGGTGCGGCTGGGCCTGCGCGCATCCGTGATTGAAGCTCCAGTCAGCGACCTCAAGCTAAAAGCCTACGGCATGACGCGTGACGAAGTTTTGCGACGGGTGGTGGATGCGGTCGCTTTCGCCAAACAGAATGACATTACTGTCGCGTTTTTTCCTGTGGACGGTACGCGGGCGGCACTCGACTTCCTCAAGAAGATGTATCTTGCCGTGCTGGAAGCAGGCGCCAGCGAAGTTGTGGTCGTGGATACGATCGGCGCTTGTGGACCCGAGGCCGTCGAATTTCTGGTTCGTGAAGTGTGCGTCTGGGTTGGTCCAAAAGTACCCGTGCACTATCACGGTCACAACGATTTCGGTATGGCGACTGCCTGCGCCGTTGCTGCGGTGCGCGCCGGAGCCACGTGGATACAGGGCACCATCAACGGCATGGGAGAGCGCGCCGGCAACGCCGACATCGCTGAGATCGCACTTGCTTTGCGCTGTCTTTACGATGTGCCGGTCGCCCTGGATCTGACAAAAGTGCGGGAGGTTTCCGAAGTCGTCTGTAAAGCCTCAGGCTACACGCTGGACGCTTGGAAGCCGTTGGTCGGCGAGAATCTGTTCGTTCGGGAGAGCGGAGCAGTCGCCAGCCAGTTTCATATTCCTGAGGCCATCGAGCCCTACTCTTCCGAACTGGTCCACGCCCGGCGCAGCATAGTGCTGGGAAAAAAGAGTGGACTGGATAGCGTCGACCTAAAGGGGAAAGAGCTTGGACTTGCGATTACTCCGGAACAACGTGCGCCTATTCTCGCGGCAGTCAAGAAGCGCGCCATCGCCAAACGCGGCCTGCTGACTGACCAGGAGTTCCGACGGATTGTCGAAGAGGTAGTTGCGGTTGCGAGCTGAAAGTAAGGCTAAGTCACACCATATAAGGACGATTGGCTTACCCGGATGTTTATATCGAATTAGTTAGATGTTACAGATATATGGTCTATTTTGACTACAGACAGAACAGATACGTCGCCTCGACACCGACCCTCATTCCAGACATTCGTGCTCACGTCGCGAACTGGCGTCAGTTCAGAAGAGCCACCGGGATCTGGCCTGTTCTCTCCGTCGCCACCTTCCTTACGCGCTTCCTGATAATGATTGCTGGCGTGGTCGCCGCCTTGTGGTATGGGGTCGCACGCCATGGTTGGACGCGGGGCCAATACTACCTGACCTCGTTCGCAGTATTGATTCCCACCCTTTTCTTCTGGTTCATCTTAGAACGCATTGCTTGGAACCATGATCTGCGCAGCAAGGGCGTCGCCTCCGATAGCGATATCTGGGGTGTTGACCAGTTTCCAGAGAAATAAGTTGCGGGGCCAGCTACGGCGGCCCATTAGTCGGCGAAGAATCGCCATTGCTCCAATAGCTGGTCGGGCTCCCTTTCGAGGTGAGCTGATTCTGATTTGAACGGCTATTTTCGTAGCGTCAATTCTCCAGCCCCGACGTGGGCATGGAGCCGGTACTTCCCGTTCCCTCTTTCTTCAAAAGAACGGAACAGGCCGCCTTTCTCCACTCCGAAGGGACCGGTATCGAGATCGCCGGTGTAGACCGAGGTGTCCACGCGGAAGTAGTCTTCGGGCTGGCCAATTCCTAAAGTCAATTCGCCCGCGTGCAGTTCCACGTCTTTATCGCCAACAAGGCGGTCTATCACAACCTCCCCGAAGGGCATACGCAGGTAGAGATTGGAATTGCGTGGCACCCGAACCTCAATCTGGAAATCGTTGCGCGGACCACCATCGACCTTCAACTCCGCCGCACTGCCGGTAGTCTTGAGGCTCACCTTCACATCGCCGCTCTTGTAGACATTCTTGCCCGAATAGTGAACCCGGATTTTGCTTTCATCGCTGCCGACGATTCTCAGCTCGCCGGAACGGATGTGCATCCGGATCAAACCGCCAGAAGGGAAGTCGGCCTCAACGCTCTCTTTGGTGAGTTCCGGCGGGGCAACCGTCTTCTCTGCGAAGCCGAAGCCTGTGATCAGGAAAAACATGCAGAACGAAACAACAGCAGGTTTCATCTCAATACCTCGCGAGGCAGCTACCCAGAGGTACGCTCAGCATACGCCACAAGTTCACAGATTTCACGCAAGTTCGGATTCTTGCGATGGATCGGTTGACCCACGCTGGCGTCATGCCGAACACTCAGTGCAGTTCAGTTGGATGAGAGAGCCCGCCCCGAGCGTTGTGGAAGGATTTTCGCGTGGGAACTCATCCGGACGGGTTGCCGTTCTGCACGCCCGATCCCTCGCAAAGCTCGGGATGACGCCACTGTAGTTTGATGAGCCATTCGCAGTTTTCGTGGCGCCACTAGTCTAGGGTTTGAAGTGAGGCAATACGGCATCGCCAAAGAGCTTTGCCTGTCCGGTGCGATCGTCACCCCAGATTTCCAGCATGATGTGAGTACATCCGGCGGCGCGATATTCTTCGATGCGCTGGATACATTCGTCAGGCGTTCCTGCGATCGGACAAACTTTGCGTAAGATTTCATCGCTGACCGCTTTCGCCGCCGCCTTGCGACCTCCCTTTTCCATGGCTTCAGCGACAGGACGCAATTCACCAAACGTAAGGCCAGCAGATTCCAGCAGTACATCTGCGGACCCTTTGATGTTCTGAACTTTGTTGGCCAGGTACATCGCTGCCTGTTCCCGCGCGCCTTCTTTGCCTCTGGCGGAGTCGCGTCCGATGCTTCCGACAATCACGGAACCGAGCACAAGTTTCGCAGGATCCTTTCCCGCTTTGTGCGCACCTTCCTCCATGTTTTTGCGCGAATAGCGCACAAAGGCGGGCGTGGTGATGCTGGCAGTTAGCAGTCCGTCGGCGATTGCTCCGGACATCTTCTGCATCACCGGCCCCGTGCCCGCAACATAGATCGGTGGAATGCTACGCGGCGTGTGCGCGTCCGGCTTCAGCGGCGGCAGATCTGCCGCGAACACCTTGCCGCGGTATTGGAAGGCGTCACCTTGGAGCACGCCTCTGACGATGTCAATGCTCTCTCGCATGACGGTCGCGGGACCGACTTTTTCGCCTTCGCCCTCGCCGATTTCCTTCATGAAGATCTTTGACGCGCCCAGGCCGAGTAGGAAACGGTCGCCGGCCAGGTCCTGCATGACCCGCGCCTCCATCGCAATCTGCACCGGATGCCGAGTGTACGGCGAAATGATTCCCCAGCCCAACTGAATCCGGCGGGTTTGCGAGGCGATGACGGCGAGAATTGCGGTGGAGGACCGTGCCTCGAATGAATGCTTGCGCCACCACGGATAGGCCTCGGCAATCCAGAACGTGCCAAAGCCCGCGTCCTCGCAGGCCTTGGCCATGGTCACGGTTTCCTGCACCGGCTCCATGCTGAGTTGCAGAACGCCAATGTTGAATGGGATGGTCATAACTTGCGACGGCTCGGAGGCGTTCCCGGCTAGTCCGGATCATTCCACGAATGCTCGATCCCCTTGATCAACTCCCACATGGCTTTGTTCAACGGAGTTGCCACGCCCATCTTCTCGCCCCACTGCACGATCGCTCCGTTCATGAAATCCACTTCCGTCTGCCGCTTGGCAAGGACATCCTGCAGCATGCTGGCGCGATGCTTGCCGGGGGCATTGGCACCCTTCTGCACCAGTTTCCGCGCATCGCCGTGCAGTTCAATTCCGAGCTTCTTCGCGACCGCTTCGCCTTCGGCAATGAGGTCATTGAAGAGTTGAGCGGTTGGCTCAAAGCGGGTGGCCGCGCCGTGATGTAACTGCGTAAGCGCACCCGTAGGGTTTGTGGACGCATTAAAAATCAGCTTGGTCCATTGCGCGCCCCGCGCATCCTTCAGCGCGACAGTATTCATGCCAGACCGTGTGATTAGTCCTGCTAGCTCTTCCACTTTGTGCATCGGAGTGTTGGTTGGTTCGAACGGGCCTATCCAGGTGTCGCCCCTGATGTCGTAGCCGACATGTCCTGGCGCAATGGGGTGACCAGCAGGAAACGTGGTGCCGCGAATCACATACTTCACATGCTCGGCAATGATCTCTTCATTGCCGACGCCATTCTGCACCGAACAAACCGGGCTATTCTCGTCGAAGACATGCGCGGTTTGCGCGATTGCAGTTTGCGTGTGGATGGCCTTGGTCGCGACGATGCCGTAATCGCACCGCGGCAGTTCATTGGCATCACTGGTAGCATTCAGCCGGACAGTGAATTCCGCTGCTCCGGAGAGCCGAAG
>Ga0210384_10006070_pt1 | contig 12957 bp, 10 predicted proteins | sample IncBWH2MmetaG_FD_160574 | JGI IMG/M metagenome (GOLD analysis project Ga0210384, IMG submission 160574) | Forest soil microbial communities from Barre Woods Harvard Forest LTER site, Petersham, Massachusetts, United States - Inc-BW-H-2-M | ecosystem: Environmental > Terrestrial > Soil >... | reverse complement strand
GATCTTCTCCAGGCCTTCCTGTTGCAATTCCTGGTAGGTGTAGTCTGGAAGCTTTCCGACGTGAGCCTCTTTGCCATCGACTTCAATGCTGGAGAAATACTCTGCGAAACCCTCTTCAAACCAAGGGTCGACCCTCTCCGTAAGCACGCCGTTCATGAGCTGGTGCGCATACTCGTGAAAAACCACGGTCCAAGGATTCTCGACTGACATGTCAAGCATGATGAAACTGCGATCTTCGCCACCTTGAAACAATCCAGCAAGCTCGATTGGTTTGCCGTTCCATAAGGGCGCAACTTGTCGCAATTCCTTGGTATTGCGGAACGCGACGATCTGCAGCGGGATAGGGATATTTACGTTGGCCTTGACCATCAAAGCGCCAAAGACCGCACGCATCTGCTCGAAGCGCATGGCTACTTCCCGCCCACGTTTCTCTCCAGCATCGGTGGCCACAGAAAAGTGCGGAGACTGGATCTCTACCCATTGCGGCTCAGCCGCGAAGGCAGACGGGGTCGAACTCAGCGTTGCCGAAACAGAAAAGAACAGCAGGAGAAGCGAGCGTATGTGGAGGTTCATCACTAAGGGCACCTGTTGAGCATAGCCCAGATGGCCCGGTTATACGACACTTCTTCGGTGATGTTCTTAGGGTTGCTGCCAGGTTTGTCCGCCGTCCACCGTGGTCCAAACTTCGTGGTTGGCGGATTCCACGCGGCCGTGCTGAGGGTCCTGGAAGTTTAGGGTTACGATGTCGCCGTTCAGGGCTGAATTCTGGTTGCCCACCTTCACTATTACAAAATGGCTCCCACCATCCGACGAGTGGAAGAGCAAACCACCGCCCCCACCGGCCCAAACATGGAACCCCGTCGTGGCCACCACACGCAGCTTGTACGGCTGGCTGAGAGGCACAGCCTCCCAACTCTTTCCACCGTCGAAGGAACGTTGCAAGCCGCCATCGGAAATCTGCCAGGTTGCAACCTGACGTGCCGCGCCAAACCTTCCTCGATTCGCCAGCGGAGCGGAGCTGGCGTGCAGCTCGCCTTTGTTGTTTAGGTTTTTGTCTTCCTCGGAGGTTTCCGTCTGTACCGAGGAAGCTGCTGCTTCGACGCTAACCGTCTCCGAAACTGCGCCTACTTGCAGGGTCGCGTTCACTGCGACGGTTTGGGGTTCGAGGTTGACACCGTGGCGGACAAAGTCCCGAAACCCAGTCTTCGAGAAGCTGATCGTGTAAGGGCCAACCGGGACAGAAGGCACGTCGTAGATGCCTGCCGAATTTGTTGCGGAAACGATGCTCAGGCCGGTCGCCGTATTGGTGATGGTGACCTTCGCGCCGGCCACTGCAGCATTCGTGAGGTCCACCACCTGTCCTTTAATTTCTCCCTTGGTTCCTCCCTTGATTTCTCCCTGCAACGAACCATAAGCGGCAGGCCCACCTGTAGTAGTTTCGGCGGTTGCCGCCCCAGTGATGACTTGAATCGGCTGCGAGGCGGGTACTTTCGCAAGAGTCTTCTCTTGCATGCGAGTTGCATCCACGCGAGCCTCATCGTCTTTTTGAGCAACTTTATCTTGATTTCGAGCGACCTTGGCCTGATCGAGACTGACTTCGTTCTCCTTCGTGGCGTCAGCGGCAGCTGGCGAGGCGGGTATCGCTCCACCTGCCGCCGCCCCCACCCCTCCGCCTGGTTGGAGCTGGGTCAGTTGCGTAAAATTGCGACCGTTCAACGGAAGATTCTGCACGTTGCTAACGGTATTGGGAACGCTGTTGTTGTTGGAAATGCTGTTATTCGCGATGAAGCCCTCGTTGTTATTGATCGACGAAGGTGCGGTCGCAAGGGGCGGTGAAGATAATTGGCGTTCCGGTTGCAATCCAGCTGCAGTTTTTGCATCAGCATCGTTCGGTGGCGCGTATGCCGATAGCGTACCGGAATCATGTCCCGGGCGCGGCTTGGCCGAAACCGCAGTCGCGGACATTGGCTCTGAAGCTCGTTTCTCAGCAACCATCGTGTCGCCGGTTTGCTTCCTGTGGAACACGACCAGGGAAACGGCCAACACCGCGCACGCTGCCAAGGCTCCCCAGCGCAAAAACAGTACGCTAGAGCTTCGCGGCCTGGACCTGATCAACACACCACCCGCCGCCGGCTCTTCCGGTTGCGCGAGTGCGATAACCTCACGGCACTGCGAACAATCAGCCAGGTGCTTCATGACGGTGGTGCGCTCGCGCTCGGGCAGAGTCTGCTCGACAAACGCGGTCAGCAAATCGGCCTCGGGGTGCGAAGCCGCATCCGCGCGGGAATTCATGTCCCGGTCGGCCAACTTACTCGTCACGATTTTTGGTATCTCGAACAAATGCTGCTCCCGTTAAACCGTCCAAAACTTTCAGCTATCGACTTTCGGCTGAACCTCTTGTGGGGAGAACGTTCCTCCCGCTGATTCTTGCGTGAGACGCGCGCGCAAATCTACACGCAAGTCGCGCACATCGGTGTCCAAAGATTCCTCGGCCTGGCGGCGGGTCATGCCACGGCGTCCTAACTCGGTCAGAATTTGCTTCCGCAGTCCGCGCGCAAGCTTATCCACGCGGCGGCTGATGGTGGATTCGTGAACGCCCAGTGTCCTAGCGACCGCCGCCAGCGTCCGCCCATCCAGATAGTAACTGGCCAGGACATAGCGGTCTTCGTGGGTGAGTGCGTCCAAAACCGCGCTGGTAGCCTGGCCAATGCGCGGGTCCGGACTTGGGTCTCCAGCTATGCCCGCAGCCGTTTCCGGAACATTGGCGGCGAACTGCTTTCCCTGTTCGATTTCTTCATCCAGACTTGAGGTCCGGCGCTGCTTGCGGTAGCGGTTGACGAACTCCTGCGCCAGAACGGTGCGGAGCCAGCCTTCGAGCGAGCCGCGTCCGGTATAGGAAGCCAGCTTGGAAACGCGCTCGCCACGCGAGTTCACGCCGTAAAGATCGGCGTACAGGGAATCCGCAAGTTCGCGCGCCGTCGCCGCCTCACGGGCAACCCCCAACGCCATCTCGAAAAGCTTTTCGCGATAGCGCGTAAGAAAGACTTCCCAGGCACGCTCGTTGCCCTCGGCGCATCCGCGAGCCAGCGCAAGTTCTTCCAGACGCAGCCCATTGAAAAACGCCGCCGCGTCGCTGGCGCGGGCTTCCGCGGGCAGGTACTTGGCGCCAATGGCGAGCAAAATTTGCTCGAAGTCCTCGCGCGCAACGCCCCAATCGGCGGAACGGCTCCTCAGGCAGAGTTCGTCCAAAACAGAGTTCAGCGCCGATGCCAGTCCGGACGCGGGGTGGGCTTCACCGTGTTGGACTTCCTCGGGTTGGGCTTGCTCGGGTTGGACTGTGCCGCTCATGACTGTCTGGGGGGCTACCGCGTCTGTGTTGGATGCTATCAAGATATTGGACGCAAGGGCGGGGAAAATGGGCGTTCTTCCCTTAACAGGGTAGGAAGTGTCACCCCGGGCGCGGGACAAGCGCTGCCTCGGCCCGGGGTGTATTTCACTCGGGGGGGTGCATTGTGAAGCTTTTACTATTTACGACGGTTTTGGGGTTGGCGGTGATCTGGGGAGGTATGGCGGCAGCGCCCTCACGCGCTGCGGCGGGCGAGCCCACTTCAGAAACTAACTACACAGTCCTTGCGCCGATTCGCCAGGAAAACCTGACGGTATTTCCGGTAGTGACGGGTTGCGGATACAGTCAGCGGGAGCCTTCCACGCGGGACGAAAAACAGCGAGCAGGTGTAACGGTGGTGTCGACATGCATACCACGCAATACACAGGAGTTCCTGACGCTCGACGAAGGATTGCGGTCAGGCGAGGTTGTCGTCACCGAATCGGGCAGCGTGCAGCCGCTGATTCGGCGCCGGACCAGGATGACTCCCGTGCATGAGGGAGCGCAGGTCAATCAACTGGTGTTGGTCAACAATTCCAAGCGTCCGCTGGTGCTGCTGGCGGGCGAAATCGTTACTGGAGGGAAGCAGGATCGCGTCATTGCCAAGGACCGCATCGTACCGGCGGAGAGCGACCCGGTGGATTTAGGCGTGTTCTGCGTGGAGCCGGGGCGCTGGGTGGCAAAATCGGCCAATTTTGGAGCGCTCGGCGGCAACATGGCCGCGCCCAGCGTGCGGTTGCATGCCATGAAAGACAAGGACCAGCAGCAAGTTTGGGACTCGGTGCGTAGCGCCCAAACGAACATCGCGAAAGAGGTACCGAGAGCGGCGGCAGAGCAAGTTGAGGTCACCAGTTCCTACGCAGGCGTCATGGAAAACGTTGAAGTGCAACGCAAGTTGGATAAGGTGGCCGCGCCCATCGAGCACGACTACTCCAAGCTGATCCACGAATTGCGGGACCGGAACGCCGTGGGCGTGGTGGTCGCCGTGGACGGTGAGATCATTTGGGCCGACATTTTTGCCAGCACGCAGTTGTTGGAGAAATACTGGCCGAAGCTGGTGCGTTCCTACGCGACGGAGGCTCTGGTCTCGCGGGCGAGCGAGCACGAAGTCAATCTGAAACACGCGCAGGCGTTCATAGACCAGCTCGACGGCAACCACGAGACTGTGGAACGGGAACCCGGGCTATATCGCCACACCGAGGTCAACGGGGACGGCTATAAGGTATTCGTGCTGGCCTCGCTGCTGCCGAAAATGGGGTTTGACGTACATATCGCGAAAATGGCCGAGTAAGAGATGGCCGAGTAAAAGCTGGCGCAGTAATTCCTAAGTCGATGCGCGAAAGGCGCCTCCCCCCCGAGGGAGGTCCAGGCCCGTCGAGGCAACGCCAGAGGGGAACACGAATCCTACGCTAAGGCCCTGCCTGTAAGGCATGGGTGTGCCGAAATGACTGCTTTTGAGGCATACTGAGACAATCCAATTGGGCGTGCCGCGCCCGATGAATTTTCACGATCAATCAGTCAACGATCAATTACTTAAGAGGATCCCCCGTTTATGAACTACAAAAAACTTGCTGTAGCAGTATCCGTTGCCGCGATGGGGTTTTGTACTTTGGCAGCCGCCGACAATAAGCCCAAGCCTCCTAAAATACAACCTGTTCCAACTCTGGGTGGTCATGGCAATACCCAGCCGCGCAACCAGTCGGGCAACAATTCTGCCACCCGCTCCGAGAACAAAGCGGACGAAGAACGGATCAAAGAACTGCTGCTCGAAGAAAAGGAGCTGTATCGTCAGGCGGACGCAAAGAATCAGCAGGCGAAAGAGCTGATCCGTCAGAAGAACGCTCTCCACAACGAAGAACGTTCGCAAGAACATACGGAAAGAATTGACAAGAAAGACCGGCGCGTCCTGGCAGGCGAGGTAAGGCAAGAGAGCAGCGAGGAGTCCCGCCTCAACCGCGAAGCAGATGAGCTTGAGCATGAGCGTGCGGCGTTAGTCCGTCAGGCGAATGAGAAAGAGGCCGAGCGGAAATCTCTCGAAGCGCGTGTCCGTGCTAACAACGGCGCGAACAACGGCCACAACCAGCGCAAGTAATCCGCCATAGCCTTGCCAAGGCCTCGGTGTTGGTGTGGAAGCTGGTGGGAAAAATGGATGCAGGCTGGGAGGGACGCGGCTGGAATCGTGTCCCTCCCGTTCCCGGCAGTGCCCAAGAACTCCCGCTTTCCCCTGTATAATCACTAGCTAGCCCAATGCCTACGAAATCAGTTGTGTCCACGGAACCAGACGATTGCCCTCCGACGCGCAGAATCCGCTCGACGACCGTTCTATGCGTCCGTCGCGACGACAAAGTCGTGATGGCGGGTGACGGCCAGGTGACACTGGGCGAATCCGTGATTAAGCACAAAGCGAAGAAAATTCGCCGCTTGTATCAGGATAAAATCCTCGCTGGATTTGCGGGATCGACGGCCGATGCGTTTACGCTCTTCAGCCGCTTCGAGTCGAAGCTTGAGCAGTATCACGGCAACCTGAGCCGCGCCGCGGTGGAACTCGCCAAAGACTGGCGCACAGATAAATACCTGCGGCATCTCGAAGCGTTGCTTCTCGTTTCCGATCAGACCACAACGTTTCTATTAAGCGGCCAGGGCGACGTGATCGAGCCGGACACTGGTATTGCGGCCATTGGCAGCGGCGGCCCGTTTGCGCAAGCTGCCGCGGCCGCTCTCGCGGAGCACACGCAGCTCCCGGCGCGGACTATTGCCGAAGAAGCGATGAAGATTGCGGGCAAAATGTGCATCTATACGAATGACATGGTAACGATTGAAGAGCTTTAGTTTCAGACATCTCGCTTATGGCCCTGTATCTCCCCACCACCGCTGAAGACGAGCAGATCATGCTCGACGAGCTTACGCCGCGCGAAATCGTGGCCGAGCTCGACAAATACGTTGTCGGACAGAAGGCCGCCAAGCGCGCCGTCGCCATTGCCCTGCGCAACCGCATGCGGCGGCAAAAGCTTACGCCTGAGCTGGCCGAAGAAATCATTCCCAAGAACATCATCATGATTGGCCCCACCGGCGTGGGCAAAACCGAAATCGCCCGGCGCCTGGCCAAGCTCTCGAACTCCCCATTTCTGAAAGTGGAAGCTTCGAAGTTTACCGAGGTTGGGTACGTGGGCCGCGACGTCGAATCCATGGTGCGCGACCTCGTCGAACTCGCTATTGAAATGGTGCGCGAGGAGAAGCTGGAAGACGTTGCCGACAAGGCCGAGCTTAACGCCGAGGAACGCCTCCTCGACCTGTTGCTGCCGCCCGCAGCGCCAAGCACGGGAACGAGCACGGGGCCGGAACTGGTGCAGGCGCCGGAAGACTCGCAATCCCGAACCCGCGAAAAGCTGCGCCACCAGCTTCGCGAAGGTAAGCTCGACGAAAAAATGGTCGAGATCGATGTCCGCGAAAAATCCTTCCCTGCCTTTGAAATCATCTCCAACCAGGGCGTGGAGGAGATGGACATCAATGTCAAGGACATGCTGCCGAACCTATTCGGCCAGCGTACCAAGAAGCGGAAAGTGAAGGTCAGTGAGGCGCTCGAGTATCTCATCCAGGAAGAAGAGCAGCGCCTGATCGACATGGAGCAGGTTACACGCACGGCCATCGACCGCGTGGAAAATTCCGGAATCGTGTTTCTCGACGAAATCGACAAAATTGCTGGCCGCGAAAGTGGGCATGGACCGGATGTCTCCCGCGAAGGAGTGCAGCGCGACATTTTGCCTATTGTGGAAGGCACCACGGTGAGCACGCGCTATGGCATGGTGCGGACGGATCACATTCTATTTATCGCCGCCGGCGCATTCCATGTCAGCAAGCCCAGTGATTTAATTCCGGAACTGCAAGGACGCTTCCCGATCCGCGTTGAACTCGATTCGCTCACTATGGAGGACTTCGTACGCATCCTGACCGAGCCGAAATCCGCGCTGGTCAAGCAGTACACGGCTCTGCTGGAAACCGAAGGCGTAAAGCTCGAATTCGACGCACAGTCCTTACAAGAAGTGGCGCGCTTTGCCTTCCGCGTGAATGAAGACACGGAAAACATTGGCGCGCGCCGCTTGCACACAATCATGGAGCGGCTGCTCGATGAAATCAGCTTCGATGCACCTGAGAGAAAGGGCGAGCACATCGTCATCGACGCGGCTTACGTCGACAAAATGCTCTCCGCTATTGTGAAGAATCAGGATCTCTCGCGGTACATTTTGTAATTCCACTCTGACAACAAAACAGGCGCGGGTTCCGGCCGCGCCTGTTTTCCGTTAAGGCCTAATAGTTGGTTTTGATGGTGAGGGAATCGAACGCTTTCAGCGGCCCTTTCTTCGGGCTACTGGGGTCCGGCACCGCAATATATTCGCAATCAATCTGCTTCTTGGTAACGGTCATGCGCAGATAGCCATGCTGGTTGTCGCAGAAGCTCTCGAGCAAGCCGTCCGATCCAACCATCTTGGCAGGTAGCTTGGCGGTGTGAAACACGTTCGATAACGTGTGCATCTTGGCGTTGTAACCGCCGGCTCCCGCAATAATCATCGGAACGTCCTTCCCCGCGAGGGTACCCGTGAAGCGCTGATAATTATGCACGTGACCGGAGAGAACGAGTTCCGGAGTGCGCCCGGCCGCTGACACCGCATTCTCCAGGACGCTTTTCAGATGCTGGCTCCCCGGCTTGCTTCCATAGGCGGAATAGATAGGGTGATGAACAGCGACAATCAACGCCCGGTCCGTAGGCGCCGATTTCAGCTCCGCCTCAAACCAGCTGATCTGTGACGCGCTCAACTGGCCGCCTTCCGGACAATTGCTATACAGCCCCACGATGGTGACCAGAGGCGTCAGCAGCGTCCAATAGACATAAGGCTGGGTCATTGTCATGCGCGGAGCGTCTTTCGCCTCCGAAGTGTGCGTGGGCACCTGCGTACAGAAATTGCGCATGAATCCTTCCAAGCTCGTTTCGCCCGTTTGCGGATCCATGTCTCCGTCATGGTTGCCGGGGATTGCCATGATCGGTGCCGGGTAATTCATGTAAGGCTCGTAAAACTCCGGATAGTAGTTGGCGAGTTCGCCGTCGTAATACACCACGTCCCCCAAGTGGTAGAAGAACGACGGGTGCTGGGAAATGTTTCCGGAAAAATCCATTTCCATGTAGCTCTCCACATTTTCGATCTGCGTGGGCGTGTTGACGCCGCCGGTGTCGCCAACGGAATGAAAAACCAGCGTGCCTGAATCGGTGATCGATTTCATCGCATCCGCGGCAAGGATGCTGTCAAGCGACAAATGAAATGGAGGCGCACCCAAGGGTTGCGGCAGGTCGCGCCAGGGTTGCAGGGGATGCGTGGAAGGATCAATCACGGTGTGAAAATCTTTCGGCAAGCGGTTGCCGGAAAACGTTCTTCCAGGTCCTGGATTGGGATGGTGTTTGCGGCTCTTCATCAAAGCCATTGCGTCAATGATGGTGGGTTTGCGGGCTTGCTTTTTCATGCGAACTCCTCAGGGTGAGTATGGGGACGCACAAGCCCGAGGCCTGGGCGTGAAGGGGAAGAAGGCCTCCAGTGGACACCCAAGGTGTGTTCCTTGTCAAGAAAAAATAATATTGGCAACGCCTGAAACGAATACCTTCCCATCTTCTCCCTCGAAGTCTGTTAGCTTTGCCGTTCTCTGGTAAGGTAAGCGGCTTAGGAGTTATGAAAATGATGAACCGGCAAAAGTTGCAGATGCTCATGGACCGCGAGCAGAAGAAGTTCGTCGACGAGCGGCCCAAATCCAAAGCCATGTTCGAACGCGCCCGCAAATCGTTGCTCGGCGGCGTGCCTATGAACTGGATGGCAAAGTGGGCAGGCGCGTTCCCTCCGTTTGTGCGCGAAGCGCAAGGCGCGCACTTCATCGACGTCGACGGCCACCGCTACATCGACCTCTGCCTCGGCGACACTGGCGCGATGACGGGCCACTCCCCATACGCAACTGTGAAAGCGGTAGAAGAACAGGCCAAGCGCGGCATCACCCTGATGCTCCCCTCGGAAGATTCGGTTTGGGTGGGTGAGGAATTGCAGCGCCGCTTTGGGCTGCCTTACTGGCAATTCACCCTGACCGCGACCGACGCCAACCGCTTTTCGATTCGTCTGGCGCGGCAAATCACAGGGCGTCCCAAGATTCTAGTATTCAACTGGTGCTACCACGGTTCCGTAGATGAAACATTCGTGACTCTACGTGACGGCGTTACCGGTCCACGCCGGGGAAACATCGGCCCGCCCGTCAATCCGGCAGTAACGACGCGTGTCGTGGAGTTCAATGACGCCGAAGCGCTGGAGCGCGAACTTGCCTACGGCGACGTAGCCTGCGTCCTGGCGGAGCCAGCCATGACCAATGTCGGAATTGTGCCGCCCGTTCCCGGCTTTCACAAGGCTCTGCGCGAACTCACGCGGAAGCACGGCGCGCTGCTTATCATGGATGAAACCCATACCATCTGCGCCGGGCCAGGCGGTTGTACGAAGGCCGACGGGCTGGAGCCGGACATGCTTGTCTTCGGCAAAGCTATTGGCGGCGGCGTCCCCGGTGCGGCCTACGGCGTGACGCAGGAAGTGGCCGACCGCATTCAGGCCAAGCACAGTCTCGAGGATTGCGACACCGGCGGCATCGGTGGAACGCTCGCCGGGAATGCATTGTCTCTGGCGGCCATGCGGGCTACGCTGGAAAAAGTGCTGATCGAGTCGGCTTTCCAGCGCATGATTCCGATGGCGGAACGATGGTCGGCCGGCGTGCGTAAGGGAATCGAAGATTTTGGCGTCCCCTGGCATGTCACGCGTCTCGGCTGTCGCGCGGAATATCTTTTTGCCGCCCAGACTCCACGCAATGGCACCGAGGCGCACGATGCCATGGATTTCGAGCTGGAGCGCTTCCTGCACCTCTACGCGATGAATCGAGGTATTCTCCTCACCCCGTTCCACAATATGGCGTTGATGTCGCCGCAAACGGAAGCGGAAGATATCGACCGGCATACGCAGGTGTTTCGGGGCGCGTTGCAGGAGCTATTTGTATCGTGACCGCATGATTCGTACGTGGTGCAGTTTAGTAAATGTACTCCACTGTCATTGTCATTCCGAGCCAGGTTTATCGGCGAGGAATCTGCTCCTGCCAGTAAACGAGCAGATTCCTCGCGCGATACTGCCGCGCTTCGGAATGACAATTTTGAAGAAACGTGTAAACTGCGCCGCTACCCACGATTCGTACGGTGGAGGCACGCCTCCACCGAAACCCGACGTTCTGCTACTCTGTTTTCTTGCCCAGAAAGCCCAATCGAAGTGTCCACGCGTGGAGCGGGTTTCTCACCGCGGTCGTGTGCGCCGCGCTCGTTGGATGCGCCGCGCCAAGCCCGCCGCAACCCCCCTCGCTCGAACTGCCGCAGCCGGTAAACGATCTGAAAGCGGTTCGCAAAGGCGACAAGGTTGTCCTCTCATGGACCCAGCCACTAGAGACCACCGACGGCGACGGTATCCGCTTTCTAGGGCCGACGCATATCTGCCGCAGCCTGCTCGGGACCGCGCTCGACGCCACACTCGACACCACAAAAGACAAGATGACCGAGTGCGGCACTCCCGCTGCCGAAGTTACCTCTTCGCAATTGGAGACCACGCAACAAAAAACCGCGACGAACGCTCCGGCCCGCGTATCAGCCCGCTATACGGATACTCTTCCCGCCGATTGGATGCGTAGTTCAAAAGCGTTTGTCACGTACGCCATCGAGTCTTTGAACACCAACCACCGTGGGGCAGGGCTCTCAAATCAAGTACGTTTGTCAGCTGCATCCACGCAGCCGCCACCAACGGATTTTCATGCCCAGCTCACAAACGAGGGCGTGGTTCTTACTTGGACCGGGCCGCTGCTCTCGATCGCTATTGGCGACGGCATCCCAACCTATTTCTACCGTGCCTATCGCGTTGCACAAGGCTCGCAACAGCGAGTGCTGGTGGGAGAAACAATCGAGGGCACGGCAGCGCAGATGCGTCTCGTGGACCATAGCTTGGTTTGGGAAAAGACTTACGAGTACCGCATCAACGTGACTACGCGCATCAGAATCGGCGCACGCGCCTGCCCTAGTGACTCCCCGGTGCCCTCTCTCCCGCTGTGCAAAGACTCCGTAGACGTGGAGGGCGAAGACTCCGCGCCTCTAACCATCGTGGCGCACGACATTTTTCCGCCCGCTGTCCCCACTGCATTGCAAGCCGTGTTTTCGGGTGCTGAGCAGAATCCGTTCATTGACCTAACATGGAATGCCAACACCGACAGCGATCTCGCGGGATACAACGTCTACCGCCGGGCAGCCGCCGGACCGCCGGTGAAGATCAATACCGAACTCGTGAAGACGCCTGCGTACCGCGATACCAACGTGGTTTCCGGTCAAGCATTTTTCTACTCAATTGCCGCAGTGGATGTCCACAGTAACGAGAGCGCGCGCTCGGAAGAGGCGAGCGAGCAGGTACCGTAAGTCATCCAATACGCACTAAAATATTAGGAGTCAAGAGCCGCCTCATGAAATATTGCCGATTCCTCCACAACAAAGAAGCCCACTACGGACTCGTTGAATCCGTCGCTGGCAGAGACACCATCACCCGCCTCTTGCTCACGCCGCCAGAAGAAGCGGGTGGCGATCTGGAGAACCTCGCCAGCAAGCGCATCGACGCCCTAGCTTTTGCGGAGGCCGCCTTGCTGGAGCCGGTGCGACCCTCCAAAATCGTTTGCGTAGGGCGTAACTACCGTGACCACGTCGCTGAGATGGGCAACGAACTCCCCAAGTTTCCACTGATCTTCTTTAAGCCGCCCTCGGCGCTGCTGGCTCCACAAGGTACCGTGCGGAGGCTCACGTTTTCTGAACGTATCGACTACGAGGGCGAACTTGGCGTCATCATCGGCAAACGCTGCTCCAGGCTCGCCCCCGATGAGGACGTGCGTCCCTACATCCTCGGCTATACCTGCGTGAATGACGTCACCGCGCGCGATCTGCAAAAGACTGAAGACCAGTGGGCGCGCGCCAAGGGATTCGACACCTCCTGTCCCGTCGGTCCTCTAGTTACCGATACGCTCGACCCCTGGGCTGGCGTCACAGTGGAAACGCGCGTTAACGGCAAAGTTCGCCAGCACGGCACGACCCGTGATTTTATCTTTCCACTGGATGTTGTCATCCGCCACATCGCACGCGCCATGACTCTGTTGCCCGGCGATCTGATCTCCACCGGCACTCCAAGCGGCGTCGGCCCGGTCGTGGCGGGCGACATCATGGAAGTAGAAGTCGAAGGAATTGGCGTGCTGCGCAATCCTGTCGCCGACGAATAGTGGTGCGGATGGTATCCTGAAACAGTTACCTCGGTGCAGTTTCCTACCAGCCACATGGATTTCTTACGGATATACACAATAATTTTGGGTGTCGTGGCATTGGCCCTGGCGGTTTTCGGCTTGTCGCGGCGGAAGAAGAAAACTGCCGACGACATCGAACGCGAACGGCGGCAGATGCTGGACCGCGTGGGCCGCATACCAGATGGCAACGTCAT
>Ga0210384_10006069_pt1 | contig 12957 bp, 14 predicted proteins | sample IncBWH2MmetaG_FD_160574 | JGI IMG/M metagenome (GOLD analysis project Ga0210384, IMG submission 160574) | Forest soil microbial communities from Barre Woods Harvard Forest LTER site, Petersham, Massachusetts, United States - Inc-BW-H-2-M | ecosystem: Environmental > Terrestrial > Soil >... | reverse complement strand
CCCCGGGGTTGTCAACGCGCCCGTACCCCTCGCGCAGCACCCGGCGCTCGCCGACCCGGACCGTGACGCGCTGGGCGTCGAAGTACTCCATGAGCGGGATCGCGAACTTCCGGCTGACCCCGAAGAGATCCTTGAAATCGGCGGGCCCGATGTCCTTCTTCTGCCGCAGGAGCGTCACCAGCTGATCTTGCACGGTGCGCAGCGCGAGCGCGTGGAAGAAGAGCGACTCCTTCACCCGGATCAGCGTGCGGTCCGCGACCAGCACCTGGAAGAGCTCGTGCTTCTCGGTGCCCTTGACCCCGAGGCGCCCGAGCGCCTCCTCCGGGCTCGGGGGCGCCGCTCCCGCGCTCCGGAAATCGGCCTCGAGCCCCTTCACCACCCGCTCCTGCTCCGGACTCAGGCGGATCGCGTGCGAGGCCAGGCGCACCTGGTCCCGCTCGCTCCGCACCGTGCCCTCCGTCTCGAGCGCGCCCAGGAGCTGGGCGAAGACGCGCTCCTGCGCGTGCCCGGCCCGGCTCCGCAGCTCCTCTCGCGAGAGCCCGGGGCGGAGCGGGTTCTCGCGGTGGAAGGCCTCCAGCAGGGCGAGGGTCTGGGCGCGCAGCCGATCGCTCGCGTCGCGGTGCAGGTACCACTCGCGGTCCACCGCGACCACGCGTCCGCCCCCCTGGAGCCCCTCGAGCAGCTCGCGGAGCTGCTCCGGCCCGAAGGGCGTCCGCGCGCGGAGGTCGCCGGCCCGCATGCCCGCCGCGCCCGCCTGCTTCAGATGCTCCTCCAGCACCTGCGCGGGGTCGCCGGTGGCGAGGAGGTTCAGATGCTGGGCGAGCGCGGGGCCCTTCCGCTTGAAGCGCGGCGGGGCGATGTCGAGGATGGTGCCGCCCCCGATGGTGACGATCGGCGAGTAAGAGCGCACCACGAAGCGGTCGCCGGGCAGCGCCACCAGCGGGGCCTCGAGCCGGAAGCGCGCGTGGCAGGACTGGCCGGGCTCGAGCTCGGGACGATCCACCGGCAGCACCCGGGCCATGACTTCCTGGGTGCCGGCGTGGAAGCGCACGCGATCGCGGATCTTGATCGGGCGGGGCGCATCCTCCAGCAGCTCCAGCGTGCCGTCCAGCAGCAGGGTGGGAACCAGCGCGCCGGCGGGCGCGAGCACGTCTCCGCGCTCGATCGCGGCGCGCTCCACCGCCTGCAGGTTCACCGCGGTGCGCTGGCCGGCGGTGGCCCGGTCGACGGTGTGCCCGTGCACCTGCAGGCCCCGCACCTTCGACTGCACGCCGCGCGGGTAGATCTCCACCTTCTCGTCGACCGCGAAGCGGCCGGCCACCAGGGTGCCGGTGACCACGGTGCCGAATCCCTTCACCGTGAAGACCCGGTCGATCGGGAGCCGCGCGGTCCGGTCCGGGTCCTTGGCCGGCACCGCGCGCGCCAGCTCCGCGAGCGCGGCCCGCAGCTCGGTCAGGCCCACGCCGGTCTTCACCGACACCGGCACGATGGGAGCGTCGGCGAGGAACGTGTCGGCCACCGCGCGACGCACGTCGTCGCGGACCAGCTCGATCCAGTCGGGCTCGGCGAGGTCCGCCTTGCTCAGGACCACGAGACCGGACTTGATGCGCAGGATCTGGCAGATCGCGAGGTGCTCGCGGGTCTGCGGCATGACCCCCTCGTCGGCGGCGACGACCAGCAGCGCGAGGTCGATGCCACCGGCTCCGGCCAGCATGTTGCGGACGAACCGCTCGTGCCCCGGCACGTCGACGATCTCGATCACGAGATCGCCCGCCTCCTCGAGGAAGGCGAAGCCGAGATCGATGGTGATGCCGCGCGCCTTCTCCTCGGGCAGCCGATCGGTGTCGGTGCCGGTGAGCGCTTTCACCAGCGAGGTCTTGCCGTGGTCGATGTGGCCCGCGGTCCCCACCACGACGTGCCGCACGGATCTCCCCGGCTAGAGGGCGGCGAGTCGCGCGGCGAGGGCCGGCACGTCGGTCGGCAGGATGGTGCGGCAGTCGAGCAGGAGCCGGTCATCGAGGAGGCGTCCGAGGACGGCGGGATGGCCAGTCCGCAGCGCCTCGTCCAGCGCCACCGCCGGGTGCTTCGGCGTCCCGAGGGCGATGACCGCGCTCGGCAGCTCGACGGTGGGCAGGGCCCCGCCGCCAACCTGCGAGCTGGCCTCCACGATGGTGGCCCCGAGGGCGCGGCGGGTCTCCGCGCTCGTCCGCGCGAGCACGCGGAGCGCGCGGCGGCGAATCGACGCGAGCGGCTCGGTGAGCATGCGCAGCGTGGGGATCGTGTCGAGCGCGGTGCCGGCCTCGTAGGCGTAGAGCGTCGCCTCGAGGGCCGCGATGGTGAACTTGTCGATGCGGAGCGCCCGGTTCAGCGGATTGCGCGCGAGGCGCTCCATCAGCTCGGCGCGGCCGACCACGATGCCGGCCTGCGGGCCACCCAGGAGCTTGTCACCCGAGAACGAGACCAGATCGACCCCGGACGCGACCACCTCGGGCACGGTCGGCTCGTAGGGGAAGCCGTAGCGGGTGAGGTCCACGAAGCAGCCCGAGCCCAGGTCCTCCATCACGGTGATGCCGCGGGCTCGGCCCAGCTCGGCGAGCTCGCGCGACGAGACCGCGGCGGTGAAGCCGACCACGCGGTAGTTGGAGGTGTGGACCTTGAGGATCATGCCGGTCTCGGGGCCGATGGCGTTGACGTAGTCCTTGAGGTGGGTCCGATTGGTCGCGCCCACCTCGCGCAGCACCGCGCCGGAGCGGCGCAGGATGTCGGGGATGCGGAACTCGCCCCCGATCTCGATCAGCTCCCCGCGCGAGACGATCACTTCCTTGCCGCGCGCCAGGCTCTCCAGCGCGAGCAGCACCGCGGAGGCGCAGTTGTTGACCACGAGGGCGGCCTCCGCGCCGGAGAGGCGTCGCAGCAATCCCTCGACGTGCGAGTAGCGGGAGCCGCGCTCCTTGCGGGACACGTCCATCTCGAGGTTCGAGTAGGCGGAGGCGACCTCGCGGAGGCGCTCCTGCGCGAGGGGGGAGAGCAGCGCGCGGCCGAGGTTGGTGTGCAGCACGACCCCGGTGGCGTTGATGACCGGAACCAGCGAGAAGACGCCGCTCCGGGTGAGCGCGGCCACGATCCGCCCGCCGAGAGTGGCCGCGTCCGCGGCGGGGCCGCCCGCTTCCAGGAGCCGGCGCCGCTCCGCGGCCAGGGCCTCGCGCGCCGCCGCGGTCAGTCGCGGCCGCGGGACGCCCGCGAGGGCGGACTCCCGGGCGAGGACGCCGATCAGGACGTCGACCGAGGGCAGCGCGCGCAGGAGCCCCTGCACGTCCGCGGCGCCGCCCTTACCCGCCCGCGGCAAGCTCGGTCTCCACGCGCTCCTTCACCCGCGCGATCACCTCGTGGGCCTCGCGCCGGATGGCCTCGGGACTCGCCCCCTCCCCCCGCGCGTGCAGGAGGCGGCGCACCGCGTCCTCGGTGAGGCCGGCCCACAGCTCGTCGAGATCGCGCGGGGAGAAGCCCTGGCCGCGCAGCGCCGAGCTCCACTCCCGGGCCAGCTCCTGGACCAGGCGATCGCGCTCGAGCGCCAGTCGCCGCGCGCGCTTGATCAGCTCCGGTAGTCGGGGCGCCATCGCGTGTTACTCCTTGACCAGCCGGCGGACCGAGTCGAGCAGGTTGGCTTCCCAGCGCCCGGTGGAGACGCAGTCGAAGACCCGATCCGTCTTGAGCCCACCCGAGCCGCCGCGTCGGTACGCGTGGGACCGCATCTTGGAATTCACCTGGATCAGGGTAACGCCGTCCCGCCCCGGCTGCACGAAGAGGGTGAACGCCACCATGGCTTCGCCTTCGAGCAGGGCCTCGCCGATGCGTCCGCAGTCGGTGTACACGCCGATCGGGGAGATGAAATCGTCCGAGGAGATCACCCCCGAGTCCTTGGCCACCACCCGCAGCGGGGCGTTCTCGTTCACGAGGGCTCGCACCAGCGCCCGCCAGGTCGCGTCGTAGGGCGCCGCGATCTCGTCGCGATACGGGGGCGGCACGATCGGCGAGACGACGACTCGCGAGCAACCGACGAGCGCGAGGGCGGCCGCGAGCAGGGCGGCGCCACGCCGGGAGCGCTGGGTCATGGCCTCATCCTCATTCTATCCTCGGGCTACCCTCGGGCCCCATTCTAGCCTCGCCCACTCTAGCCTCGCCCACTCTAGCCTCGATGGTGGTCGATCCCCCGGTAGGCCCGGATGAAGCGCACGATGCGCGCCTCGTCGAAATCGTCGAACGCGTCGAGCCGCGTCCACGCGGTGAGCGCGATGCGCGTGCGCATCTCGGGGTACGGGGCGAGGATCACCTGGGTCTCGTAGCGGCGGACGATCTCGGCGAGCTTGGCGGCCAGGTCCGGACACGGAGTCGCGCAGCGGTACTGGACGACGACCCCGCCGTCCTCCAGGTTGTGGACCTGCAGCTCCCGGGGAATCGGCTCGGTGTGGATGCCCCACGGGGCGATGTACGGCAGGTGCGGCCCGGAGGTGGGCGGCTCGGAGTTGTAGGGCACGTGCGGCTCGCTGATCATCTGGATGTGGGCGTTGCCCTGATCGTCGAGCTTGACGCCCGGCAGCTCCGCGACCGCGCGGTACGCGAAGTACCCCACGATGGCCGCCGCCACCACCGCGACGCCCAGCCCGGTGAGCCACGCCTTGCCGCGGCCGGTCCGCGACTTCGCCCCGCCGCGCTTCCCCGTCCTGTCTTTGGCCATGCGCTACCCCCTCGATCGATGGCGGAAGCGTGTGGGAGTCGAACCCACCTCCGACTTGTCTAGAGCCGGACGCCGGATTTGAAGTCCGGGAGGCCCACCGGGATCCTAGACGCCTCCGTATCGCTAACCCCGCAAGAAATCAGCAGCGCTGAGTGTACCACCCCGGTAGAGCCGGAGCCGACTGTCACCGAAGACCCCTCAGACTGTCACCGTTCGCCGGTAAAGCCCCAGGTCGGCGGCTGGGTGGTCACCGGGTTCGTCGACCACGGCGTCTCGGGCACCAAGGAGAAGCGGCCGCCCCTGGACGCCCTCCACGCGGCCGTCCGTGGCCGCACGCTCGACATCGTCGCGTGCGTGAAGCTCGAACCGCCTGGCCCCGAGCGTCCACCACCTGGTGGCGATGGTTCGGGAGTTCGAGGCACTCGGGGTGGACCTCGTCGTGCTCGACCAGGCGATCGACACCACGACGCCCGCCGGCCGCCTCCTCTTCCACATCCTCGCCAGCATCTCAGAGTTCGAGAGGGATCTGATCAGGGACCTGGTCCTGGCCGGGCTCAAGCGGGCCAAGGCCCAGGGCGTGCGGCTCGGGCGGCCGCGGGCAGCGGTAGACGTCCTACGGGCCCGAGGCATGCTCGCCGAGGGCAAGTCGCTCCGGCAGGTGGCCAAGGCGCTCCACGTGGCGCTGGCAACCCTGGCGCGGGCGGTACCTCGGGCAGCCAATGCGCGCCTGTCCAAGCCTGAGATCGGCGCGGTCTAATCTCGCTGCCTGTGCGGACGGTCGAGTCCCCGAGGGAGAGGGGCCATGCAGCGGCCTCAGTCAGGGGCGAAGCGGTTCTTGTAGTTCAGCCCGAGCCGCAGGTCCTGGTCTTCCTTCCGAAGGAAGCAGTTGCCGAGGGCGAGGGCCTCGATGTCCGTGCCCATGAAGCAACGGAAGGCGTCCTCGGGAGTGCCCACGATGGGCTCGCCTCGCACGTTGAAGCTCGTATTGACCAGGATTGGGCACCCGGTGCGCTGGTGGAAGGCGGTCAAGAGCTCGTGATACCGCGGGTTGGTCTCGCGGTGCACGGTCTGGATACGGGCGGAGTAGTCCACGTGCGTGACGGCGGGAATCGCGGAGCGAGGGACATTCAGTTTCTCGATACCGAACAGATGCTGCTCGGTAGGGCTCATGGCGCGTCGGTGACGGTGGGCCACGTCGGCGACGATGAGCATGTATGGGCTCTCGGCGTCGAGGTCGAACCACTTGCCGGCCTCCTCTGCCAGCACCGACGGCGCGAAGGGCCGAAACGACTCGCGATACTTGACCTTGAGATTCAGAATCGATTGCATCGTGGGAGAGCGAGGGTCGCCGAGGATGGATCGCGCGCCCAAGGCACGCGGGCCGAACTCCATGCGCCCCTGGAACCAGCCAACCGCCCGGCCGTCCACGAGCGCGCCGACCGTAGCCCCGATCAGCTCCTGGTCCGGAAGAACGGAATAGACGGCCCCGAGCTGCTTCAGACGCCGTTCGACGTCTTCCTGAGCGAACCATGGGCCGAGATAGGACCCCTCCATGGCGTCAAGGGGGTTCGGATGGGTTCTCGGCTGGGCCTTGAAGAGATGATAACCGCATAGAGCGGCGCCCAAAGCTCCACCTGCATCACCCGCGGCTGGCTGTATCCAGAGCCGCGTGAACCGACCGTCGCGCAGGACCCGCCCATTGGTGACGCAGTTGAGGGCGACTCCACCGGCGAGGCAGAGATTGGGCAGTCCCGTCTCCGCGGCGATGGCCCGAGTCAGACGCAGCACGGCCTCGTCCGTCACCGCCTGGATGGACGCCGCGATGTCCATGTGCCGCTGCGTCAGCCGCTCGCCCGGGTCCCGGGGAGGGCCGCCGAACAGCTCGTCGAAGCGGGCATTGGTCATGCGGAGCCCGGTGCAATAGTCGAAGTACGCGAGATTCAGGCGAAAGGAGCCGTCGGGCTTCAGATCGATGAGTTGGTCGAGGATGCGGCCGGCGAACTTCGGCTCGCCGTAGGGAGCGAGGCCCATGAGCTTGTACTCGCCGGAGTTCACCTTGAAGCCGGTGTAGTAAGTGAAGGCGGAGTAGAGGAGCCCGAGTGAATGCGGGAAGTGGATCTCCTTGAGGATCTCGAGCGAATTCCCGCGGCCGATCCCCATCGACGTGGTCGCCCACTCGCCCACGCCGTCCATGGTCAAGACCGCGGCCTCGGCGAACGGCGACGGGAAGAAGGCGCTCGCGGCGTGACTCTGGTGGTGCTCGGCGAAGAGCAGCTTCGGCTCGAGGCCCGCGCCCAACCCCAGGGCCTCGAGCTCTCGCTTGAGCAGGAGCTTCTGGAAGAGCTTCTCCTTGACCCATAGGGGTACGGCCATCGAGAAGGACGCGAGCCCGCGCGGGGCGAAGGCCACGTACGTTTCTAGGAGACGCTCGAATTTCAAGAATGGCTTGTCGTAGAAGACGATGTGGTCCAGTTGGTCGAGTGTGATCGCCCCTTCGCGGAGGCAATACTCGACGGCGTGCCGCGGAAAGCGCGCGTCGTGCTTCCTCCTGCTAAAGCGTTCCTCCTGGGCGGCGGCCATGATCCGGCCGTCGTCCACGAGCGCGGCGGCGCTGTCGTGGTAGAAGGCGGAGATGCCCAGGATCCGCACGGCCTTGCCTCAGAACAAGGTGTAGATGAACGGCGCCACCACGCTACCCTGCGTGAGCACGATGAGGGCGCCGAAGACGGCCAGCATGATCAGGACCGGGAGCAGCCAGTACTTCTTCCGCAACCGCATGAAGAGCCACAGCTCGCGAAGAATGGAGATCATGGGTTCTCAGAACTGTTGTCGCAGCGTGTCGGGAGCCGGCCCCGGCGGCCTGCGCTCGATCCAGTAGGTGGACGCGGTCCGGTCGATCTGGAGACTGAGCAGGTCCTTACCCAGCAGCCGCAGCACCAGAGCTACGGGTGTCACGGTGCTGTAGAAGACGAGCGCCATGACGGCCGGGGTGACGAGCCGCTGCATGAGTAGACCGAGCCGGAGCCAAAGGCGGTTGGCCGGGCCCAACAGTTGGGGCCTGAAAAGGGCCGGCGCCAGCAACACCACGGCTAGGGCGAGAGCCCAGGGACGCAGAGGTCGGTGCTGCACGAGCGGCCACAAGCCGAGAAGGCTGAGGGCCGCGGCGCCGGTAAAGCCAAAGGCTCGGTTGGACGAGTCCTTGAATGCCACGTCACGCGAGAAGTCCTCGTGGACCGCCGACCGCTTGCCGCTTCCCATGGTCATCGGCCTCAGATCAACCCGACCAGCTTGCCGGCGAGCCAATGGCCGATCTTCTCGGCCCCTTGTGGCGTGTTGTGCTCGAAGTCGTAAAAATCGCCATCGGCGAAGTGCAGCTCGGTTGCGAGGTCTAAGCAGACCACGTGCCGCTCCCGACAGGTCTCCAGTGTGGCCGCGTTGACGCGGCCGAGCGCGCGGCCCTGATCCACGCCGTTGGGTCCCTCGCTCTTCGCGATGCCGATGAGCCGGCCGTGTTCCAAGCGATAGTCGGAGCGGGTCTGGGTGATGAAGACCGGCACCGCCCCAAGACGCTCGATCAGATTCGCAACACGGACGAGCCGGGTCTTGTACACGTCGAGGTCGGCCTCCAAGAACCGATCCGCCGGCCAGCCGGCCGGAGCGGGCCGGTCGGTCCATTTCGCTCCCGAAAAATCTACCGGGCGGTGATGCAATTTGGCCCGGTGGGCTCGAATCGAGCCGGCCACGATGGTCCACAGACGAACAAGGGCGCTTCGCTGCTCGAGCTCTCGGCCGAACCTGACGACGTGGAGGCTGTCTCTCCATGTGTCCCTGACGAAGACGTCGTTTATGCCGACGTAGATCAGCACCAGGCGCGGTTTCAGATGAGGAACATAGGGAATCCAGAGCTCGAGATCCGCGATGATCCCGATCGTGCTTTGGCCATCGAGGCCGCCATTGGCCACGACGGCGTCGCGGCCAGTCTGGCGCAGGGTCCGCTCCAGCACCGCCTGCCACGTCGCCTCTTCCGGAAGGTACAGCTGGTTCGTCGTGCTGCCGCCGAGGGTCAGGATGGTGATCCGGGCCGGATCGACGCCGGATCCGCGGAAGCCCATGGCATCGCGCTGGTAGATGAACTCTCCTCCCCCCGCATACAGCGGAGAGGCCGAAATAGTGACCTTGACGTTGCGCGCGATGGCAAGTTGCCCGAGCGGGTGCGCCCCGAGCCACTCCCCGAATATCAACTCGGCCGCCAGGACAAGGCCTAGCAGCACGGTCAGATTGACCGCGATGATGCGGAGGAGCTTCATGGGACTCGTCTTGTTCGTGTGGGAATGTCGTGTGTCATCCGACCGGCGGTAATCTCCCCTTGCAGTTCGTGCGCGCGGCACGACTTTGATCGTGTCATGGCTGGGCTCCCCGAGCGTGGGGGCGGGACATGAATCCCCCGTGGGGACGACGCCCGTTGCCAGTGCCTGGAGCAGACGTCAGGCGTCTGGTTCAGCGAGCGAGGGTGAGGCCTAGTCTCGGGGCGGCGCCCGCCCGAGGAAGGCCCGCTGCACGGCTAACGACACGAGGCGCGGCGCGCTTGGCGGGTCGAAGGGAACGGCCAGGAGGAGTGGTGGCAGGTGTGCGTTGTGTTCCAGTTCGATGGCCCACGCCGCCCAGGTCAGAGAGACGATGACGTCATCGCCGTCGTCGTCGTCATAGATTCCGGCCATCCATGTCGGATCGGGCGGACTCGCGTAGGCGAGCGGAGAAACACTGACGAGGCAGGCAAGAAGCAAGAAGACCAAGGCACTACCTACTCTCATGACCGGGAGCCTACCCCCTGGATTCTCCCTCGGTCAAGCGGCGGCAAGACGTCGGAGCGGCGGGCAGAAAAGCCACGAGGCAAGCGGTACGGTGCGGTCACCGCTTGCCTCGCGTCAGACTGCCAGGTCGTTCACCCGTCGAGAAACGAAGGTAGTCTGCGGCCCCGAGGTGTGCAGATCGCAGCGCTGACCTGTACCAAAACCCATGATGCCAGCGGCCGCCCGCCGGGGACCCAACTTGCGTCCTAGGCCCCTCAGCACCCGCTACAGCGCCCGGCACGTCACGGCAGTGCCGGCGATCGGCCGTTCCCAAACCAGTTGATTTCGGTACGACGGCTTCGCGATATGGCCCAGGGCGCGGTTGTGCTTGAATCATGAAGGCCTGGGCCTCTCGCCTACCCGATCACCTCCCGGCTTCGGCCGTGCCAACGCCGGCGCCAACAGATCACGGACTGCGCTCGCCAGCGCCTCGATGGTGAACGGCTTGGCGAGGAACGGGCGTCCCGATGGTCCGATGTCCGACGTCGGGTGGCCGGACACGAGCAGCACCTTGAGCGAGGGCCGGATGGCTTGCGCGCGGTCGGCGAGCACGGTGCCGCGCATCAGCGGCATGACCACGTCGACCACGAGCAGGTGAACCGGCTGCTCACGCAGGATCTGGAGCGCCTGCTGCGGCTCGTCAGTGTCCAAGACGGTGTAGCCGTGGGCCTGGAGCGCGTCACGGGCGAAGGAGCGGGACGAGAGCTCGTCGTCTACCACGAGGATCGTCTCGTTCATGGCGCCATCCTAGCGCCGCTTCGAGGGCCGGTCCACGCGCGTCACGGTTGGCCTCCCCGCACCAGCACGTCGTCCTTGATCACGCCCCCGCATCGGTCGCATCGGCCAGCGCGGGTGAGCTCGTGTTCGCGCGAGAAGCGCAGCCGACGGGCGAGCAGGCGGAGCCGCGCCAGATCCTCCGCCGGGTTCAGGTTAGCCTCGCGTGCCCAGCAGCGCATGCAGTGCCACGCGCCCGGGTGCGTGTGCAGCGCGGCCAGCGCGTGGTTGTCGAAGGTGGTCCCGCTCGTCATCACGTTGGGAGCGGCGCGGACGATGATGCACCCGTGATCGGCGGGACCAGGCCGCTCCCGCCCGAGAGCCACCGCCGAACCAGGCCCCGGATCGCGGGCAGCAGGCTGGTCATGATCACCTGCTTGCTGACGAAGACATCCGCGCCGCTGTCGGAGACCATGAGCCGGTAGGCGTCTTCGGTGTAGGAGCTCATGAGGATGACCTTCGTCAAGGGCAGTTCTTGCCGAATCCGCCTCGTCAGATCGATCCCGTTGAGGAGGGGCATCATGAGGTCCGTGATGACGATGTCAGGCCGTTCCCGTCGCACGAGCGCGAGGGCCGCCTCGCCATCACCAGCCTCACCCACGATGGTCACCGTGTCAGCAGCCGCTGCGAGGAGGTAGCGGACGATCTCGCGGTACTGCGGATCGTCGTCGGCTACGACGATGGTCAAGGGCATCGTGCGCTCCTGGCGTGCGAGATGGTGGCAAAGACCCTGCAACGGCTGTGCCGGCCAGCGCGCGAAGTCGGGCGCAGACTTGGGGCGAGGTCGACGGACTACGAGGAACAATCTACTTGCCGTCAGCGAAGCAGCAGGAACTTACTACCCGCGCGGCCGTTCGCGGGGCGTGTCGCCGTCCACCGCCTGCTCACGCCTCGCAACTGGGCCATTCGGCCGCCCAGATGTCGTAGCATGCGCGATGCAGTCGGATCGTCCCGCCGGTCGGCAGATCACACTCGACCTCTACGTCGTCGGTCACGATGGGCCGCTCGCACGCGACGCAGATGCCGCCGGTGCCGGGGCCATACCACGTCATGCGGCAGTTCTGCTTCGGGAGCCCCCCGCTGAGGATCTTCTCGCGGATGCCGCGTAGCAGCTCGTCGGGATCGCTCATCGCGGTCGCTCCTTCCTTTTGATTGTCGCTCTTCCTCTGCTAGGAAGGCAAGCACCGCGACAAAACCCTCCTAGGCCTCCTGACAGATACGCTTACACTTCGAGTGGGCCGAGCGCGTGCCGTTTACTCGATCACCTGGTCCGCCCGCTGCAGGAGCGCCGGCGGGATCGTCAGGCCGAGGGCCTTGGCGGTCTTGAGGTTGATGACCAGATCGAACTTGGTGGGTTGCTCAATGGGTAGGTCGCCAGGCTTGGCGCCCTTGAGGATCTTGTCGACATAGGTGGCGAGCCGAGCGTGTGTGTCACGCTGACTCGCGCCGTAGCTCATCAATCCGCCAGCGTCGGCATACTCGCTCCAGCCGAACATCGACGGCAGGCGCTGCGCGATGCCAAAGTTGGCAAGGTCGAGCCGGTTCGCCATTGTCGCGCCCTCGGGGAAGACGACCATCGCGTCCGGCTGTGCCCGTCGGATCATCTCAAGCGCCTTGCCAAGCTCTGGGCTTGCTCCAAAGGGAGACTGAGAAAACGCAACGTAGAGCAGGTTGACCCCGAGCGCCTTGGCGGCCGCCTCGGTGGCATGCAGTTCGGACTTCTCCCCGGGGTGATCGGTATTCGATAACGCAGCGAGCGTGCGCATGCCAGGGAGGGCCTGCTTGAGGAACTCCACTCGCTTGCCTGCGACTTCGAGAGACAGAAACGTAATCCCGGTTAGGTTGCCGCCTGGTCGCGACAGACTCCTCGCAAGGCCTGCCTCCAGAGGATCGCCGCTGATCGTGAAGAGGATAGGAATGTCCTTGAGTGCCCGGGCGGCCCGGATAGCCGTGAGACTGGCGACGATAAGGACGAGGTTGGACTGTGCCAGATCCGTGGCCCCTGCGCCCAACGCCTCAAGGCTGCCTTGCGCGTGTCGAATCTCGAAGGCGATGGTCTGGCCTTCAACGTAGCCGAGCCTTCTGAGCCCTTCGCGAAATCCCTCCAGGAATGGATCGGGCTGCGATCCTGCGGACAGCCAGCCGATGCGAGGCGGCTTGCTCGCCTGCTGCGCCCGAGCGGCGAGCGGCGCGGCGAGGACGGCGACCGCTCCCGAGATGAAGTTCCGCCGGTCCATCACTCGATCACCTGATCCGCCCGCTGCAGGAGCGACGGCGGGATCGTCAGCCCGAGGGCCTTGGCGGTCTTGAGGTTGATGAGGAGCTCAAACGTGGTGGGCTGTTCGATGGGGAGATCTACCGGCTTCGCCCCTCTTAGCAGCTTGTCGATGTAGTTGGCGAGGCGCCGGTCATACTGCTGGCGGTTCGGTCCATACGACATGAGACCGCCGCCCTCCGCGAACGTCCGGAACATGGAGATCGCCACGATCCGAGTCTTCAGGGTGAAGTCGGCGGTCCACTTCGAGTTGCGATCGACAAGGGGAGAAGACAGCTGGATGAGGTGTCTCAGTCCTCCTCCTCTCACACCACCTCGGAGCG
>Ga0210384_10006068_pt1 | contig 12958 bp, 13 predicted proteins | sample IncBWH2MmetaG_FD_160574 | JGI IMG/M metagenome (GOLD analysis project Ga0210384, IMG submission 160574) | Forest soil microbial communities from Barre Woods Harvard Forest LTER site, Petersham, Massachusetts, United States - Inc-BW-H-2-M | ecosystem: Environmental > Terrestrial > Soil >... | reverse complement strand
GCGCTTCCCCCCGAAGTGCCGGCGGGCCTGCCATCGACGCTGATTGAGCGGCGCCCCGATATTCGCGAGGCCGAACAAACCCTGGTCGCCGCGAATGCGGAAATCGGCGTCGCCAAGGCCCAGTTCTTTCCTCAAATCTCGCTGACGGGCTCCGGCGGCGGATCGTATGGACGAAGCAGCGCTTTTTCCAGCTTATTTAGCTCGCAAGTGGGAATCTGGTCTTACGGCGCCCAAGTGAGCCAGCCCGTTTTCACGGGGGGAGCCCTTCGCGGAAATCTGCGGCTTGCAAAATCGCAGCATGAATCCGCCCTGATCGCTTACCGGCAAACGATTCAGCGCGCGTTCGGGGATGTATCCGACGCGCTGATCGGTTATGAGAAATTCCATCAGGTCCGGATTCGCCAAGAGGACACCGTGGCAGATCTCCAGGAGTCCGTGCGCCTATCCAACATGCGCTACAAGGGAGGCACCACCACCTACCTCGAAGTCCTGGATGGTCAGCGGTCTCTTTTTTCCGCGGAACTCACACTCGCGCAAGCGCGCGGCACGGAATACCAAAGTCTCGTGCAGCTTTACAGGGCGCTCGGAGGCGGCTGGCAGCAATAGCTTGTCGCGATTCGCCGCGGCCTCAATACTTTGGCGATATCTGCCGGATAGAGGTAAGCATGATTAATTGGCATCCGCGGAGATTTCACGGCACGAATGAGGTTTGACGATGCCTTCCGTCGAAAAACTAGACACCCACCGCAAAGCGCTCACCCTAAATCTTGATCCAACCACATTCGGTTCGTTCGCCGAAATCGGCGCTGGTCAGGAAGTTGCGCGCTGGTTTCTGGTTGTCGGCGGCGCCTCTGGCACCGTCGCGAAATCCATCTCTGCCTATGACAAGGAAGTGAGCGACGAACTTTACGGCGCGGGTTCTCGCTATGTGTCCAAGCAGCGCCTGGAAGCCATGATGGACAACGAGTGGACCCAACTGCGCCTCCAACTCGACCACACTCGCGGGCCGCATGCGCGCTTCTTTGCTTTCGTGGATACCGTCTCCGCGCGCAACTTCGCGGGTACCAACGAGTCCCACGGCTGGATCGGTTTGCGCTTTCAGATGGAGCCCGGCGGGCCGCCGAACGATGTCCTGCTGCACATCAATATGCTTGATCCCTCCAATGTACAGCAGCAGGAGGCTATCGGCATTTTAGGCGTCAACCTAATCCACGCCGCCTTTTATCAATTGCAGACAAAGGAATCCTTCCTGTCAGGGCTCGCACAGGACGTGGTCAAAGAACGCATCGAAATCGACTTCATGGATTTTCGCGGCGACGCTTTCTCGGGCTGGGATCACCACACGATCCTGGCGCACCTCGTGCGTGAGGGAATGGCGGAAGCCGTATTCTTCTCCTCCACGGACGCCGCGCTTCCCCCCAACGACGCTCTGCACAAAAAAGCTGTTGTGCTTGCGCCGGGCTCGTTCGACCACGTGGATCCCGCTCATGGCCAGATTCACACGGAACTGCTGGCTGCCGGAGTTCAGGAGCTTCGGAAGGAATTAGGGGAGAGCAACTCCGTGCCAATTGGCATCTTCTGCCTCTCGGCGTCGGCGCTAAAGCCGGAAGACCCGGCCCCGGAAATCTCCGATCTGCTGCGTCGTATCGACGCGCTCCTTGCGCGCGGTGCCGACGTGTTGCTGTTCCGCGAACGCGAACTCTATGCCATGACGGCCTTCGTAAATCGCTACACCAAGGCCCCTTTGCGTTTCGTTGTAGGGCTTTCGCTGCTCCTCCGGTCTTTTGAAGACCAGTACGGGAGCTTGCAAGGCAGACGGCTCGAAGCTCTTTCACGTCTCTTTGCGCAGAATGTAAAGATATACGCCTATCCGATGACTTCGGCGGATTTACGGCAATGGGCCAATGATTTTTCGACCGGCGGCTGGGAATGGAGCGAAACGAACGGTTGGGTTTCCGCTAAACAGCTGCGACTCGCGCCTCCTCTTGGGCACCTCTACGCCTATGTTCTCGCGACGAATTTCCTTGTGCCCATGGAGATTCCTGCGGCGCCTGCGGTAAGCCAGGTTTCGAAACAGAAGGCTGGCTGACCAACGGAGAATTCGTCGGAGCCGCTGTTGGAGTCTTTGGCGCATGGGTCAGTCTTAAGTCAGGCCAAACTATGGCCACAGCGGCTGGCAAGCCGTCTTCCAACCCGGAGGGCCTTGCACAATTCAATTCTCAAAGAGGAGCAGCAAAATGAGCAATTTAATGATGCCTGCGGGAGCAGTTCGAGGAACAGCTCAATGCCTCTGCGCCATCTTGTTGCTGTTGACCTGCGGCGCGCTGCTAGCGCAGAACGAAGGGCATCGCGTTCGGAATATTGTCCTGGTTCACGGCGCCTGGGCAGACGGTTCTGGCTGGAAAGGCGTTTACGACATTCTCGCCAAGGATGGCTACAACGTCAGCATCGTGCAGGAGCCGGAGACGTCCTTTAACGAGGATGTGGCGGCCACGAAACGCGTCCTTGCCCTGCAGGATGGGCCGTGCATTCTTGTCGCTCACAGCTACGGGGGCGCCGTCATTACAGAAGCCGGCGCAGAACCTTCGGTGGCCGGATTGGTGTACATCGCGGCCCATATGCCCGACGCCGGAGAGAATGAGGCGGACGACGGAAAGCGCTTCCCCAGCGACCTCAGCAAGTCCGGAGCGATCAAGAAGACGGCAGACGGTTTTACCTGCCTTGACGCCGCAAAGTTTCATGAGTACTTCGCAGCCGACCTGTCTGCCGAGCAGGCCGCTTTCATGGCCCGATCGCAGGTGCTCAATTACGCCGACAATTTCAAAGCAGTCAACACCACAGCTGCGTGGAGAAGCAAACCCACCTGGATGCTGGTCGCTGGAGCGGATCGAACCATTAACCCCGACCTCGAGCGGTGGTATGCCAAACGAGCCAACAGTCACACGGTCGAAGTTGCAGGCGCGAGTCACGCCGTCTACGTCTCCAGGCCAAAGGAAGTTGCCGCTCTGATCGAAGAGGCTGCATCGCACGCTCGGTAGAAAAACAATTGGAGGTGCCGCGAATGAGCCAGAGAGCCGGCCTTAGCGATTACCTGGCCGCGGAGCGAACATTCCTTGCATGGATTCGCACCGGTCTCGCCCTGATGGGATTTGGTTTTGTTGTGGCGCGCTTCGGGCTTTTCCTGCAACAGCTCCGGCTCATCGACCATGCTCCATCCGCCGCGTCTTACGGAGTTTCTCTATGGTTCGGCACTGCACTGATCGCCGTTGGCGTGGCCGTGAATCTCTCTTCCGCGTGGCGCCATGTGCGGTTGGTTCGCGAACTCGACAAGGGCGAACCTGCATGTTCTCGTTCTTTGGCCCCGGCCGTCGCGACTGCATTGTTCCTGGCGCTGGTTGGACTCGCGATGGCCATCTATCTCGTTTTTGTAAAAGGCTCAGCGAATCTCTATTCCGAGAAAAATGAGGAGGTATCCATGGCATCGGTATCCAGCAAAGAAGCACTGGCGGTAGGGAAGGGAATCATCGAAAAGTCCAGCAATCACTCGGTTGACCTGACCGTGGAAAAACTAAAAAATATCCTGCAAGCCAAGGGAGTCACCCTGTTTGCGCTTGTCGACCACAGCGGCGAAGCGGAAAAGGTGGGAATGAAAATGCCGCCCACGAAACTGCTGATCTTTGGGAGTCCCAAAGCAGGCACACCGCTCATGCTGGCCACTCCCAGCATTGCCATTGACCTTCCCCTGAAAATCTTGGTTCGGGAAGATGGTCAAGGAAAGGTCTGGGTTTCGTACAACAGCTCGGACTACTTAAAGGAGAGGCACGGCCTGCCGCAGGAGTTGCTGCAAAATATCGCCGTCGTGGAGACATTGGCAACCAAGGCTGGAGAGTAACTCCTGTAACGAAGGATTCATGATGCTCGGAGAGAATTCCACTCTTAGCGAGGTAGAACGATGCACCCATTTACGAAATCACATCTACGCTTCAGTCGCCGGGATATCCTGAAATCGAGTGCATTGACCCTATTCCCATTCACTATTCCTCTTGCGAATCATGCGTTGCAAAACCAACAGCCGATGACTGCAAATGGCGGCGTCGATCCTTATCCAATTCCCTGGTTGGACAAAAACGGCAGTCACAATCAGCCCGCGGGCCCAAACCTTGAACCTTCACATATCTACCATTTCAAAGGCCGCGTCGCTCGGTGCAGCACCTTTACGGGCATGGGCACTGACAATCAAGGGAATCGCATCGCGTTTGGCAGCCCTACAACCGACTACGGTGTGATGCAAGGAGAATACTGGGCCGCTCGGGCAGCACAGCAAGGCACCTTCACCCATATATGACTGACGTTGTTCCGGGGACCGGTGGTCCCCGCAAACCAGATCCACGATTTTCACCCGCCCATCGCGCCGTCTGGGCTTTATTGGGTTGTTCCCGTTCCGGAGCGCGGCCTGACAATCAGTTCGGGCGGAAATACTCTCGCGCTGGAAATGCAGAACGTTCCGGTGGTCGATCAGCCGCGCTGGCCGGCGCTGGACTCAATCGCCACTCCGGCGCGAATGACATTCAAGTTGGTTTGGAAATCAACCGGAGAGCCTGTGAAGTATGACGATTCCTCGAAGCGCTTCCGGTTCACGGGAACTCGCGCCACGTGCCAATTGGAGGCTCAATTAGAGGTGCCTTCTATCGGCTTTTCGTGGAAGTCCGATCCGCTCTACACGTCGAAGGCTGACGTGGCGATCATCGGAGAAGAAGTTAACGGCCGTTATTACGACAGTTGATGGCACGCCACGTCTTGCGCCACGAAATCTAGCGCTAGGCAATAGTCAGATGAACTCCCGCGTCAGACCAGACTCGAGGCCGCGTACCTCGAAGGAGGTATCCATCAGATAACCGTGAGGGGTAGCGAAAAAGAACTGCATCTAGTGATGTGTTCGTCTTTATGATTCCCCAAAGTGTCCTGCAGAACTGCCGAAAGATTCTGGCAGAGGGCGAGAGGAGAAACGCACGCGAGAACGGGCAAGACAAAACCCGCAGATCTGCCTATTGCTGAGCCAGGAACCAACACTTCGTTCGGCCCGTTGAAGCAAATCGACGCCGGCCTTCTGATTGTCGGATACGCCGAAGCCGGCCCCGCCGCTGGTCCTGCGGTAATACTTCTGCACGGGTGGCCCTACGACATCTACAGCTTTGTCGATGTCGCGCCGATTTTGGCGGTGGCGGGCTACCGGGTGATCGTGCCGTACCTGCGCGGATATGACACCACGCGCTTTCTTTCCAGTGAAACAATTCGCAATGGTCAACCATCAGTAGTCGCAGTCGACATCATCTCCTTGATGGATGCGCTCAAGATCGAGAAGGCGATCATCGGCGGTTTTGATTGGGGAGGGCGAACGGCCAACATCATTGCGGCGCTCTGGCCGGAGCGCTGTTCAGGCTCTCGACTTCACGTTTGGCTAGAGACTCTCGAGAAGGAATTTATTGGGCAATCTGCTCGATCCCAAAGGAGATAAATATGACACAACCTAGGAGGCAGGCATGAGCACCAAAGCAGTCCCTAGCAAAGATGCCGGAGCCGCGAGCCCCGGGAGAGTCGACATGAAGCTGGAGATAGTCGTCATCCCTGTCTCGGATGTCGACCGCGCGAAGGAGTTCTACGGGCGGCTCGGGTGGCGACTGGACGCCGACTACGCCGCCGGCGACGACTTCCGCGTGATCCAGTTCACACCGCCTGGTTCCGGGGGATCGGTCATCTTCGGCAAAAACGTCACTGCGGCGGCACCCGGCTCCGCCCAGGGCCTTTACCTGGTCGTCTCCGACATCGAGGCCGCCCGCAAAGAACTGCTCGATCGCGGCGTCGAGATCAGCGAGGCGTTCCACGGCGCCGGCAGCGTGTACGCTGGCACGGACGAGCCCTACCTGTTTGGACGGGTTCGGGTCAGCGGTCCGGATCCCGCGCATGGCAGCTACCGCTCGTTCGCCTCGTTCAAAGATCCGGACGGCAATGGCTGGCTGTTCCAGGAGGTCACGACGCGGCTTCCCGGACGAGGACTCAGCATAGACCTCGCGACTTTGACGGAGCTTCTGCGAGAGACAGAGAATCGCCATGGCGAGTATGAACCGAACGCTCCGAAGCACCACTGGTCGGCCTGGTACGCCGCCTACATCGTCGCGCGCGAGAACGGAAGGACTCCCGACGAGGCAGCCAAAGATGCCGCGCTCCACATAGAAGGCGCGCGCGACCGCGCACAGGGATAGAAGTTGGCATATGACCTACATTCGTTCCCGGTAGGCGGTGGAGGCTCTTGATCACAGATTCTTGGAGGAACATGGGCACCCAACCACCAGTGTCAACATCAAGCAACCCATCGGTTGAAACGTGAAAGCGCGCAGTGTTATTTGGCTCTAGCTGGATGGTGGAGCGGTGTCTCGACAATGTCACACGGTGCCAGTTCTTCCCATGAGTGCTGTCTAAAGCAAACCGCTTCCATGGTCAAATGCAAATCCCATCCCGGCGCTGGGGCGAAATGTCTTCATTCGGCACTCACCACCGTTTCACAGTTCAACCCATTCGGTGAAATACGACGCCAGAGCTGTGCGGCGGGAAGTTAGTCCGTCGTAGTAGTCCGCCCAGCCCGTGATCCTTCCATTGGTTGTTTGCACGATCGAAGCTCCACGCAGCGAGACTCGAAGCTTTCGCGAGTGGGGACCATAGAAAGGCTCCGTCAAGGTAAATTGAAGAGTCCATTGGGTGATCACCCGGTCGCCACTTACGAAAATCGCGTCAATCTTCAAGAAGGAGTCTGGGTAAAGTTCTCGGGTCTTGTGGAAAAATTCAGCCAACCGTTCCTTGTCCTTGAACTCCAGTCCAATGCCGTGGTCGTTGAACGTGAATTCGTCAGCAAAACAAGCGACCGCGGCCTCGATTTGTCCGTTCTTTAGGTACGTGAGCGTGGTCAAAACCACGTCCTCTGAAGCTACAATTGCAATTTGACCCATCTCCATCTTCCTTTTCTGACACAACGAGCCGCTTCTGTCACGCTTGGCACCGGACGCATGCGCGGTCCGGCCGACTCTACCCTGGAAATTGTTCATCAGAGGCGAAGCGCCTAAACGAGTCCCGCCCCGCCATCTAACACCACGGTCTGCCCCGTGCTGTATCCCTCCTGCATGAGGAAGAGATAGGCGCGCGCAATCTCGCATGCCTCGCCGACGCGGCCCACGAGCAGGCTCTTCCCAACACTTTCGAACAGGTGCTCCCTTGCGTCTGCGTTCATGCTTTGCCAGAGGTTCGTTCGAACGACGCCAGGACATACCGCGTTGACGCGAATCGGCGCCAACTCGACCGCCAGGGCACGCGTCAGGGCTTCGATAGTTCCGCAGACGCTTGCGGCTACTGTCCATCCCTTGTGCGGGCGCCGGCCTGCGACCCCGGTTGTGAGCACGATCGAGCCGTCCTTGCGGATATGTGGGTTTGCGTACTTGACCGCAGCCAGGGCAGCCCAATAGCGCAACTCAAAAGCGCGCCGGGCCTTGGCGAGGTCCGTCGCTACAAGCTCATTCAATTGCAGCGTGTCTCCGGCGGTGAAGACCAAATGATCGAAATCACCGATCTTGCCAAAGAAGTCTTGTATCTCGCGCTCATTCGAGAGATCGAGCGTGTGCCCTTCCGCTTTTCCGTCGAGCGTTGCGACCGCTTGTTTGACGCGATCCGCATTGCTAGACGCAATGATTACCGTTGCCCCTTGAGCCACAGCCTGCTGTGCCACTGCTAACCCGATGCCGGATGACCCGCCGAGCACTACAATTCGCTTCTCGGAGAGCTCCCAGTGATTCTCAATTTGTCGCTTTTGTGTCATCGCGTTCTCCTTTTTCTGTGACCTACAACCGTTGCCACAACTCAGTAGACGCTTTCCAGTCAGCATGCGACCCATGCATAATAGTCATGGCCGGCATGCGCCCAGAGAAACTGTGACAACAGGCATCGACCCACAAACCGGCGCATCCCTCGCCACAAATCTGGCTCGGTTGCTCAGCAACACCTTCCGGCACGTGAATCTCGACATTGAGAGTTCCTACGCCCCTTTGGCCGGAGTTGAACTTGGACGCAGTAGGTCACCGAGGCCCATGTTGCGAAGAAGTTCTGCCCGGACTCGATCAGCGACGCCGTTGACCACCTCTGCTCCGTCATTTGCTGGATCGACGTGGACGCGGAAAGGGCGCTCTCCAAAAGGCACGTCCACGACCTTTACAATCGCATTCGCCACTTCAGCAACGTCTGCGTCGGGAACCGCTGTGCGGGCGAACCCCTGCATGATTTCCTCGCCGAGCTTCGCAGTCGGGCCGGACGAATACTCGTTAAGGCGGCTGGCGTCGCTAGGCTTCCCAGCGTTCGCGAAGTGATTGGTGCCAGACGTGAATGCTCCGGGTACGACGATTGTGCTTTCGATTTTCCACCGAGCCAATTCGCCCGCATAACTCACTGCCATAGCGTCCATGCCAGCCTTTGCCGCGAAGTACGGCGCGAGGTAGGGAGGTGTGCCACCACGTGTGCTGCTACTCCCGACCCAGATGACTAGACCGCCCCCTTGTTTGCGAAGGATCGGGAGCGCCGCGCGGTTTACTCGCTGGGTGCTAAGGACGTTTGCGTCGTAAATCTCAGCAAGTTGTTCCGGGGTGAACGCTTCGGCCGGGCCGAAAACCATGTGACCTGCATTATGGATGACTATGTCGAGGCGTCCCGCTGCGCCAAGAACTTGTTGTACTGCTCGATCAGCAGACTCTTGAGAACTGACGTCCAGTTCTGCTGTCCGAAGATCAACATTTTTCTCGGCGGCAAACTTCCGGGCTGCTTCGACTTGTTTCGCATTCCGGCCGCCAGTCTCACGCATCGTCGCATAAACGGTGTGTCCCGCCTCAGCTAGACGACGTGCCGTCAACGCACCAAATCCGCTGGAAGCTCCCGTGATCACGATTACGTATTTCACCGCTGCTTCTCCCTTCCATCTCTTCGGTAAGCTCACTATCAATACACAAAGCCGCCGTTGGGACGTACCACCTGGCTGTTGATCCAACCGCCGTCGGGACCGGCGAGGAATGACACTAGATTTGCCATGTCTTCCGGCAGGCCGAGCCGTTCGAGCGGATTCATCTTCTTTAATTCCTCGATCCGTGCGTCGCTCTTGCCCTTCAGGAACAGGTCCGTTTGCACCTGGCCCGGCGCTACAGCATTGACGGTGATGTTTCTGCCACGCAGCTCGTTGGCAAGCACATGGACCAGCCCCTCGACTCCTGCCTTGGAAGCGATGTAGGCCCCGTAAGTCGGGAAGGACTTGGCGAGAACGCTGCTGGAGAAAGCGATGATGCGCCCGCCATCAGCAACATGTTGCGCCGCCTGAGCGAATACCAGGAACGTTCCGCGCAAGTTCGTCGCGATTACCTTGTCGAAGGTAGTCACGTCTCCGCTGGCAATCGGAAATAGCGGCATGATGCCCGCACAATGAACCACCACGTCAGGCCTTCCGAGAGCTTCCATCGACTCTTTGAAGAGCCGCTCCACGTCTGCGGCAATCGCCACATCAGCTTTGATTGCGACTGCGTCGCCACTCACGGCTCTGATCTTCGAAACGACTTCCTCGGCTTCTGGTGCGCTGCTCGCGTAGTTAACGACTACAGCGAAGCCATCTTTGGCGAGCCGCTCGGCTATCGCCTTCCCGATTCCCCGCGATGCTCCGGTTACAACCGTTACTTTCTTCATTGCCTTCTCCTTGCTCATCCGACATTCAGGGTGCATAGCCAACAAGATACGGCCTCTCGACTGCTGCTCTTTCTGTGGCCCACAATCCTTGCTACGTTCCAATAGATGGGTTCCATCTCCCATACGGTTCATGCATAATGGTCATAGTTCCTATGCGTTTAGAGAAACTGCGACAAGTCGATTTAAACCTCTTGATCATCTTTGCGGTGATCGCTGAGGAAAGAAGCGTCACCAAAGCGTCCGCCCGGCTATTGCTCAGTCAACCGGCGGTCAGCCGCGCTCTTCAGCGCGCGCGTTCCATGTTTCAGGACGAGCTGGTGATTCGCTCGTCTTCAGGGTTTGAGCCCACATTGCGAGGGCGCAAGATTCTCCAGGAACTTGAACAGCTCCTTCCCAAAATAGAGGGCCTGGTTGTACCAACCGTCTTCGATCCGAAAAAGGAACGGAGCAATTTCCGCATTTCTGGCCCGGACAATGTTTGCATGGCGCTGCTACCGCACTTGTGCCGCCGCTATGCGACCGAAAGTTTTAAGGTGAACTTTGATTTCCTACCGTGGCAGGCTGAAGCGGTGGATATGCTGGAGCGCGGAAAGCTTGACCTCATTTTCCACATTGACGAGGGCTTGTTGCCTTCTCACTTGAGTTCGGAGAAACTTTACCGCGAGGACTGGATCTGCGCTGTTGCCCGCCAGAGCAAGTTTGGCGATCGCCTCACACTCAAGCAGTACCTGGCTGCGGAGCATCTCACGGTCACAACTCTTCCGAGTGTACAGAACATCCCCGACAAGCAGCTTGCCGCTATGGGTGCGAAGCGTCGATCGTCTGTCCGCATGCCTTATTTTGGCGCGGCCCTTAGTTGCCTTCCTGGCACGGAACTCGTCCTCACACTGACCAATGGCATGAGGCAAATGGTGGAAAGGAATTCCACCTTGCGGCTCGTGAAAGCGCCCCATAAGTTGCGTCCATTTCATTTCTTGATGGTCTGGCACCCAAGGCTCACTACGGATGCACGGCACACATGGCTTCGCGAGGCGGTGCGCCAAGTTTCTCCTCAGGAAGCACCTGGGCAACCTCTTTAACCAATGCGGATGGCGCCCGCCGAACTGAGTTGGGCGAAACGGCCCAAGTCTATGGAGATCACCGGCGACTGCGCGCCTGATCCAAAGCATGATCGCTGCGAGCCCGACAGATTGCAGTCGCAGCGTGACCATCACCATACGAACTGCCACACCGATCTTGCTAGGTAAGTTCATTACGCCAAATACCCTCAGTGCACGGCAACCTGGCCGCCCTTGCCGGGTTCATTTTTGGCAAGTAGGAAGCACAGCAAGAACATCAGACCGGAAGTGGCAGCGAGCAGCCAGTAGATGTCGACGTAGGAGAGTCCTTGAGCCTGTGCCATCACCACGCCGTACATTCTGGCAAGTGCCTGTTGGTGGGCGGAGTGCATGCTTAGACCAACATGGGTGAGACGGTTCGCCAAGCCTGCGACGGCCTCATTGAATCGATGAGACCGAGTGTACTCGGCGAGAACGGACTGATGGTATTGACCTCGGCGTGCAAGCAACGTAGTCACAGCCGAAGTTCCTACGCTCTGCCCGATATTGCGCGTGAAGTTAATCAAACCGGCCGCAGCGTTGCTTTTCGACGCTGGCAGGCCGACATAGGCAGCCATCGTGAGTGGAACGAATAAAAATCCAACCGGCAGGTACTGCCAAATACGCATCCAAGCGGCAGCACGAAAGCTGATGAGTAGATCGATGTGCTTGCATGAGAAATACATGCCTACAGCGAGTGCGATCCAGCCGAAAGCGAGAAGGTGCCGGGCCTGAAAGTGTCCGGCGAGGCGCCCGACCAACGGTAAAAGAAAGACCAGAAGAATAGCCGCCATCGAGATGACCAAGCCGGCCGTTTGCGCTGTGTAACCCATGAGCGTTTGCAGGAACTGGGGAAGAAGGACGGTTGAACTGAACAGAACGGCGCCAAGCACGAACATCATCAGGTTGCAGCTTGCAAAATTAAACTGTTTAAACAGACGGACATCCACGATGGGTTCCTTGTGGCGCCATTCCCAAATAACGAGGCCCACCAAACCTACGGCGGCAAGAATGATCAGTGTGGTAATGAACCGCGACCCGAACCAGTCGTCCTCTTGTCCTTTGTCGAGCGCAATCTGGAGGGCGCCTACGCCGACGGCGAGCAGACCAAACCCAATGTAGTCGAATTTCGCCATGGTAGCTTTCAGACGGGACAAGTAGGGTGGGTCTTCGATTAGCTGAGAAACCAGAAAGACGGCCAGAATTCCCACGGGAACGTTGATATAAAAAATCCAGCGCCAGGAATAGTTATCCGTAATCCAGCCGCCCAGTGTGGGACCAATGGCGGGACCACAAATGACCGTGATTCCATACAATGCGAAGGCCAACCCGCGTTTCTCCGGAGGGAAAGTGTCCGCCAGGATAGCCTGCGTCATCGGCTGTAGCCCTCCGCCGAAGGCACCTTGCAGCACGCGGAAAAAAAGCAGCGTTCCGAGGCTCGGCGCGACGCCGCACAAAAACGAGCTAACCGTAAAAAAGGCGACGCAAATCAGAAAGAAACGCTTGCGTCCGAGCCAGCCAACGAGAAAACCGCTGATCGGAAGCACCACGGCGTTTGACACCAAGTAGCTGGTCAAGACCCACGTGCTTTCATCACTGCTCGCGCCCATGCTGCCCGCGATGTGCGGAAGAGCCACGTTCGCTATGCTGGTGTCGAGTGCCTCCATGAACGCAGCCAGCGAAACCGCGACACCGATGATCCATGGGTTGACCTTTGGCTGCCACGTCGTTTGCTCAGCCGCGAGAGACGCCGCTGTACTCATCGCACCCTCACGTCCGGCACGACTGACAATCCCGGCTTCAAAACTCCCTCTGCATTGAAATCCTGTCCTGGGGTGCGATCGAAATCGATCCGCACGGGTACCCTCTGTACGACCTTCACGTAGTTGCCCGTCGCGTTTTCAGGAGGCAACAGACTAAAAACCGACCCAGTGCCGCCACCCGTGTTGGTCACGTGCCCGTACCACGCGCGACCGTAGGCATCTACTTTGATTTTCACAGGCTGCCCAGGCCGCATATGCTCCAGCTGCGTTTCCTTGAAATTGGCGGTCACCCAAATGTCATCGAGTGGCACGACTTCCAACATTTCCTGGCCAATGCTG
>Ga0210384_10006067_pt1 | contig 12959 bp, 13 predicted proteins | sample IncBWH2MmetaG_FD_160574 | JGI IMG/M metagenome (GOLD analysis project Ga0210384, IMG submission 160574) | Forest soil microbial communities from Barre Woods Harvard Forest LTER site, Petersham, Massachusetts, United States - Inc-BW-H-2-M | ecosystem: Environmental > Terrestrial > Soil >... | reverse complement strand
GAACTTTAGTCCTGAAGGATCTCGCGCGCACTGCCACAATTGCGGTCGCGGTGCACAGCAGGGGCGTAGCTTCGCAGTGGGGGTTCGCGCCAATTCGCCGCATTTGGGACAGTAGCTGAAGAGTACCTTGTCCGCAGAATCTCCAAGAATTCGGCCCGCTACTCTCAGTTGGACTCTTCATAGCCGTCTGTAGCTAGGAGCAACACTTTCGGTTCGTCGCAGAGCATTCGGGAAGGAGTTTTGGATGTCTGCGCTTCACGTTGCGCCGGTTCGTCACTGTCTCCCTTCGTGGCTTTCATCGTAGCGAACAAATGACGTTGGGCTTTCCGCTCCACCTCAGTCATGAGGTGGCCGTGGAAGCGAACGACATAGTGGGCGACTTGCGAATTCAATTCCATCCAATTCACCGAGCAAATGATAACCGACGTAAACAGGCGACGGACATTGAACTGCTATGACCGATCATTGACGTTTCTTCTGGTCCTGCTTGACCCGCGCCTTCACAATTTTCCTTATGAGTGCAGTGGGCAACGGCTTGTCCACCGGGAAGTGGATGGTTCCCTTGGAAGTAGAGAAGCCCTTCAGTTCGTCCTTGAACTCTGCGATGACCGAGGCTGTAGGAAATAGGCTGCAGTGGCCTGAAAATGCGGCGAACCACACCAGAATGTTTTTGCGCTTGAACGCGGGAATTTGATAACTGATGGTCTCGCTGGCGTCCGATGGTAGTGCGGACCGAATCGCCGCGCGCATCTTTTTTAGAGTGCTGAGGGCGGGCTCCGGAACTCCGGCCAGGTATTCATCAACGTTTTTGGGAGCGCCGGATTTTGTCTCTTTCATGCGGGCCATATTACGAGAAGCGTTACTTCAAGTCCATTCCCCTAGACCACGTTGCAATTTCTTCAGAGAATCTCCCGCACTCGGCGATCTGCCTCCCACCCTTCGCGCATCGGGTGGGTGACGCCGGCTGCTAGACCAACCGTAGGGGCGGACGGGTCCAGGCGTTTTGCGCTGGCCTTCTGTTAGTGCGGCCGGATGCGTAGAAACACAATCCCGCCGACCGGGTGTTCGCCATAAGTTGGCTTCAAGATATCCGGAACGCCGTACCAGGTAAATTGTGCGCCCAGCGCGGTGGAGAGGTGCGGGATGTGCCCAACCTCGCGCTCGTAGCCCGCGGTGTAGGCTTGCACCCGCGTGAAATAGCGTTCGTTGAATCCAGCCGGCTCAGGATTCTCGCCCAGAAGTAGCTCGTTCGTGCGGTCCGCATTTTCGATACGCGTCCAGGCGTAGTTTCGTTCGAGAAAGTGCAGCGTCGATTCCAGGAGATAGCTGTTACCGACGTTGCCGCCAGCCAGGTCCCCGTTTCTTCCCCAGAGCAGCAGCGATGCCCAGTTCCCTTTTTGTAGTGGGCGATTGTACTGAACCGATGCGCTCATCCTTCTCACGTCCACAATAGCGGCGAGCGCCTCCGGGCTGTGCAGTTGGGCAATCGAATATTGCAGACTCCAGTTCTGGCCGGGGTTAGCCGTGACCCGCGCCGACCACGAGTCAATCGTTCCGGAATCGATGTTCCAGCGGAATTCGTCGGGCTCGCGTCCATGAAACCCCGAGGCTTCGAGCCGGAAATCGCGGTACGTGATGCCCGCGGTGATGACGTCGGCTGCGATGTGAGTAGAGTCCTGAAGATGATGTCCCAGCGGCGCGATCGGATCCTCAGACGCCGAGGCGCGGTGAGGATACGCCGGCGGTCCCATCGCGGGATCGCCCATGGGCGCGGCGTACACCGACAACAGCGTATGCTCCCCGACCTTGTAGTCATACAGAGCGGCCAGCTCCATGAAAAAGTCGTGAGGATGCTGCCCGTCCACGATGGGACGGCTGAAGGCGGTTTCACCCTGCTGGAAGAGCTCCGGGTAGCGCCGTTCGGAAACCGTAGCGGGCTCGAAGCTGAACATGGTCCGGATGGTCAGCGTGCCGTTGCCGAATTTACGTTGGGCCATCGGCATCCACCAGTTCGTGGAAAACAGTTTGTCGCCTCCGTGCGGACCGCTCTGCTGGACATCGCTCAGGAACGCTTCGCCGTGAAACATCAGCGTCCAACTTCCCTGGGTGGTCATGAGCATCCCAAAAGGAGTGGAGTTGGGTTCGGCATCCGTGCCGGAGCTGGCGTGTTGTATCAGAGACTCAACGAGCGAGGCGGACTTCATACTCATCTCTTCCTCGCCCATGCCAGGCATTCCATGCATGGATCCGGATTGCGATTGAGCGGGCATGTCCATGCCATCTCCTCGGGCCTGGCCCGAGGCAGGCAAGGCCAAAGCCACGAAGAACAATGCGCTCACGAGAGAGACTCCAAATAGTTTCCGCACCAATATCCCCTTGCGCCTCTTGGAAAAAGACGAACGTTTGGGCCTTTCAGGCCTGAGGTCCCGCAGAATAGAAAGTCTGGTGAGGTTTCTAGACGCGCAGAGGAATCGTAAGGGGCGGATCAGGAGAAGAGAGAATCAAGCTGTGAAGACAACCCTGAGTCGAGACTGTAATCGGGGTCGGTATCGAAACGCCAGTTGAGACCAGCGGTGAACACAAGAGCGTTGTGAGCGAAGTTTGCAGGATCGCCGAATTGTGTCCGCTTTGGCAGCACCGGTAGCTTACCGGCGTGGAAGTCGGCGGCTTCGCACCGTGTTGATGACATCCAGCGGGGGGAGCCGCAGGCCCCGTCATAGCCATACTGTCCTGACCGGCCAACGAAACCGTGGCCATCAGAACCAAGAGCAGGGTCGCGAACACCTTTGAGTAGCGCTTAGCCATCCGGGTTATTGGATGCGAAGTCATCGCGCGTGATGCCGGCTGAAACGATTTCCTACGCCCTAGCAACCTTGTTTAGTGTCCTATGTGCGGTCATGGGAGGTCAAATCGAGGCACATCAGGACACAATTCGTTACAGTTTGAGGTCTCAAATGCCGGTCATCGCCTAATTTGAAAAAGGCCGAAATCCGAAAAAAGGGACCGAGCGTATGACGGTTCTCAGACCGGAGGCCGGAAATGAAGCTGGTGCCGGGAACAGGATTTGAACCTGCACGCCTTTTGGGCATTGGATCCTAAGTCCAACGCGTCTGCCAATTCCGCCATCCCGGCACATTCTGAATCGATGAGCTAGCGGTTGCGGTTGATTTCACTATAGCAAACTGTGTACTTAATCGTGATTCGATGGATTGCTGCTGTGCCTTGGCAGCTGCGATCTGCATACTGAGGCCTCACGCGCCACTCCAACTTCCGCGCTATCCTTCGCGGCAGTCTTGTCTTATCACTGTGTTAGATGTATAACAGACTGAAATGCCCATAGCCAGGAAGAACGCTTTCGTTTCGCCTTGGCTGTTGCTCGCGTTTAGTCTGCCCAGAAAAGGTGCGAGTTTGCGGGTGTCCGTATGGAGAAAACTGCAACGCTACGGGTCGCTGCCGCTCGGCAACTCGGGCTACCTTCTTCCTAACCGTCCCGGCAACCGGGAGAAGTTCGAATGGCTAGCCACTACAATTCGCGGATCGAACGGCGAGGCTTCGGTGCTTGAAGTCCAGGCCATCGACAACTGCAGCGGACCCCAACTGATGAAGCGGTTCTCCGACGCGAGGAGCCAGGACTACCGAACTCTGCTCAAAGTGCTCAGAAGTGATGGAGCACGCTCGCCAGCCCACTTCGCACGTCTGCGGCAGCGCTTCCAGGACGTCGTATCCATCGACTTTTTCGGCAGCCAGCTTCGTGAGCAGGTTGAGAAGACCCTGGCTGCAATGCAGGACCCGAAACCCCAACTCACGACCGCGGAAACAGGCAAGATTTCTCGATCCACCTATCGCAGTCGGAAGTGGGTGACCCGTTCACGTCCTGGGGTGGATCGGATAATGTCAGCGTGGCTCATTCGCAAGTTCATTGACCCGAAAGCACGGTTTGTTTTTGCGGACGAGAACGATAAACCGAGTGGGGCGGTTCCCTTCGATATGTACGAAGGAGGGTTCGGGCACCGCGGCGAGGACTGTACCTTTGAGACTCTCACCAAGGCATTCCGAATTCGGGACAAGAGAGTAATCGTGATGGGTCAAATCGTCCACGACGCAGATTTGTTCGATGAAAAGTTTAGCCGGAAAGAGGGTTTTGGAGTTGATGAAGTCATGAAAGGGTGGGCACGACAGGGGCTGAGTGACGAAGAACTACTTAAGCGCGGAATGCAACTGGCTGAGGGGTTGTACCAATCTTTGCAAGAGACGGAGAAGTGAACTATGAGATGGATCACACGGCGAAACGTAAAGGTAGACCGCGTCGCCTGTCCCTGGCTTATTCGACGGTTCATTGACCCCCAGGCCGAATTCCTGTTCGCCCCTGAGAATCAGCTTCTGGAAATAGCCCGCCGCGAGGGAGCAACTCCCTTCGACGCAAATCAGTTTCCAGAAGTAAGACTAAACCACCGGGGAGAACGCTGTACGTTCGAGGCCATTCTCGACGACTACCAGCTAACTGACCCGGCGCTGCATCGCCTTGGGCTCATTGTCAGGGGCGCTGATGTGAAGGGGCAAGAGCAGGTTTCCGCTGAGAGCCTGGGATTGCGAGCTATCGCACATGGTTTTGCGCTCTCTGGGGTCAGCGATGAGGAGCGCCTTGCGCGGGAGTTTCCAATCTATGACGCATTGCTTGAATACTTGCGCCACCAGACCACTTGAAGCAGCGATCAGTCGATGTTAGACACCAAAACTACAGGAGGGTTGTCCGATGTCTCGTTTGAATCATCTATTTCTCTTGAAAGCCTCTCTATGTTTATCCCTCTGTTTATCCCTTTTCAGCATTGTTGTTTTCGCGCAGGAAGTTCCGGGCGATTACCAGGATGTCTTAAAGTTCCTCAACCGCAAAGGCGACTTCAAGGCGAACGTCCTGAAAGTCAACGTTCCTCGCGCTGATTTACAGATGACCATCCAAGGTGTGCCCACGCCCACGCCTTTTGGTTTCGGCGGCTGGCTGTCGCTGACGAAAACACCGGAAGGTGCGGACGTGATGATGGGAGACCTGGTGTTGCTCCAAGACGAGGTAAACCCAGTCATGTCTGCGCTCCTGAACAACGGGATCGAAGTGACCGCGCTGCACAACCATTTCTTCTGGGATGAGCCGCATGTCTACTACATGCACGTGCACGGCCTTGGCAAAGCGGGTGATCTCGCCCGCCGCGTAAAACCTGGCCTGGATTTGATTGGGCATGTCACGCCACCGACTGCTGCCCCGATGTCTGCTACCGGTGCTCCGCTCGATACAGAGAAATTAGCCAAGATCGTGGGCCACCCTGGAGAACAGACTGGTGCCGTTTTCAAAATCACAGTGGGTCGCGATGACCTGGCAATGAAAGATCACGGAGCCGTCATCAATGCCCGTATGGGCCTCAACACGTGGGCGGCATTTGTCGGTACGCAAGAGGACGCCGCCATTGCGGGCGACATAGCCATGCTTGAAAACGAAGTGACTCCGGTTCTTAAGGCGTTGAGGAAGAATGACCTCGACGTGGTCGCAATTCATCACCACATGACCGAGGAACAGCCACTGGTGATTTTCTTGCACTACTGGGGCAGAGGCCCAGCAGAGAAACTTGCAATCGGGTTCACTGCGGCCCTGGGTGAACTGGGTAAGGGTGCACCGGCGCATACTGACCATGCAGGGAGCCACTGATGCAACCGAAAATCTCTAGGCAGGTTTGAATTGCAGTGTCGCTTATCCGCCTGTGTTCAACGATTGGGCCGGGTGAAACCTTCGAGAAGCGTCAGGATGACAGGGACCCTCCGCCTCCGCCATCCCATTCGCAAGCGAATAGGATGGCTGAGCTCAGGATGACAGCGCTACCTCTCCACCGACCCCACTAAGGTTGAACCGCGTTCAAGCCCAGGTAGACTGCCCAGCCTGCGATCACCAGGATCATAGCTCCCGAGACCGCACCCAGCATTTTCACCACAGGAGTGATCTTGTTCACCTTGGCCATGAGTTCCATCTGGTCCTTAGCCATTGCCGAGGCCGAGTCATCCAGGAAGAGTTGGTCATCCTCCTGCATGGTCAGGGTACTGCGGTAGATGAGAAGGATAATCAGAACGACGGTGAGCGCGCCCCACACGACCAGTAGCCAGAACAATCCCGGAGTCATAGACCACCTCGGTACTGATGTCGAGCCGGTCCCGAAGGCTGCTGCAGATAAATTGTGGTTGTGGCCCCCACAACCCAGCTTTCGGACAAGGGCCCCAAGCCGGAATTATAGACCTGTTGGCAAGGCCCGGGGGGGTGTTTTTGGTGCACCGTCGGGGTGGGTGAGGCCATCTAATGTGTCGGTGGCGGTTGGCGGGAACCAGCCTGAAAACGTGTCTTGGGCCGACTTTGCAGGCTGCACCGGCGCCGAGCTTTGCTATAATAATAAACGAGTCCTTTCAAGGAGATACCAATGGCCACGACAACGACCCCCGAAGTGAAGCCGGCAGAGACGAAAAAGGCGCCAATCAGCCTAACCGCCAGCGCCATTGCCAAGGTCAAAGAGACCATGGCACAACAGAACCCGGTTCCAACAGGCCTCCGCGTAGGCGTGGTGGGAGGGGGCTGCTCGGGTTTCTCCTATTCCATGCAGTTCGAAAACGGCGCCGGCATGATGGATAAGGTGTTCGACATGGACGGCCTGAAGGTCTACGTGGATGCCACTTCCGTGATGTACCTCAACGGCTGCATCGTGGACTACGTCGAAACCCTCGAAGGCGCGGGCTTCAAGTTCGAGAACCCGAACGTGAAGAGCACCTGCGGCTGCGGATCCTCGTTCAGCGTCTAAGATTTTTGGACTTTGCAGAAGCCTCGTCGCACGGCGGCGAGGCTTTTGTTTTGTCGCGCTATCATCCCTTGGCTGTGCTGAGGGCAGGCTCTGCCAGTCCGATCGGGGCGCTGCCTGCCGGGTTCTGGGAACTATAGGCGGAGGGCGAGACGCCCTCCGGACGGCCGGCGGGACGCCGGCGCTACGAAGTTCCCATCAGGTGGCAGGAGTGGGTTTTCAACACCAGCCACACTTCGCGTCCCGGCTGCAGTTGGAGGGAGTCGCGTGCCGCTAGCGTAAGGTGAACTTCCATTTCCACTCCGCAATTCACTTTCGCCACTACGATCACATCGCGCTGCGCCAGCGAAACCACCCGGCCAGGAATGATGTTGCGGGCGCTCAACCCAACCGGCGGAAGCGAGGCCAGCAGGATATCTCCCGCGCGGATTCCCACTCGCAACGCCGAACCCACATCCGCCCGCACCAGCGGCGTTTCAATCTCAACGTCGCCCCCGGACACCTGGCACACCATCGTGCCACGGTCCTCGTGGACTGCCATCACCGTGGCATCAAAAATGTTTTCGAAGCCGGCGAGTTGCGCCACGGTCTCCTGACGCGGTGCGCTCATCACCTGATGCGGAGTTCCCTGCGCGACCTGGCGGCCATTCTCCAGCACGATCGCCCGTTCGCCCAGCGCGAAGACCTCCTCCCGGCTATGGGTGACATAGACGATCGGCACACCATGCTGCTGGTTCCAGGCCCGCAGGTCATCAACAATCTTCGATTTGGTCACGGCGTCTAAAGCCGCCAGCGGTTCGTCCAGCAGAAGTATTGCCGGGTCGATCACCAGGGCGCGGGCCAGCGCCACTCTCTGGCGCTCTCCCCCGGAAATTTGTCCAGGCCGGCGCGAGCCCAGATCGGCGATGCGAAACGATTCCAGTATGGCAGTGGAGCGCTGCTTCCGTTGCTCACTGGGGAGCCGGGAGAGACCGTATTCGACATTGCCCCGGACCGTTAGGTGTGGGAACAGGGCCAAGTCCTGAAACACGTAACCCACTCGACGAAGCTGAGGGGGAATATTGATTCCGCGCGCGCTGTCAAAGAGGACTTGCTGTCGGGCAGCGATTCTGCCTTCGTCGGGTTGAATCAGCCCGGCGATGCAATCGAGCATCGTAGTCTTGCCGGCTCCCGACGGACCAAACAGGATCGTGATTCCCGGCGGCAGGGCAACGGCAAGATCAAGTTCGAAATCCCGTCGCGAGCGCTTGCGAATCCGGACGGAAACTTCTTTAGTATCCGAGATTGCGGCACCTACGGAATTGGCTATCGTTGATGACATGTATGCTTCAGTTCAACATCGATAACCACGAAGGGCACTAAGTGCCACCAAGGAATTCCCAGGGCTCCCAGTCGCCGCAATGCCGTTCTTTCTTCGTGTACCTTCGTGTCCATGGTGGTTCACGCTCTTTACTTCCACACCCACACCCGCCGGTTCACGCCGTAGACGACTGAAAGCGTAAAGAACGAGATAGCCAAGAGCACCAAAGCCGTGGCATTCGCTCCCGAGTAATTCACGGCCTGCACCTTGTCGTAAATATCAATCGAAACCGTTCGCGTAACGCCAGGGATATTTCCGCCGACCATCAGCACCACACCAAACTCTCCCATGGTGTGGGCAAAGCTGAGAGCTACTCCGGTCACTACGCCGGAAAGCGACAAAGGCAAGACTACTCGAAAGAAAGTTCGCAGTCGGGAGGCTCCCAACGTCTGCGAAGCCGCCAGCAGCCGCGAATCCACACCGGCAAATGAAGCAGCGAAGGGCTGCACCGCAAACGGAAAACTGTACAGAATCGAACCGATCACCAGGCCTTCGAAGGTAAACGCCAGAGTGTGACCAGTGATTGCTTGCCAGCCGCGTCCCAACGGGCTGTGTGGCCCGAGCGCGACCAGGACATAGAAACCCAGCACGGTCGGAGGTAGCACGATGGGCAGAGCAAAGACCGCTTCCGCGACAAATTTCCAGCGCCAGCGGGACCACGTGATCCAGCACGCCACCGGAAGTCCCACAAGCAGAAGTATGCCCGCAACCAGTGCCGACAGCCGGATTGTGAGCCAGAATGCCTGCCAATCCATCAGCGTCTTCCTTTCAACGGTTCGCTCGACACAACGAGATCTGCGTCATTACAGCCCGCGAATATGGTTGCCCGAGCCAATAATTTTTCATCTTCAGGTTGCATTCATCTTAGTAAACTCTTGTAAAATGCGACCCCACGCGATGCATCTGCCTTGCCCGATGCCCCATCCATCATGGTGGGGCTTGCGGTCGACTACAAGAAGCTAGAGATTCTATCCGCAACCCCGGCCCTCGTTCGGGGTTAATATCGCTGGGCCTGCAACACAGGATACAAGCAAGACGCTGCGGATCCTTAAAGTGAGGATGTCGTGAACCTGCTGAAACGTCATTGGCTGATAGCAAGTCTGGCAGTCGTGGGCATTGCTGTCTTCGCTGCGTTCCGGTTCAAAGGCAACGACCAGCCGAAGTATTTCACGGCAAAAGTGGATCGCGGAAACATCAGTCAGGTGGTAGAAGCGACCGGCACCATCAACGCCGTGACCACAGTGCAGGTAGGTTCGCAGGTTTCGGGCACGATTTCGCGTCTCAATGCTGATTTCAATTCGCGGGTAAGAAAAGGACAGGTGGTAGCGCAGATCGATCCCTCGCTGTTTGAAGGTTCGTTGCTGCAGGCCAAGGCTGATCTGGCGAACGCCAAAGCCAACGTGGTTGCGTCCCAGGCCAATCTGGAAAAAGCGCAGGCCACCGCCCTGCAAGCCCGGGCCGACTACGAGCGAACTGCCGGGCTGGCCAAAGAAGGCGTGATGAGCCAGCAGCAACTCGATCTGGCGAAAGCTACCGCCGATTCGGACGATGCGGCGGTGGCAGCGGCCAAGGCCACCATCACGCAGGCGCTGGCGCAGGTGCAACTGAAGCAGGCGGCGGTGACGGTGGCGCAGACCAATCTGGATTACACCACCATCCACGCACCTATCGACGGCACGGTCATTGCCCGCAGCGTTGATGTCGGCCAGACTGTTGCGGCCTCGCTGCAAGCGCCGACTCTGTTCACCATCGCGCAGGACCTTACCAAAATGCAGGTCTACGCCAGCACCGATGAGTCCGACGTCGGCGTGATCCACACTGGGCAGATCGTCAGCTTCAAAGTGGATGCGTTTCCCAAAGACACGTTTACCGGCCGGGTCTCGCAGGTGCGTTTGAATGCGACCACGGTGCAGAACGTGGTCACTTACAACAGCATCATCGACTTTGATAACCCGGACCTCAAACTGTTTCCCGGCATGACCGCCTACATCACGATTCCGGTGGCGAATGCGCAAGATACATTGCGCGTCCCCAACGGGGCGCTGCGCTACAAACCGGACATGACTGCCGACCAGCTGCGGGCGCTCTACAAACAATATGGATTGATCTCGGGCCAGGCCGCGGGAACCCAGTCGGCCGGCAATCAGACCTCGGGCAGCACCGGGGCAGACTCCAAACATCAACGCGCCCGGGCGGAGGGTACCGAGGGTGGTGGCGCAGCCGTGCAGCAGCGTACCCCGCGCGTGGACGTGGCGGTCGTCTGGAAATTGCGCCCTGACAAAACACTGGAGCCGGTGAGGATTCGTACCGGCATCACCGACCACACCGTCACCGCAGTCGACCAGGTCCTGAACGGTGAACTGAATGAAGGAGACGAATTGATCACCGGTGGCGTAGCTGGGAGTTCGACTGCGACCCGCGCGCCTGGCCTGGGCGGAGCGACGCCGAGGGGAAGATAGACTCTGCCGAATGGAGGCCGCGCGGGACGCCCGGCCTCCACGAACGGCGAGAGGCAGAGAAAGTGTCAACAACAAATCTATGGCCACCCTTCCACAATCCGTAGTGAAGACGCCGGGTGAAGCCGGAGATCGTGGCCTTATCCAGATCGATGACGTGCATAAATACTACGATCTGGGCGAGACCAAGGTACATGCATTGCGCGGCGTCAATCTCCGCATCGAGCGGGGCGAGTTCGTGGCCATTATGGGCGCCAGCGGTAGCGGCAAATCCACCTTCATGAATATCCTGGGTTGCCTGGACAAGCCTACCAGTGGCCGCTATTTGCTCGAAGGCATCGCCGTCTCCGACCAAAGCAAGAAAGAGTTGGCGACCATCCGCAATCGCAAGATCGGTTTCGTCTTTCAGGGATTCAACCTGCTGTCCCGCACCACCGCCCTGGAGAATGTCGAACTGCCCACGCTCTATGCCCAGGTCAGCAAGGAGGAAGGCCGGAGGCGAGCCCGCGAAGCCCTCGAACTGGTCGGACTCGGCGAGCGTATGCAGCACTTCCCTTCCCAGCTTTCTGGAGGCCAGCAGCAGCGGGTTGCCATCGCGCGCGGGCTGGTGAATCACCCGTCCATTCTGCTTGCCGACGAGCCCACGGGCAATCTGGACAGCCGGACTTCCGTCGAAATCCTGGAAGTGTTTCAAAAACTGAATGACGATGGACTGACGGTCGTGATGGTCACTCACGAGCCCGACATCGCGGAATTTGCCAAGCGCGGTATTCACTTTCGGGACGGCACCATCCGGCGGGATGAAGCGGTGCAGAACCGTCCGGTCGCAGCCGAGGTCCTGAAGAATATGCCGGCGCTGGAGGATTAATGCGGCCCACGGCGAGACTGAACATCCGATTGGTTCAGGCGTCACAGCCTGAGCCGGACCGAACTCGTACGATTTGCGTCGGGAGGTCCGCTATGGAAATTCAGGAAGCTTTACGAATTATGCGGGCGTTAGCGGATGGAGTTAATCCCGGGACCGGCGAGGCACTAATGGCCAATGCGGTGTACCAGAACGCGCCGGTAGTACGCGCCTTTCACCGCGCGGTGGGTGCATTGGAATATCTGCAGGAACGCGAGCGTTCCAGAAAGACGCCGCCCGCCAATACCGGGAAGTCATGGTCTCCGGCGGGAGATCAGCAGGTTTGCGAGGAGCTACGCCGGGGAGTTGATTTTTACCAGATTGCGAAGACGCACAATCGAAGCATTGGTTCGATCGTCGCGCGCCTGGTGAAGCTGGGCAAGATAGGACCGAACACTCCGCTGGACATGTTCGATCCAAAAGTGGCCTAGCAGGCGTGAGGAAGACGTTATGGATTTATTGGCCATCATTCGCATCGCCATGCGGGCCCTGGCCCGCAACAAGATGCGGTCTATTCTCACGATGCTGGGCATCATTATCGGAGTGGGCGCCGTAATCGCCATGGTCAGCGTGGGCCAGGGAGCGCAATTACAAGCCCAGCAGCAGATCGCGGCCATGGGATCCAATATGCTGTTTGTCCAGTCCGGCACGGTCAACAAGGGTGGAATGCGCATGGGGTGGGGCGCAACCAAGACGCTGGTCTACGACGACATGGTAGCCATCTTGCGCGAGTGCCCTTCGGTCGCAGCGGCTGCGCCGGGCAGCCAGGCCTCCGCCCAGGTCGTCTTTGGAAATGACAACTGGGCCACCAACATCAACGGCACCGAGCCACAGTATTTCGACATACGAAGTTGGCCCTTTGCCGAAGGCACGTCGTTCACGCAAGATGACGTGAGCACCGCCGCGAACGTGGCCGTCATCGGGGAGACGGTGCGCAAGAACCTGTTTGGAGCGACCGACCCTGTCGGCCAGACGGTCCGCATCAACAATCTGTCATTCAAAGTGGTTGGCCTGCTGACTCCGAAAGGCACTTCGGCGGCGATGGGCCAGGACCAGGACGACGTCATTCTGGTACCCATCACTACTCTGCAAAAGAAAATTACCGGGCAGGACTGGCTGCGCTGGATCATGGTGTCCGCGCTGTCGAAGGACGCCAGCTACACGGCGCAGCAGCAGATCACATCGCTATTGCGCGACCGCCACCGCATCCGCAGCGGACAGGACGACGATTTCTTCGTTCGCAACCTGGCCGACATGGCTGACCTGGCCGACCAGAATGCGCGCCTGTTTACCATATTGCTGGGCTCGATCGCCAGCATTTCGCTGCTCGTGGGCGGCATTGGCATCATGAATATCATGCTGGTATCGGTCACCGAGCGCACCCGCGAGATCGGCATCCGCATGGCGATTGGCGC
>Ga0210384_10006066_pt1 | contig 12959 bp, 7 predicted proteins | sample IncBWH2MmetaG_FD_160574 | JGI IMG/M metagenome (GOLD analysis project Ga0210384, IMG submission 160574) | Forest soil microbial communities from Barre Woods Harvard Forest LTER site, Petersham, Massachusetts, United States - Inc-BW-H-2-M | ecosystem: Environmental > Terrestrial > Soil >... | reverse complement strand
CGGACGGGTACAGGGTACCGAGGACGAGATCGCCGACGCCGACCTCGAGGACCACATCGTGCGTTGGCCCGCATTATTACCGAAGCGGGCGCGGCTGAAGAATCCGCCCAAGGCCTGAAACCCTCCGGTTCGTCCCATCACGACATCGCGATGGTTGTGCTGCGGGATGCACCCATGCGCTGGGGGTGCTGCCTCAAGAGGGGTTTGCGACTTAAATAGCGCTCAACACAGCGAATCTGCGCGGCTCTAGCGGCGCTCCGGGTAAAAATATTCCTCATGAACAAGTTTGAACGGCAGAGCCAACTCCCTGCCGCCTCCCAGCATTTGACCGAGGAGCTCGAAGCCGAGCTCGCGGAACTTCCGACCCAGGTGATCGCGATCGAGGATTCGCCGCCGATCGCGCCGCGCGCGCCGCTGACGCCGGATGAGGTCCGCGCGATCCTGATGAGCCTGATGCTGGCGATGTTCCTCGCCGCGCTCGACCAGACCATTGTCGCCACCGCGCTGCCGACCATCGGGCGCCAGTTCCACGACGTCTCCAGCCTGTCCTGGGTCATCACCGCCTACCTCCTGGCCTCGACCGCCGTGGCGCCGGTGTTCGGCACGCTCAGCGACATCTATGGCCGGCGCGCCATGATCATCACCGCGCTCAGCCTGTTCATCGCGGGCTCGGTTCTCTGCGCGCTCGCGCCCAACATGCCCGTCCTGATCCTCGCACGCGGCCTGCAGGGGCTCGGCGGCGGCGGCATCCTGCCGATCGTGCAGACTATCATTTCCGACCTCGTCAGCCCGCGCGAGCGTGGCCAGTACCAGGCCTATTTCTCGGGCGTGTGGGTCGCGGCCGGCATCGGCGGCCCCGTGCTTGGCGGCGTGTTCGCCGAACATCTGCACTGGTCGATGATCTTCTGGATCAACCTGCCGCTGGCGCTCGGCGCGCTGGCGCTGCTGGTGCCCAAGATGGGCAAGATCCCGGCGTTCCATCGCCGCCGCAAGGTCGACTGGCTCGGCGGCTTTTTGCTGATGGCCGGCGCGGTCGTGTTCATGCTGGTGCTGACCTGGGGCGGCAATCGCTTCCTCTGGCTGTCGCCGACGATCCTCGCGATGGTTGGAGCCTCGCTTGCGCTCGCCGCCACCTTCGTCTGGCATGCCGGACGCGCCGATGAGCCGTTCCTGCCGCTGCCGCTGCTTTCCGGCAGCGTCGTGCCGTTTGCCATTCTTGCGGGAAGCTGCGCGCTGGGCGCCATGACCGGGCTTACCGTGCAACTGCCGCTCTATTACGAGGTGGTCTATCACCTCTCCGCCAGCGAGGCCGGCCTTGCGCTGATTCCGCTGGCCGCGATCTCGACCTGTGGTGCTGCGATCGCCGGCCGCACCATGGCGAAGGCCAGGCACTACAAGCGCGTCGCGATCATCGGCGATTTCACCGCCGCCCTCTCGGGCGCTACGCTCGCGCTGACGACCCTGCCGCTCTGGGGCCTGCTCGTGCTGTTGTCGGTGTTCGCGCTCGGCCTCGGCACGACGTTCCCGATCACCGTGGTCTCGATCCAGAACGCGGTCCAGCGCTCGCAGGTCGGCACCGTCACCGGCGGCATGAACTTCTTCCGCTCGCTGTCGTCCTCCTTCACCGTCGCCGCCATGACCGCCATTCTCTTGATGGCGCTCGGCGCCGACATCTCGCTCGGCGGCGAGCATCGTGGTCCCGTGAGCTCGATTCCCGTGGCCGACATGATCCACGCGTTCCGCTACGTGTTCGGCGCGGCGGCGGCGATGATGACCTGCGCCATGCTCTGCATGATCACCATGGAAGAGCGCCAGCTCGCCGGGCCTGCGCAGCGGCCCGTGGAGATGGCGGAGTAGGGGCGCGCGGCGCGTCCTTCCGATTCAAATTTCAAACAGCTGTTTCCTCGTCATTGCGAGGAGCGAAGCGACGACGCAATCCATGTCTCAGCAAGTTGCAACATGGATTGCTTCGCTTCGCTCGCAATGACGACGTGAGGATGTACTTCAGCCTTCTCGCGGCACGATTCTGCCCGAGTCTTGCAAAGCATCACCCTCGAAATTCGGAGGGCGCAGGGAATGCCGGGTGTTTGGCACACCCGCAGCCGCGCGTGCATTGGTAGAAAGCACACGCGTTAGTCACTGCAAGTACGCCGAAACGATCCGGCATTCCCTGCGCGAGTGGTTTTACGGCTTATACGTGGTCTCCCCGGTGTACCGGGCTTGTTAGCCACCGTCGCCTGAAGGGAGTTCAGGCTTGATCCCAGCGTCGGGAGATCAGGACCACACGATTTCACCGTCCGCGGGCGGCCCGCTTCGTCCAGCGTGCCATCCGCGTCCATCGCATCCCGCCCCACGTTTCGTGACGATCGGCCGAAGCGCCCTCTTGCCGGGTCGGGACGCGCGGAGACAACCACATATTTCTGAAAAACGGAAGTGAAATATTTTTTGTCCAGAGGGTTGACATGACTTCTGATTATGCGAAGTGAGTTGCCCGTCGGGCAGGTTGCCACGCTCACGATGCGATTTGACCGCTACGCCCGAGTTTCACGGTCCATTGAGGTACAAGATGGGGCAGGACTTGGAACCAGCAGGTTGGCCAGATCTTGTTCCGGTTGCCACAAGATCAGGCGCGTCGACCTTGGACTCGTATTGTCAACGGCATACGCGAGGCGCGCCATGACCGGCGACAGTCATCCTTCTCGAGCATCCAATGGTTGGATTTACACCGCCGCCCTGCGACGCAGGCGTTATCCGGGCAACAATTTGTCTTGACGCGGTCCTGTCGCAAAGACGCAAGTGGCTGACACTGGCGGCGACGATCGTCGGGTCGAGCATGGCCTTCCTCGACGGCTCGGTCGTGAATATCGCGCTACCCACAATCCAGCAGATGCTGCAGTCGAATGCGGCAGCAACACAGTGGATCGTCAACGCCTATATGCTGCTGCTGAGCGCGCTTGTGCTGATCGGTGGCTCTGCCGCCGATCTTTATGGTCGGCGCCGAATTTTTGTACTGGGCGTTACTGTCTTCACTGCTGCCTCTATTGCTTGCGGGCTCTCGCCAAACGTTGGGACGCTCATCGTGAACCGCGCAGTTCAAGGTGTTGGCGCCGCGCTGTTAACGCCGGCCAGTCTCGCCATGTTGGGGGCGACCTTCGACGAGCGCGAGCGTAGCCACGCAATTGGGATATGGGCAGGCGCAGGTGCACTGATGTTGGCTGCGGGGCCGCCGCTGGGTGGCTGGCTGGTCGATCAGGTCTCGTGGCGAGCGATCTTCCTTCTAAACGTCCCGTTCGCGATTGCGGCAGTTGGACTTGCGCTTCGCTTTGCCTGCGAGAGCAACGATCCGCACGCCAAGCAACTCGACTGGAGCGGCGCCATCACAGTCGCGATCGGCCTCGCTACGATCACATGGGGTCTCAGTGCCGTCCCGGCGGCGGGATTTCGCGACAAAACAGTGCTGGCTGCCCTCGGAGCGGGAACCGCATTCCTTGTGTTATTTGTCGCAATCGAAGCCCGACTCAATGAATGGGCGATGATGCCGCTGTCGCTCTACCGATCCCGGAATTTTTCCGCAACGAATGCGCTGACGCTGTTACTCTACTTCGCGCTCGGTGGCGCACTCTACTATCTGCCGTTCGGCTTGATCCGGCTGGGCGGCTATTCCGCGACACAAGCCGGGGCGGCATTGCTTCCCTTCGCGCTGATCATGGGTTTCGGCGCATTATTCGCAGGCACTCTCGCCGACCGTTTGGGACCGCGGTTGCTGCTTACGATAGGACCCGTCATCGCGGCCTGCGGCCTGACGATGCTTGCAGTTGTCGATCTCAGGCAACCTTTTTGGGTCGGCGTGTTTCCAGCGGTCCTTTTGCTGGGCATCGGCATGTCGATCACGGTGCCACCGCTCACCTCGACGGTGATGGCGGCGGCCGGCAAAGTCCACGCCGGCATAGCTTCCGGCGTCAACAACGCGGTCGCGCGAATAGCCGGCCTCTTCGCAGTCGCCGCGCTCGGGGTAACGTTGTTTGCAAGCTTTTCATATCATCTTATCGGACCAACGCCCCCACAAGCCAACGACGCCCTGAATGCCGTGATGTCCGGCCAGTCCGGCATTCATGAAGAGGTGGCTAGCGCATTCGAGAGCGCGCTGCGCACGATCATGCTCGCGACAGCCAGCTGCGCCGGACTTGCCGGCCTAATCGGCTGGCTGGGAATCGAGCCCAACGGCGCCCAAGCAAGAAGCTGAGATGCTGCTGCTAACATGAATACGTGGGCGCACCGTCTCGACCATCCGATCTGAGGCGGATCATGGAAGATCAGGTTACCACGGCGGCAGTCGCGAAGCGGCGCTGTGACGCACACCAAAGGTGAACCAATTCATTTTCGCGATTCATTGCTTCAGCTAGATTTTTCTCGTGATCGGTCCAGCACGCTTTTCATCTTGCGCTACAAGAGCGAGCTATACCTTCCTCACGATCAGCAAGTGATGTACGATGTCTGCGAGCCGTCGCCGGAACGTGCCGAAGTTCTGGAAATCATCGGCGGCCACTCTGCCCACGGCGGGCTTAGCAAACTCTCGATTTTTTCACGGTCAACTGTCCGCTCCGATCAGTTCGGAACGGAAAAGACTGATTGTCGAAAACCCAATACAGGGAGTCATTGCCATGCATTTTTGTCTCACAGGTCAATACACGCCACGAGCCGTCAACAACCTTCTGGAAAATCCGACGCAGAATCGCGCTGAAGCGGCCAGGAAGTTGGTCGAAGCGGCGGGTGGGAAATTGGTTTCGTTCTACGGCATGCCCGTAGAAGGGCCCGGTGTCCTTACGATATTCGATGTGCCCGACCCCAGCTCGGCTTCTGCGATCACCGGCATCGTGGTCGCAGCCGGCACTCTGCAAAACGTCAAACTGGTGCGCCTGCTGACACAAGAGGAGGTCGTGAAGGTTCGGCAGACGGCAAACAAGCTCAAGGGATCTTATACCGGTCCCGGCAACTGATCGATCTCGCTGGAAAGTCAGTCCGTCGACTGCCTCTGTCGTTTACAAACAAAATGGGCCGCCCGATATCGCGGGCGGCCTCGCTGTTTCCGGGGCGCAGACATCGGCACTGCACGGCAAGTCCGTGACGTCCTTGCGCAATGTCTCATCCAATCTGAAACGGATCATGGAAGATCAGGTTACCACGGCAGAAGTCGCGAAGCGGCGCTGTGACGCAGATGAAAGGTGACCCACTTCACGTTCGCGAGTCGTTGCTGCGACTAAGGCTTTCTGGCGATCGGTTATGCCGCAAATGGCAGGTCCATTTAGCGAGTTGAGGTAACCGGATGCACGATCGGAGCACTGCCCATAGGCCGTTGGTCGACGAGCTGCCGGAGCTGAAAGACTCCTGCCGTGACCTGCGAATAGATGCCTGCCGAGGCATCGCATTGTGGTGGATCTTTCTTGACCATATTCCCAACAACATCGGAAGTTGGCTAACGCTGCAGAACTACGGCTTCAGCGACGCTGCGGAAGTGTTCATGTTCATGTCGGGCGTAACCTGTGCGCTGGCCTACGGCAGAGCGCGGCGCTGCGAGGGCTGGGCCGGAGTGATTGGCCGGACGCTGCGGCGAAGCTGGGATATCTATGTCGCATTCCTGCTGCTGACGCTCGCTTGCGCCATTTTGAGCCACCTGGCTGGCGGCGGCCCCGCCGCTGACGCGAGCAATACGCGCATTGTGCTGGATCAGCCGGGCCCGACCCTCGCACGCGCGGCAATCTTGCAATACCGTCCGGTCAATACCGACGTCTTACCCATCTTCGTCCTGCTTCACCTGTTGTTCGCGCCGCTGTTGTGGCTGCTGCTGCGGGCGCCGAACCTGACACTTGCCGCCTCGCTGGCGCTCTATGTGCTGGTGCATGTGTTCGGCTGGACCGTTCCGGCGTGGCCGGACAGTCACTGGGCCTTCAATCCGATGGCCTGGCAGTTGCTGGTCGTGCTTGGCGCGTGGTGGATCATTGAGGGCAACAGGGTCCAGCCCTGGATGAAATCGCGCGCGGCGCTTGGACTTGCCGTTCTCTATCTGCTCTTTAGCCTGGTCATCGCACTCAGCTGGCACATCAAGCCGCTGGAAGCACTGATCCCGCAAACGCTGGCACATCTGTTCTGCCCATTGGACAAATCAAATCTGGCCCCCTTGCGACTGCTGCACTTTCTGGCCATAGCCGTTTTGGCAGCATGGTTGATTCCTCGCAATTGGCGAGCGCTGAAGACGCCCGTGATGCGCGGCGCGATCCGCTGCGGCCAGAACTCGCTGCCGATCTATTGCCTGGGCGTTTTGCTGGCATTCGTCAGCCACGTGGCGTTGCTGAACATCTCGAACGGGCCTGTGATGCAGATCGCGTTGAGTGTGGGTGGCATCATGGCGATGATCATGGGCGCAACGCTGCTGAATCTGATCAGCATCGAACCCGGGCCTCGGGCGGCAAGACAACTCGCTCCTGAGTGAATTAAAGGGTATGTTGACGTCCAATTCCGACCAGATAACGACCGGGCGCCAAAGCGCGGTGTCGTGAATGGCGGCAGTGATGATGCCGCAATCGATCGTCGGTCTTCACACAGCCTGCGCCAGCCGCGAGTCGATCTCCTCGCGCAGCACGTTGAAATCGATCGGCTTGGTGAGAAGCCCGGTCGCGCCGCTGGCGATCGCCTTGCGTTTGGTGTCGGCATCGCCGTAGGCCGTGATCATGATCACGGGCACGTCGGGGCGCATCTCCTTGACCTTGGGCAGCATTTCGAGCCCGGTCATGCCGGGCATGTTGATGTCGGACAGGATCAGGATCAGCGATTGGCCGACCGAGGAGGCGACGCGCGACAGCGCGTCAGCCGCGCAATTGGCAAAATCCATCACAAAACGCTGCGCGCGCAAATCGCGCCGGAATTGCTGGCGGAACAACGCCTCGACATCGGGCTCGTCATCCACCACGAGAACCAAAACGCTCACGTCTGACCTCTGGTCTTGTCTGAAAATTGGCTCGTTCTCGGCAATAGGATCGTGAACTCCGTAAATGCGCCGGGCTGGGTATCGACGTCAATCGTGCCACCATGTTGTTTCACGATGATGTCATGTGACATCGACAAACCCAATCCGGTTCCTTCGCCGGCCGGCTTGGTCGTGAAGAACGGATTGAACATCTTTTCCTTCACTTCGGGCGGAATTCCGGTGCCGTTGTCGCGGATACGGATTTCGACATGGTCGCCCTGGCCTTTTGTCGTGGCGCTGACCACGGGCTCGAAGGCGGCGTCGCTGTCTTCAGCCTTGCGCTTGGCGACCGCATAGAAGCCGTTCGAGATCAAATTCAGCAGCACGCGGGTGATTTCCTGCGGGAACGCCTCGATCATGCCGGCATCAGGGTCGAAGTCGCGCTTGAGCGTTACATTGAATTGCGGCTTCTCGGCCCGCGCACCGTGATAGGCGAGGTTGAGGCTTTCCTCGACCAGCGCATTGACGTCGGCGGGGCGGTGGTCGCCCGAACCTTCGCGCGAATGCAGCAGCATGTTCTTCACAATGGAATCGGCGCGCTTGCCGTGCTGCACCACCTTGGCGAGGTTGTCCTTCATGAGCCCGGTCAACTCGTCGACCTCGGCGCGGATGGTCTCGTCGAGCACCGCGGGTTTGAGCACATCCTTCAGCTCGTCGGTCAATTCGGCTGACAGCGCCGCGAAATTATTGACGAAATTGAGCGGGTTCTTGATCTCATGCGCGATCCCGGCGGTGAGCTGGCCGAGGGAGGCGAGCTTTTCGGTCTGGATCAGGCGGTCCTGCGCGGTGCGCAGGTCATCGAGGGATTTCGCCAGCTCGCGGGTGCGCGCCTGGGCTTCGTCAAACAACCGCACATTCTCGACGGCGATCACCGCCTGATCGGCAAAGGTCTGCACCAGATCGATCTGGCTCTTGCTGAACGGGCCGGGCTCAGGCCGCGTCAGCACCAGCACGCCCTCGACCTTGTTGTCCCGGAGCATCGGCACGCCCAGCGTCGCGCGAATCCTGACCAGGGAGCCGGCGGACATCTGCATCTCCGGGTCCTCGAGGACATCGGGGATGACTTCGATTTTTCCTGATGCGATGACGCGGGAGGTCGCCGACCCGCGACCCGCTTTCGCCGGATTCGCGGCCCAATATTGCAGGAATTCGGGAGTGGTTCTGGACGCTGCCTTGAGCGGAAAGACATCGCCTTCGCGAAGGAAGATCGAGCCTCGATTGGCACCACTCAAGTCGACTGCGGACTCGATCAGCGTTTCCAGAACCGTTTGCAGGTCGAAGGTCGAGCGGCTGATGACCTTCAGCACGTCGGCGGTCGCGGTCTGCTGTTGCAGCGATTCCTGGAGGTCGGCCGTCCTGGCCTGCACCTCGTCGAACAGGCGCGCGTTCTCGATCGCGATCACGGCCTGGTCGGCGAAGGTCTGGAGCAGGGCAAGCTGCCTCTCCGAAAATCTGAAGCCGACCTGAGGGCTCGTCAGGATAATCGTGCCGACGCCTTTGTCTTCGTGGATCAGCGGCACGATGGTGAGGGATCCGATGCCACCGGCCACCGCGATCCGGCGCGTATAATCGGGCGTGTCGGGCGCCGTGGCATCGGGAATCTCGATGATGCGACGCTCCAGAATGGCACGCGCTGAAGGAGCGACCTCCGGATCAAATGGGATTGGGTAAATCGACCTGGCGCGCTCGACGTCGAAATTCGGCTGAAGGGCTGCAGTAGCATTCCAGTGCAGCTCGCGATCTCTCAGAGTGGTGATGGTCGCCGCACTGGGCTCAAACAACTTCGCGGCGCTGCCCACGATCGCCTCGAACACCGGCTGCACGTCGGACGGCGAGCTCGCAATCACCTTGAGAACATCAGCGGTCGCGGTCTGCCGCTCCAGCGCTTCCTGGGTCTCGTTAAACAGCCGTGCGTTCTCGATCGCGATCACGGCCTGGTCGGCGAAGGTCTTCAGAAGCTGGACGTGGTGACCCGCAAACGTGCCGGCCGAGGCTCGCGTGACGGCAATAAGTCCGATTGCCGTGCCCTGGTTCATCAGTGGCGCGAACAGCAAGCTGCGGAATCCTCGCGCTCGCGCGATATCGAGGATCTCGCCGGTCAGGCTCTCGGCGTCGGGGATTTGCGCTACCTCGCCGGCCTGTACGATCTCGAAAGGCGCAAACCGGGCGATCGGCATCGGGAAGGTCGACGTCAATACCTCATCGGCTTCAGGCGTGGTCGGTGTGAACGCCTCAAGCGAGACTTGCCCCTCGATGAAGCGGTAGACGGTGCTGGAAAAGCCGCCCAGCAGGCTCCTCGCCCTTTCCGCGATCGCTTCGAATACCGGCCGCACGTCCGAAGGCGAGCTTGCGATCACCTTGAGGATGTCAGCCGTCGCGGTCTGCCGTTCCAGTGCCTCCTTGGTTTCGTTGAACAGCCGTGCGTTCTCGATCGCAATCACGGCCTGGTCGGCGAAGGTCTGCAGGAGCTGGACGTGATGATCGGCAAGCACACCCGTCTCGCGCCGCGTGACAGCGATGAAGCCGATCAACGCGCCCTGGGTCATCAAGGGTGTGAATGTCACACTGCGCCAACCGCGGGCACGGGCAAGTCGCTGCGTGTATGCGTCGGCCGTTTCGGCGTCGGCGATCTGCGCGGTCTCGCCGTTTTGCACCAGCGCGACGGCCGCCATCTCGTTGCGACGCACCGGGAACACTGCCTGGAGGGCTTCGTCAGCTTCAGGACTGATGGGTGTGAAGGCCGCCAAATGCACAATGTCGTCGATGATGCGATGCACCGCCGTCGAGAAGCCCCCGACCAGCCGGTTGGAGCTATCGGCGATAGCCTCGAACACCGGCTGCACGTCGGAGGGCGAACTGGCGATCACCTTGAGGATGTCGGCGGTCGCCGTCTGCCGTTCCAGTGCTTCCTTGGTCTCGTTGAAGAGCCGGGTATTTTCGATCGCGATCACGGCCTGGTCGCGGAAAGATTCCGCAAGCGCAATCTCGGCCTCGCTGAAGGCGCCGGGCTTTAGATCGCCCACACCGAGCACGCCGATGCATTCCCCGCCACGCAACAATGGCAGGTACAGCGCGGAGTTCAGGCCATAGATGTCGCGGATGTGGCGCTCTTGCTCCGGCAGATCGGTCGACGACCAGTCCGGAACGACGAGGTTTTGCTTCGAGATGATGGCACGAGAGGGGAAGTTGATGGCCGGATCGATCGCGACCGGAGCCGGATTGCGCACGGGGACCGGTCCCTCCAATCCAGCATTGGCGACGGCCCAGAAATGGGTCGCGTCGCAGCGCAGGATGAAGGCGAGCTCGCGCCGAAGCAGACGCTGGGCGGTTCGCACCACCGCTTCGAACACCGGCTGCACGTCGGAAGGCGAGCTTGCGATCACCTTGAGGATGTCGGCCGTCGCGGTCTGCTGCTCCAGCGCCTCCTGCGTCTCGTCGAACAGCCGCGCGTTCTCGATGGCGATCACCGCCTGATCGGCAAAGCTCTGCTGCAGCGCCAGCTCCTCGGTGGTGAATGGCGCGAGGCGGTCGCGATAGACGATCAGGGCGCCGATCGCCTTGTCCTTGCGCCGCAGTGGCGTTCCCGAGACGGTGCGGGCGCCCGCGGCGCGCGTGGCCGCCAGGGGCCAGTTCGCCATCGACGGATCGAGGTTATCCATGTCCGGAATGTGGATCTGGCGGTTTTCCTGATAGACGGTCGCGGGCAGGTTGGCGCCCGGCGCCGCCGATTGCGAGCCCGGCTGCGCGCCGCTGGCTTCCGAGCTGGCGCCGACCCGGATGGTCTTGATCCATTCGTCGCCCTCGGCGATGCGGATCGTGACGCTGGGGGCACCGAACAGGCGCGCCGTGGTTTCGGCGATCTGGGTCAGCGATCGCTCGGCATCGCCCGAGCTCTCGGAAATGGCGCGCAGGATCTCGGCGCTCGCATGCTGGCGCTCGGCGGCGGCGCGAAATTCGCTCTGGAGGCGGAAATTGACCAGCGCGCTCGCGGTCTGCCGCTCGATCGCAGCATCCCGCTCGGTGAGCGCTGTGGCCAGCCGCTCTTCGAGGTCGGCAAGTCTGCGCTTGAGATCGGCCGCTACGTCTTCGGAAACCGCCGTCATGTCAGTCAAAAATCCAGCCGCCCATGCCCGGCGAAGGCCGGGCCAAATGCCCGCCGGATTATTTCACCCCGGACCGGCCTGTACCAGCGGGCGGAAAGGACTTTCACGCAGCCTTGTTAATGGCCTCAGGTACTTAACGGCGTCAGGTGCCCGGCCGTGCCACCTCGGTTTCCTTGGAGGTGATGAACTCAAGCAGCACCGGCACGCCTTCCTGCGTCTTCTGGATGCCGCGCTTGATCGCGCCCACGATGTCCTCCGGCTTGGTCACGCGCTCGCCATAGCCGCCGAAAGCGCGCGCCATCGCGGCATAGTCGCCGGAAATATCGGTGGAGCGGTATTTCTCGGTCGAGATCGGCATCACCTTGAGCTCGATCGCCATCGAGAAGTTATTCAGCAGGATCGACATGATCGGAATCCGCTCGCGCACCGCGGTCTCGAAATCCATGCCGGTGAAGCCGATCGCGGCATCGCCCCAGACATTGATGCAGAGCTTGTCGGGCCGGGCGAGCTTGGCGCCCATCGCAAGGCCCAGCCCATAGCCGAGCTGGGTGGTCTTGCCCCAGCCGAGATAGGTGAGGGGTTTTATCGCCTTCCAGAACGGCGAGAGCTGGTCTCTGGGGCTGCCGGCATCATGGGTGATGATGGTGTTCTCGACGTCGACGGTGTGCTGCAGATCCCAGAGCACGCGGTAGGGATTGAGCGGCGCGTCGTTCGAGGTCAGCTTCGGCATCCATTTCGCCAGCCACTCCTTGTGCGAAGCTGCGATCTCGGCCGCCACTGCGCCGGCGTCGCGATCGGATTTGACGGTCTTTTCGATTTCCTCGAGCAGCGCATCGAGCACGAGGCCGGCATCGCCGACGAGGCCGATTCTGCACTCGATATCCTTGTTGAGATGGTTCGGGTCGAGCGTCGAATGGATGATGGTTTTTCCGCCCGGCATCTTGATGCCAAAATTGGTCTCGGTGAAGGAACAGCCGATGCCGAAGATGACGTCGGCTTCGCCAAGGAATTTCGGCACTGCGCGCGGCACGGCAAGGCCGCCGGAGCCGAGCGACAACGGATGGGTTTCCGGGAAGGACGATTTACCGCCCAGGCTCGTGGTGACGGGGACGGCGAGCCGTTCGGCCAGCCGCTTCAGCTGCGGCCAGGCCTTAGCGTAGTGCACGCCCTGGCCGGCATAGATCACCGGCCGCTTGGCGCCGACGAGGAGGGCGGCCGCCTCCTTCACATGCACGGGGTCGGCGCCGTAGCGGGTGCGCAGCACCGGCGTGTAGTTGAGCGGCTCCGGCACTTCCTCGTTCCACATGTCCGAGGGGATTTCGACGATCACCGGCCCGCCGCGGCCGTTCTTCAGCCTGGTGAAGGCGCGGCGGAAGATGTTGGCGACTTCGGAGGCCAGGATGATCGGCTCGGAGGATTTCGAGAACGGCTTCATCGCCTCGCTTGAATTGAAGTTCGGCTCGATATGCGAAATCCGCCGCGCATAGCCCATCGGCAGCACCAGCACCGGCACGGATTCGCCAAAGCACTGCGCGACACCGCCCATGGCATTTTCCGCGCCCGGACCATGCTGCATGCAGAACGCGCCGATGCTGCGTCCCGACGTGACGCGCGAGATCGCGTCCGCCATGTGCAGCCCGATGCGCTCCTGCCGTACCATGACGGGTCGGATATCGGCATTGGCCGCGTGTTCGATCAGATGGTTGACCGGATAGCCGCAGAGGATCTCGATCCCCTCGCGCTTCATGATTTCCGCGATCGCAGTGCCGAGCTTCATGGCCGTTTCTCCCCGGGGATGGCCGATTGTGGCTCGGCCTTTGACAGGGATAGAGGAA
>Ga0210384_10006064_pt1 | contig 12961 bp, 9 predicted proteins | sample IncBWH2MmetaG_FD_160574 | JGI IMG/M metagenome (GOLD analysis project Ga0210384, IMG submission 160574) | Forest soil microbial communities from Barre Woods Harvard Forest LTER site, Petersham, Massachusetts, United States - Inc-BW-H-2-M | ecosystem: Environmental > Terrestrial > Soil >... | reverse complement strand
TGCTAGCCGCCCGGCTCCGCTTCCGGGCACTTTGCACCTCTTTTGTGCAAGCCCTGGATGTGCTAGTCTCTCGGTGCGGAAAATCAGCCCCGGCCACGTGCGACGCAAGTCCTCGCGCCGTAAGCGATCTCTCTCTTTGTTCCCAGAGCGCGCCTCCCCCGCCGGAGGTTCTCGGGGACCGCTGGGGCTCAATGGGCCGCTCCGCGGTCTCTCGGACACATCGAATCCACCGCGGCTGCATCGATACAGAAAGAGGATGCGACACGACCATGCCCGGCCAGACAGCAACCTCCAAGACCGCTCAGCAGACTTTGGAAATCAAGCTCGCGCATTCCCCCGACTCCGACGATGCGTTCATGTTCTACGCCCTCGCGACCCATAAGCTCGCCACTCCGGGCTACAAGTACACGCACGTCCTCTCGGATATTCAGACGCTCAACAACGCCGCGCTGCAGGAAACCTACGACGTCACCGCCGTCAGCTTTGCGGCATATCCAACCCTCCGGGACAAGTACATCTTGCTCGATTGCGGCGCGAGTTTCGGTGAAGGCTACGGCCCGGTCGTCGTGTCCTCGAAGCCCATGCGCCAGCAGGAGTTAGCGGGCAAGCGCATCGCCGTACCAGGCCTTACGACCACTGCCTACCTGACGCTGAAATTGTTCGAGCCCAGCTTTGAAGCGGTGGTCATGCCATTCGACAAAATTCTCGATGCCGTGCAAGCCGAAACTGTCGATGCCGGACTGCTCATTCACGAAGGCCAACTTCTGTTCCCACAACTCGGCCTGCACCGCGTACTGGATCTTGGCGTGTGGTGGCACGAACGCACCAAGCTTCCACTGCCGCTCGGCGGAAACGCGGTGCGTCGCGCCCTTGGCCCGGAACTGGGTCGGCAGATTGCCCAAACGATTCGCGACAGCGTCGCCTACGGCCTCGAACACCGCGAAGAGGCCCTGAACTACGCCATGCAGTTTGCCCGCGACATGGAAAGCGAACTCGCCGACAAATTCATCGGCATGTACGTCAACAAGTGGACCATGGGGTACGGCGAACGCGGCAAACGCGCCGTCACCGAACTGATCGAACAGGGCACACAGGCGGGACTGCTACCCGGTCCGCCCACCGTGGAATTTCTCAGCGAAAACCAGTCGAGCATCAGCACCTGAACGTATCGCGCATGGCCCGAAATCGCCACCAAACGTAGTTGATTCGAAGAATTGCTGCAATTCGGGAGCAACAGATTCCCGGACCTCGCTTCGCTGAATTCGTGACAACGCAACTCACCTTGACGGTGCTCGCTGAATCCCTTACTGTCTTGCGTCTTGGATGAAATTCCTCACCGCAACGCGGGACCGCGCTTTGATCTTGGCCCTGGTATTGCCCCTGACGATGACTTCGAAGGCGCGCGGCCAGGCCGCTGCGGAATACCGCACGCACGCGACGCGACCCGATCAATGGCCTAAACAAGCGGTGCGAGCGGCGCATGGCATGATCGCAACCGACGAGGAACTTGGCTCGCAAGCGGGCGTGGAAATTCTGAAGCGCGGGGGTAACGCGGTGGACGCTGCGGTCGCCGTAGCGTTTGCGCTTGCGGTCGTCGAGCCCGCGGCGGGCAATATTGGCGGTGGAGGTTTCATGCTGGTGCGGCTCGCCGATGGCCGCACTAATTTCCTCGATTATCGCGAAGTGGCTCCCGCCAAAGCCACCCGCGACATGTATATCGGTGCGGACGGAAAACTCATTCCCAACGAAAACGTCACCGGTTCGGTGCTTGGTTATCGTTCGGTAGCGGTGCCTGGAACGGTTGCCGGGCTTGAGTTGGCACTGAAGACGTACGGCACGCTGAAACTTGCCGAAGTCATGGCGCCGGCGATTCGACTGGCGAGTGAAGGGTTTGTGGTTAGCGAAAAACTCGCACACGAACTGGAAGAGGAGAGACCCGGCTTGCAGCAATTTCCCGTCAGCAAACGGATTTTCTTGAAGGACGGCGAGATGTTGCATGTTGGCGATACGCTGCGTCAGCCAGAACTCGCAGCGACCTTGCAGCGCATCGCAAAAAATGGCGCGGCCGAATTCTATCGCGGCGAAACCGCGCGCGAGATGGTCGACGACATCACCCACAATGGCGGCATCATCACCGCCGACGATCTCGCGCAGTACAAACCAAGAGTTCGCGAAGTCTTGCGTGCAGATTACAAATCGGACGACCGCGACGGCGCGGCGCACACCTGGCAAGTTCTTACTTCACCTCCGCCGAGTTCCGGCGGCGTTGCCATTATCGAAGCGCTCAACATGCTGAGGAACGTACCGCTCAAGGGTTGGGGCGAGGTCGAAAGCGTGCACATGGTCGCGGAAACGATGCGACGCGTTTTTGCGGATCGCGCCGCGTATCTGGCCGACCCGGATTTTTCGAGCGTTCCGGTCGCCGGCCTGACCGATCCCTGCTACGCGAAGGAACTGGAGGCCACTATTGATCCGCAACGCGCGTCCTCCAGCAAGGCGGTGAAAGCGGGCAAACCGCACACCTGTGCAGGCTTATCCGCGGCCAGTACGCCGCCCACCACCATGAGTTTCAATGATGGCCCGCACACGACCCATTTCTCAGTGGTGGATGCCGCCGGAAACGCAGTTGCCAGCACCTACACGCTCAACGACAGCTACGGCTCGCACGTTACCAGTCCCGCTGGGTTTCTGCTTAACGACGAAATGGATGACTTCACTACGCAACCTGGCGTACCAAACGCTCTGTTCGGCCTGATTCAGTCCGACGCGAACGCCATTGCGCCAGGACATCGCCCGCTCAGCTCCATGTCGCCCACGATGCTACTGCGTGATGGCAAGCTCAGCTTCGTTACTGGCTCGCCGGGTGGCCCAACGATCATTTCCGCGACGCTGCTCAGCGTCATCAACTGGATGCGCCTCGGAATGGACGCGCAGGCGGCCATCAACGCACCACGATTTCATCATCAATGGCTGCCGGATTTGATTTTGATGGAGCAGAATTTTCCTGAGACGATCGAGAAAGAATTGCAAGCGCGCGGCTTCGCGACCAAGCGAAGGGGTCACATCGGACTAGTCAACGCGATTGGAATCGATCCCAAGACCGGCGACCGGCTCGGCGCCGCCGACCCTCGCGACAAAGGGACCGCCGCAGGGTACTGACTGGGCTTGTCCGTGACCGCTGCGGCCTCCCCTGACTCTGTAGCCCGTCTCGGCGCCCTTTTTCAGTCTTCTTCCGCTCTTTCTTCTCTCGCACACCCAGGAAACGAAGAGCCTGCCACGCCGCGGAAACTCGTGGATAATATCCCAGGCCAATCTATGCAAAGACTGCTCTCAACCTACCTCTTTATTTCTCGCAAACTTACTCGCGAACTCCTCGGCCAGGTCGCTTCGTGCGGCTTTCAAGGGCTCGAGATTTTCTGCTCGCGAAGCCACTTCGACTACACCAACAAATCAGAGGTGCTAGAGACAGGGCGAGCGCTTGCCGACAATCGCCTCCAGCTGGCCTCGCTCCACGCGCCGACCAGCCGCGACCTGAGCGCTACGCGCGAAGGCGGCCAGCCCCTTTCGATCTGCGAGGTCGAACGCGTTCGTCGCATCGAAGCCATGGACGAACTCAAACGCGCCATCGATGTCGCGGAGGAGATTCCCTTTTCTCGGATGATTTTTCATATGGGCGGCCCGCGTGAAACCGCCGACCTGCGCAAACGTGACGCCGCTTTCAGTTCCCTCGAGCACTTGATCCTGCACGCACGCCATCTTGGAGTCACCATCTGCGTCGAAAACACCACCAGCGAAATGGGCGCGCCATCGTATTTGCGCTCGTTTGTTGACGAAACGCGACTCGCAGGCCTGCGCTTCAATTTCGATATCGGCCATGCACATCTGGCCGACGGTCCTGAGGAAGATCGCGTTGCCGAGGGTTTCGCGCCGCTCAAGGATCTCGTCGCTGGCGTGCACATTCACGACAATCACGGAGAAAAGGACGAGCACCTGCCGCCGTACGACGGCACCATCGACTGGCTTGCGGCCGTTAAACTTCTCAAGTCCGCGCCCGAAACAAATCTTCCGCTTGTGCTCGAGCTAAAAGAAAAGGGCGGACCGGAGGTCTCGTCGACGGAGGTGCAGCTCAAAACCGCCCGCAAGTCGATCGACCGCCTGGAACAGGAGTGGGGGTAGCACCGGCAGTGTTGCCGGCGCCCGAGGCAACTTCTTCATCGCGACGATGGGGTCGTGCCGATTGCTTAGGCTACGGCAAGCAGCCGGGATTTTCGTCCGAATAATAGTTTCCGCAGAGCGGCGGGTTGTAGGACGCTTGCTGGTCATTGTTGTCCAGACTGTCCAGCGCTTGAATGCCTGTATCGAGTAGGTTCAAGCCCAGCAAGCCCACAGGCGCCCAAGGGTTCCAGACAAAACTGCCAAAGTCTAGCGCCAGGCCGAACAGATCACCTAGAAACCCGAGGTCGTTCCCTCCGCCGTTCCACCCGCCACGATGCCACTCGCCACCGTGCCCTCCTCCGCCATACCAACCACCGCGGTGGTAGCCGAAGCCTCCGCGACCGAAGTCGCCGTAGCCTCGACGTCCTAAGCCATTGCGTCCGAAGCTATTGCGTTCGAAACCTTGAAAGCGTGATCCGGCAAGCTGATTCGATCCGAAGCGGGAGAACGACGCGTTCTCGAGACTTCCGCCTGCGAATCGCGAGTTGCCGAGATTGGACCGGCCGCGATTCGCATTAAAATAGGTTGCACTCGTTCCAAACGAGCTCCGCGTACGGTACGAATTCCCGCGGCCTGACCAATTTCCAATATTGGATCGAGCGCTTGGCGGCCTGTCCGATCCGGGCGAATAACCTCGTCCCATCGCGCTTGCCGCGGCGAAACCGCTGCGTGATGACGATGCCCAGTTCGAAGAGCTCACGTGCCCGCCAGGCCGATTCGAGTCAGACAAAGAACCACGTCCCACGAAGCCTCCACGATCCATTCCCTGACCGCCGCGAGCGGTCACGCCGCCAAAGTTTCGTTGGGCGCTCGGAGGTCGATTCGAGTTGTGCGAAAAATTTGATCCGCTGGCCGACCCATTTCTAGGGGTCGTGCCGCTTCTTGCCGACCAACTTCCGAATCCCCCCTGGGAACTCGGCGGGCGATTCGCGCCGAACGAAACGGCAGACCTCGCTGTGTTTCCCAAACTGGAGCCATAAGCAGGAGCGCGCCCTGACGAAAATCTCGAACCCGAGTATCCACTTGGCGGCCGGTTCGGGCCACGGAACGCTCCCCGTGCGAATCCAGAAGTGCGGTTTGGGCGTGCGGAAAATGATCCCGATCCTCGAAATGATCCTGCACCTCCATACGAGCTGCGATTGCTTCCGGGGCTTCGCGCGCTGGAAAAACCAGGGGAGTGTGCTCGGCTGCTTCCCCCGAAGTGTCCGCCACCGCCTCGCCGGGATCCACTGCTATGGAAACCCCCGCCGTGAAAATGGCTGCCGCCATGGGAGCCCCCGCCCCCGCCGTGAGAATGGCCGCCGCCGTGCGAACCGTGCGATCCCGCCGCAAAACTCGCGGCACCTAGAACGGCGGAGGCTGCAGCCACTAGCACAATGTTGAAGACGGCAGGCTTCGGCATCGTATTACTCCAGCGCACAAAGAAAACTGTCAGGTGGGTGCGAGCACGTCGACCGCCGCGCACCACGGATCGTAACCCATTGAAACGCTTCATGATTAGGTTTTTGGATGGATGCCAACCCTGCCAGATCCTTCCGACACCGGCGCCCGTCCCCGACAGAGAATCGTCCGGCCGACACTTGAAATCCATACAAGGTCGTGACTCGGTAATGAGAGCGTGAAGAGTCGCATCTTTACCCTGAAGCGCGATATTCTATGCTTTTGTGCCGCTGCTTTGGGAGGACGAAACGGTGCCGCACCCCGATACCCAGCCCGCTCCCGCGATGGAGGCGAGCAGTGAAGCAACGCAACGCCAGGACGCGAAAGGCCCGATGACCACCATCACCATCGAAGAAGCAGGCAAGTACGACGGGCAGGAAGTTACAATCCGCGGCTGGCTCTACAATCTTCGCGAGTCCGGAAAGCTGCTGTTTCCCATTTTTCGCGATGGCACGGGAATTATCCAGGGCGTTGTCGCGCTGAAAGAAAGCCCCGACGCGTTCGCGGCGCTGAAAGGACTAACGCAAGAATCGAGCGTCATTGTCACGGGAAAGATTCGCGCCGAGCTGCGGGCTCCCGGTGGCTACGAAATCGGCGTCACCCAAATCAATGTGGTGCAGAAAGTCCCCGAAAGCCAGCCGTATCCGATCCAACTCAAAGAGCACGGTGTCGATTTTCTGCTCGATCACCGGCATCTGTGGATGCGCACGCCGCGCCAGGCGGCGATCTTGCGGATTCGCGCCGAGGCTGAGCGCGCTGCACGCAACCATATGGACAGCCTGGGCTACACGCTGACCGACGCTCCGATGTTCACGCCGGCGGCCTGCGAGGGAACCTCGACGCTGTTCGAAGTGAACTACATCGACGACCAGAAGGCATATCTCACGCAAAGCGGGCAGCTGTACATTGAAGCCACGGCCATGGCGCTGGGTAAGGTTTACACCTTCGGACCGACGTTCCGCGCTGAAAAATCCAAAACGCGACGGCATTTGACCGAGTTCTGGATGCTGGAGCCGGAAGCCGCCTACGCCGACCTCAACGATATGATGGCGCTGGGCGAAGGCCTGGTCAGCGCGATCGTGCAGTCCGTGCTGAAAAACAAATCACGCGAGCTGGAAACGCTGAAGCGCGACACCAAAAAGCTCGAGAATGTGAAGCCGCCCTTTCCACGCATCAGCTACGAAGATGCCATCAAGATTTTGCAAAAGCATGGAAACGCTTCAAAGTTCGGCGACGACATTGGTGGCGACGAGGAAACGATTGTTTCGAACCAATTCGACCGCCCGGTGATGGTTCATCGCTATCCTGCGTCGATTAAGGCGTTTTACATGCAGCCGGATGCCGAGCGGCCTGACCTTGCTCTCGCCTTCGACATGCTCGCGCCAGAGGGCTACGGCGAAATCATCGGCGGCAGCCAGCGCATCCATGACTATGACCTGCTCGTTAAGCGTTTGAGAGAACACAACTTACCGGAAGAATCCTTCCAGTGGTACCTGGACCTACGCCGCTATGGCAGCGTGCCGCATTCCGGCTTTGGCATGGGCCTGGAGCGCACCGTCGCCTGGATTTGTGGTGCCGAGCACATCCGTGAGGTCATCCCCTTCCCCCGCATGCTTTATCGCGTGTATCCTTAGTTTGGCGTAGTTGAAGCGAAGGTAAAGAACCTGGTTGAATTCGGGGTAGTCAGCACCGCATCCCGCTCGTTTACTTGGCTTTCTCGCATTCTAGAGTGACTGTCGCACCGTGACGTGTGACTCGTGCGCCTGGTCCTAACGGTGTGCCAGTCGCCAATCTCGAGTCACCAGTCACCGCCTCTCAGGATGTTCTCATGGCTCAAAAAGTTCGCATTATCGGCGTGCCCATGGACCTCGGTCAAAGCCGCCGCGGCGTCGACATGGGGCCCTCGGCGCTGCGAGGTGCCGGCCTGCAGGCCGCGATCAAGAAACTCGGCCTTGCCGTCGAAGACATCGGCAACCTCGAAGTGAAGCAGCCCGAAGAAATGCCTGTGGGCGAAAAACGCGCCAAATATTTGCAGGAGATCGCGGAAACCTGCCTGGACATCGCGAAGACCGTCGAAAAATCCCTGGGCGAGGACTTCCTTCCCCTCGTTCTCGGGGGCGATCACTCGATCGCTGCCGGCGTCGCCGCGGGTGTCGCCTCGCACTTCCGCCAGCAGAAACGGGAGATTGGCTATCTCTGGTTGGACGCTCACGGCGACATGAACACACCGGAATCGTCACCATCCGGCAACGTGCATGGCATGCCCCTCGCCGCCATCATGGGCTACGGAGCAACGGAACTTGTCGATCTGATGGGTTTCAAACCGAAGGCCGAACCTGGCAACATCGTGATCGTCGGCGCGCGAGACCTGGACGCGCAGGAACGCAAGATCGTCAAGAAATCAGGTATCCATGTATTCACGATGCGCGACATCGATGAGCGCGGCATGCGCGATGTTATGTCCGAGGCCCTGAAATACGCCATGGACGATACCGCCGGCGTCGCCGTCAGCCTGGACATGGATTTTGTCGATCCCGCAGATGCTCCGGGCGTCGGAACGCCGGTGCGCGGCGGCGTCACTTATCGCGAAGCACATCTCGCGATGGAAATGATCGCCGACAGCGAGGCCATGGTTTCGCTCGAAGTCGTCGAGATCAATCCAATTCTCGACGAACACAACCGCACGGCGCTGCTGGGTGTAGAGTTAGTGCTTTCCGCCCTCGGCCAAAAAATCCTCTAACCTCCGCTGCGATTCTAGCGACTGCGATCTAGCGCGGCCTGGTTTCTGGCCTTGGCCCTTGCAACCCCTGGCAGCTCGTCCCCAGGCACTGATTCATTTCCAGCCCCGGCGCGCGCCACAGCGGAATGCGCCAATCAACTTGTCCGAAGCGCTGACATCGGCTCGATCCGCGATGCCCTGCGCGCAGGCAAGTATCCCGCAAGCCCAGCCACGGCTGCCAAAATCACTACCATCCCAGCAAAAGTCACAGGGTCGTTTGGCTTCACTCCAAATAGCATCCCACTCAACGTGCGGGCCAGTGCCCACGATACTGCAGCTCCCGCTACCGTCCCGATCCCTGCCAGCCCTAGTGTCTGCAACAAAATGCCTCTCTGTAACGTCTCCGCCGATGCGCCCAGCGCCATGCGAATCCCAATCTCCTGCGTCCGCTGGCTCACCGAATACGAAATCACCGCATAAATTCCAAGCGACGCCAGCACGAGCGCAAACCCCGCGAATCCTCCCAGCAGAATCACCACAAATCGGCGCGGAGACACCGCTCGATCCACCAACGTCTGCAAGGTCCTCAAATTTGCCGTGGGCAGGGTCGGCTCGATCGGGCGCAGCGCCTCTCGAAGCCGCGACGCGAGTTGCGTCGTGGACAGCGACGTTCGCACCACCAGGTCCACAGAACCGTAGTCCTCTATTTGCCTGATCGGGATATAGAATTCGTTTCCCGAACCCTGCTCCAGTGCCATGTGGCGAACATCGCCGACCACACCAACGACCGTGCGTTCCTGATCTTCGAGAACGATTTTCCCGATGGGATCTTCGCCCGGCCAAAGATTGCGGGCCAAAGTCTCATTCAGAATAATCACGGGTAGCGAGCCCTTGGTGTCACGCTCGGTGAGGTCGCGGCCCGCCCGCAGCGGAATGCCCATCGCGCGAAAATAGCCGTCGCTTATGATGCGCGGAAAGCCGAACGGATAACTCTCCGGCGTGTAGACTACGCCTTTCGCGGCAGCCCCCCAGCTGCGATTGTGCCCCAGCGGTAGCGCATCGGAGAGCCCCTCGGCCTCGATCCCCGGCACATCCGCAACGCGATGCAGCGCTTCGGTGAAGTACGCGTTGCGCTGTTCCTGCGTTTTGTACGACGAATTCGGATCGATCCGCAAAGCCGCCGCCCGATCGGGCCGGAAACCCATATCAACATCCAGCACGCGCAGAAAACTGCGTATCAACAACCCAGCCCCAACAAGCAACACACAGGCTAGCGCAATCTCGGACACGACCAGCGCACTCCTAATCCACACGTTGCCGTGGCCCTGGCTTAACCCGCGGTTCGAATCCTTCAACGTGTTGTACAGCTTCACGTCCCGCACCTGCAGCGCCGGCACCAATCCAAAAATCAGTCCCGTCAACACCGCGACCATCAGCGTAAATCCCAGCACGCTCCCGTCAATCCGCACATCTTCCAACAATGGAATGCTCACCGACGTCAGGTGCGCCAGCACGCGCGTTCCTGCAAATGCCAGCGACAGTCCGACGACCGCTCCGCAGCACGACAGCACCAAGCTTTCCGTCAACATCTGCCCAATCAATCGCCCCTTGCCGGCCCCGAGTGCGGCGCGAATCGCAATCTCTTTTTGCCGCGTGGCCCCGCGGGCCAGCAACAAATTCGAAAGATTCGCACACACGATCAGCATCACTACGCCGACAGCACTGGCCAGCACGAGCAGCACCGGGCGCAGCCGCCCGCTGACGTGCTCCGCCAACCCGTAGACCATGGGCGCAAAGTGGTTTCGCTCCGGATGCGCCTGCACCATCCGCTTGCCAAGGACGCTCGCCTCCGCTTGCGCGCTCGCCACGCTAGCTCCCGGCTTCAGCCGGCCTACCATCGCCAGAGTGTTTCCCCACCGGTTCGTCTCCGGCGACATCGGAAACGGCTCAAACATGTCAACTTTGCTCCCCGGCGTAAACACTGTCGAGAAATCAAACGACGCCGGCAACACGCCCACCACCGTCGCCGGCCCCCCGTCAAACGACAGCGCGCGGCCCACGACGTTCGGATCTGCGGCGAATTTCGTTCTCCAAAGTCCGTCACCTAGCATCACCGCCCTGGGCCCGTTCCACTTGCATTCTTCGGCGCTGAACTGCCTTCCAATCCGGGGCTCGACGCCGAGCAATGGGAAAAAATTCTGTGAGACCCGCACGCTCGTAAATCTCTCCGGTTCGCCCTCCCCGATCAGCTTGGCATCACCAACCCCGTAAAATGCAAAATAGGCGGCGATATCGGAGAACGACTGACTTTGCGCTCTCAGATCCAGGTAGTAGTCAACTTGCGTTGTTTTCGCGGACATGTCTCCAGTGGCGTCCTCGTGATTGGCAATCCACGCAAGCCGTCCTGGGTCGCGAAACGGCGGTGGGTGAATCAGCAGGGTATTTACGACGCTGAAAATCGTGCAGCTAGCCCCCACGCCAAGGCCCACGATGAGAATGGCGAATATGGCAAAGCCATAGTCGCGGCGCAGCGTTCGTGCGGCATAGCGAAGATCCTGCCAGAGCACTTCCCAAGACATGGCGCTCCTCCCAGTGACACGTTCCCGGAAACATAGACGATGGGCAGCCGGAAAAGTCACAGGGCACGGTCAAGTCTGGAGATGACCCCGCATAACAATTGGTTGTCAGTTCGGAACGCTTCCGCCGAGTCCCGCCACGACCCGCCATTCGCCCTTGTAAAATGGCTGAGCGTCGGAAGGCGCAGCCGAATCCCGGCACAAATAAGAAGGCAATCCGCTCCAGACAGGACTTTCCGTGAACTCTTCCGCAACCTCTGACAAGCGTCTCCGCGTCGGCGTGCTTTTTGGCGGCCGATCTGGCGAGCACGAAGTCTCGCTGGCATCCGCCGCGTCTGTGATTCGCGGGCTCGACCCCGCAAAGTACGAAGCCGTGCCGATCGGCATCACCAAAGAAGGTCACTGGCGCATCGGAGCGGGCGCCCATAAGATGCTGCCGGAAGTCCTGCGCGGCGGCCAGCCGGTGATGATGACCGCCGATCCTACCGACGCGTCGCTGGTACCGTTGAGCGGCGGCGGCGCCAGTCAGCGTCTGGACGTGATTTTTCCCGTGATGCACGGAACATTCGGCGAAGACGGCACCATCCAAGGCCTACTCGATCTCGCGGGACTCCCCTATGTCGGCGCGGGTGTACTCGGCTCCGCGATCGGCATGGACAAGGATGTCGCCAAGCGCTTGCTGCAAGTGGCGAAAATTCCGGTCGTGCCCTGGATCACCGCCCATCGCCACGATTGGGAAAAGAACCCGAAACAAATTCAGCGCGCCATCGAAAACAAGTTCAAATACCCCGTGTTCGTAAAACCGGCAACTCTGGGGTCATCGGTGGGCATGACCAAGGTTCACTCCCGCGCGGAATTAGCTCCGGCGTTGAACCTGGCCTCGGAATTCGCCATGAAGATTCTGGTGGAGAAAGCCATGGTCGCCCGCGAAATCGAAGTCTCCGTATTGGGGAACGACGAAGCGAAGGCTTCCATCCCTGGCGAAATCGTGCCCCACCGTGAATTCTACGACTACACCGCGAAATATCTCGAAGACGGCACGCAGCTTCTGATTCCCGCGAAACTCAAAGCGGCGCAAGTGAAGACCATCCAATCGCTGGCGGTGGCCGCGTTTCGCGCGCTCGAGCTCAGTGGCATGGCGCGCGTCGATTTCTTCCTGGAAAAACGCGGAGTCGGAAAACTCTTCCTGAACGAGGTGAATACCATCCCAGGCTTCACGTCGATCAGCATGTATCCCAAACTCTGGGAAGCCAGCGGAATCCCCTTTCGCGAATTGATCGACCGGCTGATCGCTCTGGCGCTCGAGCAGCACGCGGAAAAAGCACGCACGAAATACGCAATCGAACTCCCCGAGGGCGCCGCCGGCGCGCTGCAAGGCTGAGTCCGGTCCAGCTAAATCATTTACTCTCGCGCATGAATTTTGCTACGGTGGGAGTGTCGCAGAACGTCGCGCTCGACGCATCGTTCCAGCGGCTGCTCTGACGCTCGCAGGGCAGGAGACTTTACACTTGTCACTTCTCGACCCGCCTCCGATCACATCGCACAAATCCAGGCCGTTCGCATTTACGATCGCGGCCTTCGTCCTGGTTGCCGTTGTCTCACTTTGGTGGACGTTTCGTTTCTATCCGGAAAAACGTGCCGTGGCGAATTTCTTCGACGCGGTGGTCACCGGTGATACGGCAAAAGCTTACCAACTCTGGAAGCCCAAGCCGAGCTACAAAATGGAAGATTTTCTCGCGGACTGGGGCCCGAACGGTTACTTTGGACCGGTGAAGAGTTACCGCATCATGCGCGAAAGCTCGCCGGTCGGTTCGAATGCCGTCGAAGTTGCCGTGGCGGTCAGCCCGTTCTCGCCCATGCCGAATCCCGCTGATCCGTCGACCAAAGAGCAAAGCCAGAAAACCCGCGTCATCGGGATCTGGGTCGTGACCAAAGACAAGTCGCTGACGTTCCCACCGTAGAGTGGAATCGGGTGTATTTCCTCAGCTTCTGCGTCCTAATTCCATTTCCT
>Ga0210384_10006063_pt1 | contig 12961 bp, 6 predicted proteins | sample IncBWH2MmetaG_FD_160574 | JGI IMG/M metagenome (GOLD analysis project Ga0210384, IMG submission 160574) | Forest soil microbial communities from Barre Woods Harvard Forest LTER site, Petersham, Massachusetts, United States - Inc-BW-H-2-M | ecosystem: Environmental > Terrestrial > Soil >... | reverse complement strand
GGGACCGCCTCGAAGAACACGACGAGATCGACGTCCGGGACGTCAAGCCCCTCCTCGGCGACGCTGCTCGCGACGAGGATCGGGAACCGGCCGTCCTTGAACGCGCTCAGGACCTGGCCCTGCGACTTCTGGTTCATCCCCCGGTCGTCGGCATCCCGCGTCGCCTGGCCCACGAACCGCCCCGTGGTCCACCCCTGAGCTTCCAGGAACGACTGGATCCCGACGATCGTGTCCCGGTACTGGGCGAAGACGAGGATCCGGGGCGGGTGATTTCGGGGTTTCGCGATCTCCGCCCGTACCTCCTCGACGAGGGCGTCGAGCTTCGGATGCGACGCCTCCTTCGTATCGGTCAGGAACGCGGTGGCCTCGGCGCGCGCCGCCACCACGCGGGGTTCCTTCACGAAGGCCCGGTCGGCGCGTCCCGGCTTCTCCTTGTTCTCCACCCGTTCGACGTACTGGAGGAACGGGGCTAGCCCCTGCGTCTCCAACCGTTCCTGCGCGTGGTGCAGGTGGAGCAGGACGAGCTGGTGGTAGAGGGGCCCGAACTTTCGGGTCATCGGTCCGGGACGCGCGAAGATCTCGCCCCTCAGGGCGATCAGGTCCTTGACGGAAAGCGAGGTGATCGGCTTCTTCCGGAGGTACCCCATCTTCTGGAGCTTGCGCGCCTCATCGTGGGCGGCGTCGCCGAGCAGCGCCTGGATCCGGAGCGATTCGGGGGGGAGCCGGACCCAGTGGCGATCGACCTCCACCTCCTGAACGTGTTCGCGGACCCCTTCGTCCTCCCTCGAACGCGCCTCGATGCGCGCCACCCCGAGCGCTCCGACGACCTCCTCGATCCGGGCGTCCTGACCCCCGGGCGAGGCGGTCAGACCGAGCAATCGGCTCCCGAGGGGCCGTTCCGCGCGGAACTGGGCCGCGAGCGGTACGTAGGCGTACTTTCCGACCGCGTGGTGGGCCTCGTCGAAGACGATCAGGCCGACCTCCTTCAGCGTGTAGCGACCGGCGTCGAGGTCGTGCTGGACGATCTCGGGAGTGGCGAACACCGCGTCGGCGGCGTCCCACGAACCCTGCCGGACGGGACGGTGGACCGTGCCCGTGAACCGGGCCCGGCGGAGATCAGGGAACCACTTCCCGAACGAGTCGGCGTGCTGTTGGACGAGGGGCCTGGTCGGGGCGAGGAACAGCAGCTTGCCGGGCCTTCGGCGGAGGAGCTCGGCGGCGAGGAGCGCCGCGATCACGGTCTTGCCGAGACCGGTGGGAAGCACGACCAGCAGGTCTTCGTCGAGCCCGATGCGGGCCATGTCGAGCTGGAACGGCAGCGCCCGGACGGTCCCTGGGCGAAGGAGCGGGTGCTCGACGAACCCATCGGCGACCCGCCAGACGCCCGGGAGCGGCGCCAGCGTGGTCCGCACGCGCGGGGGCGGAGATGGCTCGGGGACCGCGGCGGAACGGTCGAACTCGTCGAGCCGATGTTGACGGACCATCTCCCGCTCCAGCGGGAGGACGGGTCGGGGCACGCTTATACGTCATTGCATAGGCGATGTAATCCCCCGCGTGATTCCGATCGTACGGGGTGCGTACCGAGGTCAGCCTGCTTCGCGACTCCTCGCCAGAGGGCTACGATCCCGCCAATGGCAGCGGCCCCAGCGTTTCCGGGCGAGGGTGAAATGTTTTCAACCTCTAAGTTCGGGTCGACGTTTCTCCGTCTGGGGTGAAACGCCTCCCGAAAAGGTGACACCACCGGGCGATTTCGTTCGTTCGAGGAGAATCGGCAATCCAGTGGGTGCAATCTGCGGCCGCGCTCGTCCCCCCCCGTTTCACGCGGTCACCGGGAGTCCTTGACCATGGGTTTCCAAATCGCGTCCGATGCCCGCAGCCCGCCAGGTTTCGATCCGCTCCGTTTCTCTACCTCTCCACCTCCCTCCCCTCCTCCGTGATGCGCTCCTCGACGTTCGCTCGGCGGTCAACTCGCTCGTCCCTGACTGGCGCGCCCATCCGTGGGAGTCACGCTTCGATGCCACCAAGCGAACTTATGCCTGGACCCGGGCCCACTACCCGCACCTTGCGTCCGGATGGGCGGTCTGTATCGCGAACGAAACCTCCGCCACGCTCAACTCCTGGGATCGACAGCTCCGGCGGGCCAAACGACTCGACGTTCGCAAGTGGCAACGGCTCCGGCATCAACTCCCGCGTCGAATCCGACTCAAGGTCAGCCTCCACGCTGAGCTCTACCGTCTTCGGGGTCGCCGGCTCGACATCACCCTCCACAGAGATCGGCACCTACTCATCGACCTCTCGCGGATCCCCCACCCTCTCTTCGAGAGGTACGGCGCCGCCTCGAACTGGAAGTTCGGGCTGACCGTCACCGATCGATATCTGGTGTTTCATTTCCGGGTCCCTCAGACCGGGACCCTCGCACCGAACTCGGTGGGCGTCGATGTCAACATGCCGTCGGCCGACTTTGTGACCTCCGACGCTCAGGTAGGCTCCGTCGACCTCCGACCGATCACGGCGATCCAGGGTAGCATGGCCCGGAAACGACACTCGGTCCAGCGCCGAATCCCCAAGGACCTGCGCCTCCAGCGCCGCGTCCTCCGGCGGTATCGGGGCCGCGAGCGTCGTCGGGTAGAACCGCTGCTGCACCGGGCCGCCAACGAGTTCCTCGCGAAGGCGGGAGGCCGGAACATCGTTCTCGAGGACCTCTCGAAGACGCAAGAAGAGCTGATGCGAACGACCCGGGGTAGGGACGCCCGCCGAAGACTTTCCGCCTGGACGCAGGGTCGGTTCCAGCGGTTCGTAGAATACAAGGCCCGAACGCAGGTCGTCCACGTGGACCCTCGAGGGACCTCTTCGGAGTGTCCCCGGTGCGGAGGTCGGCTGGACCACCCGGAGTGGCGACGGTCGGTCTGCGTCAACTGCCAGGGCGATTGGCAACGGGATAGGGCGGCGGCGACGTCGATCCTGTCCCGGGGGCTGGTCACCCTATGGGGAGCGGCTCCTCCCCCGAAAGCGCTCGACGCGCTCCTGGAGTTGAGTCGGTGGGGTTCGGGAACGGATTTCACGGACCGACGGGGAAGGGAGACGAAGCGAAGTTGAGGCGAGAGGATTCACCTTCTTGACTCAAAGAGGAGTAGGCACTTCGGCCCGCTCTCTGGGCGCTCAGAGGAATCGGATATCCCGTGGCATCGGGCCCACGTGCTCCCGGAACTTGGCCGGCCAGCCGTCCGGGTCGAGCCCATGTTGCGCGAGGAACGCGGTCAGCCAACGCTCCAGCCCTATCCCGGAGCATCCCGACCAGAGCTCGCCCTTCTGGGGCCGGATCGTGAACGCCTTCGTGTACTTCTCCCCGACGATGGAGAGGTTCTGGAACTCGAGCCACTCGGAGGCTTCGCGCGTTCCGCGATACGGGAGATACGCCTCGAAATCGATCGTTCCCTTGACCCGGGCCGTCGCGTCTTCGACCCCCACCCCGCCGCTCTGCTGCATGTAGAACGGGGTCACCCACGCCGTACGCCACTCGAGCTCGAGGATCGAATCGAAGACATGGGCGTACCGGGCGAGGAGCTTCTCCCGCAGCTCGACGAGCTGGTCGGGGGTGCCCACGTACACCGGCTCGATCCGGTGGAACTCATCGACCCGCTCGAGCCCGTGCCGTCCACCGCTCTCGTACCGGTTGGAGACGGCCGAGCGGTCGAAGACCCTCAACGGGAGACTCTCCTGGGCGATCGTCCGGCCGGAGAGCCACCAGTAGATGGTCGGACACTGCGCGTAGCAGGAGACCGCGGAGGGCGGGCTCACGAGCTTCGCGAGCTCGGCCTCGGGGACCTTGCGCGTGATCTTGACGAGATCGGTGAACGTCTCCCACGCCGCCGGATCGCGGGTGCGGGGCTCCGTGACGTAGTAGAACTCCCCTGGGAGCCCTTCGAGGTGCCCGGTCTTGAGCAGGATATCGAACGAGTCGTGGTGCGGCTGGACGACCTCGGTGAAACCGAGCGGCTCCAGCACTTCGGTGCGGGCGATCCGCTCCATCGTGCGGAGGAGGTGGGCGGCCGTCGGTCCGAGGAACCACTTCCCTTTCGTCGGACCGTTGCGGATCCACTGACGTGCCAGCATCCCCTCGGTGGGGTCCTGGTCGTAGCGGAGCTCCCGTCGCGGGCTCTGGGTCAGCAGGTCCCAGTACTGCTCCTTTCCCTCGTAGCTCTGGCGACGGACCTTCTCCTGCAGCAGCGTGACGGCCCGGTCCATCCAGTTGTCCCGTAGCGCCTCCTCGGGGAGGTCGCGCATCTCGAGAGTGGCGATCCGGCCCTCGACATGGAGGGTGTGGGGCAGCGGGAGCGTGACGGGATGCTTGAGATCGCCCTCGAGCTCGAAGCGCACCCGGTAGCTCGGGGCGCGGAACGAACGGACCCCGACCTTCTGGGCCCGCCCCAACCCCTCCCCGAGTCGCCGGACGAGCGCGAGCAGGGCCTGATGGGGGCGCGAACCGTCGGACTCCAGGGTGACGTGCAACTGGTCGCCGACCACGGCGATGCCCGAGAGGTGCCCGGTTCCCCTGGTCCCAAGGGCGCGCTTGAGCGACTCCTCGCCCACGCTTCCCACCAGGCTCTCGAGCCCCGCGGGGTCGGGCGGCGCGGCGCTCAGGGTGATCTCCGCCCTCAGCGCGTGCTCCATCCCCGCGGGCACGGTCGGTCGCGTAATTATCCTAGGCGCCGCCCGACCGGTTTCCTCTCGAGAACCGGCGGGCCACCGGTCGGGCCGGGCGTGGGAACCCCGTCCCGCCGCGGTGGGCCGGCCTCCTGGAGCCCGTGCCCCGGCGGCCGGGGGGTGTTCCGACGTCGCGGGTGGCGGGGCGGGAGCGGGGTTTCCCGAGGGCGCCGCGCCGTCCCGGTTATTGTTATGTGCCCGCCGATACCTCCACCGAGCGGAGGTTCAAATGACCGACCCGGGGGCCGTCGAGCACGGGCTGTTCATCGGCGGAAAGTGGGTCAACCCACCGGGCGCGGGCCGGTTCTCCACCCGCAATCCGGCGACCGGCGAGGTGTTGGGCCACTTTGTCTCGGCTCGCCCTTCGGACGTCGTGGCGGCGATCGACGCGGCCCAGAACGCCTTCCCCGCGTGGAAGGAGACCCCCGCCCCGAAGCGTGGCGAGATCCTCCTGCGCGCCGCGGAGACGCTACGAGGCCGCAAGGAGGCGGTCGGGCAGGTCGTCACGCGGGAGATGGGCAAGGTCATCGCCGAAGGGCGCGGCGACGTCCAGGAGGCGATCGATTTCATCGAGTACATGGCCGGCGAGGGCCGTCGCCTCGCGGGCGAGACGGTCCCCTCCGAGCTGCACCGCAAGTTCTGCCTGACGGTTCGCCAGCCCAAGGGGGTCGTCGCCTGCATCACCCCGTGGAACTTCCCGACGGCGATCCCGAACTGGAAGATCGCCGCCGCCCTCGTCTGCGGGAACACCGTCGTGTTCAAGCCGGCCTCCAACACGGCGCTCTGCGCCTACGAAGTAGTCAAGGTCTACGAGGACGCCGGGCTCCCTCCCGGGGTCCTCAACTTCGTCACCGGCTCCGGCGCGATCGTCGGGGACGCCCTCGTGGGGGACCCCCGGGTGAAGGCGATCTCCTTCACCGGTGGCGTCGAGACGGGCCGCGAGGTGTACCTGAAGGGCGCCCGGCAGCTCAAGATGGTCCACCTGGAGCTCGGCGGCAAGAACCCGGTGATCGTCATGGATGACGCCGACCTTCCGTTGGCCCTCGAAGGCGTGCTGTTCGGCGCGTTCGGGACCTCCGGCCAGCGCTGCACGGCGACGAGCCGCGTCGTGCTCCACGAGAAGGTCTACGACCAGTTCCTCGGGATGCTCGTCGACCGGCTCAAGTCGTTCAAGGTCGGCGACCCGATCGACCCGTCGACCGACATGGGCCCCGTCGCTTCGGCCGACCAGGAGAAGAAGGTCCTCGAGTACATCGAGATCGGCCAGAAGGAAGGGGCGAAGCTCCGCACGGGTGGCCACAAGCTCACCGGCGGCGTCTACGATCTCGGACACTACATCGCCCCCACGATCTTCGAGACCCCCCACGGAACCCGCATCTCCAAGGAGGAGATCTTCGGGCCGGTCCTGTCGGTGATCAAGGTCAAGGACTACGACGAGGCGGTCCACGTCGCCAACGACGTCGACTACGGTCTCTCCTCCTCGATCTACACGCGCGACGTCAACCGCGCCTTCCGAGCCATCGGCGACCTCGAGGCCGGCATCACCTACGTCAACGCCCCGACGATCGGCGCCGAGGTGCAGCTCCCGTTCGGCGGGGTGAAGAACACCGGGAACGGCGGCCGGGAGGCCGGCTCAGTGGCGATCGAGGAGTTCACCGAGATCAAGACCGTCTTCATCGACTTCTCCGCCCGGCTCCAGAAGGCGCAGATCGACCCCCGGTGACCGGAGCGATGGGCGGGTTCCGGGGCTCCGACGAGATCCTCGAGCAGGAGATCACGACCCTCGAGGAGCTGACTCGGGTCCGACTGCGACGCTACGCCCGGGACCAGCGGGACCTCGACAAGGACCTACGGGAGCTGCGGGCCGAGCGCGCCCGTCGTCGCGCCCGCGCGTCGGTCCCCGGGACCGGTACGGAGAGCGTCGGCTCGGCGGCCTCGGCGTGACCGGGATCAGTACGGCCCGGTCCGGCCGGGATTGTCGAAGTTCGTCAGGATCGTCTGGTTGAGCGATTTCGGCCGCCCGAGCGGGGCGAGGAGCGGGTCCTCCTCGAGCGCCGGCATCGTCTCGGAGATCGGGACATCGACGACGATCTCCCGGGTCCGTCCGCCGCGCCCCCGGGAGACGATCGTCGCGCGGATCAGCCCGAGGTTCTCGAGCTCCGAGAGGTAGTTGGAGATGCTCCGGGCGTGGAGCGGTTGGAGCCCAAGGCGCTGGGAGAGTCGGGCATACCCGTCGTAGACCTCCCCGGTGAGGACCCCGCCCCGACGGCGTTCGTACGCCTGCAGGATCGCGTAGAGCAGTACCTTGCAGTGGGGCGGGAGGGTCCGGCAGCATTCGATGATGATGTCCTGTTCCAGGCGGCTCTTCGCCTTCACCACGTGGTCCGCGGTGATCCGCTTCGCGCGGTCCCGCTCGGCCATCTCGGCGGCGAGCCGGAGCAGGGCGAGGGCGCGACGAGCGTCGCCGTTCTCGAGCGCGGCGTACGCCGCACATCGCTCGATGACCCCCGCGTCGAGGACGCCGTCCTTGAACACCTCCTTGGCGCGGTCGCGGAGGATGTCCTGGAGCTGGGGGGCGTCGTACGGCGGGAAGAGGATCTTCTCCTCGTTGAGCCGGCTCCTCACGCGGGCGTCGAGGTTATTGGTGAACTTGAGATCGTTCGAGATCCCCACGATGACCAGTCGGGCCTCCTCGAGCTCGGTGTTGAGCTGGGAGAGCGTATAGAGGACCCCGTCGCCGCTCTTGGCGACCAGCCGGTCGATCTCATCGAGGATGAGGATGAGGGTGCCGCCCCTCGCGTCCATCAGTTGGCGCATCGTCGACTGGACCCGGTCCAACGACCAGCCCGTCGGGATCCGGTCCGCCTCTCGAGGGGCGAGCGTGTTGCCCATCGTCTGCAACAGGCTGTAGGGGGTGTCGATGTTCCCGCAGTTCACGGTGACGAACGTGATGTGCGCCGAGAGATCGGAGCGCCGCTGGATGTCCTGACGAACCTGGGCGACGACGGCGGTCTTGCCCGTCCCGATCTTCCCGTAGATCAGCAGGTTGGAGGGGATATCCCCCTTGAGCGCCGGGGCGAACACCTCGGCGACCTGGCGGATCTGGTGCTCCCGGTGCGGCAGGCGGGCGGGGATGTACGACTCCCTCAGAATCTCCCGGTTCCCCCGGAACAGCTCGTTCGAGTAGCGGAGCACCGAGTCGAACAGCTCGCTCGCGGTGCTGCCGGTACCGACCGGGGCCGTCGTCGGGGACCCCGGGCTCGTCATCGGGGTCGTACGTTCGCCAAGTGGCGGCGCCGACTCGTTCGCGATGGGGCTCGGAGGCGCTCCCTCGACCGGACGGAGCGCTCGACCATCGTTTGGAGACTCCACCGCCACGCCTACCCGGGCCTCGGGCGAGCGGTCGGAGGCGGGTTGGCCATATCTATCTTCCGTCAGTTCGACGGTCGGTCCGGGTCTCCGGCGCGTCGGACCCCGACGCGGGGCCTCGCCGCTCGTTCCGGGGGGTCCAGCCCGATGGGCTTTTCCATCGACCGCCCCTCGGAGCCGGGGTGGCTGGCCGTCGTTTCGTTCCTCGCCTCCGAGAGTGGGCCGCGGTCGTCGTCGTCGCCGTGATCCTCATCGCCTCGGTTCCCACGACGTCGGCGTCCCGGTTCCCCCATGGCCCGGTAGCGCCCCGGCCCCATTCCCTGAGGCTCGAGGCCAGTGTCCGATCGCCCTCGGCGTCGATGCCCCTTCCCGTCACCCCCCACCCGAGCGGGCAGTTGCACAATGCGCTCGTCGTCGCCCCGTGCGACACGCCGACGGCGTGGAACGTCGAGGTCGAGCAGGCGACGGATCCTTCGAATGGATACCTCTACGAGGCGTGGATCGGGTGCGGAGGGATCGGCTTCAGCCGTTCCGTGGACGGGGGCTACTCGTTCGAGGCCGCGTTCTCGGTGCCCGGAAGCACGACCGGAGCCGCCGGCCCCACGAACTCGAGCTGGGACCCAGCGGTCGCTGTGGCGCCCAACGGCACGGTCTATGTCGCCTACATGGTCAACCGGACCCAGGGAGATGCGCCGGTGGTCGCCCGGTCGTTCGACCACGGCCGGAGCTTCGCCGGCTTCCAGTACGCCTTCCGGCCGGCGCTGACGGAGTTCTCGGACCGCGATTTCCTCGCCGTCGCTCCGAACGGGACCGTCTACCTGTCTTGGGACTACTCGCCGGACGCGGCGATCGACTCGGTCGGGTGCTCCAGCGCCGGGAGCTGCTACTTCCTCGCCGGTGACTACAACATCCTCGTCGTCCACTCCTCGGACGGCGGGGCGAACTGGAGCAACCCCGTCCCCGTCGACCCGGAGTACCCCAACGGGGGCTGCCCGGCCGGACCGCTCCTGGTGGAGCCCAACGGGACGATCGCCGTGCTCTACGAGGACTACTCCATCGGGGCGAACCACGTCCTGGGTCTCGGACACAACTTCTTCTCGAGGTCCGTGAACGGGGGAGGCAGCTGGAGCCTGCCGGTCCGGGTCGACAACGCGAGCTTCCCGAACTCCTCGTGGTGGATCGATGGAGCCCTCGCCCGGGACAATTCGGGGAGCCTGTACGCCACCTTCGATACGATCAACGGCTCCGTCGACACGGCGGGCGTGGCGATCTCCCGGGATGACGGGGCTTCCTGGTCGGCGACCACGACCCTGAACGGGGACGTCAACACCGCCGCGCACATCGAGGTCGGGGTCGCCGGAGGAGAGAACGGCACCGCGTACGTGGCCTGGATGGCCAACAACTCGACCTCGGGGTGGAGCACTTTCGAAGAGACGTTCTCCGGGAACGGGACCCGGCTCGGCGCGCCGACCCGCGTCTCCGATGGGTTCGGATTGAACGGATACTGGGTCGGGGACACCATCGGCGTCACCTACCTGGGCCTCGGCCGGGTCGCCGTCAGCTGGAGCTACGCGCTCCCCTCGTCCGGAACCCCGAACGTCGAGGTCTACGAGGCCGTGATCGGCGAGACCCTCCCCGGGCCCCCGACGATCCTTGGGGCGAACCCCGGCGCCGGGAACGCGACCGTCTTCTGGGCGTCGCCGAGTTCGGGCGGGGTGGTGCAAGGCTACACCGTCACCTGGGGCGTCGAGGGCCGACACACCAACTTCACGAACGTCAGCGGCGGGACCCATCGTGCCTTGCTGGACGGCCTGCAGGCGTTCGTCCGATACCAGGCCGAGGTCGCCGGGGTGAACACCGCCGGGACCGGCCCGTTCAGCCCCCCGATCAACCTCACGCTCACCGCCTGGGGAGAGCTCCGCGGGTCGATCTCTCCCCCCACGGCGAGGGTGACGCTCGACGGCCTGCCCGTGGCGGTGTCGGCCGGATCCTACGGGGTCAACTCCACGCCGGGGGCCCACGTGCTGGCCGCGACGGAATCGACCGTCGTCCCCCAGATCGTGCCCGTGACGCTGCCGTGGAACGGGACGATCTACCTGAACCTCTCGCTCGCGCTCCTTCCCGGGACCGTGACCGGGCGGATCGCTCCCTCTTCGGCCTCCGTCACCTGGGACGGCAACCCGATCTCGCTGGGCCCGGGCGGCTCGTACACCGAGAGCGGAGCCGCCGGCTCGAGGCACACGCTGAGCGCCTCGGCGACCGGCTTCGTGCCCCTATCGGCGAACGTGACCGTCCAGAGCAACGCGACCGAGTGGCTCAACCTGACGTTGGTCCGGGTCAACGTGACGCTCGAGCTGTACGTGACCCCCGCGACCGCCGAGGTCGCGATCAACGGCACCGCGGTGGTGCTGAGCGCCGACGGCCGCGCGAACCTCTCGAGGGCTCCGGGGATCTACCGGATCACCGCCAGCGCCGCCGGGTACGTCCCGTTCGTCGAGAACGTGACGTTGACGACGGGAACGCAACCGATCGCCGTGACGATGACCCCCGTCTCCGCCGCCTCCAACCCGACCGGGGGGAGCGGCAACGGGTTCCCGGCCTGGGGATGGATCGCCCTCGTGGCGGTCCTCGTCGGCGTCGTGCTCGTGGCGCTGATCGGCCTCCGGGTCCGGGGGCGCCCTCCCGGCCCGTCCGATCCGCCCGACGGGATCTACACCAACGCCGACGGCGCGCGCGAGGTATCGGCACCCTCCGAGGGAGGGGCGGGGACGCCCCACCTCGTCGATGAGCCCGAGGGGGCGCCTACGTTCGTGGGGGATCCCCCCGGTGGGATCTAGGGGCTCTCCCGCCTCGATCCCCTACGACGATCCGCTCGCGGGCTCGGCCGGGGGCTCCTCCGGCGGTCGCCTCGAACGGCTCGCGTAGTAGATCGTCCCGATCAAGAAGATGATCGTGAGCACCGCCAGCCCCACGAGGAGCGCGGCGGTGTCGCTGGAGAGCGCCGTCCCGGAGTTGGGATTGCTCGCACCGGGGAGCGCCGCCACGACCGTCGCATTGCCGATCGCATGGCGGCCCGAGTCGTCGATCGCCGTCACTTGGACGGCGTAGGCCCCCGGCGTCAGGAACGTCACGTTGAATACCGGCCCCCGGCCGAAGAGGTCGTTGCTCGTCGTCCAGACGAACGTTGCGTTCCCCGCCCCTCCAACGTAGACGGCGGTGAAGACGTACGAGAGCGTGCCGTTCGTCAGCGCCGTCGTGTCGATGGCGACCTGCGGAGCCGCGAAGACGACGACGGTCTCGGGTCGGACGGTGAGACCGCCGGTCCCCGTGTCCGTCACCCAGGCGGTCACCCCGTACGAGCCGGCCGTCGCGTAGGTGTGGTTGACCGTGAGCCCGGTGGCGACGACGCCGTCCCCGAAGTTCCACGCGGCGGAGTACGCCCCCGATCCCGCCGACGCGACGACGGAGAAGTTGACGACCTCGCCGACCCACACCGGCCCGGGGGTCTCCGTGAGGTTCACCGACGGACCGGTCCCGGGCGCGACGCTCACCGTCGTCGTCGCCACGGCGATGTCGAGGAACTGGTCGAGGACGTGGACGACGACCGGCGCGAGGCCGGGCGACGGGAACGTGTAGGTGGCGTTGACATAGAACGTGCCGGACGGCGAGGGGCCCGAGGGCCAGATCGTCGCCGGTACGCCCGAGCCGAAGACGAACGAGTAGGTGGCGTTGGTCAGGACGTCCCCGGTACCGCCGCTGACGAAGGTGCTGAACATCTCGGTGAGCGGCGCGGGGCCGCCGGGGGTCGATGCGTTGACCGTGCCGAGGGTGAGCACCGCCGGTCGGGCGACGAGCGTCGCATTGACGTTCGGGAGCTCGCCCAACCCCCACGAGTTCCAGGCGATCACCTGGGCAAACAGCGTCGCCCCGTCCGGGACGCTCAGCGTCAGGGAGGTGCGCGTCGTGTTCCAGATCGAGGTGTTGTACGGGGCAGAGTAGTTGTACGGCCAGAACGAGCCCAGCGCCCAGGCCCAGGCCGCGTTTTGGGTGTAATAGACGGTGTAGTGCGTCACCGGCCCGGCGGGCGACGACGGCGCGCCCCACGAGATTGTGACGACGCCGTCCCCGGCGCTCGCCTGCGACGGCACCCCGAGGGGCGTCGCGAGGATGGGGACGAACCGGTTCGAGCTCCCCGAGAACTCGAGCTGGGCGTCCCAGACCCCCGCGGCGGCGAGGGCGTTCCCGAAGTAGCTGCCGTAGTCGTGCGACACCCGGATCGTGGAGTTGTTCGTGATCACGGTCTGGGCGTATCCGTCCCCGAAGACGACCCGGTAGGTGTACGGCGTGACGCCTCCGGAGGCGTTCACCTCGAACGTCACGTTCCCCGTCGGCGCCCATAGGGGGGCCGGCGCGAGCACCGACAGCGACGCTTGGAGGGCCGGGAGCGTGGCTGGGGCCAGGACCCAAGCCGTGGCGAGGGACGCCTTCCCGGCGAGATTGTAGGCGACGACGGCGATCTGGTAGGTCTGGTTCGGAAGGCCCGCATCGACAAAGTACGGGCTCGGCTGGGACGAGGCGACGTTGAACGATGTCGGGGTCCCGTTGGTCGTCGAGTTGACCCACACGGTAAAGTTCGCGATCCCGGGGGTCGCCTCCGTCCAGTTCAGGAAGTAGCCGACGCCGGCGGCCGTGATGTTCGCGGCGGTGAACGATGGGGCCGCGGGGGTGCCCAACGGGCAGCTGTTGCCCGCCCCGACGGTGACGTTGAAGAACCTCTCGGGCGACCAGACCCCGTTGGACGACTCGGCCTGGAGCCAATAGTGGAAGTTCCCGGTAAATCCGTTCGTGCTGAAGCTCCCCGACCAGTTCCCCTGGAAGGCGGTGTCGT
>Ga0210384_10006062_pt1 | contig 12962 bp, 11 predicted proteins | sample IncBWH2MmetaG_FD_160574 | JGI IMG/M metagenome (GOLD analysis project Ga0210384, IMG submission 160574) | Forest soil microbial communities from Barre Woods Harvard Forest LTER site, Petersham, Massachusetts, United States - Inc-BW-H-2-M | ecosystem: Environmental > Terrestrial > Soil >... | reverse complement strand
GCTGCATCAACATCCACGCGTCGCTGCTGCCGCGCTGGCGCGGGGCCGCGCCGATTCAGCGCGCGTTGCTCGCCGGCGACGCCGAGACGGGCATCTCGATCATGCGTGTGGACGAAGGGCTCGACACCGGTCCGGTCATCGCCCGTCATCCGGTGACCATCGCCGCGCGAGAGACCGCCGGCAGCCTGCACGATAAGCTCGCGGTCGTCGGCGGGCAGGCGATTGTGGGCGCGCTGCGGCGACTGCAGCGCGACGGGTTCCTCCCCGCGGAAACGCAACCCGACACCGGAGCCACCTATGCCGCGAAGATCGAGCGCGCGGAGGCGCGCATCGACTGGCGGCAAAGCGCGCCCGCGATCGATCGCCAGATCCGGGCATTCAATCCAGCGCCCGGTGCCCAGACGACACTCGCCGGCGAGACGCTCAAGCTCTGGGAGGCGGCACCGGTGCCAGCCGGAGCGAGCCTGCCCGGAAGCGTCGTCGCTGGCACTGCCCGGGGTATCGTGGTCGCGTGCGGCGAGGGCGCGCTCAACGTCACGGAGTTGCAGCGCTCCGGCGGCCGGAGGCTGTCGGCAGCGGCGTTTCTGGCCGGCTGCCAGGTTGCGACGGGGATGCAGATGGGGGGCATGAATGGTTGAATCAGTTGCCCTCGGCACCATCTAAAACAAGGTAGCCGGCCGATCCGGGAATCACGGCGATGGACAGACGATGCTGGGCAATTGGTTCAAGACAGGGTTGTTGATGGCGGCGATCACGGCGCTTTTCGGCATGGTCGGCGCAGTATTGGGCGGAGGACAGGGCATGCTGCTCGCGCTCGTGCTCGCGGTGGCGATGAACCTGTGGGCGTATTGGTTTTCCGACACGATGGTGCTCAAGCTCTATCGCGCCCAGGCGGTCGACGCGACCGCCGCGCCGCAGCTCTACGGCATCGTCCGAGAGCTCGCGAGCAAAGCGGGGGTGCCGATGCCGAAGGTGTACCTGATCGACGAGGCGCAACCCAACGCGTTCGCCACGGGCCGCAACCCCGAGCACGCCGCAGTCGCGGCAACGACCGGCATCCTGCAGCTGCTCGACACGCGCGAGCTGCGCGCGGTCATCGCGCACGAGCTCTCTCACGTCACGCATCGCGACATCCTCACCTCGACGATCGCCGCGTCGATTGCCGGGGCGATCGCAACCCTGGCGAATTTCGGCATGTTCTTCGGCGGTCGCGACAATGATCAGCGCAATCCGCTGGTCGCCCTGCTCGTGCTCATTCTGGCACCGATCGCAGCCGTGCTGATCCAGCTCGCAATCTCGCGTGGTCGCGAGTACGAGGCGGATCGCGGCGGCGCCGAGCTCTCAGGCGATCCGCGGGCGCTCGCTGACGCACTGGCGAAGATCGACCGATACGCCAAGGGGTTGCCGCTCGCAACCGCCGAGGCGCATCCGGCGACAGCACACCTGATGATCATCAATCCGCTTTCGGGAGGCGGCCTCGCCGGCATGTTCAGCACGCACCCGCCGACTGCGGAACGCATCCACCGCCTGCTCGCGATGGCTGCGTAGGCGGGCTCGCCGTCCGCGATGGAGCGAGCGCAGCGGGTCGCTGCCAAGGCGGTACGGCGAGTCCTTTCGGGAACGACGCTTCCGGCCGCACTGGCCGGAGCGACCGATGCGGCGACGGGGGATCGCGCACTCGTCCACGAGCTCGCGTACGGGACGCTGCGTTTCCTGGGCCAGGTGCGCGCGACCGTGCACTCCCTTGTGAACCGGCCTCTGGTTGATGCCAACGTCGAGGCATTGCTCTGGGTCGCCGTCTACCAGCTGATCCATACGCGTGCCGCGGCGCACGTCGTTGTCGACTGCGCGGTGCGTGCCACCGCCCGGCTCAATCGGACTTCAGCGCAAGGGCTCGTCAACGCGGTGCTGCGCAACTTCCTCCGCCGGCGAGACGCGGTGCTCGCAGCGGTTGCGCGTGCGCCGGAGGGGCGTTTCTCCTATCCGGGGTGGTGGATCGACCGTCTGCGGCGTGAACAGCCGGCGCATTACGCGACCGTGCTCGATGCAGGCAATGCCCGCCCGCCACTTTGCCTGCGCGTCAACAGCCGGCGCATTGCGCCGGACGCCTTTGCGGCCGCACTTGCGGACGAGGCTATCGCCGCAGCGCGCGTCGGCGCCGTTGGCGTCGTCCTCGACAAGCCACGCCCCGCGAATGAACTGCCCGGGTATGGGCGGGGGTGGTTCTCGGTTCAGGATGCAGGTGCGCAACTGGCCGCGCCGCTGCTTGGCGTTCGCGACGGCATGCGCGTGCTCGACGCTTGCGCTGCACCCGGCGGCAAGACCACGCATCTTGCCGAGCTCGCTGCCCTCGACCTGACCGCAATCGACATCGATGCGCAGCGGCTCGGGCGAATTGCGGAAAATCTTGAACGACTCGGGCTGGCGGCACGGCTGGTCGCCGGCGACGCCGGCGATCCGGGCGGCTGGTGGAACGGCGTACCGTTCGACCGCATTCTTGCCGACGTGCCATGCACCGCGTCCGGCGTCGTGCGCCGCCACCCCGACGTCAAGTGGCTGCGCCGCGAGAGCGATGTCGCCGGCTTCGTCGCACAGCAGCAGCGGCTGCTCGATCAGTCATGGGCGATGCTCGCCTGCGGCGGCCGGCTGCTCTACTCGACATGCTCGATCTTCCGCGCCGAGAATGCGGAGCAAGTCGATGCGTTCCTCGTCCGGCATCCGGACGCCGTGCGCGTGCAACTTGAACTGCCTGGTGCACTGGCTTGCACGGATGGACAACTCTTGCCAGCGGAGGGCCCCGCAGAGCACAATCACGACGGGTTTTTCTACGCCCTCCTGCAGAAGAACTAGTCCCCACCTGGATCCCGCGGCTCGCTGCCGCCCGTGGCATGCCGCCAACGAACCGCTTTCTCGGCCTGTTGTGCTTGAGCGCGTCGCTCTGGCTTGCGCTCGCGCCGGCCGCGCGCGGCGACACGATCCCGGTCAAGTCCGCGGAACTGCGCGCCGAGGACGAGAGCTACGTCCTGAATGCCCAGTTCGACGTGGCGTTCAATCCCACGCTCGAGGAAGCACTGCAGAAAGGCGTGCCGCTGTACTTCGTGCTGGAGTTCGAGCTCTCCCGGCCGCGCTGGTATTGGCTTGACCAGAAGCTCGTCGAACAGTCGGTCCAGTACCGCATGACCTATTCGCCGCTCACGCGGCAGTATCGGGTCACGACCGGGTTGCTCGGCCAGCAACTGGCTTCGCTCGAGGAAGTCGAGCACCTGCTCTCGCGCGTCGTATCGCGGCCGGTGATCGCGAGCGACGCGTTGACCAAGGGTGCACGCTATGAAGCGGCCGTGCGACTGCGTCTGGACGTGACCCAGCTGCCAAAGCCGTTTCAAATCAATGCGCTCGCTTCGCGCGACTGGTCGCTGCAATCGGAGTGGTACCGCTGGAGCTTCGTGCCGTGAGCGGCATCCTCGCCCCACGCGTGCTGCGCTACGTGCTTCTGGTGAGCGCATGCCTGGCCGTGATCTTCCTGTTTCTGCTGGCGACGGCAAGCGCCAATACCGCGCTCTTCGCGCGCAGCTACAACCTGCTGCTCGCGCTCAACGGCACGATGCTCGTCATTCTGACCGGACTCGTCGGCTATCAGCTGCTGCGGTTGCGCAGGAACCTCAAGGCGGGCGTCTTCGGCTCGCGCCTGGCGATGCGGCTGGTGCTGCTGTTTGCGCTGGTCGCGGTGCTGCCCGGCGCGCTGCTGTACGGGGTCTCCGTGCAGTTCATCAGCAAGAGCATCGAATCCTGGTTTGACGTCCGCGTCGACCGGGCGCTGGAGGGTGGGCTCAACCTTGCCCGCAGCGCCCTCGATTACCTGTTGCAGGAAACGACGAACAAGGCAACGCAGCTCGCGCTGACGCTGCAGGAAGCCGAACCGGGGAGCATCGCGACCCGGCTCAATCGCGCCAGCGAGCAGGCCGGCATCTACGAGGCTGCGCTGTTCTCGTCTTCGGGCGCCGTGCTGGCAGTCGCAGGCATCTCCGGGTCGATGCTCACCCCCGAGCCGCCGTCGGCACAGGCGTTGCGACGGGCCCGGCTGCAGCAGCCGTTTTCGGCGATCGAGCAGATGGGTGACCAGGGACTCATGCTGCGCGTCGTCGTGCCGGTGAACAACGCCGACCCGCTGGAACCGCTGCGCGTGCTGCAAGTTGTCGAGCCCGTGCCCAAGCAGCTACAACAGGAAGCCGACAAAGTCCAGTCGGGCTATCGCGACTATCAGGAGATTTCCTTTTCGCGGACTGCGTTGAAGCGCCTCTATTGGCTCACCCTCACGCTCACGCTGTTGCTTGCCCTGTTGTCGGCGCTCGGTCTCGCGGTCGTGCTCTCCGAGCAATTCAGCCGGCCGCTGGGATTGCTCGCCGAGGGTACGCGCGCTGTCGCCCAGGGCGATTTCAGCCGGCGCAACCCGGTGCAGAGCCGCGACGAGCTCGGTGTGCTGACCGAGTCGTTCAACACGATGACAGCGCAGCTCGCGGAAGCGCAGCTGAAGGAAAAGGAAAACCGCAGCGCAATCGAGACAACGCGCGCCTATCTCGAGAGCGTGCTGGCCAATCTGTCCGCTGGCGTGCTCGCCTTCGACAACGCGTTTCGCCTGCGCACCGCCAATCCCAGCGCCGCGGTGATCCTGCAACAGCCACTCGCCGACTTGATGGACGTGCCGCTTGCGGACTGGGGACGCCGGATGCCGGCGCTCGCCGCGTTTGCGGAACTCGTCGACGAGGGTTTTCGCCGCGGACGCGAGGGGCAATGGCAGCGGCAGGCCGAGCTGTCGGTATCCAACCACACGCGGGTGCTGCTGATGCGCGGGTCCGGGTTGCCCGGCGAACCCGCACCGGGGTGCGTCGTCGTGTTCGATGACGTTTCCGAGTTGGTGCAGGCGCAGCGTGACGCGGCGTGGGCTGAGGTCGCGCGCAGACTTGCGCACGAAATAAAGAACCCGTTGACACCGATCCAGCTTTCGGCGGAGCGGCTGGCCGTCAAGCTCGCCGGCAAGCTCGAGGGCGCCGACGAGGAAGCGCTGCTGCGCGGGACGCAGACCATCATCGCCCAGGTCACGGCGATGAAGAACATGGTCGACGACTTCGCGATCTACGCGCGGCAACCGCGTCCGGGTAAGATGCAGTCGGTTGATGTCAACGCCCTCTTGCTTGATGTGCTCGCCTTGTACGAAAATCTGCGGCCCTACGTGTCGCTGAAGCTCGCCGAGCGCGGCGCCGTCATCCAGGGCGAACCAACCCGTCTGCGCCAGGTGTTCCATAATCTCATCCAGAATGCGATCGACGCACAAGCGGACGTCGCCACGCCAGCCTACGAGCTTGCCGTCGAGGTGCGGGGCGGCGAACTGGATCTGTCGGTTGCCGACGCGGGCAGCGGGTTTCCCGAAGACATGATGCGACGCGCGTTCGAGCCTTATGTGACGACCAAGGCCAAGGGGACCGGCCTGGGGCTCGCGATCGTGAAGAAGATCGTCGATGAGCACCACGGCCGGATCACAATCGAAAACCGGCGGCCGCGGGGCGCGCGGGTAATCCTGCACTTCCCGCTGGAAGGGAGCTAGACGTGATGGCGCAGCCGAAGGAGATTCTGATCGTCGACGACGAGGTCGGCATCCGCGAATTGCTCTCCGAAATACTGCAGGATGAAGGCTACCGCGTGAGCCTTGCGGAAAATGCCGGCGAGGCGCGCAGCTACCGTGCTCACAACCAGCCCGCGCTGGTTCTGCTCGACATCTGGATGCCGGACACCGACGGAGTCACGCTGCTGCGCGAGTGGGCTGCTGGCGGCCAGCTGACCATGCCGGTGGTCATGATGTCCGGGCATGGAACCATCGAGACCGCGGTCGAAGCCACCAGGATCGGCGCATTCGATTTCCTCGAAAAGCCGGTCGGCCTGCAGAAGCTTCTGGCAACGGTGACGCGCGCGCTCAAGACCGGCGCCGGGCAGGGCCCGCGCCGCATCACGTTGACGCTGCTCGGCACCAGCACCCTGGTGATCGAAGCCGAGCGCGCGATCGAGCAGCTGTTACGTGCCGCCCGGCCGATCCTGATCGTCGGCGAGCCGGGGACCGGCCACGACATCGTCGCCCGCGCGGTGCACGTGCCCGACACCCCGTTCGTGGTGCTGCAGGGGGGCGTGCGCCTGGTTGCCAACCCGCTGCAGGTGCTCGAGGAAGCACGCGACGGGGTGCTCTATTGCGGCGAAGTCGGCAGCTACTCGCGAGCCGAGCAGAAAGGCCTCGCGTTTCTACTGCCCAAGCTCGAGAAACACAACACGCAACTGATGTGCAGCAGCAGCGAACAACTTGGCAATCTCGCGGCCGACGGCCGCTTCGACCCCGCGCTGCTGGCAATTCTTTCCGCCGGCGCGGTGATGCTCCCGCCACTGCGCGAGCGGCGCGAGGACATTCCGGCCTTGGTCGAACGGTTCTGGCGCGAGATATCCTCGAGCCAACGCACGCAGGCCACGCTGCACAGCGGCGCGGTCACCGCGCTGGCGGCGGCGTACTGGCCGGGCAATCTCGATCATCTGCACAGTGTCATCGCCAACCTTGCGCTGACCGTCAATGGCGAAATCACCGCCGAGCATGTGCGCCGGCTGCTTGGCGACAGCGCGCTGCTGCCTCCGGCGGCAGTTGCGCCGGAGCTGACTGCGCGCTTTTTCGAATTGCCGTTGCGCGAGGCGCGGGAGGCCTTCGAACGGATTTATTTCGAGCAGTTGCTGGGCAAGGAGCAAAGCAACATGAGTCGCGTCGCCGAACGGGCGGGTCTCGAACGGACGCATCTCTACCGCAAGCTGAAGCAGCTCAATATCCGCTTCTCGCGCCGCACGGAAGAAGGCCCCTGCTGACCGCGCCGCTGCGGCCCACAAGAAAACGCCGGCCTAAAGGCCGGCGTTTCACTTGGCTTACGGCGGGACGGCTTACAGCGTACCCATCTGCCCGCGCATGGTCCGCAGCGCCTTGCTTTCAATTTGCCGGATCCGTTCGGCCGACACGCCGTATTGATCGGCCAGCTCCTGCAGCGTCGCCTTGTCGTCCTCGCGCAGCCACCGCGCTTCGATGACCTCGCGGCTGCGGTGGTCGAGCTTCGCGAGCGCGACGTGCAGCCCGGTGCTGCGGTTGCGTGCAGTTTCAGCGGTCTCGAGAATCTGCACCGGCTCGGCGTCGGCATCGGTGAGGTAGGCGATCGGTGTCAGCGATTCCCCTTCCTCGCCGGGTTGGGGCTCGAGCGCGACATCCTGACCCGACAAGCGGGTCTCCATCTCGAAGACCTCCTCGGGTTTGACACCGAGTGCCTTGGCGATGGCAGTCGCCTCCTTCCGCGTAAGCGCCGCCGGGCCCGCTTTCATGCTGCGGAGGTTGAAAAACAGCTTGCGCTGCGCCTTGGTCGTGGCGATTTTGACCAGCCGCCAGTTGCGCAGCACGTACTCGTGGATCTCGGCCTTGATCCAGTGCAGCGCGAAGGACACCAGGCGCACGCCGCGCTCCGGGTCGAAGCGCCGCACCGCCTTCATCAGCCCGACATTGCCTTCCTGAATAAGGTCGGCCTGCGGCAAGCCATAGCCAAGATAGTTGCGGCTGATCGCAACGACCAGGCGCAGGTGCGACAGCACAAGCTGCCGCGCGGCATCGAGGTCGTTGTAGTCGCGCAGCCTGCGGCCGAGCTCCACCTCCTCGCTCGCCGAAAGCAGCGGAAAGCGGTTCACCGCTTGAATATACTGATCGATGCTCCCCAGCGATGCCGGGGTTGGGAACGCCAGCGTGTTACTTGCCATCGAAGCAATCTCCTTGGGTACCTTAGCAATTATTTTAGCACTCGACTCTTAAGAGTGCTAAGGCGGCGGCAAGTTCCCGCCGCTGGCTTCCGGAAGGCCTGCCGGCCCTGTACGTGCGATGGACTCAGGAGAGAGTGAGTGTTCGCCAACTGACAGCCGGCCGGCCCGCTACCCGAGGAGCGCCTCGACGAATTCCGCCGCGCGGAAGGGTCGTAAGTCGTCGACCGCCTCCCCGACACCGATGAACTTGACGGGCACCGGATGGGCCCCGGCGATGGCCGCCACGACACCCCCTTTGGCCGTGCCATCGAGTTTGGTCAGCACGAGGCCGGTGAGTTTGAGTGCGGCGTCGAAGGCCGTTACCTGGCTGAGGGAGTTCTGCCCGGTATTGGCGTCGACGACGAGCAAGGTTTCGTGCGGCGCACCTGCCATTGCTTTGCCGACCACGCGGTGAATCTTCTTCAGTTCCTCCATCAGGTGCCGCTGGGTCGGCAGCCGCCCGGCGGTGTCGGCGAGCACGACATCGACGCCGCGCGCCCGGGCCGCGGTTATGGCGTCGAACAGGACTGCCGCGGGGTCGCCGCCCTTCTGGGCGATGACGTGTACCTTGTTGCGTTCGCCCCAGATTTCGAGCTGCTCCCGCGCTGCCGCCCGAAAGGTGTCGCCGGCCGCGAGCAGGACCGACAGGTCCTGCGCCTGCAACCATTTGGCGAGTTTGCCAATCGAGGTGGTCTTGCCCGCGCCGTTGACCCCGGCCAGCATGATCACGAACGGCCGCTGCGGCCCGACGACAAGCGGCTGCTCGAGAGGCAGGAGCAGGGCGGTCAGCGACGCCTTGAGCAACGTTCTCGGGTCGGCGTCGCCTGCCGCGCGCACCCAGCGCGTGCGCAGATCGGCAAGCAAGCGCTGCGTCGCCGGCGCGCCGACGTCCGCCGCCAGCAGGGCTGACTCCAGCTCTTCGAGGGCTTCCTCGGAGAGCGTCGTGCGCCCGACCAGCGCCGCGAGCGGCCGCGCCAGCCGCTCGCGCGAGGCGGCAAGGCCGGCACGAAGCCGCGCGCTCCAGGAGCGAGCATCCGCAGCGGGACTGGATTGGGATCGATCAAACATCGGGGCTGCACAGCAACGCTATAATTCTACCGTCCCGCCTTTGCAGGCTCTTCCAGTTCATGGCCGCCAACGCGATTCGCATCATCGGCGGCCAATGGCGCGGGCACCGATTGCGGTTTCCCGCCGTCCCGGCGCTTCGGCCGACCCCGGATCGCGTTCGCGAAACGCTCTTCAACTGGCTCGGCCAGGATCTGAGCGGCTGCACGATCCTCGACTTGTTCGCGGGCAGCGGCGCGCTCACGTTCGAAGCGCTGTCGCGCGGCGCAGCGCGCGCCGTCGCGATCGATCGCGAGCGTGCGCTGGTGCACGCGCTCGCCGCGAACGCAGCAAAGCTTGGCGCGCAAGGCCTCGAGGCGCACTGCGCCGAGGCACTGGCATTTCTCGCGCGCGACACGCGTTGCTACGACGTTATCTTTCTCGACCCGCCTTTCACGGCCGATCTCTGGGCGCAGCTGTTGCCCGCCGCGGCGGCGCGACTCGCTCCGGGCGGCCGCCTCTACGTCGAGGCGCCGGCGTCGATCGTCCCGCCACCGGGACTCGCGGTTTGGCGTCGCGACAAAGCGGGGCAGGTGCATTATCATCTGCTGCGCCACGCTGGCGGAATTTGAACGCGATGCTCAAAGTCGTCTACCCGGGAACGTTCGACCCGTTGACACGGGGGCACGAGGACGTCGTCCGCCGCGCCTCCAGGCTCTTCGACGAGATCATCGTGGGGGTCGCCGCGAGCGAGAGCAAGGGACCGCTGTTCACCGTCACCGAGCGGGTGGCGATGGTGCGCGAGGTTTTTGCCGACTTTGCCAACGTTCGCGCCCAGGGGTTCTCCGGCCTGCTCATGGAATTCGTGCATTCGGTCGGCGCCGCCGTCGTGCTGCGCGGCCTGCGCGCGGTTTCGGACTTCGAGTACGAGTTTCAGATGGCCGGAATGAACCGGAACCTCTACCCGGAAGTCGAAACGCTGTTCCTGACCCCCGCGGAGCAATACCTTTTCATGTCGTCGACGATTGTGAGGGAAATCGCCCGCTTCGGGGGCGATGTCAGCAAATTCGTAAGTCCGCCGGTCGCCGCGCGCCTGGCGACGAAGTTCGCGGGTCGCTCCCCCGCCCGCGCGAACCGACTGCGGTAGCGGCGTATGGCTTTGATCATCACGGACGAATGCATCAATTGCGACGTCTGCGAGCCGGAGTGCCCCAACGGGGCCATCTCCCAGGGCATCGAGATCTACGTGATCGACCCGGCGAAGTGCACCGAATGCGTGGGGCACTTCGACACGCCGCAGTGCGTCGAAGTGTGCCCGGTTGATTGCATCCCCGTCGATCCGGAGCGCGTGGAAACGAAGGCGCAGCTGCGCGCGAAGTACGAAGGATTGATGGCGGCAAAGACCATCACCGGCTAGCGACCGCGCTTTAACCGTTCGCGGCGAGCGGGAAAAGGTCGGGCTGCTCGATCACCGCGTCGATGGCCGCGATCTCGCGGGAAAGCGCGGCGATCTGCGCCCGCACGCCCGACTCGCTCTGCTCCAGCTCGGCGATGCGATCTTCGAGCTCGTCGCTGGCGCGGTGGATGCGCTTGACGCTTTCCAGCCTTCGCCGCAGTTGCAGGTGATGCTCGCGCACCTGAGTTTCCAGCGGCGCCATCACGGCTTTGAGCCACGACTCCAGGTCGCGATTCGCAATATCGTAGACATGCTTGACGCGGATCGCGATCGTCTCGAAAAATCGTTTCATCAACGTGAACTTCGCCTTGCTCACCATGTTCCACAGGGTGTTGAAGTGAACGTTATAGGCGCGTTCGAGCCGGTCGATCTCCTTCTGATACTTGAGCATCGAGAACGGCGGCGGCGAGAACGGCTCGAGGCCGTGTTCCTTGGCGAAGCGCGCGTACATCGCCTGCATCATGTCGTGGATTTCGAGGGTTTTCTGCGCGCAGTGCTCGAGGTTGCCGCGGATCGCGCCGAAGAAGTCGCTCATCGCCGCCCGGACGCCCTTGGTGAAGGGACTCGCCTCGATGCGCTTGCGTGTTTCACCCGCGGTTCCGCGCAGGGTCCGCAGTCCGATCGACTCGTAGAGCGCAGTCGTTTGCTGCGTGAACACGGTGCGCAGGGCGGTGTAACGCTGCATGCCCCGCTCGAACAGGTCCTTCTCCTGCTTGATGCGCTCCATCATGTGCTCGACGACGTCCTGGTTCTTGCCGCGCAGGCCGCGCAGCTCGCCAAGCTGTTCCTGGATCCCGGCGCTGCGCCCGTCGAGAATCGAGCGCACCGTCGCGGCCAGCGTCCGAATCTCGATCCGGGTGGCCGTGCCCACGATATCGCGTTTCGCCGGAATCAGCTCCTGCGACAGCGCCTGCTCCAGTTGCGGCAGACGGCTCTTCGCGAGCAGGGCGTCGTCGCCATTCACCTTCGCCAACAGCGCCTTCTGCGCGGACACGGCGAAGACCTGGGCCGGCGGAATGGCAAGCAGGTGCGCGGAGGTCTTGACCTGGCGCGAGATTTCCGCCTCGATGTCGACCGCGCTTTTGAGGTCGTCCCACAGCCCGTCGATCTTGTTCAGGACGACGAGCCTGCCCTCCTTGGTCGCCGGATCGACGCCGACCAGGTGGTTCCGCCAGACTTCGATGTCGGTCCGCGTGACCCCGGCATCCGCGGCGAGAATGAACAGGATGGCGTGCGCATTGGGCAACAGGTTGAGCGTGAGCTCCGGCTCGGTGCCGATCGCGTTCAGGCCCGGCGTGTCGAGGATGACCAGACCCTGTTGCAGCAGCGGATGCGGAAAGTTGATCACCGCATGGCGCCAGCAGGGAATGTCGACCGCGGCTTCGTCGGCCGCCGAGAGCGGCGCCAACACGTCGGCGTCGTCGTAGAGCCCGTACTTGCGCGCCAGGGCGACCGGAATGCGCTTGGTCTGCGATACCTGGGAGAGCACTTGGCTCATCTTGTCGGCAGAGGAAAGGTCCAGTGCCAGGGTGACCCACTCGTCGGCGTAGTTCTTGAACTCCGCAACCGAGCCATCCCGCGCACGGGTCTCGATGGGAAGCAGGCGGATCGATGGCGGCCGGGTCGGGTCGTAGAGGAGTTCCGTCGGGCACATCGTCGTGCGCCCCGCCGATGAGGGCAGCAGCCGCTGCCCGAAGTCGGCAAAGAAGATCGCGTTGATCAGCTCGGACTTGCCGCGTGAGAACTCGGCAACGAACGCCACGACGAGCTTGTCCTGGTGCAGGCGCTCGAGCAGGTGCTGAATCTTGAGGTCGGCGTGGGCGTCGGCCAAGTCTTGCTGGGACAGCCACTCGTGCAGCCCGGAAATCCCGGCCGACAAACGCCGCCGCCAGTCGCTATAGGCCTCGAAGCGCGCGGCGAGTTCTCTCGAATGGATCATTCCCCGCCTTCCCTGGGTGCTGCATCCGCACCGTTCGTCTGCGACTGTAGCATAAATCGCGCCAAAACAAGGGCCTAGCGTCAGGCTTCGGCCAATCGAGCACCTCCCGGCAGCCTAGCGCTGGCAGTTCGGGCAGTAAAAGCTCGCGCGCCCACCCAGACGCAGCGCGCGGATCGTGGTCCCGCAGACTCGACACGGCGCGTGCTCGCGCCCATAGACGTAATAGTCGAGCTGGAAATAGCCGGGCTCGCCGCGGCTGTCGACGTAGTCGCGCAGGCTGCTGCCGCCCTTGGCGATGGCGGCGCTCAACGTTTCTCGGACCGCGTCGACGAGCCGCGCCAACTGCGGCCGCGTTAGGCGCCTGGCGGCGCGATTCGGGCGAATGCCGGCACGAAACAGCGCTTCGCTGGCGTAGATATTCCCGACCCCCACGACGACGTGACTGTCCATCAGCACGAGCTTGATCGCGACTCGCCGGTGGCGGGTCGCCTTGTACAGATAGGCACCGTCAAACTCGGCGGCAAAGGGTTCGACACCGAGCCCGGCCAGTAGCGGATGATTCGCCGACGATCCCGGCGACCACAGCATGGCGCCGAAGCGCCGCGGATCGCGGTAGCGCAACACCACGCCGTTGGCGAATTCAAGTTCGACGTGGTCGTGCGTCTGCTT
>Ga0210384_10006060_pt1 | contig 12964 bp, 10 predicted proteins | sample IncBWH2MmetaG_FD_160574 | JGI IMG/M metagenome (GOLD analysis project Ga0210384, IMG submission 160574) | Forest soil microbial communities from Barre Woods Harvard Forest LTER site, Petersham, Massachusetts, United States - Inc-BW-H-2-M | ecosystem: Environmental > Terrestrial > Soil >... | reverse complement strand
ACCCTGGTGCCGCCGGCTTGGCAGGCAGGCGGCACCAGCCAATTCCTGCTGGGCACCGATTCGGTGGGCCGCGATATCCTGTCCCGCCTGATCTATGGTTCGCGCCTGTCGCTGACCATCGGCATCGTCTCGGTCGCGTTGTCGATGACGGCCGGTGTGTGCCTCGGGCTGGTGGCGGGCTTTGCACGCAGCTGGAGCAATCCGGCCTTGCGCGCGCTGGAAACCGTCATCATGCGCCTGATGGACATATTGCAGTCCCTGCCCAGCCTGTTGCTGGCAATCGCAGTCGTGGCGATACTCGGCCCTGGCCTGATCAATGCCATGTATGCGATTGCCGTCGTGCTGATGCCGTCCTATGCGCGCCTGACCCGGGCCGCGGTCAATGGCGAGTTAAGCAAGGACTATGTCAATGCCTCGCGCATCGCCGGAGCCGGCACCTTGCGCCTGATGTTCAATTGCGTTTTGCCGAATTGCACTGCGCCGCTGATCGTGCAGGCGACACTGGGCATATCGACAGCGATACTGGATGCCGCCGCGCTGGGCTTCCTGGGCCTGGGCGCGCAACCGCCCACGCCTGAATGGGGCTCCATGCTGGCAAGCGCCACCGAGTTCATACAAAGCGCCTGGTGGGTAGTCACCTTCCCCGGGCTGGCAATTGTGATTTCCGTGCTGGCGTTCAATCTGATGGGTGACGGCCTGCGTGATGCGCTTGATCCAAAATTGAAGAGATAGGCCGCAGATACCAAATGAACACCAATCACACTGCAAACAATGCACTGCTGGACATCCAGGATCTGCGGGTCCAGTTCGGATCGGAGGCATTTCCTTTCACGGCTGTGGACGGCCTGGACCTGACGATAGAACAGGGCGAGGTGGTCGGCATCGTCGGCGAGTCCGGCTCCGGCAAGAGCGTCACTTCACTGGCGCTGATGGGCCTGATCGACTATCCGGGCAGGGTCACCGCGGCACGCATGGCCTTTGACGGCCGCGACCTGATGAAGATGAAGGATAAGGAAAGACGCAGCTTGCTCGGCAAGGACATTGCGATGATCTTCCAGGATCCGATGACCAGCCTCAACCCGTGCTACACCGTGGCCTTCCAACTGATGGAAACACTGCGCCTGCATCAGGGCGGCTCCGCCAAAGAGTTGCGCGCAAAGGCGCTGGCCCTGCTGAAGCAGGTAGACATTCCCGATCCCGAGCGCAGGCTGGACGCCTATCCGCATCAACTGTCGGGCGGCATGAGCCAGCGCGTGATGGTGGCGATTGCGATCGCCTGCAATCCACGCCTGCTGATTGCCGACGAACCGACGACGGCACTGGACGTGACGGTGCAGGCGCAAATGCTGGACTTGCTGCTGCAATTGCAGCGTGAACGCAACATGGCCCTGATGTTGATCACGCATGACCTGAGCGTGGTCGCGCAAACTGCGCAAAGAGTGGTCGTCATGTACGCCGGCCAGGTGCTGGAAACCGGTACGGTACCGGAAATTTTCGACTCGCCCAAGCATCCTTATACACAGGCATTGCTGGCGGCGCTGCCCGAGCACAATCTCGGCCGCGCCAGGCTGCAGACCATACCCGGCGTGGTTCCCGGACTGTACGACCGGCCCGCCGGTTGCCTGCTGAGCCCGCGTTGCGCCTATGCCATGGACAAATGCCGCGAGCTCAGGCCCGCACTGCAGGGCCCGGCCAATGCACAGGTACGCTGCCATTTCCCGCTGGACCAGGAAGGCAAACCCGGCAACGGCTGGCAACCCATTTCATTTTCAAAAGCCATCGCATGACGCAGAACACGACGACAAGCTCCCCCATCCTGCTGGAAGCAAAAAACCTGGCCAAGCATTATCCGGTATCGCAAGGCTGGCTGAAACCCAAGGCGCTGGCGCGCGCGCTGGACGGCGTATCCTTTGCGCTGACACCCGGCAAAACCCTGGCTGTTGTCGGCGAATCCGGCTGCGGCAAATCGACGCTGGCGCGCCAGATCACGATGATAGAAGCCCCGACCTCAGGCGAACTGTGGATGGATGGGATCAATATTGCGCATGCAGACAGGCGCACGCTGAAACGAGTGCGGCCGCTGGTGCAGATGGTGTTCCAGAATCCGTATGCCAGCCTGAATCCGCGCAAAAAGGTCAGCGCCATGCTGGAAGAGCCTCTGACCATCAATACCTCGCTCAGCCAGGCCGAGCGGGCCGACAAGGCAAGGGCGATGATGGCCAAAGTCGGCCTGCGGCCAGAACACTACGGCCGCTTTCCGCACATGTTCTCGGGTGGACAACGGCAGCGTATCGCAATAGCCCGCGCGCTGATGCTGGACCCTAAAGTGATCGTCGCCGATGAACCGGTGTCGGCACTGGACGTATCGATCCAGGCGCAGGTACTCAATCTGCTGATGGATTTGCAGGAAAGCAGCGGCGTCGCCTACCTGTTCATCTCGCACAACTTGTCCGTGGTGGAACATATTGCCGATGAAGTGCTGGTGATGTATCTGGGCAAATGCGTGGAGCAAGGCAGCAAGGTAGACATATTCTCCCGCCCCTTGCATCCGTATACCAAGGCCCTGCTGGCGAGCACTCCGCGCATAGACCCGTCGCAGCGCCAGCAAAAGATGATGCTGCCGGGAGAATTGCCCTCGCCGCTGGCGCCGCCTCCGGGGTGCGCATTTAGCAACCGTTGTCCGCATGCCAATGACCATTGCCGGCAGGACATCCCGGCCCTGCGCCGTTTTGAGGGACGCCTGGTCGCTTGTCATAGGCTGGAGGAAATAAGTTAGGATTAGGGCAATGCAAAAAAATCTGTCCCCGGCAGAACTATTTTTCCGGGGACAGGTCTATGTAGCACGGTTCTGGAACCCTTATCCGGGGGCTTCAACCAGACCAGGTTTTAAAATAAAATCATCCAATTTTAGGGAGAGTACTAGTGAATTCCAAACTTCTTGGCGCCATCGCGCTCATGTTTGCGGGTGCTACCAGCATCCATGCCCAGGCCGCCGAACCGGCGAAAGCGACAGCAGCGTCGTCATCCACGGTACTGTTATCCGGCATTTATACCAAATTCAATGACACCAGCGTCAAGCCCCAGGACGATTTTTTCCGCCATGTCAACGGCCAATGGCTGAAAACCGCCGAGATCCCTTCCGATAAATCCGGTGCCGGCGCTTTCCTGGATCTGCGCGAAGCGACCATCCCTCAATTGCATGCCATCATAGAATCGCTGACCAAAGACAAGAGTGCCAAACCAGGCTCTGAAGCAAGCAAGATCGCCGACATGTACGCCACCTACATGGACACTGCAAACATCGAGGCCCTCGGCTTGAAACCGCTGGCGGCGGACTTCGCCCAAGTGGCGGCCATCACGGACAAAAAGCAGCTCCCGGCACTGATCGCCTACCTGAACATGATCGGCGGCAATGCGCCGTACGACATCACGATCCATCAGGATGCCAAGGATTCCACCAAGTATATCGCCGACCTGGGACAAAGCGGCCTGGGCATGCCTGACCGCGATTACTACCTGAAGGACGACGATGCCAAGCTGAAGGACGCTCGCAGCAAATATGTGGCGCACGTTGAAAAAATGTTGTCCATGGCTGGCGACAAGGACGCAGCCAAGAGCGCCGCGGACATCCTGGCCCTGGAAACAGCGCTGGCAAAAGTACAATGGACCAAGGTGGAAAACCGCGATCCTGTAAAAACCTACAACAAGGTTGAATTAAGCAAGCTGGACGGCCTGACGCCTGGCTATGACTTGAATGCCTACCTGACCGCACTCGGCATACAAAACAAGGTCACTTATGTGGTTGTCAGCCAGCCTAGCTACCTGACGGGTTTCAGCAAAATCGTGCAAGACGTGCCCCTGGAAACATGGAAGACCTACTTTAAGTGGCGCATGCTGAGTTCGGCTGCGAGCCAGTTGCCGAAAGCCTTCACCGAGGAAAATTTCGCATTCTATTCCACCGTGCTGAACGGCATCCCGAAACAGGAAGAGCGCTGGAAACGCGGCGTGCGCCTGGTGGACGGCAACATGGGTGAGAGCCTGGGCAAGCTGTACGTAGAAAAACACTTCCCTGCGGCGAGCAAGGCCAGGATGGAAAAACTGGTCGGCAACCTGCTGGCAGCCTACCGTCAGAGCATAGACACGCTGGACTGGATGAGCCCGGAAACGAAGAAGGAAGCGCAAGCCAAGCTGGCTTCCTTCACCCCGAAAATCGGCTATCCGAAAAAATGGCGCGACTATTCCGCGCTGCAAATCGCCAAGGGCGACGCATTGGGCAATGCCCGCCGTTCAGCCATTTTTGCTTCGCAAGTCGAGTTGAACAAATTGGGCAAGCCGGTTGACCGCGACGAATGGGGCATGACGCCGCAAACCGTCAACGCCTACTACAATCCTGAGTTGAATGAGATCGTGTTCCCTGCTGCGATCCTGCAACCGCCGTTCTTTGATCCGAAAGCGGATGATGCGGTGAACTACGGCGGCATCGGCGCGGTCATCGGTCATGAAATCAGCCACGGTTTCGACGACCAAGGTGCGCAATATGACGGCGCCGGCAATCTGCGCGACTGGTGGACCAAGGAAGACCATGAGAAATTTGCCGCCAAGACTGCGATGCTGATCAAGCAATACAATGCCTTTAGCCCGCTACCTGGCTATCACGTCAACGGCGAATTGACCCTGGGTGAAAACATTGCAGATAACTCTGGCTTGGCGATCGCGTACAAGGCTTACAAGATCTCTTTGGGCGGCAAACCGGCACCGGTGCTGAACGGCTTGACCGGCGACCAGCGCTTCTTCACTGGCTTCGCACAGGTGTGGCGCGGCAAGATGCGTGAAAATGCGACGATCGTCCGCATCAAGACCGATCCGCACTCCCCGTCTGAGTTCCGCGCCAATGGCACGCTGCGTAACATGCCCGACTTCTACAAGTCGTTCGGTGTCAAGGAAGGCGACAAGATGTACCTGGCTCCGTCGGATCGCGTATCGATCTGGTAAGCTGCAACGTCATGCTTTAGCATGATGTAAATGCCAAAGGCCACGATGCAATATCGTGGCCTTTGTTTTAGCGGGCGCTGCATACCGGAGCGCAGGATGTAACAGGTCTTATGCAGCGTCCGGCTCACTCGCAGGTACTGCGCTGAAAAAATTGATGACATCCTCCGCCTTGCGGGTACGCGAAAAAGCCGGCAGGCTTTGCCAGATGCGCTTGCCATAGGGTTTGGAAATCAGGCGCGGGTCGCAGATCATCAGCACGCCGCGATCCGTTTCATCGCGTATCAGGCGGCCGGCCCCCTGCTTCAGGTTGATGATCGCTTCCGGCAGTTGATGATGGACAAAGCCGTTCAAGCCCTTCTTTTCCATCGCCTCTATCCTGGCGGCCAGCACAGGATCATCCGGCGGCGAGAACGGCAGTTTGTCGATGATGACCAGGGATAATGCCTCGCCGCGCACGTCGACTCCTTCCCAAAAACTCTGGCTTCCTATCAGTACGCCGTTGCCGGCGGCGCGGAACCTGTCCAGCAACTCTGTCCTGCCGGCGTCGCCTTGCACAAACAGCGGGAAAGGCAGCTTGCGTTTCTGGAATTCTTCGCGTAGGCGCTCGGCGCTATGCTTGACGGCCTTGATGGTGGTGCACAGCAAAAAGGTGCGCCCGCCCGCCGCCTCTATCACCGGCAGTGCAGTATCGATGACAGCGTCGGTATACTCGAACGAATTAGGTTGCGGCATCCCTTCCGGCACGTACAGCAAGCCTTGGTTCTGGTAGTCAAACGGGCTGGGCCAGGTCTTGGCCGGCTCATCCCACAAACCCATTTGCGATACATAGTGGCTAAAATCATTCTTGACCGCCATCGTCGCCGACGTGAATATCCAGGTGCGGGGCACGCCTTCCCGCTGTTTGTTGAAGATAGGGGCGATGGATAGCGGCGTCTTGTGCAATTGCAGCGACATCGAAAAAGCTTCCACCCACAGCACGCAGTCGGGCTTGTCGGCGGCATTTTTGGCGGGAGCATCATCGTTCCAGTCATGCAGCCTGTCCCTGAGTTCTATCGCCCTGACCCGGCACTGCTCCAGCGTCTCCGCCCTTTCTGCCTGGGTTTCCAGTACCGCGATCACGCCTTCAAAACTGTCTTTCAGGGTTTCCAGCGCCGCGAAAAAAGGGCTGGAGACGGCAATTTGCGGCAGCGACAGGCGCACCGAATCCTGCGGAAAGGTAAGGCGCAGGTCGCGCGCTGCGCGCTCCACCGGCGCCACGATTTTGGCCCACTCGGCGCCGTCCCTGGCATGCGACAAACCTTCCGCCTGCACATCCCGGCACAATTCCAGGATTTGCGATGTGGAGATGGTTTCGCCGAAAAACAAGGTCGCGGTATCCGGCAATTGATGCGCCTCGTCAAAGATCACCGTATTCGCGGACGGCAGCAATTCCGCCACGCCGGTGTCTTTCAGCGCCACGTCGGCAAAGAACAAGTGGTGATTGACTACGACGACGTCTGCCTGCTGTGCTTCCTTGCGCGCCTTCATCACGAAGCAATCCTGGTAGTACTGGCACTCGGCCCCCATGCACGTATCGCGGGTCGAGGTGACCAGATTCCACACCGGGGCAGTCTCGGGCACCCGCGCCAGTTCGGCCTTGTCGCCCGTGCTGGTCGTCTTCATGAAGCGGGAGATGTCGCGCAGATAACCGACATCCTGCGGCGAACTGAGGCGGCCATTCTGCAGAGTGCGCTCCAGATGGAAGTGGCACAGGTAATTCGCGCGCCCCTTCAGCAGCGCCACCGACACCGGCGCATTCAGCACTTTTTTGATCATCGGAATATCGCGCAGGAAGAGCTGGTCCTGTAAATTCTTGGTTCCGGTAGAGACGATCACCTTGCCGCCCCATAACAGGGCCGGGGTCAGGTAGGCAAAGGTTTTACCGGTACCGGTGCCGGCTTCGGCCAACAAGGTCGTTTGCCCGGCGATGGCGCTCGCGATCGCCTTGGCCATCTCGGTCTGCGCCTGGCGCGGCTTGTAGCCCTTGATCGACGTGCTTAGTATGCCCGCCGGCCCAAAAATTTGTTCGACCTCTTCGTCGTGCTTGCCGACCGTATTCGACTCTGGTGTGGATTCAATCAAAATATGCTGTTAAAAATTAAGGGCGGGATTACAAGGAATTACAGAGAAAATTATGCAGGAACATCCGGCATCATTTGCATTTTTAGCAAGGTAATGTGATCTTTCAATTGCAACTTGCGCTTCTTGAGCCTGCGCAACTGCAATTCATCGTGATGCTGATCTTTCACTAAGCTCTCAATCACTATGTCGAGATCACGATGCTCGACCTCCAACTCAATAATGCGTTGCTGTATTTCTTCAGGGTGGCTCATAGTCATCAGGTTACAGTAAAATGAAATTTAATTAGAGCGACTGCATTAATTGAATTAGAGTAAGCTAATTAACCATCAGAAATTTATCTAATGGCAATTAATTATTAATTCATATATTGATTCACATAAAACAGATGCATCCTATAGTTTAATCTACCAAGACGTATGAGCCAATATAAGATCGAAGCAGGCACCGGACAGCATATCGGTGACAGGAAAGAACAACAGGACCGGGTTGGGCTTTTTGCCGCGCCGCGCGCCCCCGGCTATATGATGGCAGTGCTGGCAGACGGCATGGGCGGCAAGAGTGGCGGAGCCATGGCCGCTGAGCAGGTAATCCGTACCGCCAAGCACTTATTTGATGAGTTTTCCCCTGAAAACAATGTCAAAAGCCTGTTGGAGAATATCGTCAATGAAGCCCACACCGTCATCAAGCTGACCGGGGTATCTGCGGAAAAGGAGCCGCATAGCACTTTTGTCGCCCTGGTGATCACCCCGCAAAAACAGGCCGTCTGGGCCCATGCCGGAGATTCTCGCCTGTACCGGTTCAACGGACCCAATTTTGCAGAGCGGTCCACAGACCATTCTTATGTGGAAAAATTGGTCGCCGAAGGAAAAATCACGACGGAAGAAGCCAAGACCCACCGCATGTCCAACATTCTGGTCAATGTACTCGGCTCCAGCACAACGCCGCCGTATATCACTTTTGGGCAGTACGAGCACCTGAAGGCGGGCGACTCTTTCCTGCTCTGCTCAGATGGGTTGTGGCATTACTTCAACGACGCGGAGCTCTCTGTCGCCGTCGCGGCCAATACACCGCGACAAGCCTCGGAACTGCTGATCAGGAAAGCACGGGAACGCGGAACGGATCATGGGGACAATTGCACGTTTGCGATCGTCAAACTGGTGCCGCCGCCGGCCGAAGTAAAAACCTATGTCGTGGAAAAAATGCGCAGGGCCGTATAGCCTGGCACATGGAGAGAGCCGAACCCTCTCTCCCTGATTGCTTTCCGCAATTATTTATTCCGGCTCGACATCAACTCCTGATTCACCTTGCGGTCCGCATTCACTTTTTGAACTGTGGGCCGCTCTGCCAGCATTTTGGTGTATTCGCGGACAGGCAAGTCCGCCAGCATATCCTCGCCATATATGATCTTGGTCGCCATTCCCACCAAAGGCAAGTGAACCAGCGCCACGCAATCAGCCATAGTGAATTCGCTGCCGCCTATATAAGGTGAAAATTTGGCAAGCCTGGCGAATGCCTTGGTATTCCGGCGTAACAATTTTTCAACCCGGTTTTTTACTTCATCGGAGACCGTGCCTCCAAAAAAAGCCTGCGGATACAGCTCACGCGCGACCAGCTCCAGATGCAGCTCCATGAAAGTAATCAACTCCCTGATTTTCGCTGCGGCGATAGGATCGGCAGGAAACAAGGGGTGCTGAGGATATGCCGACTCCAGGTAGTCCACGATGACTTGCGACTCTATCAGCACACCCTGCTCTGTCTCCAGATAAGGGATTTTCCCCAGTGGAGATTTTTCCAGCAAAGCCGGAGAGCGGTCCGTCCAGACCAGTTGCTCCTCAAATTCCACCCCTTTTTCCAGCAGCGCCAGCTTGACTTTGTTGTAGTAGTTGCTGGTCGCGAAACCGCATAGCTTGATCATTTTTTGTCTCCTGCAGTGTTGTATGAGTAGATCTTATAAGGCAGGACCACCTGCAACAGGCTGGCCATGCGTGTATGGCAAACCCGCCGCCCGTTATTTTAGGAATACCGGCGGCGCGCTGTCTGCTCACTTGCTTATGGGGAAGCTCTTGGGGAAATCGATGACTTCAAAGTCGATAGGGTTGAAATCGTTCCTGTCTTCGTTCGGGCGATCGAGTGAAGCGACGTCCGGTATCGTCACTTCTTCCTCGCTATTCCATCTATCGCCCGAGCCGCTGCCTTGCGCCTTGGCGCGTTCCAGCTCGTTGGCGATCGCAATCAGCAGCAAGATATCGCGATACACCGGCAGTTCAAAACCCATTCGCTTGCCGTCCCTGTCATCCACGAGCAGGCTTTGCAGGAAAGGCAGGATATCGTTGGTATTCCACAATCCGCATATCTTGCCCATCAGGTGCTCGAAATCTTCCAGCAAACGGCTGACGGTATCGGCCGGATCAACCTCGAAATCAGGAATATTGGCATTAAATATCAAGACGAACCGGTCTCTTAACGCATCATATTTTTCCTTGTTCTTGGTGACACGATACAGGTCCAGCAAATACAGCCAGGGCACGGGAGACTCCGGCACTTCGATGGCTGCTTGCGGCTCCAGTATCTCGATCGCCCTTTGCGGGTCATTGACCGACATCCAGAATTCAGCTTCCTGGGTGACATCAGATATTTCTTCCACCTTCATCGAACTGCCCTTGGCGGCGAAGAAGTTGAACGTGCTGCTATTACTATCTTCCAGCGCCGGCAAATGCATTTTCTGCGGCGCCGTAGCCGGTGCTGATTTTGCCGCAGGAGCCGTATTTTTTGCGAGGAAAGCCGGGACGGAATTCTCAGCCGCGGCAGCCCCTCCTACTTCGGGCGCCGTGGCAGGCATTGCCGCAGCGGCCAATCCGCCGGATATGGAGGAAGCATTGTAGGAGGCCTGGACGCTGTTGACGATTTCTTCAACACTCATCTTGCGCTCGACATCGGCGCCATCGGTATTTTGCACCCCCCAGCGGAACTCCGCCTTCTTGTTCTGACGCCGCAGCTGGACAGCGAGGACGGCGATAGCAGTCAGGCCTACCAACAATAACCCGGCCAATGCGACAACCCAGTTACGCGAGTAGCTGCCCTCCTTCAAAGCCTCCAACTCGGCCTTGTCTGCCTGGTTTTGCCGCTTCAACTGGTTCGCTTCGGCTTGCAGCGACTGCACTTTTTGCTGTCCGGCTGTTAATTGATCGCCGGATATCTTTTCCGGTTTTTCGCCGCGCAACAGCGCGGCCAGCTCGGCCTGGGCGATCCGCAACTCCGCCATATTCTGCTGATCGGCGCTCATTGGACGCTCCGACAGCGTATCGCTCAAACGCAAACCCTGCTGCGGTATGGCTTCGGCGTCATCGGACGATAGCTTCAGCACATCTTTAGGCGCTTTGATGATTTTATTGGCGCCGCTCAGCTTGGGTGCTTTAGGGATAGTTGCAGCTCTGGGCTTGAGCGCGATGTCGCCTGAGCCCATACGAGGCGCACGCGCGGCAGCGGCGGACACCGACTTGCCGGAACCTCCCCGAGCGAGGCTGGGAGCAGGATCGGCAGTATCGACGCCGGCTTGCGCCATCGGCAACTCCGCGCTGGCCGGTGCAGCTGCAAATAAAGGGGGGTCCAGCAATAGCATGAACTCGCGATGGAGCTGGGCTTCACAGGCGACATCGACGACCAGCCTGACGGCAGGTTCCTGCAAACTTTGCCTGGTCGTCAATGTAATAACCCTGGAACGACCTGTCGGCGTCACTGAGATACCGGCGTTTGCTATCAGGTTTCCTTCGGTAGACTCAAGCTTGGCCCGGATGCAGGACGGAGCAATATCACTCTCGACGCCGAGCAGATTGAGGCCCGCCCTAAGCGGTTGTCCCAACGCAGATTGAACGCGAAGCTCACCCAGCCCAAGTGCCTGCGCTGACGCGGAGAAACACAATGCTGGGATGGCGACAAGCACAAAACTTAAGGATGGGCGGCGGGCTCGAAAAAAAATAATGATGTCCTTATGAGTGGTTGATCAGACCCACAATTACTGAACATGTCTGTCATTACAGCAATCTTACTTGCTTTGTAACAAACACAAAAGACAATCCCCTCAAAAAATGGGTTTACTGCGCAAATTTCAACATATTTAGCAATTCAGGCGGGCAATAAATTTCCACATGGAAATTGTTTGCAGCGCGGCGCGAATCGCTGGTCCCGGCGATCTATTTTCCCGGCTTCGCATCCAGTATTTTTTTTGCGATGCCCCGCAAAATATTGACCTCCTCCTGCTCCAGCCTGGCCCTGGAAAACAGCCGCTTTAAGCGCGGCATCAATTTTTTGGGATTGTCCGGATCGAGGAAGTCGATCGCCACCAGGGCTTGTTCCAGATGCGCGTACATGCCGTCAATATCGCTCAGGGAAGCCGCTATTCCTTGAAAGCCTATATCCGAGGCCGGACGCTGATCGCCAAGCTCGGCAATGCGGCATTCATAAGCCAGCAACTGCACCGCCTGCGCCAGGTTCAGTGAAGAATAATCGGGGTTGGCAGGAATATTGATCAAGGCATTGCAGTTGACGACAATTTCATTCGGCAAGCCATAACGCTCATTGCCGAATACCAGCGCGACAGGCTGGGCCCGCTGTTTGGCCAGGTTTTCAGCCATCGTCCTGGGCAAAAATATCGGCGGAGAAAACTCGCGCAATCTGGCACTGACTGCCGCGACAAAGTGGCAGCCCGCCAGAGCTTCGTCGATGGAGCCGACAATTTTGGCGGACTGCAAAATATCTTGCGCGCCGCTGGCAAAAGCGATCGCATCGGCATTGCTCAAGGCGTCGGGAAACCGCGGATTGACCAGTACCAGTTCAGTAAAACCCATCGTTTTCATGGCCCTGGCAACCGCCCCAATATTGCCAGGATGGCTAGTTTCCACCAGAACGAAACGCAGGCGTTTGAAAAGAGAAGTGTCGGTTTGGGGCAAGTTCATTTAAAATAGCGCTATTACGCGTTGATTTGATTGCTTATTTTAGCCGCAGCAAATTAGCGCGACGCTCTTTAATTCATTTTTGTGCGGTACTGAATTGCTTCTGCTGCAAGAAGCAGGAATGCCGCCATTTTAACGGAAACCTCTATGCACCCAATGCTCAATACGGCTATCAAGGCCGCTCGCCGCGGCGCGACCATCATCAACCGCGCCTCATTCGACCTGGATCGTGTCAAAGTCAGTGAAAAACAATTTAACGATTTTGTCACCGAAGTTGATCAAGCCGCAGAAGCAGCGATCATAGAGGTTCTGACCAGCGCCTACCCGGATCATGCGATCCTGGCTGAAGAATCCGGCGCCTCTGCCAACCTGCATGATGAAAATGAAAACGTCTGGATCATCGATCCGCTGGACGGCACCACCAATTTCATCCACGGCTTCCCACAATATTGCGTTTCGATAGCATTGCAACAACGCGGCATCATCACGCAATCCGTCGTGTATGACCCGACCCGCAATGAAATGTTCACGGCCAGCAAGGGTTCGGGCGCCTATCTGAATGACAAGCGAATCCGCGTTACTAAAATTGACAGGATCGCCGACGCGCTGATCGGCACCGGCTTCCCTTCCCGCGACTTGGCGGACCTGGACCAGTACATGGAAATGTTCAAGATCATGACCGCCAAATGCCAAGGCTTGCGCCGGCCCGGCGCTGCCGCTCTGGATCTGGCCTATGTCGCGATGGGCCGTCTGGACGGTTTCTTTGAAAAAGGCCTGGCGCCCTGGGACATTGCAGCAGGTTCGCTGCTGATTACCGAAGCCGGCGGCATTGTAGGCAACTTCTCCGGCGACTCCGATTACCTTTATAAAGGCGATGTACTGGCAGGCACACCCAAAGTGTT